>WNFC01010023.1_pt1 | contig 10503 bp, 9 predicted proteins | sample 5400541 | NCBI WGS metagenome assembly WNFC01 (sample SAMN13153342, study PRJNA577476) | soil metagenome | isolation source: 120 cm saprolite under Douglas fir tree site 2 hole 2 replicate 1 | place: USA:California | collected 2015-04-18
ATTGCATTCACGGGCCGACGGTAACGCCGTGCGGCGTGTGCCATAATTGCCGCGAGATCGCCGCCGGTAATAGCCTGGATGTGCTCGAGATCGACGGCGCGAGCAACAACGGGGTCGAGCAAGTGCGCGAGCTGCGCGAGAACGCGCGTTACGCGCCGGCCAAGTCGCGTTTCAAAATCTACATCATCGACGAAGTGCACATGCTCACTTCCGCCGCGTTCAACGCCTTGCTCAAGACATTGGAGGAGCCGCCCGCCCACGTAAAATTTATTTTCGCCACGACTGAGCCGCAAAAAGTGCTGGCGACCATCGTGAGCCGTTGTCAACGTTTCGATCTTCACCGGATCCCGGCAAATTTAATCGCACAACATCTCCAACTCATCGCCGACAAGGAAAAGATCACGCTCGATCCCGCGGCCGCGCACGCGATCGCCCGCGGGGCGGAAGGCGGAATGCGCGATGCGGAATCGATGCTTGATCAACTGGTCGCGTTTTGTGGCGAAAACATCACCGAAGCGGACGTGCTGAATGTTTTTGGGTTCACCAGTGGGCAAGTGGTGGCCGATTTTACCGAAAGGATTTTGCGCGCTGCAACCGCCGGCGCCGTCCAGCTTTTGCACGAACAATGCGAAGCCGGCAAAGACATGATGCGATTAATGTCGGACTTGATTTCATATTTGCGCGACCTGCTCGTTTTCAAAGTCAAACCAGACGCGCTGGATGAAGACGTCGATCTTGATTTGCGCAAATCGCTCGCGACGCAGGCCGAGCTCGTAGAAACGGATCGTTTACTCGAATTGATCGACCAGTTTGCCGAAGCGGAAAGTCGAATGAAATGGGCGCCCAATAAAAAATTACATTTCGAGGTAGCGGTCATCAAAGCGATCCAGAGCCTGGGCCAGGCGACGCTCGATGAAGTGATTGAAAAGCTCGGGGAGCTGCGTGACGGAAACGCGGTCTCACATAAGAAATCTGGTGCTGTAGTGGCAGGCGTGTCGCCTGCATCTCAAAGGTCTGCGGCCGACTCGACCGCGTCTACAGCATCGCGCGTCGAGGAAAATGCGTCCACGAGCTCACCAAAGCCAGGAGAACTTTGGCAGAGAGTCGTAGGCAAAATTCCGGCGCGAAGTTTTTTGCGCACTTTGAGCGAATCGGTTGCACCGATTGGAATTGAAGGCCGCAATTTCCAGCTCGGTTATCCGCCGAACCAAAAAGCGGCGATTGAAACTCTGGCGAGCACGAGCAATCGCAAACAGCTGGAAACGCTGTTGCAAGAAGCCAGCGGAGGCGATTGGACGGTGAAATTTATCGCGCGGGAGGGAATTCAGTTGCCGAAGGCGAAGGAGCCGAAATCAACCGAAGCCTTCAAAGACGAACCGCTAATTCAAGAAGCGTTGGAGATGTTCAAAGGTAAAATCAGATCGGGATATTTTGGAATTATGAATTTGAACAAGTTGATGAAGCAGGCGCAGAAGATGCAGGAGCAAATGGCGAAAACCCAGGCCGAGCTGAAAGAGAAAACGGTCGAGGTCAGCGCGGCCGGCGGCAAAGTAAAAGTAACGGCCAACGGCGCCGGCGGTGTGATCTCCATCAAGATCGACAAGGAAATTGTCGACCCGAACGATGTGGAATTCCTAGAAGAAGTTGTCTTGAGCGGAGTTCAACAAGCGATCGAGCAGGGCAAAGCCTTGGCGCAAACAGAAATGAGTAAGATCACCGGTGGTTTGGGAGTTCCCGGGTTGGGATAGTCTGGTTACATTGTTGAATCGTTAAAAGGGTTACAAAGTTGAAACGGAAAAGTCCGATTTAACTTTTTAACCTTTTAACTTTTTAACTTTTTAACCTTTTAACCTTTTAACGGTCCGCTGGTGCTTCTCATAAACGCACACCTCGTTGATCTCGAATATCGACATCTTCTCGGCGAGGCGATCGTAATTTTCACCGAGTTGGACATGCGAATGAGCATCGGACGCAGTGGTGAATGGGATCCCCTTCTCTAGCGCCAGCCGGATAATTTCGTCCGACGGGTAAAGCTCGTTGACCGGCTTGCGCCAGCCAGCGGTAGAAAGTTCTATTGCAAGATCGCGGGCGCGAATGAACTCGAGCGTTTCATCGACCAGCTGGCGGATCTCAGAATTTGGTCGATGGCCGTGGATCTTGACCAGGTCCAGATGCGCCAGGCAATCAACGAGACCGGTGGCCGCGATTTCGCGAACGCGGCGAAAGTAATCAGCATACAAGATGTCAATATCGCGCCCGGAGAATTGCGCCGCGCCCGCCGGCACACTGTCGAACATTTGCGTCGGATCATCCAGATAGTGTACCGATCCGAGAACAAAATCGAGCTTGTCCCAATTCCTCTCGATCCATTTTCGACCGGCAGCTGAAGTTTGCGGATCATTGTCGAGCTCGATCCCGGCACGAATTTTTAGATCGACATTCTTTTCGCGCAGCAGATCGATTTGATCGAAATCAATCCCGGAGTGAAAACGATCGTGATCGGTAAAGGCGACATCCCGCAGCCCATGCTGGCGTGCGCTCTCGATCCACGGTTGCAAGAGCGACTGCGTGTACGGCTGGACACGATGCCCCTGCGGGTGAGTGTGGTAGTCGGAGAATAGGTTCAACGTGAATGGTGATCGGTGAATAGTGGCTAGTGATCGCTATGAGCTAGTTGCTGCCTTTCGACGATTCACTGATCACTATTCACAAATCACTTCCTCGTCACGGAGCGGTCAGGAATTTTTGCCGGGCGCGCAGCTCCGGATATTTCGGGAAAAAAACTTCCGCGACGAAAACCTTATTTGGCGTCAGATCGCGCGTGGCAATTCTCTCGTTGTATTCGATGTGCTCTTCCGGATTGATCGTGACCGTGCCGGGTTTGTCATTGATCGCGTGGTTGTCCGACCATTTCGCGAGAAGCGTACCCTCGGTAGTCATCAAATAAATCTCGACTCGCTGATCGGTCGGAAAATCGAGTGCGATCGCCGTCTTTGCTTTGCTGGCCAGCACCGCCTTGATTTCAAGCTGGCGAATTTCGGAGAGCTTCACAGGCTGCGGCGAGACCTGCAGTTCAAGAGTGAGCCCACGCAATTTGGGATCTTTGTAATTTGGGATCCTTGGGGCCGATGAAGAAAACGGATGAAGTAATCGGCTGATCCAACCGCGCTTCGCCGGCGTGGGTGCCGCTGCCGCGGTGGGCCCCTGCGCGAAAGCACACGCCGCCGTGACGAGCACCAGCACGAGAAACGCAACGCTTCGAATCATGCGCGGGTTAAACAGCAAACGTTGCAAATCCTGTCAAACCCTTTATCAATCCGCCATGAAAATGCTTTGCGCGAGCGCCTTGCTCGCGTTGGTCACGCCTTTTTCCGCGACCGCGAAAGATCGACATTGCATGTTTCGCTTGCACGTCGAAGCGAACCCACACGATACTGCCGTGTTTTCCACATCGGTTCGCGCGCGATTTTCCGGCCAAGAGGTCGCCATTGAAAAGGTGGCGCGTATCACCGAGCACGATGTGGTGGCATTTTACCCGTATCAAATCGCCAAGGACAATTACGGGGCGCTATTCCGACTCGATGATCACGGCACGATTGCGCTCGACACGTTGAGCGTGGAACGGCGCGGCAGTTTGCTTTTTGTTTTCATCAATGGGCGGCCCATTACCGAACTGCAGATCGACAAACGCGTGTCCGATGGCCAGATTTACATCGCCTCCGGCCTAACGAAACTTGACATCGATTTGATGAAGAAGGACTGGCGCCTGATCGGGCAGCGTAAGCGATAGTTGCTCGAGCGAATGCGCCACGATGTGTTTCTGGGGAGCACAGGCCGCCGCGAACTACAGGCCAGCGGCCTGCGCTCCCCAGCAGGAGCGACAGCGCCCGCGCTGGTCCACCATTGCGTTTGCGCTATTGCTGTGGTCGAGGATTCCCACGCTTGCGCAAAACGAGACTCCGAAAGAACTTGCGAGGGCCGATCACTCCGGCGCTATCGATGTTGTCCTGCCCACCGATAACGACGCGCTATTTCATGGCGGCGGACCTGCGTTTTATCAATACATCGAGCGCGATTACAAAGGGCAGAAGTCAACGCCGTGGGAAGGCGGCCAGTACGGTTTCGTGCGTGATCCGGTCGAGACCGCGGCGGGCGTTATTTATACCCGATTTCATGAAGGAATCGACATCCGCTGCCTGCATCGCGACGCAAACGGAGAGCCACTCGACGAAGTACGCGCGATCGGTGCGGGCAAAGTCGTTTACACTAATTTCGTGCCGGCGTACTCGAACTATGGAAAATACATCGTAATTGAGCATCGCTGGGATAGTTCGCCCTACTACAGTTTGTACGGTCATCTCAGCAAGATCGACGTGCATGTTGGGCAAACTGTGCAGCGCGGCGATCATATCGCGGTGATGGGTTACACCGGCGTCGGCCTTAATCAAGCGCGCGCACATCTTCACTTGGAACTCAACCTCATCCTCAGCCATCACTTTGAAGCGTGGTACGACCAGTTCTACAAAAACGACCCGAACCGGCACGGGATCTACAACGGGATCAATCTCGACGGCATCGACATCGCGCGACTTTATCTCGAGCTCCACAACAATCCTGCGCTGACCATTCCGCAGTTCCTCGAAGCCGACGAAACGTTTTACAAAGTGAGGGTGCCGCGATCACGTTATTTCGAGCTACCCAAAAACTATCTCTGGATGGTGAAAGGCGATGCGAATAAAAAAACCGTGTCGTGGGAAGTTTCTTTTGCGCGTTCCGGCGTGCCTTTGAAAATCGAACCGAGCGACAAGAAAATCTCACAACCGGAACTGACCTACGTGAAACCAAGCCCGGTCGATTACTCTTTTTTAACTCGCGGCGAGATCGCCGGTCGCGGCAAACGCGCGCATCTGACGGATTACGGCCAGCAGTTGATGCGGCTTCTAATCTATCCCGACTGAAATTGTAGCCCCGTTTTGCACAAGCGAGACGCCTTACGGGATTGCGCCGGCGGTCAAATCAAAGATTCGCCATGTTTTACGCGATCCACTTTGGAGTTCGCGGAACACGTCCGCACTTTCTGACCCGGCAATATGTCGCCTTTGCGTCGTAAGAAAGCGGCGACCACTCCAAAATGGGCGTTATTGCGCGCCTGTTATTGGCAACGGAATCGATGCTTGGCCGAATACATATCGCCAACCCAGTGGCGTCCGAACGTACGTGTCGCTGAACCAGAGGCGATAATCCAGCGGTGTTCCTTGTTCCGTCCCCTTAATCCACAGCTGCGCCGTAACGACGGCCGTGTCGCCCCATACCCGCACTTTCCGCGTGCCTTCTTCTTCCTCCTGGTGCTCGTAGATTGTCCGCTTCTCTTGCGCTTGCTTGATCAAGTCGGCTTTTGTCGAAGCAGCGCCGTGCCCGGTCACCAAAACAAAGTCATCAGCCAAAATCCCGTCCATCGTCGCGGCGTCATTCGCCTTCACCGCCGCTTGGTACCGAGTATCTAACGCGGCTACCGTCTTTGCGTCGTTCGTGTCAGCTCCCAAATTTAGAGGCGCTGATGGTTTTGACGGCGAAGCCTCGCCCACGATACCCATCCGTAAGGAGGATGGAGGCGCCGTGAGCAATCGTAGAGAATCGCCAGCCTGGGTCGGCGTTTCGACGATTGCGCCTCCGCGGAGATCTTGATCGAGTGGTTGATCTGCGCCTCGGCGCGGCCCTTCTGCTGGCGCTTCTGCCACCGCGCTTCGCTGAAGACGTTCATTCCATTTTTCGTTGCGGCCCGGCGCCGGTCCGGCAATCCAGCTACCGGCTATACTTCCATCGACAAATTTAGCATGGAGAATTTCTCCATTCGCGTCTGCGCTAACCGGTCCATCTAATTTCCCTCTCGTCATGTTGCCTAAATAGCGGGCGACGAGGGTACGTTTAACAGTCGGAATACTGGAGCCAACGATGACCTTCCGCTCAACTCTATACCACGTTAGGGTGCCATAGCCCGTGGCGTATCCATTCGCATCTCGATCACCCGACCACGTCGCTTCGTCGCCGGAGTTGGAATAATTATTCCAGACGAGGGTTTCTCCGTCTTCGGTACGCTGGTAAGGCCCGCTGCCATACGCGCTGCTCGCCAAGAACAACAGCGCACTGCAAGCAAAAAGGAATCTCGCGTTCACCGCTTTTTCCAGGAACAACCCACAGCAAGTGGCGAATCTTAACACCCTCGGCAAACTTCCGGCAAGAATAATACGGCAGCGGTTCGGTTTGTTGCCACAAAAAAGCGTCGTCAACCTTGGAAAATCTGCCGCTCTATTTTCAACAAACTTGATCGATGGAAAATTCTCTCTGCAATTGCAATGCCTGGTCACTTACATATTCTCACCACGCCTATCGATTGGGACGCGTCGGTTAGCGACTTTTCTAAATGGTCTAAGTGCTGTCTTGCCAGTGGCAGGAAGGTTTAACTAGGCGCCTCCGCGGCGAATTGCAGGCAAAAGATGTCGATGCGATCGTCTTGCTCCGTTTGCGATCAACCATTTGTCGATGATCGCGTGATCAAGCAACTGATTGCGCTGCATGAGAAAACTCGAAAGCCGATCGTTGCATCGAGCGACGCTAATACGCTCGGCCTGCCCGCGCTTTTTGAGCACGTCTGCTTTCGAGAGGTGCTCTCGATTAATGACCAGAGAGGAGCGAAATCGAGCATTCTAGCGAGCCGCGAGCGCGTTGCGGAACTTTCGCTTCCGAAGGGAAAGATCGAGATCGACACGGCGGAAGATTGGGAACGGTTAAAGAACGGCGTTCTGACACAGACCCCCTACAATTCATTTCCCGCCGAAGAATTTTTTGAAGGACTGGAAGAGCTTGTTAGGGAAGGTGGCTGCTTTTCGGCCAAAATCATCGAACTTCTGCGCGAATTGCAATTCCTCGCCGCCGTGAATTTCGCAGGCGACGGTCGGCACTTTATCGGCGGGTAAATCGATTTCGTAAGCGGTGCCGGCGGCTTCGCATTCAGTCGTGGCCAGGTGGTTCGAGAGCGAACAGACCATCGCGTGCTGAATCGGCATGGCAGGCTGGAATTCCTGCGGCGGATATCGTTGGGCGGCTTTGTTCATCACCTGCACCCAAATCGGAAGCGCGAGCGCGGCGCCATAACCACGCGAAATGATGGTGGTAGGTTGATCGAAGCCGACCCACACGCCGCAGGTGAGGGTCGTAGAGTAACCGAGAAACCAGGCGTCTCTGTAATCGTTCGTCGTGCCGGTTTTTCCGGCGGCCGGCAATTTGAAGCCTAATGAACGCGCGCTGGCCGCGGTCCCGCGCGTGAGCACTTGCTCCATCAGCTCCGAAGCCATCCAGGCGGCGCTTGGGTCGAGAGACGGCGCGGAAATGTGAGCGGACCGATAAATGGGATTATGCTCCTGGTCGTCGATGCGCTCGATGATGTAAGCTTGCTTGCGCACGCCCGCATTTGGAAACACTGAATAGGCCGAAGTGAGCGCTTTGAGATTGGTCTCGAACGAGCCGATGTAAATCGCCGGTCCGTGCGGGATGTTGTCGCTCAGATTCAAAGTGGTTGCGATTTTCTGCACGGCATCGAGCCCGGCGAACTGACCGACGCGCACGCTCATGGTGTTGCGCGAATGAATCAGTCCGTAGGAACAAGGTTGGATGCCGCCATAAGTGCCGTCGGAATTTCCGGGTGACCAATTTCCTGCGCCTTCAATTTCGCCCGGTTGAATCGGCCCATCACTGATGGCGGCGCCGGGCAAAAGTCCATTGGTGAAGGCGAGCGTGTAAACGAAAGGCTTAAAGGCGGAACCGACTTGCCGGTTGGCCGGCGCCAGTGCGCGATTGAATTTGCTTTGCGCATAATCGCGGCCGCCGACCAGCGCGCGGATGCCACCGCTGGCGTTATCGATGCAAACGACCGCCCCCTCCAAATAGGGCATGGACGAATCCTCGCCGTTTTCCGGCGGCTGATAATTTGCCTTGAGGGGGTGATGAAAATTTGGTTGATGCTCGATCTTGGTCAACTGCGTTTCGAGCGCCTGCTGCGCGGCGTTCTCCACCGCCGGGTCGAGGGTCGTGTAGATGTAAAGGCCGCCGTTGTCGATTTGGTCCTGCGTGAGCAGCAGATTCAAATCGCGCTGCACCGCATCCATCGCGTAATTTTCCTGAACTTGCAGGAGACGCTTCGGATGCGTATTGACCCTGGCGAGCTTTGCCTGCTCAGCTTGCCCGGCCGAAATTTTTTTCAACTCGGCCATGCGATCCAAAACCGCGTTGCGCTGAAGCGCCGCGCCCTCGGGATTTTTTAGTGGTGAAAAGCGGTTTGGACTGCGAATCAGCCCCGCGAGAAGCGCGGCTTCGGAAAGATTCAATTTCGAAGCGCTCTTGCCGAAATAAGCCTGCGAAGCGGTTTCGACACCGTAACAACCGGAACCGAAGTAAATGCGGTTGATGTAGAGCTCGAGGATTTGCTGTTTGGTGAACTTTTGCTCGACGCGCAAAGCGACCATCGCTTCCAAGATTTTCCGGTTGATGGTGCGGCCACCGAGCGGAAGGCTATTGCGGGCGAGCTGTTGAGTGATGCTGCTGGCGCCTTCTTTGGCCGAGCCGCTGAGAAGATCGCGCACAAGTGCACGCATGATCCCATGCCAATCGATTCCCTTGTGTTGATAAAAACGCGTGTCCTCGCGCGCGAGCAATGCATCGATGAAAAACGGAGAGACTTCGCTCAGAGAAACTTTCAGCCGGTTTGCTCCGGCGAGACGGCTGTAAATTTTCCCATCGACATCGAAAACGGTATTGCGCTCCGGCATTTCGCCGACTTTTTTCATGTCGAAGGTCTGCGCCCAGACACCGTAAAAAACCAGAACGCTCAGGCCAGCCGCCGCGATGAGGCCGAACAAGCCGATCTTCCAGCCGTAACGAAAAAGCTTACCGCGTCTCTTTGGCGAACCCGAGCGCGCGAAGAATTTCATGGCAGGAGCTTTGACAATCTAGCCACAGATTCCGCAGATCAAAATGCGCGCTGCAGCCAGAGTGCTCTCCCGCCGTGCTAAGGGCCGACACGTCGACCCGCCTTCACTAAGCTTCGGCGTGGCAAGCTGAGCGAGGCGGCTACAAACAAGATTGCGATCTAGAAATTCAGTTTCACGTTGCTCTCGTGCTGCTCAGTGGCGCACGGAGCGTTGAGCGGCACATCGGTTTGCGCTTCGCTCGGCTGCGCAATCTTGTTGTCGATCAAATATCTCTCGACTTCTTCGCCGCTCACGTCAGCCAGCATCTGCCCATTGATCTCGACGCAGGGCGAGAGCGGCTGGCCGCTTTTGCTTTCCATTTCCCAACGGAAGGCCGGATTTTGAATGATGTCCTTCTCCGTGTATTTCAAATTGTATTTGGCGAAAACAGCGCGCACGCCGGCGCTCCAGCCACAATAAGTCTTGAGATAAGCGGTAATTTGAGGTGTATCCATTTCGGGAAAGGTAGCACGCGCACGAAAAAATAACAGCGCGAGTTCGTGGGTTATTTCTGAAACGAAAGATCGACAATCGCTCAGCGACACCTAAAAATCCCTGCCGGGACTCCGACATCCCAAATGCCTGTTGCTCGGAGCCCCGGCGCCCTGATTTACGAAATTTTGTATCGAATCGGCCGCAACGATTGCGTTAATTTTTGCAAGCCCAACTCCAGCCGTGTCTTGACCGTGCCGAGGGGGGCGCGTGTGACCGCGGCGATCTCGCGGTGACTTAATCCGGTGAAAAACGAAAGCTCGATTGCCTGCCGCTGATAACGCGGAAGAGCTTTCAATCGGCGATGAAGATAGCGGCGCAGGTCCGTGCGCGAGATTTCATCAAAAGAAGTTGGCGCGAGCGCGGTCTCCGGTTCTCGATCCAAATAGGCCTCGTAGCGTTCTTTCGCTCGGCAATATGCCTGTTTGCGTCGCAACCGGTCGATCGCACGCCGGCGCGCCAGCGTGACCACCCACCCAAGCAACTTGCCGGCCTTGGGCGAGTAACGTCCGGACTCGCGCCAAACTTGGATGAGAATTTCCTGGAGCACATCATCGGCGTCCCCTTCTTCGTGCACAACGCTGCCGATGACCGACTTGATGCGGTTGCCGTGGCGCGAGAAGAATTCGTTCAGCGCTTTCGGCTGACGCCGCGTAATCGCTTTCATGAGCGCTTCGTCAGAAACGCGCGAGATGCCGGTAAAGTCTACCTCTGGCCTTAACATTTTGCCGTCTCCTTTCCCGAATCATTTGTTTGCATGGCAACAACATGCAGAGCAACGAAATTGTAACAATCAGTCAACAAGCCGATTAGCTCGTCGGTCAAACTCCTATGTTCTTGAAAACGAGGTGGTCGACCACCGAAAGTATTTCGCGACATTGCGCAACCGAGCGGCGACCGAATTTTCGTGCCCAGTGCCGGCACGGGTTGGCTTGGGATCGCTGACAGAATGAGTTTGCAACATCGACCGGGTTCGCGCCCGCGGGGC
>WNFC01045052.1_pt1 | contig 10503 bp, 5 predicted proteins | sample 5400541 | NCBI WGS metagenome assembly WNFC01 (sample SAMN13153342, study PRJNA577476) | soil metagenome | isolation source: 120 cm saprolite under Douglas fir tree site 2 hole 2 replicate 1 | place: USA:California | collected 2015-04-18
CGCCGACGCTGGAACGCGAAGTCGATGGTCCTGGTGTAGTCGGTCGCGCGCATCCTGCATGCTACGTGATCTGGCGCGAGGAGTCTGCGGCTCTGAAGCAACCGCCACCTAGAAGGTGGAGAACGACGGACTCGCCCCGAGCCTGGTAGCGTCAACTTTAGCGCCCGAAGGGGCGGCCTCTCGAGCACCTGCTGCCACGCCTTTGGTTTTGGGCCACCAACATCGTTGGCACACAGCCTCACCTTCGAGATCCGAGGCATGGCCCAGGCAGCGTGAGCCCGGTTGGACCGGCCGTGGATTTTGGAGCTCGCGACGTCTCTCAGAACGCGGGCCTGATCAGGCAATGCCAGCGTTCAGGGAACCTCCACATGTCGGCTCCGCCACATAGGTCGGAGTCATGAGGATGCGGCCAGCGCCGCATATGGATTGCTAATTCTAGGGCCGATCGCCGCCTTGACAGCGGCGCCGTCGTCGGAGCAGTATCGCGCCGCTGGTCCAGGGCCCCGGTGGGCAGCTCCTGGCGAGTGAAGGCCGGGCGGCATCCAGATTCCCTGGAAGGCCTGGACCCCCACGGTCGGGCATGGGACCAATCGTTCGAGACCGCTCTCGCTCGGATTAGCGGCGACCTCGATGGGCGTGTACGGGAGCGCCGTCAGCGGCAGGCTGGTGAGGCTCTGGTAACGCGCCCTGACAGCGATCGCGGCCCCGATGGTGGCCGCGGAGGAGGTGCGCTCATGGACCGTCCCTCGCTTCCCCCCTCCATCACCCGGCGTGACGTCCTCAAGGCCAGTGGCACAGTCGTCGCCGCCGGCCTCGTGGGCGGATCCAGCCTCCTCGCCCCGGAGACGGCCCAGGCCCAGACCCCGAAGCGAGGCGGAACGTTCCGCCTCGTCCTGCAGAGTGACCCCGTCACCGGGTTCGACCCGCACCAGACCATCTCGTTCGTCACGATGGTCCCGCTCTCGTTCGCCTACAGCCGCCTGGTCAAGGTCAAGGCGGGCCCTTCGGTGAAGCCCATGACCTACCCGATCGAGGCCGACCTGGCCGAGTCGTGGACCCAGCCCGACGACAAGACCCACGTGTTCAAGCTGAAGAAAGGCGTCCGCTGGCACCCCAAGCCCCCCGTCAACGGGCGCGAGCTGACGGCCGATGATGTCAAGTACACCTACGAGCGGTTCCTCACCATCAAGGGCAACGGCAACCGGCCCGTCCTGGAGTACGTCGACCGGATCGACGTCCTCGACAAATACACGGTCAAGTTCACGCTGAAGGAGCCGAACGCCTGGTTCCTGGACCTGCTCGCCTCCACGTCGACATGGATCGTCGCCAAGGAGTGCGTGGAGAAGTTCGGCGATCTCAGGAAGGCCGAGTCGGTGGTGGGCACCGGGCCGTGGATGCTCGAGCGCTGGGAACCGAACGTCAAGCTCGTCTACGTGCGGAACCCGCACTACTTCGTCCCGGGGCTCCCGTACGCCGACGGGGTCGAGGCGCTCATCGACCCGGACCCGTCATCGCGCCTGGCCGCCTGGCTCGCCGGCAAGGTCGACTTCGGTCCCGAGTACCAGCAGGTGGTGCGCCGCCTCGATCTCGCGATGGCCAAGCAGCGGAAGCCCGGCCTCCAGACGGCCGAGTACGCGTGGTTCACCAGCGGGCTCGTCGGCTTCAAGATCGACAAGCCGCCGTTCAACGACGTCCGCGTCCGGCGCGCGCTCTCCCGCGCCACCAGCCTGGCCGAGATCTTCGAGTCGAACGCGTTCTCTCAGGGCCACTGGGTCCCCAATCCCGCCGTTCCGGCCGCCTCCGCGGAGTGGTCGATCCCCATCGACCAGCTCGGCCCCGAGGGTCGGAAGCTCTACGAGCACTCGACCGCGGACGCCAAGCGCCTCCTGGCCGAGGCGGGCTATCCGAACGGGTTCAAGACGCAGGTGGAGTCACCGGGCACCGCGTACGGCCCCGACTTCTTGGATGCGGCCCAGATCATCGTGAAGAACTGGAAGGCAGCCGGGATCGATGCTGAGCTGAAGCTCAAGGAGTACGGGGCGTTCATCTCCACTGCGATCTACGGCAAGTTCGACGACATGATCTACGGTCTGCGGGGGGCCTGGGTCGATCCGGAGGCCTACTTCTACCGCCCCTTCATGCCCGGCCAGCCGCTCAACATCATCAACGTGAACGACCCCAAGCTGACCGATATGATCAACCTGCAACGCCGGACGTTCGACGTGCCCAAGCGCAAGCAGATCGTCTACGACATCCAGCGGTACCTGGCTGAGCAGGGCTACTTCGGCGCGGATGGCTCGGTCAAGGTCGTCTCGGCCTGGGAACCCTACATCAAGAACTACATGCCCAACAACGGCTTCGACGTGGGCGGAAGACTCATGGCGGCGTGGATCGACAAGTAAGATCAAGGGCCAGGCGCTGGCACTTCCGCAGAGGAAGCAACCGTGAACTAGTCGCTGCTAACCCCACGCCGTCGCCAGCCGGCGAAGCCTGCGCTGAGGGGCACGGATGGGGGGTAAGCGCGAGCGCACCTTCCAGCCAGTCCAGGGGAGGTCAGTCATGACGACCGCGCTACGGAATACCGGAATCGAACCGGTGGGCGAGATGCCGTGGGGGACCCACTTCTGCCATTTCTACGAGACCAGGGATGACTTACTGGAGACCCTGCTCCCCTTCTTCAAGGCCGGCCTCGAAGCCGGCGAGTTCTGTGCGTGGGTCGTCTCGGAGCCCCTCACCGAGGCGGCGGTCTGGCAGGCACTGGACCGGGCGGTTCCCGGCCTCGACCGGTACGTGTCCGACCAGAGCATCGAGGTCTTGAAGGCCCGGGACGTGTATCTGGCGGGAGGAGAGATCGATCTCCATCGCATCATTGGCAACTGGGGCGCGAAGCTCGAGCGGGCGGTGTCCAGAGGCTATCCGGGCATCCGGGTGAGCGGGAACACCGCCTGGCTCGAGCAGAAGCACTGGCGCGACTTCATGGAATACGAGACGGAGCTGAACCGGGGCATCGGCGATCAGCCGATGCTGGTGCTCTGCACGTATCCGCTCACGACGTGCGGTGCGACCGAGTTCCTCGACGTGGCGGGCACCCACCAGTTCGCCGTCGCCAAGCGTCGCGGCCGCTGGGAAGTGGTCGAGACGCCTCAGCTCACGCAGGCGAAGACCGAGATCGCCCGGCTCAACCGCGATCTCGAGCAGCGGGTGCTCGAGCGGACGATGGAGCTGGAGGCAGCGATCGGGGACCAGGAGCGGGCGTCCGAAGCGCTGCAGCAGGCGCAGGCGGAGCTCGCGCACGTCACCCGCGTGACGACCCTGGGCGAGCTCGCCGCGTCAATCGCCCATGAGGTGAACCAGCCACTCGCCGCGATCGTGGCCGATGCCAACGCATCACTCAATTGGCTGGCCACGAGCACTCCTGATCTCGGCCGCGTCCGGGAATCGCTCGCCGGGATCGTGAAGGATGGCCACCGGGCGGCGGACGTGATCCAGCGTATCCGTCAGCTCGCGACGAGGACCGGTCCGGAAAAGGCGCGATTGGATGTCAACGATGTCATCCGCGACGTCGTGCTGCTTATCGGCACCGAGGTGCGCAGCCATGAGGTGTCGTTGCGGATCGACCTGGCGGCGGCGTTGCCGCCGGTGCTGGCTGATCGGATCCAGTTGCAGCAAGTGCTCATCAACTTCGTGCTCAATGGCATGGAGGCCATGGCGTCCGTCGATGATCGGTTACGCGAGCTGGTGATTCGCACGCAGCCGCACGACGATGCTCACGTGGTCGTGGCGGTGCAGGACGCCGGCGTCGGTATCGACGCGCAGAAGACGGACCAGCTCTTCAGCGCCTTCTACACGACCAAACCCGACGGCATGGGCATGGGGCTGTCGATCAGTCGGTCGATCATCGAAGCGCATGGCGGATGGCTCTGGGCGACCCGGAACCCGAATCATGGCGCGACGTTCCATTTCGCGTTGCCGAAGATGCCATGATCGTTGGACACACACTCGGTTCGAGGACGCGATCCAGGTCGCACGGGAGGCGCTCGACGTCGAGCGGTCGGCCCTCGTCCAGGCGCAATCGGAGCACGACGCGCTTGCCACCTGTCCCCTCCCGACGACCGTCGAGGAAGCAGCCAGCCAGCCACGGTCTGAAGCCCTCCGCCGATACCAGTCGCTGAGCACCGAGTGTCAGCAGCGGGCGGCCGCCAGGAATATGACCCGAGGGACGCGACCGTCTAGGGTTAGCCACGGGGCTCACGGTCCTTGACCCCTCCTGTCCTCCAGACTAAGCTCGCGCCACCTGTCCGACCGTGCCTGGCTCCGACCTGCTGGGAGGGTGCAGCATGCAGTGTCTCCGGTGCCAGCACGACAATCGCCTTGGCGCGAAGTTCTGCGAGGAATGCGCGGCGCCCCTGGCGCGCGTCTGCGCGAACTGCGGAGCTCCGCTGTCCCCGACCGGCAAGTTCTGTTCGGAGTGCGCTCATCCCGCCGGTCAGGCCGCGCCGTCGCCATTGCCGCGCTTCGGCGCGCCGGAAGCCTACACTCCGAAACATCTCGCGGAAAAGATCCTGACCTCGAAGGCCGCCCTCGAAGGCGAGCGCAAGCAGGTGACCATCCTCTTTGCGGACCTCAGGGGGTCGATGGAGCTCCTCGCCGACCGCGACCCGGAGGACGCCCGCCGGCTCCTCGACCCTGTGCTCGAGCACATGATGGAGGCCGTCCACCGCTACGAAGGCACCGTCAATCAAGTGATGGGGGACGGGATCATGGCGCTGTTCGGCGCACCGCTTGCCCACGAGGACCATGCTGTCCGCGCGTGCTACGCGGGGCTGCGGATGCTGGAATCGGTGAAGCGGTACGCCGACGGCATCCGCCGGAGCCGTCGGCCAGACGACGCACCTCGCCGCGCGCATGGAGCAGATGGCGACGCCCGGCTCGATCTTGATCCCGGCGGGGACCCTGACACTGGCGGAAGGCTATGTGATGGTCAAACCGCTCGGCGCGATGCCGGTCAAGGGGCTCGAGGCGCCCATCGAGGTCTACGAGGTGACGGGAGCGGCGACGGTACGCTCGCGCCTCCAGGCAACCGCGGCGCGCGGCCTCACCCGCTTCGTCGGCCGTGACAGCGAGGTGGAGCAGCTTCGTCAGGCCCTGGACCGGGCGAGGACTGGGCACGGGCAGGTCGCGGCGGTGATGGGGGAACCCGGCGTCGGAAAGTCCCGGCTCTTCTGGGAGTTCACCCAGTCGCATCGCACGGAAGGCTGGCTGATCGTGGAGAGCAGCTCCGTCTCCTACGGTAAGGCGACGGCGTTTCTCCCCGTCATCGACCTGCTCCGGACCTATTTCCAGGTCGAGCCGCGCGATGAGGCGCGCAAGATCCGGGAGAAGATCACGGGCAAGCTCCTTTCCCTCGATCGGGCACTCGAGCCCTCCCTCCCGGCGTTCCTGTGGCTTCTGGATGTTCCCGTCGAGGATGCCCAGTGGGAGAAGCTGGAGCCGCCCCAGCGCCGTCAGCGGACACTCGACGGCGTCAAGCGCCTGCTGCTCCGTGAGAGCCAGGTGCAACCGGTCCTGGTCCTGTTCGAGGATCTGCACTGGATCGATGCCGAAACCCAAGCGCTCCTCGACAGCTTGGTGGATAGCTTGCCCGCCGCGCGATTGCTTCTCCTCGTCAACTATCGCCCGGAGTATCAGCACGGCTGGAGTGGCAAGACCTATTACCGGCAGCTCCGCATCGATGCCTTGCCGCCCGAGAGCGCCGACGAGCTGCTCGAGGGCTTGCTGGGCAACGATCCCGGACTGCCGCCCCTCAAGCGCCTGCTGATCGAGCGAACTGGAGGGAACCCCTTCTTTCTCGAGGAGAGCGTCCGCACCCTCGTCGAGACGAAGGCCCTGGTGGGCGAGCGCGGGGCCTATCGTCTGACCAAGACGTCGCAGACCTTTCAGATACCGGCGACGGCGCAGGCGATCCTGGCCTCGCGGATCGACCGGCTCTCGCTCGAGGATAAGCGGCTCCTGCAGGCGGCCGCGGTCATCGGCAAGGACGTGCCTTTCAGCCTGCTCCAGGCCATCGCCGAGGGGCCAGAGGAAGCGCTGCAGACCGGCCTCACCCACCTGCTGACGGGGGAGTTCCTCTACGAGGCTCGTCTGTTCCCGGATCTCGAGTACACCTTCAAACACGCGCTGATCAACGACGTGGCGTACGGGAGTCTGCTCCTCGATCGACGCCGGTCCCTGCACGCCAAGATCGTCGACGCGATCGAGAAGCTCTATCCCGACCGCCTGGTCGAGCACCTCGAGGCGCTCGCACACCACGCATTCAGAAGCGAGGTCTGGGAGAAGGCGGTGAGCTACCTCCGTCAGGCCGGCGCCAAGGCCTTCGCGCGATCGGCCAACCGCGAGGCGGTCGCCTGTTTCGAGCAGGCACTCGTGGCCCTCCAGCATCTGCCCGAGACCCGCGAGACGCTGGAACAGGCCATCGATCTCCGGTTCGACCTGCGCACGTCACTGTTCCCACTCGGGGAACTCGATCGCCTGGTCGCATGCCTCAACGAAGCTCAAACCTTTGCCGAGACGCTCGGGGATCAACGGCGGCTCGGGTGGGTGTCGGTCTACATGAGCCACTATCTCTGGATGGCAGGCCGCTCGCCCGAAGCACGGACATTCGCCGAGAGCGCCCAGGCCCTCGCTGAGCCGCTCTCAGATTTTTCTCTCCGGGTCGGCTCGAATTTCTATCTCGGCACCGTCTGCCTTACGTCCGGTGACTATCGACAGGCGGAAAAGGTGCTCCGACAGGTCGTCCAGCTGGTCGACGGCGAGCGACAGAGCGACCGTTGCGGGCTCGCCGCATTTCCCGCGGCCATGGCCCGTGGCTACTCGACATGGGCCTTGACCGAGCTGGGAGCGTTCGACGACGGAATCGCCCTTGGAGAGGAAGGGGTCCGCATCGCCGAGGCATTCGATCACCCGTACAGTCGAATTGTCGCCTCCTGGGGTCCCGCGTATCTCCACCGCACCCGAGGCCAACTCGATCAGGCGGCCCGCCTCCTCGAACCCGCGCTGGCCCTTTGCCATGGCAGGGTTCCTGGGGTCCGTCTACGCGTTGTCGGGTCGTCTGACCGAGGGTCTTGTCTTGCTGGAGGAAGGCCAGGAAGCCTTTGAGTCCTTCCAGGCACCTATCGTCGCGCAGATGGGCGAGGCGTGCCTGCTCGCGGACCGATTCGACGACGCGGTCACCTTTGCCGGCCGGGCCCTCCGCCTTGCTCGAGAGCGCGGGCAGCGCGGCTACGAAGCCTGGGCCCTCCACCTGCTCGGCGAGATCGCCGCTCATCCCGGTGCCCTCAACAGCGGAGACTCGGAGGGCCACTACCGTGCAGCCCTGGCGCTTGCCGGCGAGCTCGGGATGCGCCCGCTCCTTGCCCACTGCCACGTCGGCCTCGGCAAGCTCTACCGGCGAACAGACAAGCGGGATGACGCGCGTGAGCATCTCACCACCGCGACGACGATGTACCGCGAGATGGGGATGACGTACTGGGTGGAGCAGGCGGAGGCGGAGATGCGGGCGCTGGCGGGATGAAACGGCCCCAGGCCCGGCCCCTTGACGCAGGAGAGTGTCCATGACGCAGGTCACGAAGGCGGCACTACTTGCGAGGGTCGAGGCGCTGGAGAAGTCGCTCAAGCGGGAGACGGCACTCCGCAAGCAGGAGGCCGGCGAGCGCAAGCGACTGGAGAAGGCCCTGGCCGACTCCCTGGAGCAGCAGACGGCGACCAGCGAGATCCTGCGTGTGATCTCTAGCTCGCCGACCGATGCCCAGCCGGTGTTCGAGTCCATCGCGGCCAGTGCCCACCGCCTCTGCGGCGCCAAGTTGACTACCGTCTTCAGGTTTGACGGAAGGCTCATCCACATCGCTGCTCTTCATGACGTGTCCACGCAAGGCGCCGCCGCTTATCGTGATGCGTACCCGGCGCCTCCAGGCCGGGGTGGCGCCACCCATCGCGCCATCTTGACCCGCAGCATCGTCCACATCCCCGACATACGCGAGGACCCGGAGTACGAGCTTCAGGGCCTCGCGCGCGCAGCCGACTACGGAAGCGCCCTCTCCGTGCCCATGCTCCGGGAAGGACATCCCATCGGAGCGATCACGGTGGGTCGGGAAGCCGCCAAACCATTCCCGGACGAGCAGATAGAGCTCCTCAGGACCTTCGCCGACCAAGCGGTCATCGCCATCGAGAACGTGCGACTGTTCACGGAGCTGCAGGAGAAGAACCGTGCGGTGACCGAGGCGCACGCTCTGGTCAGCGAGTCGCTCGAGCAGCAGACTGCCACGAGCGAGATGCTGAAGGTGATCAGCCGCTCCGCCTTCGACCTGCAGCCCGTGTTCGACACGATGGCTGAGAATGCGGTCAGGCTATGCGAAGCCGAAAGGGCGTTCATCTTCCGGTTTGACGGCGAACTTCTCCGGGCCGCGGCGTCCTACAACGTGGGCCCTGAGGTCAGGGAGTTCGTATATCGGAACCCGGTCGCCCCAGGGCGACACAGCATCTCGGCACGCGCCGCCCTCGAGCGGCGAACGGTACACATCCCTGACGTTCAGGCTGATCCCGACTACGCGTACGCGGCGCGAGATGTGGACCTAATCCGGACGATGCTCGCGGTCCCGATGCTCAAGGCCGACACTCTTGTCGGAACTATCACCATCTACCGGCTGGAGGTCAAACCGTTCACCGACAAGCAGGTCGCGCTCGTGGAGACCTTCGCCGACCAGGCGGTGATCGCGATCGAGAACGTCCGGTTGTTCAAGGAGCTGGAGGCCCGCAATCGCGATCTGACGGCGACCAGCCAGATCCTTCAAGTGATCTCGCGCTCGCCGACCGACGTGCAGCCGGTCTTCGAGGCCATCGCAGACAGCGCCATGCGTTTGTTCGACGCGCTGGGGGTGGCGGTCGTCCGGTACAACGGAGAACTGATCAGTATGGCAGCGGCGCGGGGTGGCGCGCCGGGAAGCGCCGCCGCCGCCACCGACCGGTTCCGGGCGCCTCACCGGCCGATCGCGGGCTTTCCTCCCGAGCAAACCGTGCTGACGAAGACGGTGCACCACGTCGCCGATGTCGACACGGATCCATCCTCTAGCGCTTGCCGATGCTTCGAGGCGGTGACCCCGTCGGGGTCATCGTCGTGAGCCGCGCGCAGCCGGGCCCCTTCTCGACAGCCGAGGTCGAGCTGCTCCACACGTTCGCCGACCAGGCGGTCATCGCCATCGAGAACGTGCGCCTCTTCACCGAACTGCAGAAAAAAAATCTCGCCCTCACAGAGGCTCATGCTCACGTTACCGAAGCCCTGGAGCAGCAGACCGCGACGGCGGAGATCTTGCGGGTCATCAGCCGCTCTCAGACCGACGTCCAGCCGGTCTTCGACACGATCGCAAGAAGCGCCGTGAAATTGTGCGACGGACTCTTCAGCGCGCTCTTTCAGTTCGACGGCGAGCTGCTCCATCAGGTCGCCCAGCACAACTACACTCCCGAAGCCCTCGAGGAGCTGCATCGCGTGTTCCCGGCGCGCCCAACCAGGGCCCTCTTTACGGGGCGGGCGATCCTCGAGCGCGCCGTTGTCCACATACCCGATAGCGAGGTCGATCCCGAGCACCAGCATCGAGCTCTGCGCCGCGCGATCGGCTGGCGAAGCGGCCTCTTCGTCCCGATGCTGCGGGAAGGGGCTCCCATCGGCGTCATCGAGGTGGCGCGTGCCGAGCCTGGACCGTTCTCCGATAGCGAGATCGAACTACTGAAGACCTTCGCCGACCAGGCGGTCATCGCCGTCGAGAACGTCCGCCTGTTCAAGGAGCTGGAGGCGCGGACGGGTGAGCTCACCCGCTCGGTCGACCAGCTCACGGCGCTCGGGGAGATCAGCCAGGCGGTGAGCTCGACGCTCGATGTCGAGACCGTGCTCCAGACCATCGTCTCTCGGGCGAGCCAGCTTGCGGGTGCAGACGGCTGCGCCATCTACGAGTACGACGACGCGACGGAGGCGTTTCACATCCGGGCCACGCATAACCTGGACCCCGTCCTGGTGGAGACGTTGCGGGCAGCTCCGCTGCGCAAGGGCGAAGGCGCGATGGGTCGCGCGGCGGAGACCCGCGAGCCGACGCAGATCGCAGACATCGCGGCGCCGGGCGCCTACCAGAGCCATATCCGGGATACGCTGCTGCGCGCCGGCTACCGGGCGCTGCTCTCCGTGCCGTTGCTCCGTGAGGGCGAGATCATCGGCAGCCTGTCACTGAACCGACACACACCCGGCGAGTTCTCGCCGGAGGCCGTCGAGGTCCTTAAGACCTTTGCCACCCAGTCCGCCTTGGCGATCCAGAACGCCCGCCTTTTCCGAGAGATCGCAGACAAGAGCCGGCAGCTCGAGGCCGCCAGCCGCCACAAGTCCGAGTTCCTCGCTAACATGAGCCACGAGCTCCGCACGCCGCTGAACGCGATCATCGGGTTCTCGGAAGTGCTAGCCCAAGG
>WNFC01019382.1_pt1 | contig 10501 bp, 8 predicted proteins | sample 5400541 | NCBI WGS metagenome assembly WNFC01 (sample SAMN13153342, study PRJNA577476) | soil metagenome | isolation source: 120 cm saprolite under Douglas fir tree site 2 hole 2 replicate 1 | place: USA:California | collected 2015-04-18
GTGGAAACGGCAGAGGCGCTCTACAAGGCTCTAACGCTGTCACCGGAGGAGCGGCACCAGAAGGCAGAGCTCGCCCGGCAAAGCGTGGAACACCATGATCTCAAAACCTGGATAGCACAGCAGGTACGTGATATCAGTTCCCTCATCGCAAAATGAGGCATGGGACAGAGAGAGCATATCATAGATCTATACAGAAGCGCGCGAAGCACCACCAAGGGACTCAAGAATTATTAATTATCCCGGAGACGTGATAAGGGACCCATGATGTCCACGAACCACTTGTGCAAGTGTGGCAATCGCTCAAATTGGTTTTCTACAGTCCGCATACTCTCTCCTCAACAAGTGATTGCCCTGGCGACGGAGCCTCTTTTTGACAGAAAAGGGGTTAGCCCGCCGCAAGCCGCAGGGTTTCAACCTCTAGCGGTTAGGCGTCTGTGGCTTTAGCCCTTGCTCAAGTTGTCTGGCTGTAGTGTGTATGGCATAGATAATTGCCTGATTATCACTTGCAATCCCATATGCCTGTCGAATTTTCAAGATCGCTTGAATATCCTGCTCAGTCAGGCGCAGAGTTGTTGATTTTCGTTTCTTTTCCATGGCTAGCATGATAACATATTGCATTTTATACGTCAATATGCTATACTGCTGCTTAACACCTTGAAAACAGAAGAGTGTACGGGTTCGCTGGCGCAGGGCCAGCGGTAAAAACACTCCCGTGTTGTTCCAGATGTACAAGGCTATGTGCTGTGACGAAGGCACGACACCATCGGCTGTACGGCTTTAGGAAGTGGAGCAGCGCAGAAAAATAGCTCAGGAAAAGCCTCCACCTCTGTGGGTATGTTCCCAGGGGAGAGCGTCGAAAGATGCGGGTGTTCCTGGTTCCCAAGACGCCAACCGCAAGTTGTGGGCCATTCTTCCCTTTGCGCACGGCATGGAGCCAGCAACGGGCATGGCACCGCCCAGGAAACAGATAGCATGGATGGATGTGCTGGTTCCGCGCTTTTCCCTGCCCACTACGGTATTCATCGAGTCGCAGCCACGCTGCATTTCTCAGAGTACCGACTACGCGAGAGAGGCAGAAGAAGCCGCGCTCCTTTAGTAGCGGCGGAGTGTCACCCTGTAGCTGAACTAGAGTATGCTACAGAGCACAACAAGTGCGGACAGTTTAACCTGACTCATCCGCGCTTACCTGGTGCTCCGTATAGTTTTCTGAACTGCTCATTGTTGAGACGGAAAGGACTCCTGGCCAATGTCCGAAAAAATGATTGCACCTGAACTATTTCGCCCGCCGGTGGATTTCCCGGATGTCCCCTATGACCATCTCCTGCGCGAAGCCGCCGTGCGCAATCCTGATCGAACGGCAATCATCTACCATGACCTCATGCTGACCTATCGCGAGGTCGTCTCCATGGTCAACTGCATCGCCAATGGACTCGATAACCTGGGCCTGAAAAAAGGCGATCGTATTTGCCTGCTCATGCCTAATCGCCCCGAGTACACCATCACATTCATTGCTGCTGCGACAATGGGCATCGTTGTTAGTCCCATGAACCCGGCATACAAAGAGCGCGAGATCGCCTACCAGCTCGAGAACTCCGAGGCCAGGGCCATCGTCATCCAGCGAGAACTGCTCCCTCTCCTCCAGGTCGTGTTGACCCAAAAGGATCTGCCCAAACTCGAATATATCATCGTGACAGGCGACCGTGTGCCTGAGAGTATGCCCGACGCTATACCCTTCGCGAAACTGCTGCGCGAATCCTCGCCCAAACATCCCCGGCATGTCGAGGTCAGCAGCGAGGACCTGGTAGCCTTACCCTACTCCTCCGGCACCACAGGCTTCCCCAAGGGAACGCTGCTCACTCATCGCAACCTGACCACCAACAACCTCCAGCTCACCACCGCTCTTCGTACCAACTTCACCGACGTGGCGCTGATCTTCTTGCCCTTTTATCACATCTACGGCGTCATGCTGACCGGCAGCTTCCTCGCCTGTGGCGCCACGCAGGTCATGATGGAGCGCTTTGACCTGCTCCAGTCCCTGGAGTTATGTGAGAAGCACGGCGTGACCTACTATTTCGCCGTCCCGCCAATTATACTCGCTCTTGCCAATGTGCCCATCGATCTCAGTAAAATGAAGACCGTCAAATATGTCTTCTCCGGTGCGGCTCCTCTTCCACTTGATCCCGCTCGCAAACTGCAAGATAAGACCAGTGCTCGCGTCGTGCAGGGGTACGGCATGACCGAAGCCTCACCGCTCACCCATGCCCAGCCGGGTGATCCCGCGCTGGTCCGCTTAGATAGCGTGGGTATGCCCGTTCACAATACCGCACAGAAGATCGTAGACATTGAAACCGGTGAGCGCGAACTGCCTCCCGGCGAAGATGGCGAGATTATCATCCGTGGTCCCCAGATCATGCAGGGCTACTGGAAAGCGCCAGAAGAGACCGCCAATGCCCTGCGCAACGGCTGGCTTTACACTGGCGATATTGGCCACGTAGATGCCGACGGCTATACTTACATCGTCGACCGCAAGAAAGAGATGATCAAGTATAAGGGCTTCGGCATCGCCCCCGCCGAACTCGAATCCTTGCTCATGGAGCATCCTGCCGTCATGGACTCCGCCGTTATCGGCGTGCCTGACGATGAAGCGGGAGAAGTACCCAAGGGTTACGTCGTCCTGCGCAAAGGCTTTGACGTCACCCCCGACGAGATCATCGCCTTTGCCAACGGCAAGCTGGCGGGCTATAAAAAGATTCACTACGTGGAATTCATCGATGCCATTCCCAAGGTCGCTTCGGGCAAAATCCTGCGCCGCGAGCTCAAGGAACGCGAGAGAGCCCTGCGCGCCGGGGGACAAAGCATGTAATTTGGTGTTAGGGACAAAAATGTAGGGGTGAGGACGTGCTGGATAAATCCGCACTCTACAGTCCTCGCCCTGGATGCGATCGCCCTATTCCCGGTCACCCTGACCGCCCCGCGATCATTTATCATGACCTCATGCTGACCTATCGCGAGCTGGTCTCGATGGTCAACTGCATCGCCAATGGTCTGCTCGACCTGGGCATTACAACCCCATCAAAAACAACCCTCGCGCCATCGCCTCTCCCGCCAAAGCGAACACCACCACCAGGTAGAGCATACCCGTGGCAGACTGGAATGAGCGGTCGCGCACCAGCTTCCAGGCCAGCCCGCCAAGAACCAGTGGCAGGATGAATCCCACCAGGATACGCAGCCAGCCGAGCGCACCCGCGCTCAACGGTGTTACTACCGGTACACTGGCCGGCTTGGTCGCCGCATGTACCGGCGGCGTAGCTGCCGGTACCGTCGTCGTGGCAGTAGCCGTGACGCCTGGCGTCACCGCCTGGCTGGCCCTGGCCGGTATAATGCCCGGACCTGTGCTGAAGGCGAGGACGATCTGTATCACCACTCCGAGCAGCACAAGCGTGGTCGCAAATAACAACGGCCTCTCCGAAAGCGCGGGTGTGACCAGGTACCAGTGTCCAAGCCACATCGCCGTCATCACCCCCCCAAGTGCCAGTGCCGCGGCGAAGAAGCTCGCAACCGTGAAGATCCCTCCCAGGTTCGCGGCTGCCAGGGGCCGGTAGATCATCGCCAGCACGAAGAGCGTTGCCAGTCCCGCCAGCGTCACCAGTCCCCCGCTGATCAACCGCAGCAGGCGCAGCCGTGAGACTTGCATCTCCTCCTTCTGCCTGCCACCTACTCCCGCGTTGCGGTCGAGCCACAGAAAAAGATTATAGGGCAGCATCAGCAGTAGGAACAGCAGCAAAGGCAGGCTCAGGTAACCCGTCCAGCCTTTATCAAGCTGCGCGTACGTATTGAGCAGTTCCGGCGGCGAAAAGCCCTGCTGGAACAAGTACGTCAGCCCCGTCAACACCAGGTAAATAAGTGCATACGTGATGAGAAAGCTGCGCTTGACCTCGTTTCGCCAATCGAGCACAAAAAGTACGCTAAATGCCCCTACCGAAAGCTCCGCCATCACAATGAACAAGATAAGTGGAAGCGTCAACAGCATATTCTATCTATCCCTCTGGTCGTATTAATCAAGCAAAATGTGGGCGATGCAGCCTGGCATTGCCATAACAGATTATACCTCTGTTCGCTTGACCTGACAAACGGGATGAGTAAGGCCAAGGCTAGCGCTCGTTTCGCTATAATCTCTGAGGTCTTCTGTGATGTGGGGATTGCTTACTAAGGCTGCTCGTCTGCCTTTGGCATAGCCGTACCACGCGTGGCTGAAGCTGCCCAGACCAGTCCAGGGGTCTGCTCCGGCGCAGATTTGCTGGTAGGCCCATGTCATTGTCTCAAGAGGCCTGGAGAGTGCTGAGGGGTCTTGCATCCATTCCTCGTACGTTTGTGCCATAAGCCGGATTGTTTCGGGAGACAGCATGTGCTATCCCTTTCTTTTGCGGGTATCCCTTACCAGTTCGCCCACGACCGCTCGAGACGGATCCTGGCTCTTGCGCAACTCCTCCGCCACGCGAGCGCGCTCGTGTGGCGCGCGGTTCTGACTCATCTTAAATTTTCCCTCCAGGCGTGTAATCTCAATGGAAAAGCCCACGATACCTTTCATCATCTTCTCCACGTACTCGCTGGGCAACTGCTCAAACGGCCAGGGTTCGGAAAATTGCGCCTCGTGCGTTTGGATCAGCATCTTCAGGAACTCATAGAGGGTTGCGGGATCTCCCATGATGCGCGGGATGCCATAAGCGTGAACCGTTGCATAGTTCCACGTTGGCACGCTCAAGGTCTCCTCATACCACGAAGGGGTAATATAGGCGTGTGGTCCCTGAAAAAGCACCAGCACCTCCCGGTCCTGCCGGAACGTGCGCCATTGCGGATTGCCCAGCGCCATATGAGCCTTGAGCGTGCCATAAGGCGCTGGCTCAGACTCCAGCAGGAAAGGCAGGGACGTGGCGATGGGCACACCTTCGTCTGTTGTGCTGACCAGAGTAGCAAAGCTATACTCGCGCATCAGTGCCTGCAAGGTCGCCAGGTCGTCCTCGCGGAAATGGGCCGGAATATACATGACATACCTCTTCTTGATAACGTATTACTCTTGCTCACTGCCCGTTCAAGAAATCAAGCACAACACGGTTGAACTCCTTCGGCTTCTCCATGGTGACCATGTGCGCCACACCTGGTATGACCACCTGGTGCGCCCCTGGAATCTCGCCTGCCAGCTTTTGTGCCAGCGCGAGTTTGTCAGGAATATCGTAATCGCCAACTATGATGAGCGTCGGCACGCTCACCTCCTCCAGCCGTGTAATGGCCGGTGGCTGCAGCTCTAACTCCTCCGCTGCTTCGGGTATGGGAACCGTGAAAGCGTGGTACTGCATATCATGTACGCGCCTGCGTACAGATGGATTGACCTGTTCTGGTGTGCGTTTCGGTCCGTCCACCCACATGCGCAGGTTCAGTTCCGTCGCCCCTTCCAGGTCGCCGCGTTCAAACAGCGCCTCCTCTTCCTCGCCGAAGCGCACCACGTCCTCCGATGGTTTATGGCCACCCACACTTGGAGCCACCAGCACGAGTGAGGCCACCATTTCAGGATGGACAAGCGCGAAATCGAGTACAATCTTGCCGCCGAACGATATACCAATGACGTGCGCCTTCTTAACGTTGAGGAATGTTAGCAACGCTGCTGCATCTTCGTGGTTTGCGAAGAGGCCAGCGGGGAACTCCGACTTGCCGTACCCGCGTAGATCATAGCGTATGACCCTATACCGCGCGGCAAAAACGTGAAACTGCTCATCCCACATGCTGCTGTCTGCTATACCCGCGTGGATCAAAAGCAAGGGATAACCCTGGCCCGCAACTTCATAGTAAAGTGGCGCACCCTGCGCATGCAAAAAACCTGCTTCTGGTTGTAATTCTGCCACAAAAAACTCCTTCTCAAGGACAAAACCTTCAACCCATTCTTAATCAGAGTGCTCTGCCGGTGGTGAGCCACTCAGCCCAATCAGAGCGCTGATTGCCGCGTGCTACCTTGGCCGCATACTCCCAGTCATAAGGAACCTGCACATGCTCCACCTGCCAGGAGTGGAGCTTCCTGCTCAGAATTGCATAGCGAGCGTGAGGGCTTCCCGATTCCATCGCATAGGGAATGGGCGTCTCCATCGTGTAGGCTGGTAGACCGACGCTGCCAGGATTCACGATCAGCTTTCCCTGTGGAAGTGAGACCGTTCGAGGCAGATGGCTATGCCCGCTGAGGATGACCGGTTGAGCAATATCGGCCGCGCTGGCTTCGATAGCACGAGTGCTTCTCAAAAAGACGCCGGAAGCTTCCACCTGTTCGAGCAAGTATGCTGAGTCGAACAAATCACCATGGCAAACAGACACTTCATCTGCGATCACGGCTGTTGCCGGTAATGCCCGCAGTCAATTGAGGTGAGCCGGAGTGAGCTGGTCTCGGGTGTACCTCTGTCAGATACCCCCGGCTGAAGCGCGGGGGCTTGTGTCTGGCATCCACCGCAGTTCGGCATACCTGGAGAGGCGTGCCGCTTTGGCTTCCACTGCTGACACATCTGGGCCGTCAAGCGACCCTGGGGCAACTGACAACTGCCCCGTCCTGGCCCAGTCTTGCCGGACCAGGAGCGTTCGCATCGTAATATTGCGAGCACCGACCAAATCAGCATGGAGCGTGTAATGGCAGTTCTGACAGACGAACAAGAGTCCTTTGTTGGGACGATTAGCATCACAGGTATGTCCGCACATCGGGCATGCGAGGCTACTATAGTGGGCGTCTACCTTGATGGCCAGAGACTCGTGCAAAAGAGCCTTGTAGGCAATCATGCTCTGCAACTGGGCAAAGGACCATTTGGAGGAGGCCGCATTCGCTTTACGCTGCTTCCTCGTGGCTTTCTTGCCTTTCTTGCGGCGGCGCGACTCACGGATGTCTGTCAGGTTCTCCAAACCAATGAGGCTGTGTGGGTGCTGGTCTACAATGCGTTTCGAGACCACATGATTGGCGTCTTGCTTCAACCGTCTCTCTCGACCACTCATCACGACAAGTCGTCGCGTAGCGGAGCGAGTGCCTTTTTTCTGAAGACGCTTTCTCAGTCTCGCGTAATGATTCGCTTTGGGCACAATCCCTTTGCCCGAATGAAAGGAACGATCTCCTCTGGTGGTAGCAGTCACCGCCAGGTAGCGCACACCAACGTCTACACCGGCGACACCAGTATGGGTTTCTGGGGTAGGGTCTGCTCCCTTAATCGAAAGTGTGATGAGTAGGTAGAACTGCTTGCGTGGTTTGTCATACCAGAGTTTCGCCGCGCCAATATGAGCACCCTTCTGGATGAGAGCTACGTGCTGGTCATAGCCTGTGTAAGACACGATCACGCGGCCAGAGAGCGTCAGGATGCTGACCCGGTGATCACGCTTGAAGCTGTAGTCATGGCCCAATTGATAGGTCAAGGTGGGCGAAACATACTTCGGTGGCTTGTCCAAGCCCTTGTAGCGTTTCTTCGTATGACCAGCGAGGCGTGCTGCAGCGTTCTGCTTGACTTTGGTCCACAAGGTTTTGTAGGTGGCACCCACTTGACGAGGGATAGAACAAGCCATCTGAGCAGCTATCTTGTAGCGAGCGCGTATCTCTGCATAGGTGCCTTCCTGCAAGCCCACTTTAAGAGGACTATAGCATGGTTTCATCAGATTGTCAACAAGAATGTTTTGATGAGTATTTCTCTGCTGCGGCCCTGCCACTACGCTCGCTCAAGCGCCATTGCGGCTCGGTCGAGCGTGGGGTCGACCCTTGCGGTCGCCAGGCTCCGCGCAAAAAATGCACTGCACCCATTTCATAGAGCTACTTTAGGCGTCTTGACAACCCTCGTATCCACCAGTATACTCACTATAAAGGTTAGTGTATCATTGACACCTTCTCTTTTTTTTGACACATTACTTAGTGTATGAAACACACTATTAGAGGAGAGGCCTTATGGCGCATCGTCTTCTTCAAGGCATCGTTCCTGGGCGCGGCCACATCCTGGATGCCAGGAACTGCCAGGATGCCCTGTCCAGCATTACTTTTGAGATCAATAGCAAATCATATGTTGCCGGCGTGGTTGCCGACGGCTGTGGCGGGGGCAAGCATTCCGAGGTTGGAGCACAGCTCGCAGTTCAGTTCATCCCTCGCGAAATCCGTCGCCTCGTCAAAAACGGCCTGTCGCTTGAACCTATCCCCAATCTCCTGTTCGAGCATCTTATACATTTTCTCAAAACCATCGTTGCTGCCTACAACTTTGCCGACCTGGTCGAGCTTGTGCATTTCGTCAATCACCACTTCCTCTTCACCGTCCTCGGCTTCATAGTAGGTCCAGAACAAACACTGGTATTTGCTGCAGGCGACGGGATAGTGATCATCAATGATGACATACACCTGCGAGATCAGCATAACGCGCCAGCATACATCGGTTACCACCTGATCGACCGTCGCTACCTGGGGGAAGATGCCACGCCCCTTGCGAGTGCATTTGACCTCTACATCCTTCCTACTGAAACCCTGAAAAGGCTGGCTATCGGCAGCGACGCCTGGATGGAAGAACAGGCGCTGCTCGAGCTGGTATGGGGTCTGAAGCCTCCGGCCGGCTTGCAGTTGCAAATGAACAGGTGGTCCGACGCCAGGCGCCTCAAAGATGACGCGTCCATGATCGTTGTTGAGCTAGAAACCACAACACGAGGAGAATGACCTGTGGATGTAACAATCGATGGAAAACTCTTGCGCCTGCGCCAGCAGCACGTCATCGGCGCGGGTGGTGAGGGAACCGTCTTCCTGGCTGCCGTTGCCGGTCAACAGCTAGCCGTAAAAATCTATCACAACCCTGCTGCCCAGAGACAGGAAAAACTCCGCGCCCTGCTGGCACGCCAGTGGAACGTGCCGCGCAGCCGCGTTGCGTTCCCCCTCCGGGTCGTACATGATACACGCCGGGGCAGCGTCATCGGCTTCAGCATGCCATACATGGGTTCCCGTTTCGAGGAATTAGCGCGCCTCGCCAATAAAAAACACCGCACCAGCTTCCTTATCTCGACCAGGGATATAGTGAGCATTTTTCTCGACGGTGCATCATCCCTCGCTGCCATCCATCAAAGCGGCCTCGTCGTTGGCGACTTCAGCGACCAGAACGTCCTGTACAAAGACGCGGCCATGCTCTGGATCGACGTGGATGCCTGGCAGTTCTCCTCCTATCCCTGTCCCGTCGGCACCGAAGATTTTCTCGCCCCCGAGCTTTACGGCATCGACCTCAGCCAGAAACCCGTCTTCCAGATCGAACACGACTGGTATTCCTTTGCCGTCCACCTCTTCCGCAGCCTGCTCCTCGCGCATCCCTATGGCGGTACGCATAAAACCGTGACCCTGCTCACACAGCGAGCTCAGCAAAAAATCTTCGTGCTCGACCCCACCGTCACCTATCCCAAAATTGCCTACGCCCCGGACCTCCTGAGCGATGAACTGCTCGACGTGTTTGAGTGCATCTTTGCTCGGGGCTGGCGCGGCCAGTTTCCCCTGGAAGCCCTTCGTAGCTATTATGACTCGCTGGTGGAATGCTCCTCCTGCAAAATGTTCTATCCTCAGAACAGGCTCACCTGCCCGCTCTGCAACGCGAAAACTCTAATAATCACGCAGCCACCTCTTATGAGCACCACAGGTGTGCGTGTAACAGAGCTGATACGCACCAGCGGAAAGATCATCTTTGCCAAAGTACAAGGGCAGGCGGTCTACGTCCTTGCCTACGAGGATGGCAGCGCTGTGCTCTACACTTGTGTCCCCGGCGTCGCACCCCGGCGCGTGGAACTCTTCAAAGAAATTCCAGGCGCCAGGTACGACCTACTGGGCGATACCTTGATCGTCAATCTACCTCAAACAGCGCAGCTCCTGTTCATCGATGTTTCCGGCAGCAAACCCCGGGCGCTCTTCCAGGCCGAAACGGCCCTCTTCGCGGGAAACCGGCGGGCCATGCTCCGCGCTTCAGATACCCACGTCTTCTACATCCTCAACAACGCGCTCATGTTTGCTGCCATTGAAGACGGAACCTTGCAGGGCAGGCCCCTGCGCACGGTCATGGAAAAGCAGACCTGGTTCACCGTCGCCCCCGGCACCGGCGATGGCAAACCCACTGTCTTTGGCTTTTTCCAGGTGTTTCACCAGCAAATGTACTGGCTCATACGCGGCCACGCCGTCTACGACGTTGCTCTTCCTCTACTCGACGCCAGTGAGTCGCTGCTTGACATCGCCGCGCGTTTCTCCACTTCGGGTGCGCTCATTCGACGCCATACCCAGGAACAGGGTACCGATTACCTGCACACCGAGATGATCGACAACGCTGGCAACATCGTCTACTCATCTCCCAGGATCAAGCGTGCCGACCACCCGTGCCCAGGTATCCACGGGCAGGCATACACGGCTGGCGTTCTGCTCCACGCCACCGATAACGGCATCGTCCAGGAGAAGATCGAGCAGGGTACCTTCAAAACCTTCGCCGCTACCGCC
>WNFC01010030.1_pt1 | contig 10500 bp, 13 predicted proteins | sample 5400541 | NCBI WGS metagenome assembly WNFC01 (sample SAMN13153342, study PRJNA577476) | soil metagenome | isolation source: 120 cm saprolite under Douglas fir tree site 2 hole 2 replicate 1 | place: USA:California | collected 2015-04-18
CGCCCGCAACGAGGGGTCTACGACCGTCGTGGCCGACGTCACGTTCCTTGATGTGCCCGTCGGGGGCGCGTTCCGGCTGGATGCCGCCAGTTCTGGCAACTGCCCGTTCTGAGAGTCGCAGTGACCGCAAAGTCGGCGAGGGCGCCGATCACATTGCTGATGATCGCGGTCGGCGCCTTCGCCCTCCTTATTGGCGACCGGCTCGTCCCTCACACCACACCGAGGCCGGTTGAGCTGCAGCTCACGTCGACGCGGCGGTGACCCGCTTTCGCGCCCTGATTGATCGCGACATGATGGCAATCAACTTCCCCTTCGACAAAAGCTCTGGGTGCCGGAGCCGCCAGGTATGTACAGCCGAGCTGGTGCAGACCAGATCCGCGTCCGAAGCGCTCCTGGTTGACCTGGCGGCCACACCGGCGCCCAAGGTATTCGTCCAGGCCGACGTGGACATGACGATTGCCGCCAGGCAGTTCATCGATCAGCTCGACGTGGCCCTTACTGCGTTGCAGCAACCCAGCGGCGATTACCTGGCAGTGTCCGGAATCCCGCGCTCCTACAGCCTCAGGCTGGCGGCCGCCGCCGTGGACTGCTGGCCGCGCAAATCGCTCGGGTGGGACCAGACCGACAATCTCGGCGACAACGCCGGGATACCTTGTGCTTGATAGATGACGAAGCGGGCGCTGTGATGCTGGCGCTTGGAACCGACCTGATCGAAAAGGCATTGGCCGGCGATCAGTCCGCCCTCGACAGTCTCTTGAGGCCGATGCTCAAGCCCGCGTACAAGCTCGCCTACATGATGCTCAGGGACCGTGAAGCGGCCGAAGACGCCGTCCAGAATGCCGCCCTCAAGAGCTGGAGCAAGCTCTCGAAACTGCGTCCGGGAAGCGACCCCCGACCGTGGTTTCTTGGTTTCGTCGCCAACGAATGCAGGAACATGCGCCGATCGCGGTGGCGCTCGGTGCTCAAGCTCGGCGCGCGAGACGACATCGTCGCGCCGAGCCCGACATGGGTGAGTGACCTTGACCTGCAGCTTGCGTTGGCTCGTCTGTCCCACCAGGACCGCCTGGTTGTGCTGCTGCATTTCTACCTTGACTTGCCGGTCGATGAGGTGGCGATTGTCACCAGATCCGGCGCCTCGGCGACCCGAAGCCAGTTGTATAGAGCCGTCAAGCGTTTGAAGCGCCAACTTGGCGGCGAGGAGGCCGGTCATGGTTGATCGCGAGCTGACGCGGGACATCCGCCGGTTGGTCGAGGACACGGTTCCGCCTGCTCCGTGGCTCGAGGATCGCGTGATGGTCGCGGTCACCACAGCGGCGGAACGGCCGGTCACGACCAGACAGAGCCCGCCGCGGCTCGGGTTGCAAGCGGCAGGAGTGGCCGCATTGGTGATCGGAGCACTCGTCATTGGCGTATTGGTCGGGTCTCGGTTAGGAGCCAACGGCAATCAGGTTCCCGCGACGAAACCAACTCCAAGCCGCGACCCAGCGGTGGTCAGCTACCGCGCCCTGATCGATGGCGACGCGAGTGCAGTCGAGTTTTCCTTCCTGCAGAACTCTCGATGCCAGACGCGCGAGACGTGCGCGCGCTCGCTGGTACAGACCAGGACTGCCGCACAAGCTCTGCTTCGTGACATGTCGAGCGCGCGGGCCCCTACGTCCGTGTCACCGGCAGCTCTGCGAGTTGAGGCCGCAGCCGAACAATTCATCGTCCAGCTCGATGTAGCGATCGCCCTCATCCAGCAGCCGAGCAGCGACTACGTCGCCGCCTCTCTGGCTCCGACGATTCACGACCTCGATCTCAGTGTCGCTGTGGTGGACTGCTGGCCGGCGGCGCCCATCGACGAGGAGCACGGCATAACGTGCTCGTGACCGATCGAGAGCTGTCTAAGCTCCGCAGACGGGTCCCGTGAACCACGGCAGGCAGAAGTTCGGTCCTCCGAGCGCCCACGCTTCGAGCAGCGCGATGATCGCCAGGAAGATCACGAAACCCGTGCCGGTGTAGATGTTCCGGCCGGGCACCGGCCACCTCTTCCAGCCCAGGCGCTTGGCCACGCTCGGACCAAAACCGGCGTCGAGGAACGGCCAGACGAGGAGGGCGATGAAAGCGATGGTCGTAATGACCACCGACATCAGCAGCTCAGGCCCCAGCTTGATGAACTGGAACAGGAAGAGGAAGTACCAGTCGGGCCGCGGAATGGTCACGGCGCGAGGGTCTGCAGACTGCTCGAGCTGGAGGTTCTTCTGCACGAAGAACGCCAGCAGCCCGAGCGCGAGCATCATGAAAATGATGATCACGGGGTAGGGCCAGAAATGGTCCGGGAAGAAGGGATGGGTCTCGTCGTCGGGCATGTCGTCGGCGAGGTGATGACCGGCGGAGCCCATCAGGATGGGGAAGAGAGCGATGCCGACCAGCACCGGGTACAGGATGTTGTCCGGCCCGATCGGCAGGCGTTTCCACTCGGGTTCGAGCGTGTGACCGGTGTGCTCCACCTCGATCAGGGGAATCTCGTTGGCGGCCGATGCGGCGCCTGGCCCCTCCTTCAAAAGGTCTTTCTCGCTCATCTCACATCGGCTCCGCGATTCCATGTGCCCGGATGAAACGAAAGTGGACGTACATCAAGACCACGATCAAAGCGGGCAGCAGAAAGACATGTGCGGTGAAGAAAATTTGCAGCGTGGGCGGGCCAACCACCGGTCCACCCTGCAGGACCGTTTTGATGAAAGCGCCGAGGGCCGCCGGTGGAGGGGAGCCGGCGATCTTGATTGTCACCTCCGTCGCGAAGTAAGCCTTGGTGTCCCACGGAAGCAGGTAGCCGCTCAAAGCGAAGATGAGGATGAGCAGCAGCATGATGATGCCGACCATCCAGTTCAGCTCCCGCGGAGCGCGGTATGACCCGGTCCAGTAAACCCTGGCCATGTGAAGCAGCACCATGATGATCAGGATGTTGGCGCCCCAGAAATGGACGCCGCGAATCAGCCAGCCCAGGTACACCGTGTTCTGGATGAAGTTCACGCTGTTGTAGGCGGCCGCCGGATTTCCTCGCGCATCGGGTACGTAGTAGATCGCGAGCAGGATTCCCGTCAGGAGCTGCAGGACGATCAGGACGAACACCATCCCGCCGAAGCAGTAGTAGAAGGCGTTGGCGAAGTTCGGGACGCGCTGGTACATCGCCTCGTCGATGGTTTTCGTGAACGGGTAGCGCTCGTCGAGCCACTGCACGACCGCCAGCTGGATCTCGCGTGGGTGCGGAATGGCCAATTGCTACGTCCTCAAAAACCCAGGGTGATGCCGTCGACCTCGAGGGTCCTGGCATCCTGACCCTGCTTCCATGTCAGATGTGACAGGGGGTATTGGGCCGGCCCGTGCAGCACGTTGCCGTCGAGGTGGAAGCGCGATCCGTGGCAGGGACAGTCAAAGGTCTTGGCGTCGGCGTTCAGCGCGACCGAGCACCCGAGGTGCGAGCAGTTGATGGCAAGGACGTCGAACTTTCCCTGGTTCTTGACGACGAAGCCTCCAAACGCCAGGTCGCCCGGGGCGTTGTCGCCTCCACCGTCGGCCATTATGAAAGCCGAGTTGGGGCTCGTCGGGGCGTTGAATTTCACCGCCTGGCCGTCGGTGATCTGGTCCAGCGGAGTGTCGAGCGCGATCGTGAGGGGTCCCTTCTTCTGGCCCTTGGGAGGCGCCGGCCAGAGATAGGGGAGGATGGGCGCGATGCCCGCTACGGTCAGTGCGGTCAGGATGCCGGCCATCCACCAACCGAGGAAGTTGCGTCGCGTAACCCGCTTTGGCGCCGCAGCGTCTGCCATCCGGCCCAAATGTTAACGGGGTCGCGCTAGCTAACGTAAGGAGGGCAGGCCGACCGCTTCGCGGACCTCGGCGAGGGTCTGGCGCGCCACCGTGCGTGCGGCCTCGCTGCCGTGGTCGAGGATTCCGGTGACCTGCTCGGGAGACAGCTCGGCGCGGATCTCGCGGAACGGCCGGAAGGTCTCGATGATCCGCTCGGCCAGCAGCTCCTTCTTCTGACCGCAGCCGATCTTGGCCTGCCGGCACAGGTCCCAGTAGTGCTGCCAGTCGTCGAAGAAGAACTTGTAGAAGGCGCACACATTGCAGGTGCGCGGGTGGCCAGGCTGGGTCAAGTAGGTGCGCTTCACGTCGGTGACCATGCTCTTCACCTGCTTGCGGATGACCGCCGGCTCATCGGTCACGCCGACGATGTTGCCGGTGGTTTTCGACATCCGCTGCTTGCCGTCGGTGCCCCTGATCTCTGGCGTATCGGTGAGCAGCGCCCTCGGCTCCGGAAATACAGGTGAGTAGCTGCGGTTGAACTTTCGCACCACTTCACGGATCAGCTCGAGGTGGGGGAGCTGATCCTTTCCCACCGGCACGCCGACGCCCTTGACGATGACGATGTCGGCGCCCTGGAGGACAGGGTAGGTGAGCAGCCCGAGGTTCACGTTGTCGGGATGCTTTTTCGCCATCTCCTTGAAGGTCGGCGTCCGGAGCAGCCAGCTCAAAGGGGTCACCATCGAAAGCAAGAGCGACAGCTCCGCAATCTCCGGCACCTTCGACTGCTGGTAGACAACGCTGCGCTTCGGGTCGATACCGACCGCGATCAGGTCGGCTGTAAGGTCGAAGACCTTGCTCTCAACCGTGTGACCGTCGGGCTCGGTGGTCAGCGCGTGGTAATCGGCGACGAAGTAATAGCAGTCGTACTTGCTCTGGAGCTCGACCCAGTTCTTGGCCGCGCCCAGGTAATTGCCCAGGTGGAAACGCCCGGTCGGGCGCATGCCGCTGAGAATCCTGATTCGCTCCTCCATCGGCGGACGAGTCTCTCATATGTACGATTGGGCGAGTTGCCAGATCACGACCCCCTGCCCGACCTGCCTGCGCCAAGCGCCGGGCTGGGTTCTCGGGCCCTGCGCAACACCGTCCTCGTCCTGGCCGCCAAGGTCGTCGCGCGGCTGGTCGCGCTGGTCACGGTGCTGGCGATGATCCGGCATCTCACGGCCGCGCCATATGGCGCGTTTGCGACCCTGGTCAACTACACCGCAATCGTCAGCGTCGTGCTGGACCTCGGCTTCAACGTGCTGTTCGTCAGGGAGGGCGCCCGGCACCCAGGCGAGATCCAGCGCTACCTCCGCAACGTGATGTCGCTGCGGCTCCTCATGTCGGTGGTGAGCCTGGGCTTGCTCGCCATTGCGCTCGCTGCGAACGGGCTCGGTTCGCTGCTGGTCCCGGCCTTCGTGCTCATGGTGCTCACGTCGTACTCGACGCTGCTGCGCAACGGCCTGTACGCGGTGCAGAAGCTTGGCTACGAGGCGATCGCTGTGGTGCTCGAGAGCCTGGTGCTTCTCGCGTTCGTGCTGTTCGGAATCAAGACAGGGCGCGGTCTCACCTATTTCGTGTGGGCCTACGCCGCCCAGTACGCATTTAGCTGCGCCTATTTCGTCGTGGTGCTTGCGGTCAAGCGGATTGCCGTGATCGGATGGAGGTTTGAGCTTCCCCTGCTTCGCGAATGGTTCTGGAAGGGCCTGCCGTTTGCGCTGACGTTCGTGCTCACGATCCTTTATTTCCGGATCGACCAGCCGCTCGTCTACGCGCTCAGGCCTCACGTTGAGGCCGGTTGGTACGGCGCGGCCTACAAACCGTTCGAGGCGCTTCTGTTCATCCCTATGACTTTCCTTTCGATCGTGTTCCCGGTCCTGTCCATCTATCACCGCGAAAGAGCCGGCGAGCTGCTCGACGCTGTGAACCGGTTCTTTAAAGCCCTTCTGCTCATCGGCTGGCCGCTGAGCGTCGGCATCTTCATGCTCGCCCACCCGCTGACCCGCCTTTTGTTCGGACAGGCTTACCAACAGTCGGAGCCCGCCCTGCGTATCCTCGCCCTCTCGCTGGGCTTCGCGTTCGTCAACAACGCTTTCATCGGCGCGCTCAGCGCGACCGACCACCAGGCATCGTTCACCTGGGCGGCGGGCTGGAGCCTGCTCGCCAATCTCTCGATGAACCTCGCGCTCATCCCGACCTTCGGTTACGTCGGCGCGAGCTGGGCCACGGTCTTCACCGAGATCGTCCTCGGCGCGGCCGGCTGGACGCTCACGGCGCGCCACATCGGCCCCGTGCCCGTCTGGCGGCTCAGCTGGCGCGTTGTCCTGGCCGGCCTTGTCATGGGCGCCGCGGTCTTTCCGGTGCGCGACATCGGCGGAGTGGCCATCGCGATACCAGTCGTGGCCGGCGTCGCGGTATACGGCGTGGCTGTCGTCCTGTTGCGTGGATTGACCCGAGAAGAGATCAATTGGGCCCGCCGCGCGATGGCGTTGTCGAGATGAGCTCGAAGCCGGTATTTCTCAAGCCCCGCGGGGCCATGGAGCCCGTTCCGTGGGAGGAGATCGCCGTCGATGCACCCGAGGTGGGGCCGCGCACCAGGCTTGACGAGGCGCAATTTGTCGCCCTCGACGTCGAGACCACCGGGAACGCGCCGTTTCTCGTCCTCGAGATCGGCGCCGAGCGCTTTCGGCTGGACGGGCCGCTCTCCTTCTTCGACACCCTGGTCGACTGCCAGGCGCCGATCAATCCGTACGCCCACCGGCGCCACCACATCGACCGCTCGATGCTCATCGGAGCGCCGGAGTTTCGCGATGCGCGCCGTGCGTTCTTGCGTTTCGCCTACGGCGCCGTGCTGGTCGAGCACAGCCACGACGCCTTCGACACGTGGCTCGTCGGCCGCGGGCTCGAGAGCCCGCTCCAGCACCCCATCATCGACACTTCGGCGCTGGCGCGCCTCGTGATGGAGTTTCCCAAGGGACAGACGCCGGGACTCGCGCGACTGGTTCAGGAGCTCGCCCTCGACGTGACACCGGCGCATGCCGCGCTCGACGACGCGCGCGCGACCGCGATGGTGTTCCGCGCTCTGATCGAACGCACGCGGGAGCAGTTCGGATGGACGACGGTGGGCGAAGTCCTGGCGGCGCTGCCGCGGCCGGTCATCGACCGGACCGCGCCTAGTCGAAGAGCGTCAGCTGCAAATCGGGAGCGGGGTGCTCGAGGCCCGAAAGCCCCACCCCGATTAGACGCACCGGCCGCGACTCCACGTGCGACTTCTCCAGCGCCGAACGTGCGGCGCGGAAGATCGTCTCGACGTCGTCGGTCGGGCTCGTCCGGCTCACCTGGCGGCTCACCAGCCTGAAGTCGGTCAGCTTCAGCTTCACGTAGATCGTCCTTGCCCGGACGCCCTCCGCCTTCAGCCGCTCGACCACGCGGTCGGTCAGCTCCCGCAGGGCCACCTCGAGCTGCCCGCGATCGCTGACATCCTGTTCGAAGGTCGTCTCGGCGGAGATTGTCTTGGCCGGCTTGCTGCCGTCGACCGGCGCGCGGTCTCTTCCCTGCGCGAACCGCTGAAGCACCGCGCCACCCACCCCGAGCGCCTGCACCAGACGCTGGGTCTCGTACGCGGCGAGATCTCCGACCGTGCGCAGGCCCATCGCGTTCAGCCGCTCCCCGGTCTTGGGCCCAAGGCCTGGAATGACGCCGATGGGGAGCGGGGCCAGGAAGCTCGCCTCAGCGCCGGGCGGTACGAGGTAGAGGCCGTCGGGTTTGTGGGTGCCGCTCGCGACCTTGGCCACGAGCTTCGAAGTCGCGCCGCCGACCGACGCGGTGAGGCCGACCTCGGTGTGAACCTGGAACTTGATCCGCCGCGCCACGTCTTCGGCGTTGGACGTGCCATGGCGAGTCCGCGCCGTCACGTCCAGGTATGCCTCGTCCAGCGCGATCCCCTCCACGAGCTCCGGGGACGTGAAGCGGCGGAAGATCTGGTGCACCGACCGGCTCGCGTCGCGATATCGAGCGCCGTCAGGCGTGACGACCATCAGCTGGGGGCAGTGCTGCAGGGCCTCGTGCAATGGCATTGCCGAGCGGACCCCGAAGGCCCGCGCCTCATACGAGGCGCCCATCACCACGGCCCGCCTCGACCTGCCCGCGACGGCGACGGGGATGCCGCGAAGCTTCGGATCATCTCGCTGGTGGACCGACGTGTAAAACGCATCCAGATCGACGTGGAGGATCGTGCGCGGCCAGTTGTCGGGTCTTGGCATGTTCTGTGTCGGGGCCAGTCTGCCACAACACCTTGTGGGTTTCGGCCCCGATGCGCGCTGGGTTTAGGGGGAAGGAGAGCTGAGCGCCGCGACCACGTTGGAGAAAACGTTGGCGATCTGGTTTCCCATCGTGTAGAGCACGGCGGCGGTGATGAGCCCGACGAAGACGACGATGCCGAGGAAGATCGCCACGGTGATCCCGATCGCGGCCCCTGCTCCGGGGCCCCGCCCCGGCGTGGGGACCGAGGACAGGTGGGCGGGCTCCCAGGTCTGGCCGTTCCAGCGCCAGAGCCGGTCCTGGGAGAGGGCCGGCTTCCACTCCGAGCCGTCCCACCACCAGAAGCCGTCCGCCGAGAATCGCGTCTGCGCCGCTGCCGGCGGTGGCGCTCCGGGATCTCCTCCCATCGCCCGAAGCATAGGGTTCCGCCCCGGACACCTAGAATCCGCGATTGATGAAGGGCGTCATTTTGGCGGGAGGGACCGGCAGCCGGCTGCACCCCTTGACCCGCATCACCAACAAGCACCTGCTGCCGATCTACGACCGGCCGATGATCAGCTACGCGATCGAAGCGCTGGTCCTGGCCGGCGTGACCGAGATGATGCTGGTCACGGGTGGCACGCACGCCGGCGAGTTCCTGCGCCTGCTCGGCAACGGGCAGGAGTTCGGGATCGACCGGCTCTTCTACGCCTACCAGGACAAGCCGGGTGGCATCGCCGAGGCGCTGGGCCTGGCGGAGAAGTTCGTCGGCGGCGACCGGGTCGTGGTCCTGCTCGGCGACAACATTTTCGGCCGGTCGCTCCGCCACTGCGTTGAGGCTTTCCGCAAGCAGGAGCATGGCGCTCGGGTCGTCCTTTCCAAGGTCGCCGACTCTGAGCACCTTCGTCACCTTGGCGTTGCTCAGCTCAACGGACTCAATCGGATCGAACGGATCATCGAGAAACCCGAGCATCCACCAAGCGACTTCGCGGTCACGGGCGTGTACTTCTATGACGAAACGGTGTGGAAGGTGCTGCCCGAACTGAAGCCGTCAGGACGTGGCGAGCTCGAGATCACCGACGTCAACAACCTGTATCTCGAACGTGGCCTGATGGAGTACGACATCCTCGAAGGCTTCTGGGGAGACGCCGGCGAATCGATGGACGCGTATTACGACGTTCATGATTGGGTGCGCGCGCACGGGGCGAACAGAGAGTGATCGAGGGCGTCGTGTTGAAAGAGCTGACCACGCATGCCGACGAGCGTGGCTTCTTCCGCGAGGTGATCCGCGAGACGGATGAGTTCTTCGACCACTTCGGCCAGTGGAGCCATTCCCTCATGTACCCCGGTACAGCGAAGGCGTGGCACATTCACCAGCGCCAGACGGACTGGTGGTATGTGATCGGTGCCATCAAGGTTGCGCTGTACGACGTGCGAGACGGGTCGCCGACCAAGGGCAACCTGATGGAATTCCTGATGGGCGACACCGCCGTGACCTGCCTGAAGATCCCGCCCGGTGTCGCTCACGGTTGCCGCGCGCTGGACCTCAGTCACATCCTCTACATCACCTCGAGCGTCTACGCCCCGGACGACGAGGGCAGGATCCCGCACGACGACCCGGCGATCGGGTACGACTGGACCGCGGGACCTCCGATCAAGTGAGCGCACGCTCGCTGCGCCGGCTCCTCGTCGCGGGAGCCGCGGGCTTCATCGGTTCGAACTTCGTGCGCCTGATCCGCGCCACCCGCCCCGACGTGCAGGTCACAGTGCTCGACAAGCTGACCTACGCGGGCAACCTGGCCAACCTCGTGGAGTTCGAGGGGAAGGCCGGCTACCGATTCGTGCAGGGCGACATCTGCGACGCGGCTCTCGTCGACGCGCTCGCGGCCGAGGCCGACGCGATCGTCAACTTCGCGGCGGAGACCCACGTCGACCGATCTCTCATCGATCCATTCGCGTTCATCGAAACGGACGTGCGCGGCACGGCGGTGCTTTGCGAGGCGGCGCGCAAGCATCATCACGAGGTTTTCCTGCTGGTGAGCACCGACGAGGTGTACGGCGACGTTGCCACCGGCCGCTCGCGCGAGGACGACGGATTCAAGCCCCGCAGCCCGTACTCGGCCAGCAAGGCCGGTGGCGAGCACCTGGCCCGCGCCTACGCGGACAGCTTCGGGCTGCCTCTCCTGGTCACGCGCGGGTCGAACAACTATGGGCCGTACCAGTACCCGGAGAAGCTTGTCCCCGTTTTGATCACCAACGCGATCGACGACCTGCCGCTGCCGCTGTACAACGATGGATCGGCTGTGAGGGACTACCTGCACGTCGAAGACCACTGCCGCGCGATCGACATGGTTCTGCACGAGGCGCCGGTGGGCGGTGTGTTCAACGTCGGGACGGGGATCGAGACGACCGGTTTGCAGGTCGCCGAAGCCGTGC
>WNFC01013700.1_pt1 | contig 10500 bp, 10 predicted proteins | sample 5400541 | NCBI WGS metagenome assembly WNFC01 (sample SAMN13153342, study PRJNA577476) | soil metagenome | isolation source: 120 cm saprolite under Douglas fir tree site 2 hole 2 replicate 1 | place: USA:California | collected 2015-04-18
CGCGGGCCGGGCGCATGACTCTGAACCCGCTGAGCCACGTCGATCCGTTTGGCACCGTGCTGTTGCCGGCGATGCTCTTCATGGCCTCGGGGTTTCTGTTCGGCTACGCGAAGCCGGTACCGGTCAATTTCGGCCGGCTCAATCATCCGCGGCGCGACATGGTGTGGGTCGCGCTCGCCGGGCCGGCGATGAACGTCCTCTTGGCGATCATCTCCTCGTTGCTGTTCTACGGGGTCGACTGGATACCGACGGGCGGAGCGCAGTGGGCGGCGGCAAATCTCGTTCATTCGATACAGCTCAACGCGGTGCTGTGCGTCTTCAACATGCTCCCGTTCCCGCCGCTCGACGGCGGCCGGGTTGCGGTCGGCATCCTGCCGGGGTTCCTGGCGCGTCCGCTTGCCCGGGTCGAGCCGTACGGGATGATGATTTTGATGCTGATCTTTGTCGTCTCCTATGTCGGGGCGAGCAGCGGGTTCGGTTTCAACCTGCTTGGCTGGCTGATCGGGGTGCCGGCCGATGCGCTGATCCGGTTGGTGCTGCAGGTGACGGGGCAGGGCGGTTGAGTGCGGCCGACCGTTCGCGCGCCGGGCCGGGCGAGGAACCGGCGTTCTTCCTCGATCTCGATGGCTATTGCCGCCGATTACCTTGTCATGGCGGCGTGGCTGGCCTACCTCAAATCGCGCCTCTTGTTGCCCGAGCCGCCGGCCGAGGATGACGGCCCGAGCGGCGCGGAGCTCGAAGCGGCGTTGCGCCATCGCCTGCGTCTCCTCGCCGCGATGCAGCGCGCCGGCACCGCGCTGATGGCGCTGCCGCAATTGGGGCGCGAATTCTTCCTGCGCGGCATGCCGGAGGGGCTCCCGACAATCGACCAGCCGGTCTACCAGCTCAGCCTCTATGAGCTCCTGGCCGCCTATGGCGAGGGCCATCGGCGGAGCCACACCCGGGTGCTGACGATCGAGCCGCCGGCGCTGCACTCGCTCGACGATGCGCTGCGCCACCTCGCCCAGTTCGTCGGGCATGTTCCGGAATGGCGGGAGCTGGCGGCCTTTCTGCCGGCGGAGCTGCGCGGCGCCGTGTTCCGCCGCTCGGCGCTCGCCTCGACCTTTGCCGCGACATTGGAGCTGACCCGGGCGGGACGGGTCGAGCTGCGCCAGGACCGCCCGTTCGGGCCGATCTATCTGCGCAGCGCGGCCCCGCGCCGGGGCGATGCGGGATGAGCGAGGATCGCCATCAGCTGAGATTGCTCGAGGCGCTGCTGTTCGCCGCACCGGCGCCGCTCGCCGCCGACGATCTGGCCGCGCGGCTCGGCGATGCGGCGGATGTCGCGGCGCTGTTGCAGGAGCTTGCCGAGAGCTACGCCGAGCGCGGGGTGAACCTGGTGCGCCTTGCCGGCGGCTGGACCTTCCGCACCGCGCCCGACCTCGCCTCCTTGCTGAAGAGCGAGCGGGTCGTGCCGCGCAGGCTTTCGCGCGCCGCGGTCGAGACGCTGGCGATCATTGCCTATCACCAGCCGTCGACGCGCAGCGAGATCGAAGCGATCCGCGGCGTCGCGTTGGCGCGCGGCACCCTCGACAGGCTGATGGAAGCAGGCTGGGTGCGGCCGCTGGGCCGGCGCGACAGCCCGGGCCGTCCGCTCAATTGGGTGACGACCCCAGCCTTTCTCGCCCATTTCGGGCTCGACGGCCTCAATGCGCTGCCTGGGATCGACGAACTGCGCGCGGCCGGTCTCCTCGACATCGGGCCGGCGGTGCTCGGCGAGGCGGCCGAGCTGGTTGTCGAGGAGGCGGAGGCCGACGAGTTCGACGATTGAGTGTGAGGCGAGCGCCGCCGCCCGGCACCCGCGTCCTTCGAGACGCCCGCGCCGCGGGCTCCTCAGTATGACGTTATTTCTTAATGCCATCACAAGCTTACGTCATCCTGAGGAGGCGCGAAGCGCCAAGGTGCCGCCCGCGATTGCTGCTGCTTCACCTTTCTGAGATAAATCGCGCGCCTTGCGGAGCTGTCTGATGTTGTCTTCGGGTTGTCGGGCGGCCGATGCTGTTTGATATCGGTTGGCCGGAATTGATGCTGATCGGGATCGTCGCGCTCGTCGTGATCGGGCCGAAGGACTTGCCGCGCGCTTTGCGCGTTGCCGGCTTCTGGGTGCGCAAGGCGCGTACCCTGTCACGCGAGTTCCAGAGCAGCATCGACCAGATGATCCGCGAGGCCGAACTCGAGGAGGTACGTCAGGATTTGAAGAAGGCCACCGAGTTTGATCTGGAGACGGAGATTCGGACAGCCGTCGACCCGACCGGTGAACTCGCCCAGAGCATCAAGCCGCCGGACCTGCCCGATTATTTTGAGGAACCGGGTGCCGCCACGCCCGCCGTCACCGAAGAGGCCTCGGCGCTGCCGGCGCCTGCCGAAACCGCGTTGCCGGAACCGGCACCGCCGGCCGAGGGCATGCCGGAACCGGCCGCCCAGCCCACAGGCCCGCCCGAGCCTTCGTCCGCCACGCCAGCGCCAGGCCCCGGACATGATCCTGGGCCTGCCGCAAAACCGTAACGGTCGCTGATGGCCGAGGACGACAAAGAGGACGAGCTCGAAAGCGGCCGCATGCCGCTGCTCGATCACCTGGTCGAGCTGCGCAACCGGCTGTTGTGGTCGTTTGGCGCGATCATGGTCGCGTTTCTCGTCTCCTATCAGTTCAAGGAAACGATCTATCGCTTCCTGGCGCACCCGCTCGCCGAGATCTATGCCGGCGAGCCCGGGCGCAAGATGATCTTCACCGGTCTGACCGAGGCCTTCTTCACCTACATCAAGGTGTCGTTCTGGGCGGCGATCTGCCTGTCCTTTCCGGTCATCGCCATCCAGCTGTGGAAATTCGTCGCACCGGGCCTCTACAAGACCGAGAAGCGGGCGTTTCTGCCGTACCTGGCCGCGACGCCGGTCTTGTTCATCATGGGTGGGGCCCTCGCCTATTTCGTCGTGATACCGATGGCGTTTCGGTTTTTCCTGAGCTTCGAGACGCCGGCGTCGGAAGGCGTGCTGCCGATCGTGTCGGAACCGAAGATCAACGAATACCTGTCCTTGGTGATGACCCTGTTGTTCGCCTTTGGGGTCGCGTTTCAGCTGCCGGTGCTGCTGACCCTGATGGCGCGGGTCGGGCTCGTCACCGCCGCCGGGCTTGCCTCGAAGCGGCGCTATGCGATCGTCGGCATGTTCGCGATCGCTGCGATCCTGACGCCGCCCGACATCGTCAGCCAGACCTGTCTCGCCGTGCCGCTGATCATCCTCTACGAGGTTTCGATCGTCTCGTGCCGCATGGTCGAGAAGGCGCGCGCCAAGCGCGAGGCGGAGGAAGAGGCCGAGCTGGCCGGCGGCGGAAACCCGGCTACGGGAGAGTAAGCTGAAAGGTAAACTCGGAATTGTAGGATGGGTTGAGCAGCGCGAAACCCATCTTGTTTCGTAGAGACGATGGGTTTCGCTCTGCTCAACCCATCCTACGGGCTGAATGATATCAGGCTGTTCTGAATGCACGATCTGCGATGGATCCGGGAGAACCCGGAGGAATTCGACCGGGGCCTCGTTCGGCGCGGCCTGCCGCCGCGCGCTGCCGAGGTTTTGGCGCTCGATCGAGAATGGCGGGCCCTAGAAACCGAGGCGCAGGAAGCGCAGGCGACGCGCAACCGGCTGTCCCGCGAGGTCGGGGGCGCGAAGGCGCGCGGTGAGCCGGTCGATGAGCTGCTGAGCCAAATCGCGCGCGGCAAGGACGCCGAAATTGCCAATGCGGCGAAAGCAGGCGAATTGCGAACGCAAATCGACGAGCTCTTGGCGAGCCTGCCGAACCTGCCGGCGCCCGAGGTGCCGGACGGCCCCGACGAGACCGCCAACCAGGAGCTGCGGCGCGATGGCGCGCCGCCGCGGTTCAATTTTGCCGTTCTGCCGCACGAGGCGATCGGCGAGAAGCTCGGGCTGATGGATTTCCCGCGCGCCGCCCGCCTGTCGGGGTCGCGCTTTGTCGTGCTGAAGGGCGCGCTCGCCCGGCTTGAACGGGCGATCGGGCAATTCATGCTCGACCTGCACACGCAGGAGTTCGGCTACACCGAGGTTTCGCCGCCCCTATTGGTACGCGACGACGCCGTATTCGGGACCGGCCAGTTGCCGAAAGCGGCGGAAGACATGTTCCGCACGACCGAGCACGCGCTGTGGCTGATCCCGACGGCCGAGGTGCCGCTGACCAACCTCGTCGCCGGCGAGATCCTCGACGAGAGCACCCTGCCGCTGCGTTTCACCGCCTGGACGCCGTGCTTCCGCTCGGAAGCAGGCGCCGCCGGCAAAGACACCCGCGGCATGATCCGCCAGCACCAATTCGAGAAGGTCGAGCTGGTCTCGATCACCCGGCCCGAGGATTCCGAAGCCGAGCACGAGCGCATGACCGCCTGCGCCGAAGAGGTGTTGAAACGGCTGGGCCTGGCCTACCGGGTCGTGCTGCTGTCGACCGGCGATATGGGGTTTGCCGCGCGCAAGACCTACGATATCGAGGTCTGGCTCCCCGGCCAGGACACCTATCGCGAGATTTCGAGCTGCTCGAATTGCGGCCCGTTCCAGGCCCAGCGCATGAAGACGCGTTACCGGCCGGCGGAGGGAAGGACCATGCGGCCGGTGCACACCCTTAACGGGTCTGGCCTCGCAATCGGGCGCACGATGATCGCGATCCTCGAGAACTTTCAGCGCCATAACGGCACGGTCGCGATCCCCGCGGCGTTGCAGCCCTATATGGGCGGTCGGGAACTGATTGGGGACGATGGCTGACGGGCATATCGACCTCGCGAGCTGCCGGATCCTGATCTCCAACGATGACGGCATCGCCTCGCCCGGGCTCAAGGTGCTGGAGGCGATCGCCCGCGATCTGTCGGACGAGGTATGGGTGGTCGCGCCGGAGCAGGAACAGAGCGGCGCCAGCCATTCGTTGACGACACGCCGCCCGCTGCGCATGCGCGAGGTAGCGCGGCGGCGCTACGCGGTCGACGGCACCCCGACAGATTGCGTCCTCATCGCAGTGAAGCGCCTGTTGCGCGACCGGCTGCCGGACCTCGTCCTCTCCGGCATCAACGCCGGCAGCAATCTCGGCGAGGATTTGACCTATTCGGGCACGGTTGCGGCGGCGATGGAGGCGACCTTGCTCGGCATCCCGGCGATGGCGCTGAGCCAGGACTACCGCAATGGCCAGGACATCCCCTGGCAGACCAGCGAGGCCTTCGCGCCGGAGGTGATCCGCCGCCTGCTGCGCCTGCCGTGGCCCGACAGCACCTTGTTCAACATCAATTTCCCTGGCGTGCCGCCGACTGAGGCGGCCGGGTTCGCGGTCACCAGCCAGGGTCAGCGGGCGATCGCCGACAATCTAACCGAGGGCGTCGATCCGCGCGGCCGGCCCTATTACTGGATCGGCCCGGTTCGCGAGGAAGGCGAGGCCGAGCCCGGCACCGATGTTGCCGCGCTCGCCGGCAACAGGGTCTCGATCACCCCGATCTACCTCAACCTGACGAACGTGCCGGTGCTGGCGGCATTGCGAAAGGTGTTCGAATAGGCTGGGCATCCGATTCGACGGTACCCGCCTGCCACGTCATTCCCGCGGAAGCGGGAATCCAGCGCCCTTGCATCGTTGCGTCCCCTGGATTCCCGCTTTCGCGGGAATGACCGTAGACTGACGACGGCATGACCTTCTGCCCCGGGGGGCGGCAAGGGGGGGATATGGGGGAACAGACATTCCGCCGGCACGGGATCATCCGTGCCGCGCCGGCAATTGCCTTGGCAGGCCTCGTCGCTGCCTGCGCAGGGGGTCCGTCGAACCCCGCGCCGGTCGTCATGAGGAGCACCGCGCCGCGGGTTGTCGCGGAACCCGCGGTCGCGCCGGCTGGTGCAGCGTTGCCGAGGGGCGACACAAGGCGCATCGTCGTCGAGCACGGCCAGTCGCTGGGCGTCATTGCCCATGCCTATCACGTGCCGACACAGGCGATCGTCGCGGCCAACCATCTGACGCCGCCCTACAAGATCGCGGCCGGCCAGCAGCTGGTGATCCCGGGCGCGGCGGAGACGCCGAAGCCGATGCCGCCGCCGCTGGCCGCCGCGTCCCCGGCGGCGCAGGGCCATCCGCCGCCCGAAATCATCCCGCTCGACGGCCCCGCCCCAGCGCCGAAAGCGCCGCCGGAGCCAACCGCCGCCGAGGCGGCGCGCGGCGAGCCCGCTTCCGCCGCGCCGCTGCCGCGTGGCGGCCGTTACGCATGGCCGGTACGCGGCCACCTCCTTGCCGGCTATGGGGTCACGGCAGGCGGCAAGCACAATGACGGCATCAACATCGGCGCGCCGCGCGGCACGCCGGTGAATGCGGTTGACGGCGGAACCGTCGCTTATGCCGGCAACGAGCTGCGCGGCTACGGCAATCTGGTCCTGGTCAAGCATGCCAATGGCTGGATCACCGCCTACGCGCATTGCGAGGAGCTGCTCGTCAAGCGCGGCGACACCGTGACCCGGGGCCAGGCGATCGCCAAGGTTGGCGCGACCGGCGGAGTCAGCGAGCCGCAGCTGCATTTCGAGCTCCGCCGCGGTAAGCATGCCGTCGATCCGCGCGAGTTCCTCGCCCCGGCACCCAGCGCCGGCAGCAAGCAAGACGCGAACGCCGGCTGAAATTAGCAAAGCCCCCACCCCAACCCTCCCCCGCAAGCACGGGAGGTAGCTCGCCTCGGGCTTCCCCCTCCCCTCGCTTGGGGGGGGAGGGTTGGGGTGGGGGCTTCCTTACGCGAGCGGCTTGCCGAGCCGGCCGGCGAGGTCCTGGATGAACTGCCAGGCGACGCGGCCCGAGCGCGAGCCGCGGGTGATCGACCACTCGCTGGCTTCCGCGTTGAGCTGCTCCGGCGGCAGGACGAGACCGTAATGCGCGGCATAGCCGCGCACGATCGCCTGATAGGTGTCCTGATCGAGGTGATGAAAGCCGAGCCACAGGCCGAACCGGTCGGACAAGGACACCTTCTCCTCGACCGCTTCCCCCGGGTTGATCGCGGTCGAGCGCTCGTTCTCGATCATGTCGCGCGCCATCAGGTGGCGGCGGTTCGAGGTCGCGTAGAGCGCGACGTTGCCGGGCCGTCCCTCGATCCCGCCCTCGAGCACGGCCTTCAGCGATTTGTAGCTGGTGTCGTTCTGGTCGAACGACAGATCGTCGCAGAACAACAGGCAGCGGCGCCTGCTGTCGCGCACCAGCGCCAGGAGGCGCGGCAGGCTCAATATGTCCTCGCGGTGGATTTCGATGAGCGCCAGCGGCCCCGGCCGCAGCTCGGGCCGCGCCTCGTTGATCGCGGCGTGGGCGGCCTTGACCAGGGCGCTCTTCCCGGTGCCGCGCGCGCCCCACAACAGGACGTTGTTGGCCGGCAGCCCGGCCGCGAAACGCGCGGTGTTTTCCAGCAGGATGTCGCGCACCCGGTCGATCCCGCACAACAGCCCGATCGGAACGCGATTGACGCTGGCCACCGGCTCGAGCCATTCGCGATCGGCATGCCAGACGAAGGCGTCGGCCGCATCGAGGTCATTGACCGGCGCGCGCGCCGGGGCGAGGCGTTCGAGCGCATCGGCGATGCGGTGGAGCAGCGGGACAAGATCGGAATCGGTCATCGGTCGATCGCGGGCAGCCTCGGGCGGCGGACGCTATCACACCGAAGAGACGCGCGAAAACCGCCGAAGTGTCCGAGGATTGCCCTTTTGCGAGGCATCGCGTACCAATGCGGGCGCGCCGCGTTTGCCGCCTGGCAGCGCCGCTCGGTTGCTTGCCTTGAATCCGGCGGCGCACCATTTCGAGGTCGATGCCGATGCTTATCTCGCCGGCCTATGCTCAGGGGACGGGCATGATGGATCAAAGCGCGCTGATCCAGTTCCTGCCGCTTGTCCTGATTTTCGTCGTGTTCTACTTCCTGTTGATCCGGCCGCAACAGCAGAAGCAGAAGGATCATCGCGCGATGATCGGCGCGCTGCGGCGCGGCGATAAGATCGTGACCGGCGGCGGCGTTCTCGGCACGGTGTCGAAGGTGGTGGGCCCGGAGGAGATTGAGGTCGACATTGCCTCCGGCGTGCGCGTGCGGGTGTTGCGCAGCACGATCGCCAGCGTGCTCGCCAAGCCCGACCCCGCCGCGGCGCGCGAGGCCGCGCGCGAGAAGGACCGAGAGGCCGCCAAGGCCGACAAGGTGTGACGCCGACAGAGAGCTTGTTCCGGGCGCGACCTGCCACGGACGCCTTCGGGAAGCTGTAGCATGCTCTACTTCGCCAATTGGAAGGTCCTGTTGATCTGCGCGGTTTGCGCGCTTGGCGTGCTCGCAAGCATCCCGAACCTGTTCACCCCGGCGCAGCTGGCTCATCTGCCGAGTTTCATCCCGCACCGGCAGGTGGCCCTCGGCCTCGATCTGCGCGGCGGCTCGTACCTGCTGCTCGAGGTCGATGTCGCCGCGGCCCAACGCGACCGGCTCAACGCGATCATCGAAAACGTGCGCAACACGTTGCGCGACACCAAGATCGGCTACACCGGCCTCAATGTCGAAGGCGACGCGATCATCTTCACGATCCGCGACGCCGATCGGATCGACGAGGCGCGGCAAGCCCTCGCCAAGATCGACCCAGACCTCACCGTCGAGATCGCCCGCGATGGCGCGGGGAAGATGCTGTTCGGCACGGTGGCAACCGAAACCCGCCGGCGCCAGGCGGTCGAGCAGTCGATCGAGATCATCCGCCGGCGCATCGACGAGACCGGCACGAAGGAGCCGACGATCCAGCGCGAGGGGCAGAGTCGCATCCTCGTCCAGCTCCCCGGGGTCGACAATCCCGAGCACGTCAAGGCGCTGTTGGGGCGCACTGCCAAGCTGACGTTTCAGCTTGTCGATACAACCGTGACCGTGGACGAGGCGCGGCGCGGCCGGCTGCCGCCAGGCGATGAGATCCTCTCCGCCGAAGAGGGGCGGGGCAATCGCGGCGGCGGCGCGACGGCCTATGTCGTGCGGAAGCGGGTCATGGTCGGCGGCGACACGCTGAAGGATGCCCAGGCCACCTTCCAGAACAACGAGCCGGTCGTCAGCTTCACATTCGACGCGGCCGGGGCACGGCGCTTCGGCGATGCGACCCGCGAGAATGTCGGCAAGCCCTTCGCGATCGTGCTCGACAACAAGGTGATCAGTGCGCCGGTCATCCGCGAGCCGATCCTCGGCGGCAGCGGCATCATTTCCGGCAGCTTTACGGTGCAATCGGCGAGCGATCTTGCGCTGCTGCTGCGCGCCGGCGCGCTGCCGGCGCCGATCGAGATCAAGGAAGAGCGCACGGTCGGCGCCCAGCTCGGCGCCGATTCGATCCATGCCGGGGCGGTCGCCAGCATTGTCGGCGTGATCCTCGTGGTGGTCTTCATGGTGACGATGGGCATGGCGGTTGACGCCAATGTGCTGATCTATGAGCGCATCCGCGAGGAGCTGCGCGGCGGGCGCTCGATGCTGTCCTCGCTCGATGCGGGCTTCACCCGCGCCTTTGGCACGATCCTCGACAGCCACGTGACGACGCTGGTTGCCGGTATCCTCTTGTATTGGCTCGGGTCGGGACCGGTGAAGGGGTTCGCCGTCACCCTCAGCATCGGCGTCCTCACTTCGCTGTTCTCGGCGATCCTGGTGACGAGGCTGCAGATCGTGACCTGGCTGCGCCAATTGAAGCCCAAGGCGATCCCGCTGTGACGAGCAGCAAAAAATCCCCTTGCCCGGGCTTTAGGTGTGGGAAAATCTGATGATTGAGCTCCAATGAGACCGCTGATTGTCATCCGGCGCGTGCCGAAGATCGATTTCATGCGCTGGCACGTGTTCGGCTTCGCGTTCTCGCTGGTGCTGACCGCGCTGACGATCGGGTTGTTCCTCACCGTGGGGCTCAATTATGGCATCGATTTCGTCGGCGGCACGCTGATCGAGGCGCGCACGACGAAGGGGCCGGCAGACCTCGCCGAGATGCGTGCCAAGCTCGACACGCTGCACCTTGGCGAAGCCTCGCTGCAAGCGTTCAATAGCCCCGGCGATTGCTCCTCGTCGCCCCCTTCTTGCGTGCTGATCCGGTTGCCGCAGCAGCCCGGCGGCGATGCGGCGCAGATGAAGGTCGTGCAGATGGCGCGCAGCGCGCTGGGTTCCGATCTCGAGTACCGCCGGGTTGAGGTCGTCGGGCCGACCGTCGGCAGCGAGCTGATCCGCGCCGGGGTCCTGGCGACCGTGCTCGCCCTCGGCGCGATCCTCATTTACATCTGGTTCCGCTTCGAATGGCAGTTCGGCGTCGGAGCGACGATCGCGACCTTGCACGACGTGATCACGACGGTCGGTCTGTTCGCGATCTTCCAGCTCGAATTCAATCTGACGACCTTGGCGGCGATCCTGACCATCGCCGGGTATTCGATCAACGACACGGTGGTGATCTACGACCGCGTTCGCGAATCGATGCGCAAATACCGCACGATGCCGTTTC
>WNFC01010032.1_pt1 | contig 10499 bp, 5 predicted proteins | sample 5400541 | NCBI WGS metagenome assembly WNFC01 (sample SAMN13153342, study PRJNA577476) | soil metagenome | isolation source: 120 cm saprolite under Douglas fir tree site 2 hole 2 replicate 1 | place: USA:California | collected 2015-04-18
GTGATGGCGCACAAGATGACGGCGCTGCGGGACAAGAATACGCAGCCGCCGGAGTTTTATCGCCTGGTGAAGGAGATCGGCATGCTGCTGGCCTACGAGGCGACGGCGAACCTGACCCTGGAGCCCACGGACGTTGAGACTCCGCTGGAGCGAATGACGGGACAGCGGCTGGCGGGCGGAATTGGGGTCACTCCCATTTTACGCGCGGGGCTGGGGATGGCGGAGAGCTTCCGCGAGGTTATCCCCGACGCGCAGATCTGGCACCTGGGACTACGGCGCGACGAGAATACGCTGCAGGCGATGGAGTATTACAACCAGCTTCCCCACAAGGTAGACCTGCAGGTGTGCTACGCCGTTGATCCCATGCTGGCGACGGGCGGATCGGCCATCGATGCGATCAATATCCTCAAACTGCGCGGCATTCCCCTGCTCTCTTACGTGGGCATTATCGCTGCTCCCTATGGCCTGTTGAAGCTGTCACAGACGCATCCCGACATTGATATTTACGTGGCGGCCCTCGACGAGAGTCTGAACGACCGGGGCTATATCATGCCTGGCCTGGGCGATGCCGGGGATCGACAGTTTGGAACGTTTTAACTGATGGCAGAAGATTACAGGGACCCAACAGAAGACGAAGACGTGAGAAAGAGCGAGGATGGCTCTACACCTGCTGATCCAGGTGAGCCGGGGGTGGAAGAGCAGGGACGCTCCACTATGGACGCGCACGCCGGGGAGGAAGCTCAGGCAGCTCCAGTAACGCAGGAAGCACTGCCGCCGGAGGCACAGGGCGAGGTGAACGGCGGCCCGCTGGGCTGCTGCCTGGGCGTGGCCATCGGGCTGATGGTCAGCCTGTCGATTGCTGTGATCGGGCGGTTGTATGCAAACGATCTGCTCCCTGTTCTACATAGTCCACTGCTCGTGCTGATACTGCTGCGCGTCGCGATGGGCATTGTTGCGCTTGCAGCGGCGATCATCTGTGGCTATTTTGGCTGGAAAATAGGGAAGAGGGTGTATCGAGAGTACGAGGCGCCCGTTATAAAATATAGAGGGTATGTAACAGTTGCCCGAAAGCGTAAGCTATGATATATTAATCAGCATCATAGGACGGATGTTCACCCAAGGAGAGAGCATGCGCGCAGGTCAGACGCACCAGCCCCTAAGCTACGATATCAGGCTCCCAGATGAGGCACAGGCTGAGGCCCTGCGGTTGCTGGATGCGTCCCGCCAGGTGGTTAACGCTGCACTGCTCGCGCTATGGCCGCAGCTCGATGACTTCATGAGCGAGCACGCGGGACCAGCGTGGAAGCAGGTGGTGACGATGATGGGATCACCTACCCCCCACGGTGACCGGCAGTGGCGCTGCGAGGCCGAAACAGTTGGCCGTCTGATGCGGGGACAGGCTGAACGCAAACAGGTCTTTCACACGATTCTGCCCATGCTGACCGATGGGTTCATTCGTCCGAAAACCGAAAAGCGTTCTGCTGGCAAGGACCGCAAGGCGATGAAAGAGGCCATTACCGCACTGCTCAAGACCTTCGAGGATGACGACACCGCCTTTGTCACCTTACAGAATGTGGTGGAGCAGTGCTGCAACTTCTTTCTTGTTCGGGGGTATTTCCCCACCACCTATGAAGAATTGCAACCCGTTCCCCTACTCAAGGTGGGGATGCTGACCTACGCTGGGGATGACGGTCCCAAGATGGGACAGAGTTACCGCCTCTCCCTCGATCTCGATGCCGGGACCGCTTCTCTCCTCTTCCGCTTTCCTGATGAGATGGGAACGTGGCAGTGGCGCAACACCCCAACCATCCTCACCTTGCCCAGAATTGTGCAGGAGCGTCTCCAGGGAGGGTCACGCCTGGCTCCCACCTTACGAGAACACGTTCGCCCAGACGGGAGCCAGATCGCGGTACTTGACTTCATCGTGCAGACGCCCAAAGCCCCGCTTCCCGATTGGAGCACGATGGAACGCGTGCTCGGCTTCGATTGGGGTGTGCATGGCTTGATCACAGCAGTAGTCCTTGATGGTGAAGGTCGGCAGGTGAGCCGACCGTTTTTCCTCTCCACTGGGGGCATCGATGGGCATCAGGCGCGCACGCGCCGCCAGATCGATGAACTGAAAGCGAAGCGAGAGCAGTTGCCCTCCGAAGATCCCAGGCGATGGCCCTATGAGCGGGAAATTGCCTGCTGCTGGCGTCTCTATGAGGCACGCAACCGGGAATTGGCGCATCTAGCTGCCAATGTCCTGTTGCTGTTAGCGACGGCCTTCGGGTGCAGCCTGATCTCAGGGGAGTCGCTCAAAACGCTCAAATCAACTGGGAGAGGGCGTGGTGTGCGTGGGCGCTGGAGAAACTGGCGCAACAACACCACGATCCGAGGCGAGATCTGGCACATCCTGCGCTACAAAAGCCATCTGGCAGGCATCCGTTTCCGTTCAGAGCGTCCCCGTGGGACCTCGCATACCTGTCCTCGCTGCGGCCAGCCTGCCGAAACGTACCGCTCTCCCCGACTCGAACACCGTACTAGGCCAGTGCAATGGGGTCGTTGGCTCGTGTGTTCACACTGTAGCTACTCCGCCGATCGAGATTATGCGGCGGCGATCAATATTGCGCGGCTGGGAGCCGCGTATCTCGCTCAGATGCAGGCAACGACCAAGGCGCATGCCTCCTCTGTGACCGATCCGTTGGTCAAGCCTTCGCCGTATATCGCCGGAGGCGCGGTGCTGCTGTTGCCACCGCCGACTCTTCGGAGTCGCTCCCATAAGGGAGGGATCATCTCGTATCCTGGCTGGCACCATTCGGTAACGCTCCGCTCGTCGTACGCTACTCCTATCCTCTTACGATTGTGCGGATAGTTATCGATTGTATATGCTAGTATCGAGTTTTAGCAACGGTATAAGAAGTCTATGGCAAAGCATGTTCGCAATAATTTATAGGACAAACCAGACATCCACATTACAATGTTTGAAAGAGGTGGAATTATGCGCGTTGTTATTTTTTGTGATATGGAAGGCGTCTCCTGCATTGAGACCTGGGAACAGGTGACGGGAGGCACAAAACTGTATGACGAGTGCAGAAAACTCTATACCGATGAAATGAACGCGGCGGTACGTGGGGCGCGCGCGGCGGGCGCAAGTGAGATCGTGGTGGTCGACTGTCACGGGGCCGGGGGAGCGTATAGTTTTAAAAGTTTTTTGCCTGATAGCCTGGAGTCGGGCGCGCAGTATGTCTTCGGCTATCCGTGGGCGCGCTATATCGCGCCTTTTGAGCAGGGATGCGACGCGATTTTATTTGTGGGCGCCCACGCCATGGCGGGTACGCCCGATGGCATGCTCTGCCACACGGTTTCGTCGGAGGCCTGGTACAATGCCTGGATCAATGATACGCTGGTGGGGGAAAGCGGTATCCTGGCGGCAGTGGCGGGCTGCTGGGATGTGCCGGCCGTTTTTGTCTCCGGGGACGAGGCAACCTGTCGCGAGGTGACGGAGCTGCTGGGAGAAAATGTGGTGACGGCGCCTGTGAAGATGGGCCTGGGACGTTTCTCGGCGCGCAATATGGCGCCCAAGGACGCGTGCTCGCTGATCGAGATGCGCGCGGCCCAGGCGCTGAGCATGAAACAGTGGCCGAGGCCCTATAAACCGGCGGGACTGGTGACGTTCAAGGTTGAACTGGCGACGCCCGACCGCGTCGCCGATTTCGCGGGGCGGACGGGGGTGCGTGTCGATGGGCCGCGCACGGTGTCCAGCAGCGGGGAGAATTTCTGGCAGGCGTGGGACCAGTTCTGGTATAGGAATTAGGTTTGCATACAATCAGCCTTCAGGACCAATCATGAAAGGGCAGCAACGTGCCACGCATATTTGACAACATAGAGCATAAACTTTTGCCTGCTTTGAAGGACACTTTTGAAGTGGCGGAGCGGGCAGATTTTTGTGTGGGATACCTCAATATGCGTGGCTGGAAACAGATCGACACATACATAGAGAACTGGTCTGGTGTAGATAGGCATTGTTGTCGCTTGCTCGTTGGTATGCAGAAGCTGCCTGAAGATGAATTGCGCGCATCCCTGAGTATCACTGCATCTGACGATGGTATGGATAATCAGACGGCTTTGCGCCTTAAAAAACGGCTCGCAGAGGAGTTCCGCAGCCAGCTAGCCTCAGGAGTACCCACTAACGCGGACGAAGCAGGGTTGCGACGTTTAGCAGCACAGATCAAGGATGGCAAGGTCGTAGTAAAGCTGTACCTTCGCCACTTGCTGCATGCCAAGCTCTATCTGTTCTTTCGCCCTGATCGTATCAACCCTATTACTGGCTACCTGGGTAGCAGTAACTTGACCTTTTCTGGTCTTTCACATCAAGGCGAACTGAATGTGGATGTACTTGACTACGACGCCTGCTTGAAGCTAGCCAGGTGGTTTGAGGACCGCTGGAATGACCGCTGGTGCCTGGATATCTCAAAAGAGTTGGTCGGCATCATCGAGGAAAGTTGGGCACGTGAAACGCCTCTATCTCCTTATCAGATCTATGTGAAGATGGCTTACCATCTTTCCCAGGAGGCCCGTGCAGGACTTGCAGAGTTCAACATTCCACATGAATTTGGATACAAACTCTTTGATTTCCAGAAGGCTGCTGTCAAAATCGCGGCACACCACCTGAACAAGCGTGGTGGTGTGCTCATCGGAGACGTGGTTGGTTTAGGCAAAACGCTCATGGCTACCACCCTCTCTCGCATCTTCGAGGACGATTTCTTCCTGGAGACGCTCATTATCTGCCCCAAAAATCTTGTCAGAATGTGGGAAGATTATGTCGCACAATATCGCTTACGCGCGAGAATACTTTCGATCAGTCAGGTGATCCGTGAGCTACCAGACATGCGCCGCTATCGTCTAATATTGATAGATGAGAGCCACAACTTGCGCAACCGCGAGGGCAAGCGATACAAGGCGATTCAGGAATACATTGAGAAGAATGAGAGCAAGGTTATCTTGCTTTCGGCCACTCCTTACAATAAGGAATTTACGGATCTCTCTAGCCAGTTGCGGCTCTTCATTCCCGAGGACAACAACTTAGGTATTCGACCTGAAAAACTCCTGCGCGAGATGGGCGAGACCGAATTCATTCGCCAATACCAGTGCTCTGTCCACTCACTGAAAGCTTTTGAGAAGAGTCCCTATGCCGATGATTGGCGCGAACTCATGCGCCTATACATGGTGCGGCGCACGCGCACTTTCATCCAGGATAACTACGCCGAGTTAGACCCTATCACCGGGCGCAAGTATCTCACGTTTGGAGATGGCACACGTTCTTATTTCCCTACGAGGATACCAAAAACGGTAAAATTCAACATAGCAGAGGTCAACCTTGACGATCAGTATGGTCAATTGTATGCAGCTAGTGTAGTAGACATCATCAATTCGCTTAACCTACCGCGCTATGGCCTGGGCAACTACGCAGCCACGAAACCTAAGGAGCCATCTACAACTATAGAAGCTAAAGTGTTGGGTGATCTTTCGCGAGCAGGTAAGCGACTCATGGGATTCTGCCGTACTAATCTCTTCAAACGTCTGGAGAGCAGCGGTTATGTATTCATTGAATCAATTGAGCGCCATATTCTGCGCAACTTCATCTTCCTTCATGCCATTGAGCAAGGGCAACCGTTACCGATAGGTACGCAAGATGCTGGCCTGCTCAATACAAGCATCAACGATGAAGATACAGATGCTCTTAGCTCGGCAATAGATATGCTTGACGATGATGAGGACAATACTAATGTAGGCAGGTTGATAGAAACAAGCGATGCGAATACCGAGGCCGAATTTAAACGTCGTGCTGCTGAAGCATATGCTGTGTATACTACTCAATTCAAAAGTCGCTTTAAATGGCTTCGGCCCAACTTTTTCAATAAGAGCTTAGCCAAAGACCTGTATGCTGACGCACTAGCACTGTTCAAGATATTGCAGATATGTGGCAAATGGAACGCGGGCAAAGATACAAAGCTAAACTCCCTCCTCGAACTTCTTACTACGAAGCACCCTAACGAGAAAGTACTCGTCTTCACTCAGTACGCAGACACGGTACGCTATCTGGAGGCGCAACTTAAGGCATGTGGTATATCCCGACTGGCAGGTGTTACAGGCCAATCATATGACCCCACATCTCTGGTATGGCGCTTTAGCCCAATCAGTAACAACAAGCGAGACGTGGTAGGAACAGAAAGCGAGTTGCGTGTGCTGGTCGCAACCGATGTGCTCAGCGAAGGCCAGAACCTGCAGGATTGTTCTATAGTGGTCAATTACGATTTGCCATGGGCAATTATCAGACTCATCCAGAGGGCAGGACGTGTAGACCGCATTGGCCAGCAAGCTGAGGAGATATTCTGCTACACTTTCTTACCAGCTGACGGAGTGGAGCGTATCATCCGACTACGCGAGCGTATCCGCAGCCGCTTACGGCAGAACGCGGAGGTGGTGGGAACCGACGAAGCGTTTTTTGAAGACGATCACAATAACCGGGCTGTGGTCGACCTTTACAACGAGAAAGCAGGACTACTGGACGGGGATGCTGATAGTGAGGTTGACCTTGTGTCATATGCCTATCAAATCTGGAAGAACGCTATCTCTGCCGATCCAAGTTTACAAAAACTCATACCAGAATTACCACCAGTTGTTTACTCTACCAAACCCTATGAGCCTGTAGATAAAGAGCCCGAAGGGGTACTCCTTTATATGCGAACTCCCGAAGGAAATGACGCACTTGTGTGGATGGATAAAAATGGCGGCAGCGTCACCGAGTCACAGCTAGCTATCCTCAAGGCGGCTGAATGTTTGCCAGACACTCCTACTTTACCCCGGCAGTGTAATCACCATGAACTGGTACAGAAGGGGGTCGAACTGATCGTTTCTGAAGAGAAATCAATGGGTGGTCAATTGGGTCGGCCAGCGGGAGCGAGGTTCCGTACATATGAGCGCCTCAAACGCTATGTTGAGTCAATGAAGGGCACATTGTTCGATACTGAGGAATTGCGCAAAGCTATTGATGAGATATACCGGTATCCTTTGCGCCAATCCGCTATTGACACGCTCAACCGCCAGCTAAAAACAGGTATTAGTGATGAGCGACTGGTGAGCCTGGTGCTGGCCCTACGCGACGAAGATCGCCTGTGCATCATCAGTGAAGAAACACAAACGCAAGAGCCGGTCATACTTTGTTCGCTTGGTCTATCTATTGCTGGTTAGAAGATGTGGATGGTTAAATTTTTTTAATTCCAGCGCTGCTTGAGATACTCAACTGTCTCCTTTGGCGTAAGCTTTCGCTGTCTATTACCCTCACGAATGTGAAAATCTCCGCCCTTCATAAAAACAGGACCAATTGCAGGAAGAATACTGATTCTGCACACGTCCTTCCCTTGAATAGTGCTGAAGGAAATCGGATAGAATTGGCTCCAGTTATCAACCAGGTTACTTTTCAGACTATCCAGCAAGTAGAGCTGATAGCCGTCACGACTTTGCTTTTGAGGATTTGCAGCTTTATAGTCTTCATTCAATCCTACAACTTTTCCATCATCCTCGACGCCAATCAGCACGATACCGCCTTCCCTGCTATTCAAAAAGGCAGCCACCTCCTGTATAACCTTGTCTATCATAGAATTCTCTTTTTTGTTTAAAGCGGCATTCCAACAAGCTGCAACCTTGAACTCAACCCTCTCAGTCTCACCTTTGGCTATTAGCTCAGCAGTCGCTAGATCGTCAAGTTCAAGGGCGAACTGATGGTAAGCATCTAGAGCTGCATTTTTTATAGATTGCCTCACCTGGGGGAAAGTGTCCAGCACATGCACAAATTCCTCCTCTGTCAAACCATATAAGTGAGCAACCAGACCATCAATCTCACACTGCAGCTGCCTACGCTCTCTATCATCAGTAGCTATATGTGAATTCACATTACCCAGCAGTTCACGCCGGAATTCATCAAACTCTGTCCCAATGCAAACAAGTTGAGCGACACGTGTAGCAATAGCTTCATATCGAGGATTATCAATGGTAAGTCGTGGAACCGGCAACTGGTAGAGATAGAACATGTTGACATGAGCAGTAACCTTAAAGCGCAATAGGTAGTCAAGTGTAAACGAGTTAAATACACCACACAAATATGCTAGCGTTTTTGTAGGAAAGGTAGGTTCGTAACATTCTCTTACGCTTGATGGGCGTTCAAATATCTCTTCCGCGTTAAAATACCAAGGAGCCACGTAGTTAAGTGTGTTACTAGCAAAGACTCCAGGAGGTAGAATAGTAGCAATTAACGTCCTCTCATCAGTATTTCGTGCGACATCACGAAATGCAAGGCGTGGAGCATCAGGAGCAATATACACATCAGTAGGCGAGAGTGGGGGATATCCTAGTGCTTTTAGGAATGCAGAAACACGCTCCTGACGAGTAGGTAGATTATTAACTGTGCTTTGTAAAATTGCGAGTGCATCAAGTGCAAACTCCACACGGCGCATCTCTTGACGGACAAGCATACTTCTGCCCTGATCGGAATCTATCCAGTAACGAGGTTCGCTGAATAGGTGCGTAAACTGATGAATCAGCTTACCCTCATAAAGAGGCCAACTATAGGGGTTGGGTGTAGTACCGAATAGATAGCTATCATTAGTCATGTGGAATTCGTTGGTCAACGTAAAATTCCACCTCATTCTAGGTTTCTCTTTTAGAAGTGGATATTTCAGCATCTTCTCGGCATTACTGACATCGACCTCATTCTTAAACTCCATCACTGAGAACGAGTCGGGCGAGAGGCGCCGAATAAGGTCTACTGACATATCTAACGCGCCTACTTTGGGGAAGCGTTCCAGTTCCGCGACATCATGACGCATGAAAGCGGCGGGAAACTGTTGAGTCTGCTCGCCTTTTTCAAAGGTCAGCACCACAAATTTGTAGCGGCTATCGACTCCTTCAAAGATCGCTTTGCGATTTTCAAAGCAGAACAAGCCTGTTACTTGTGTTTGGCTGAAGGCCATTTCGCGCAGTTGTTTCGCGCCGAGATCGGTATAGATGCCGCTGGGGATGACGATGCCGCAATGTCCACCTTCACGCAAAAGGTTAAAGCATTGCTCGGTGAAGAGCTTGTAGAGATTGATATCTGTTCCTTGCTTCTTGCCATTGACGGTCGATATCTGATTCTCGTACTGCTGCGCTGCGCGGAAGTAGGCGCTTTGATAGGGGAAGCGGCTCTGATAGTCCAACCAGGCATCACGAATTTCGGCATTCTGAAGAAGCTTCGCCTGCTCCATCTCAAACTCTTCGATACGCATCTTATTCTTGCTCACAAGCTTAGAGTGAGTAGCAAAGAACTCTTTCGCTTGAGGCTTGAGTATTTCCCATGGTGGATTGGTGATAATTACATCGAAGCCGCCACGCTCATTCATCACCTGGTCAAATTCATAACCCCAATGAAAAGGACTTAGCTTTGCAATATCGTCTACCTTCAACGCTCGTTTTATGGGCTTGCCATCAGCATTTTTGCTATTATCCCAGGTCGCCTGTTCGTACCTCACGCCAAGTTGCTTGAGCTCATCCAGTAGCAATTCGTTCAGGTTCTCGAGCGCAGAATCCCGTTGGGCCTGAATGTTATCGCGGAGAGCACGTAAATCCCTGGTATATTTCGAGGTATTTTTGTATTCACGAACGAGGCGATTTTTCTCGTCCACTATCTCCTGGAAGCGCCTCTGGAAGAGATTGAGCTGCGCCAGGCGCTTGTTATATATGTCCTCATTGACATGGAGCAGGCCAATCAGCGAGTTACCAGGCAGGATGTTGAAGTCAATATTGGGTAGTGGTTCCAACTGGTCAACACTCTGAGCCGAGGAAACCAATGCGAGAAAGAGGCGCAACCTGGCAATTTCGGTTGCCTCCTCCATGATATCCACGCCATAGAGATTTTCGGTGATGATTTTCTTTTTGATGTAGTAGTTCAGGCTATTATGTTCGGCACGCGCCTTTTTGAGCCATTCCGTCAAATAGGGATCGTTCAAATAGTCGATCCTGCCTGTTATCGCACCGTATATTTTAGTCAGGGTATTCATGGCCGATACCAGGAATGCCCCAGAACCGCACGCGGGGTCGAGCAGCGAGATTTTAGGCAGCACATCGAGCAAGTCACGACACAAGCGCGCATCAAGGTTCATTAAAAGTTCTTCCACTGTATCGAAGTGGCGACCTTTCATAATCCCTGGTATGGCAGAAGTATTGATCTTCTCCAGTATCAGTTTGTGAATGGTGCGTTCACACAAATACTCAGTGATTTCTGGAAGCGTATAGTAGGCCCCAAAGGACTTCTGGTTGATGTACTTCTCAAAAATATAACCGAGCACGTGTGGGCTGATCTCGTTATCCTGGCCTCCCGGAGTATCATCTAGATTCCAGGAGTAGCGAGAGAACAATGAGAACAGGTTCTCGAACGCCTGATCAGGAATCTGGATAGCAGGCCAGCGTTTCTCAATAGGATG
>WNFC01010034.1_pt1 | contig 10497 bp, 7 predicted proteins | sample 5400541 | NCBI WGS metagenome assembly WNFC01 (sample SAMN13153342, study PRJNA577476) | soil metagenome | isolation source: 120 cm saprolite under Douglas fir tree site 2 hole 2 replicate 1 | place: USA:California | collected 2015-04-18
TCCAAGTCGGCGACGCTCGCCGCCGGACTCGCCACATCGGCCTCGAATTGGCGGACGTCCAGCTCCGAGATCAAGCCGCGGTCGAGCCGCTGCCGGGCGAGCGCGAGCGTTTGGCGCCGCGAGTCGAGCGTGCGGCGCGCGATCGCGAGGTTCAAGTCGGCCGCTCGCAGATCGAAGTACGCCGTCGCCACGTCGCCGATCAGCGACAACTGCAGCGCGCGCCGGTCTTCCTCCCGCGCCACGAGATCCGAGCGCGCGGCGCTCGTGCTGCGGCGGAGCCGGCCCCAGAGATCGAGCTCCCAGCTCAGGTCAGCCGTCGCCCGGTACGAATCGTAGGTGAACGACCCGAAGGTGCCGAACACCTGCTGGTTGCGGCCGGCCTGACCGTTAGCCGTCAGCTCGGGCAGCAGCGCGCCCCGCGTGGCCCGGTACTGGGCGCGGAACTCGTCGATCACGGCGAGCGCGGTTCGCACGTCGCGGTTCGCCCGTAGGCTCGTGTCCACGAGCTGGCGCAGCACGGAGTCCTGGATCAGGTCGAGCCACCGCAGCGCTGCGCCCGAGTCCCCGCGCGGCCCCGGCAGTGTCGTATCGTACGCGAACGGCACGCGCGCCGTGTCCGTCCCCGGCGGGAGCAGCGTGTCGCGTGCTGTGCGCAGCGAGTCGTAGAACGACCGCAGCGAGTCTTCCGACGCCGCCGGGCGCCGCCAGCCGTCGGGCATGCCGACGGGGGAGCGGCGATAGCGCGGCCCCACCGCGCACGCCTCCACGAGGGCGATCAGCGCGACAGAGGCGAGCAAGACGATGCGGCGCATCTCAGTCGCCCTCCACCGCGACCGGCGCGGACTGCGGGACGACGGCACTCGCACCGCGGCGGAACAGGCCCCGCTCGCTCAAGCCCCGAATCACCGCGAAGAACAAGGGGATGAAAAAGATCCCGACGGCCGTCGCGACCAGCATCCCGAAGAACACGCCCGTGCCAATCGAATGGCGGCTCGCGGCCCCGGCGCCGCTCGACGTCAAGAGCGGGGCAACGCCGAGAATGAACGCGAACGACGTCATCAGGATCGGCCGCAGCCGCTCGCGCCCCGCCTCGAGGGCCGCTTCCTTGATGGAGCGACCTTGCGCCCGCAGCTCGTTCGCGAACTCGACGATCAGGATCGCGTTCTTCGCGGCGAGGCCGACCACGACAATGAGGCCAATCTGGACATACACATCGTTGGGCATGCCGCGCAGCCAGACGCCGAGCAGCGCGCCGAGCGTGCCGAACGGCACAGCCAGGAGCACCGCGAACGGAATCGACCAGCTCTCGTACTGCGCCGCGAGCACCAGGAACACCATCACGAGGCCGAGCGCGAACACCAGGCCGCCCTGACCGCCCGAGGCGCGCTCCTGGTACGATTGGCCGCTGAGCGCGTAGCCCACACCCTGACCGGCATACTTCTCCCGCACCAGCCGGTCGACCGCGTCGAGCATCTGGCCCGAGCTCTTGCCCGGGGCGGGCGCGCCGATCACCAGCGCCGACGTAAAGCCGTTGAAGCGCGTCAGGACGCTCGGCCCGACCCGGAATTCCGTGTGCGTGAGCGCCGAGACCGGCACCATCTGCTGATTGGGACCACGCACGTACAGGCGGCCGATGTCCTCCGGCGTCTGACGAAACCTGGGCTGCGCCTCCGCCTGCACCCGGTACGTTTTCCCGTATAGGTTGAAGTCGTTGATGTACAGCGTCGAGAGGAACGCCTGCAGCGTCTGGAACAGGTCCGTCAAGGAGACCCCCAGCGCCTTCGCCTTCTCCCGGTCCACCTGGACGTAGAGCTGCGGCGTGTTCACGCGCAGAGTCGAGTACACGCCCCGCAGCTCCGGCTGCCCGTTGGCCGCGCGCGTGAAATCATTGACGAGCGCGCCGAACCGCTGCACGTCGTTCACTCCGCGATCCTGCAAGTTCATCTCGAGTCCCGCGGTCGTGCCCAGCCCGATGATCTCCGGCAGATTGAACGCAAACCCGCGTGCGTTGCGCATCCCGAACAGATAGCCGTTCACGGCGCCGAGCACCGCGTTGATCTGGTCCTTTCGGGACGTGCGCTGGTCCCAGGGCTTCATGCTGACGAAGACGATCGCGGCGTTCGTCTGGTTCGCGTTCTGGATGAAGTCCAGCCCGACGAACGCCACGACGTGATAGACGGCGGCCTGCTGTTTGAGGAAGGCTTCGATCCCGGCGACGACGCCTTCGGTCCGCTGGCGGGAGGCGTCGTCCGGCAGCGCGACGAGCATCGCGAAGATCCCCTTGTCCTCGCTGGGGATGAACCCGCTGGGCACGGTGCGGGTGAGCACGAAGACGAGCGCGACGACGACGCCAAAGGCGGCGAAGAACGTGCGGGGGCGGTCGATCACGCGGCCCGCCGCGCCGAGGTAGCGCTCCGTGACGGTCCGGAAGCCACGGTTGAACCGTCCGAAGAACCGCGTCGAAAACCGCCCCAGCGCCGACGCCGTGGCGGCCGGGCCCGCGGTAGCGGGCTTGAGCAGCACGGCGCACAACGCCGGCGTGAGCGTCAACGCCACGATGCCCGAGAGGACGACCGCGATCGCGATCGTGATGGCGAACTGCCGGTACATGAGGCCCGTGATGCCCCCCTGGAAGGCTACGGGGACGAAGACGGAGCACAGCACCAGCACGATCGCGATCAGGGCCCGGCTCACCTGGCGCATGGCGCGGTCCGCCGCCACCGCGGGCGACACGCCCTCGCTCGCCATGATGCGCTCCACGTTCTCGATCACGACGATCGCGTCGTCCACCACGATGCCGATCGCCAGCACCAGGCCGAACAACGTGAGCAGGTTGATCGAGAAGCCCAGCACCTGCATGCCGAAGAAGGCGCCGATGACGGAGACGGGCACGGCGAGAACGGGGATGAGCGTGGCCCGCCAGCTCTGCAGGAAGACGAAGACCACCAGGGTCACGAGCAGCATGGCCTCGAACAGCGTCTTCACGACCTCGTAAATAGAGGCGGTGATGTACGGGGTGGTGTCGAACGGTACCGACCACCGGACGCCGGCGGGAAAGCTCTTGGCGAGCTGGTCCATGCGCTGCAGCACCGCCTGCTTGACCTGGAGCGCGTTCGCGCCGGGTCGCAGGAACACGAGGAACAGCGCCGTGGGCTTGCCGTCGAGCCGCCCCACCACGTCATAGTTGCGGGCCCCCAACCGAACCTCCCCGATGTCGTTGACGCGCACCAGCGAGCCGTCCGGCCGCCCCCGCACGATGATCCGCCCGAAGTCGGCGGGATCCGTGAGGCGGCCGGCTGTGACCACGGGGATCGTGAGCTGGGTGCCCGGCGGCGAGGGCTCGCGCCCGATGCGCCCGGCCGGGTTCGTCGCGTTCTGCTCCTGCACCGCGCCGGCGACGTCCGACACGGTCAACCCGAGCTGCGCCATGCGATCGGGGTCGAGGCTCAGGAGCATCGAGAACTCGAGCTGGCCGAGCGTCTGCGCGTCGCCCACGCCGGGAATGCGTTTGAGCTCGTCCTGGACGTAGATCTTCGAGTAGTTGCTCAGGTGTTCGGCGTCGAAACGCGGGTCATCCGACGTGAGCGCGCCGACCAGGAGGACGCTCGTCTGGCGCTTCTGCACCGTGATCCCGTTGCGCACCACCTCCTGCGGCAGCTGCGGCTCGGCGAGCGCGATCTGGTTCTGCACGTCCACCGCCGCGAGGTCGGGGTTGCGCGAGACGTCGAAGTAGACCGACAGGTTCATGACGCCAGCGCTCGAGTTCGACGACTTGAAGTAGAGCAACCCGTCGAGCCCCGACAGCTGCTGCTCGATCGGCGCGGCCACGGCCGCGGCGACGTCCTGTGCCGTCGCGCCCGGGTACACCGCCTGCACCTGGATCTCGGGCGGTGTGAGCGCCGGGTAACTGTTCACCGGGAGCGTGCGGAGCGCGAACAGCCCCAGCAGCACGATCACGATCGAGATGACGCCCGAGAAGATCGGGCGCCGGATGAAGAGGTTGCGGATCTGCGGGGCGTTGCTCACGGAACCCTCGCGGCGCTGTCCGCGGCCGGCTGGTAGGCCACCGCCTTGACCGGCACGCCGGGGGCCGCCGTCTGCACGCCATCCACGATCACGCGGTCCCCCGCCTGCAGCCCTTCCGCGATCAGCCACGATCCGGCATCCCAGGATGTCGCGACCACGTTGCGCACCGCGACCTTGCCGTCAGCCACCAGGTACACGAACGCGCCACTCAACCCCTGCTGCACGGCGCGCTGCGGGACCATAATCGCCTTCGGGATCTTCAAGCCGAGCAGCCGCACCCGCACGAATTGTCCCGGGAGCAGCACGTGCTTCGGGTTCGGCAGCACCGCGCGGAGCTGCTGCGTTCCGGTCTCCGGTTGCAACGCGAGGTCCACGAAATTCAGCTTACCAGCGTCGGTCAGGACGGTCCCGTCGGCGAGCACCACCTGCACCGACAGGGCGTGTGGCATCAGCAGCTGACCGGTCGCGGCGTCGCGCCGCCAGCGGAGAATGTCCTGGTCCGAGGGGCTGAAGTTCACGTAGATCGGGTCGACCTGCTCGACCGTCGTGAGCAGATCGCCGGGTCCCGTCACGCGGGCGCCCAGCTCGAGCCGGGCGCGGCCGACGCGACCGGTGATCTCGTCGCGGACGAACGTGTCGTCGTAATCCTTCTTCGTCTGGTCGACCGCCGCTTGCGCCTGATCGAACGCCGTCTGGGCGTCGTCGGCGTCCTTCTGGGCGACGGCGCGCGACGCGAGCAGCGATTTCAGCCGCGCGAGATTCCGCTCGGCGTTCTCGAGCCGCGCCTGGGCACTGCGGTAGGCGGCCTCGTAGGTCGTGGGGTCGATCCGGAACAGCAGCGTGCCCTTGGCGACGTCCGTGCCTTCCGCGTATGGTCGCGCGACGACCACGCCCGTGACCTGGGAGCGCACTTCGACCGAGCGCGAGGCCTCGGCCTGGCCGACGTACTCGTAGCGCGCCGCAACGGTCTCGGGAACGACGGTCAAGACGGACACTTCCGAAGGAGGTGGAGCTGCGGGGGCACTGGGGGGCCGGCGGAACACGGCGGCGCCGGCCGTGAGGACGAGTACGCCCACTCCAACCAGGACCCATGCCAGCGGTTTGATCGAACGCGTCATTGTGAATCCTCTCCGTGTGGTGCTCCAACTAGACCGAGTAGGGTGATAGTGCAGGAATGAACTATGTGCGGGAAAGGTTCCGCGGAGGTTGTACGGCCAGCGCACTTTCACCCGAACGGGTGGGTCGCTCCCACCCGTTCGGGTGAACGACGTCTAGAAGGACAGCGTGAGGCCGCCCTGCCAGGCGATGTCGTGCTGCGTCTTGTCGAACCCGTACCGGTCGAACTTGTACACGAAGTCCCGGCCCTCGGCGCGAATGCCGACGCGCCGGAAGCGGTACTCGAGACCCACCCCATAGTTGCCGGCGAACTTGGACCAGGTGCTGTCCGAGCCGAGCTGGTGGACGCTGATCGCGCCCAGGCCGCCGAGCAGGTACGGGCTGAGTGTGCCCGAGCCGGCGCGCACGGGATAGCGCAGGACGACGTCGCCGTCGTAGGTGAACTTGTTGAGCTTGCCGCGGCCGGTGAGGGTGGCGCCGCGAATGCTGTCCTGGGCCCAGCCACCGCTGACGCGGACGCCGACGTAGTCGTTGAGCCATCCGGTCGCATCGAGCGACGCGGCCCAACCGAGCCGCCAATCGGCGGTGCCGGCCTGGTTCAGGTTGGCGGCGCCGGACAGGCCGCCAAAGGCGCCGGCCACGGTCACGGCGTCATAAACGGGACGGCTGCTCGCGGACAGCGGGGTGCTCGCCTGAGCGAGCAGCGCGGAGGGCGCCACCGCTAGGGCCAGCGCCACGGAGAACAGGGAGATCGTACGCTTCACCATGATACCCTCCAGAACGGGCTATGAGTTCGGGGCGTTGGCCCCAGGGAAATCGCCGTGTGGCTGCGTTGCTTGTGTCCGATGCTTCATGAATGAACTAATTCTCCAAAAGGTTCCCGAAGCCGACGCGTGTGTCACAAGCTCAACCCCAGCCCGAAGCCGAGCGACGACACGCGGTCCCGGAAGAATTCCCCGTACGGCGAGGGCCCGCTGTACCCTTTCAGGAGCAGGCTCCACCGCCACCCGGATCCCGGCACGATGAGCGGGTCGGCCAGCTCGAGCCCGGTGACGAAGCTCCAGCCGATCTGCCAGCCGCGGTCCTGCACCGATCTGCCGTCCAACGCCGCCACGAGCCGCACCAGCGACCCGGGCTGGCGGTATTCGAGGCCGGCATGGAGCACGCCGGGCTTCAGATCGGCTGGGGAGTGGGTGAACAGGTACTCGCCGCCGCCGTACACTCGCCAATGTGCCAGCTCGCGTGACAGCAGCAGCTCGCCGGCCTCGAAGCTCAGGTCCACGCGCTGCGCGTGCGCGTGGATCATGTACTCATCGCCGAGGTGCGAGCTCTGGTGGTAGAGGCGCAGGCGCATCGTCGTGCCACCGCGCCGGTAGGCCAGCGGGAGGCCGACGAGGTAGTCGGTGTTCATCAAGTCGGCGGTCGAGGACGACAGGTCGAACTGTGAAAACACCCCGGCGGCGATCGAAAGCTGCCAGTCTCGTGTCCCGAGGACGCCGAACGTCTGGCCGAATCCGACGGAGCCGAGTCTGGACGCGAGCCGCGAGGAGCGCTGCCACAGATAGGTGGCGAAGAATTCCGGCTCCTTGGGGTCGGCGAGCAACGATGGGAAGAGCGCGACGCTCGGGCCCGGCGCGGGCAGCGGAGCTTGGGCGAGGGCTCCCGTCCGGCCGACGATCAGCGTCGCCGCAACGATGAGTGCCTCGATTCTTCCGCGCAAGTGTTCCGGCTCCGATCTGGTTCGTGCCTTAGCCGTCCTGCAGTTCATGAATGAACTACATCGCCCGAAAGGTTCCCGCCGTCGAGCCTGGCTCAAGGACTTGAAGCTGAATCACCAGAGTGAACTGCTGCTGGAGGTGGAACGCACAACAAAGGCTGACGTTGTCTTGACGGTTAGTACTACAAAACCAGACAGCACGAAGGCAGTGACTTCTCAGGACCTGATTTCAACGTCGATTTCGATGAATGTGCCATCGCCGTTAACTGAAATTCGTGTCTATCTCACCGACCGGACGGGCGCACCATACGACGACTACAGGGAAACGACTCTATGCAAGCCGCGACGGCAGCGGTCGCTCCTCAATCCGGCTCCCCGAACGGAGCAGGCGTACGGGCTCGCGAGCGAATCACACTTTTCCGATCAATCGGCGGACAAGACTCAACCGTCCTCCTCTGAATTGTTCATTAGTCATGCAGCCGCTGATGCCCCTCTGGCAGAGTTTATTGAGCAGCAGGCTCGAAGCTCGATACCGGGCGTAGCGATCTTTCGTACAACGCGGACGGGTTCGATTGCCGCGGGGAAGGAGTGGCTCCGGGAAATCGGTAGACACCTGAAATCGGCAGACAGGTTCTTGGTCTTGCTGACACCTTGGAGCCTCAAGAGGCCATGGATATGGTTCGAGGGAGGGGCAGCCTGGATACGGGAAAAGACTGTAGTCCCCGTGACTGCTGGGGGTCTATCGGCGAACGATGTGCCGGAACCCCTCCGCCTCCTGCAACTGTTGTCACTCGAAAACCCGGACGATGTGCGTCAAGCATTCAAGGAGCTTGGCGGCTCTATTGCTGATCCTGCAGCATTTGCTGCAGGCGCGCGAACGTTTACCGCAAAGGCCCGCGCGGACGCGCTTCGAGCGGAGCACTGGGATGGTGTGGAGATCGAGGGCAAACTGTACGCGTTAGACGGTCCGATGGACGACTTTACGGAAAGCACCCCTCGAGGCGTAAGCGACGATCTAGTTCGCAAGCTTCGTGAAAACGGTCTGCGACTTGTGATGGGCATAGATGGCAAGCTCTGGAAGGAGAACGCAAAGGGCTACACGAATATCTATGAGGTGGACGTGGAACGCCGCCGCAAGCACCCAATCATTTCGGAGGACGAACAAGTGTTGCTCGCGAAATGGGATAAGGGAGTGTAGTCGCGGGTTCAATCATCCGTGTCGCCCCGGCAAACAAAACAAAGAAAATGTTAGCAATGACCATCCACACGCCGTGTCTCTGTGCCCCCACTGCCATCATGCCGCCCGCTTGATGACCGCCGGCGTCACACCACCCGCCGCCGGCTCACCGTGCGACCGGAACGGGCCCTCCACATTGCACGCGCTCGCCCACGCGCCCATCAGCTCGGCATGTAATTACGCCGCAAAAACACCTTACCGTGCAGCAAAATCGCCCTAATCTGCGCCAAACGGAGATGACATTGTATAGGCAGTGGTCCGGGGGACGCGCGAAGTGGCCAAGAAACGTCGAGACTACTTCATGACGGTCAGCAATGATGGCCTTCCCACGAACGAAATTGGTCCATGGGCGGAGGAGAAGTACCAGTACGTCGGGATGTATGCGCAATTATTCTCAACCGGCATGAAGAACAAATGGGCGCACCGAATCTATCTGGATCTGTTCTCTGGGCCGGGTTACTCAAGAGTGCGCGATACCGATCGAGTGGTGCTCGGCTCTCCTATGATCGCGCTTAGCCTGCCGGATCGATTCGATTCATATGTCTTCGCGGACGAGAACGCTGAATCCCTCGACGCCCTTCGCACTCGCGTGAGTCGGCTCGGACACAGCGTCACGCCCACCTACATTCCCGGCGACGCGAACAAAAAGGTTGGTCGCGTACTCGAAGTGATCTCTAAGACGCCCAGTAAAAGCACCCTGTGCTTCTGTTTCCTAGACCCTTATAAGCTCAATATTCACTTCGAGACAGTGCAGCGGATCGCCGAGGGAAGGGCAGTCGATTTTCTGATCCTCCTTGCATTGTATATCGATGCCGATCGTAACGTTTCGTTTTACGTGGCCGAGGGGAATCGGACCATCGACCTATTCTTGGGGGATGCGAACTGGCGGCAACGCTGGAGACCGACCGAGCACGGGGGGGACACGATCGTTGAATTTCTTGCCGACGAATACTCGACGCGGATGCGTCAGATCGGTTACTTGCCGATGAGCATCGAGCAAATGGTAAAGATTAGAACCCACGACAGGCGGCTGCCACTCTACTACCTGGCGTTCTTTTCCAAACATGAGACCGGCTTGAAGTTTTGGGACGAAGTTCGGAAGTATGCGACAGATCAGCTCATACTCTTGTGATGACCCTCAGGCGACCGCGGCGTCGAGATCGGGCAGTTGACTCCACTCTCGACCACCAAGCTTCCTACCTCCGGCCTTTGGCGTGCGCCCACCCCATTGCTTGAAAAAGAACGGCACGCGGGCGCGCAAGCACTGATCGCGGATCATTTCCACCCAGGTCGACTCCATGGCGCGGCGTTCTGGCCCGCTCTCGCCTCCAGCAATGACCCAGTGAATGGCGCCCAAGTCCAGATCGATCGGCCCTAGGAGAGGCTCGCATGACAAGAACCGAATTCTGGCCGGTAGATCCGCGAGGTGCCGAACTCGGTAATTGACGTCCTGATTCTCAACTGATGTCCCCATCCAAATGTGCGCTGGTATAGTTGCCAATCCGAAGGCATCACCGAATTTCTTCCAGAATCTCACGGCGCGTGCGGGTCGCTTTGTGAGCACCTGATAGACGTGGCGGTCCGTCCGTAGCATCACATCGAACACCTGAACAACGAACTCATCGGGGACGTCGTGGTGGAAGAGATCCGACATCGAGTTGACGAACACCATGCGCGGCGCGGCCCATGTTCGCGGATGCTCCAAGCGATCTGGCCAGAGCCGCACGGCGAATGGATCAACCCGATTGGCCGCCGTGTCTACGACCGGCCCTCGGCGTGTGTAGATGTGGTGAAGACGCTTCCGGGCGAGCGTTTCGGCGTAACAGTGGTCGCAGCCGGCTGTGACCTTCGTGCAGCCAGTGACCGGATTCCATGTCGCGTCAGTCCATTCGATTCCGGTCCTCAGGCCCATCGCTGACCTCCGGAACGATGCGATCGCGCTACCGAAGACATGCCGAAGCTAAGGGCCTCGATCGAAAAGAGCAAAAGGCGCGGCAGGTGACCATCCGCCCACCGCGCCTCGTCGCAAACCCACCTCACGTTCCCCCTCTCCCGACGGGAGAGGGGGACAGGGGGGTGAGGACTACGCCGCCTTCGGCGTCTCACCACCACCGACCTGCGGCTCCGTGTGCGTCCGGAACGGCCCCACCACGCTGTGAACGCTGGCCCACGCGCCCATCAGCTCGGCATTGTCGCCGAACCGATACCGCACGACGCCGTCCAACACCTTCACCTGCTCGGAGACCTCGGCCATCACGGCCCGGAGATCGGCGCTCGCACCGACATGCTCGCGCCGGCCCGCCCGCGTGGCCTCGAGCGTCTGCTCGAACTCCTCGATCGCCGCGGTGATGTCGGCGATCAACGTCTCCGACATGCCGCGTTTCACGAGCAGCTCCTTGTG
>WNFC01010035.1_pt1 | contig 10496 bp, 8 predicted proteins | sample 5400541 | NCBI WGS metagenome assembly WNFC01 (sample SAMN13153342, study PRJNA577476) | soil metagenome | isolation source: 120 cm saprolite under Douglas fir tree site 2 hole 2 replicate 1 | place: USA:California | collected 2015-04-18
AGTATCGAGCCAATGGAGCCGATTCCCAAGCCTGGGAATCGGCATTGCGCCCCAAACGGTGTCTTCTTGCGATCCATGTGCGGTTGCAGAAGGTCGTTGCGAGTAAACTGATGTTGGATTGGTCGCCGGAACAGATTTCCGGATGGCTGAAAATCCAGTATCCCGAAGACGAGAGCATGCGTGTGTCCCACGAAACCATTTACCGTAGCCTATTCATTCAAGCGCGAGGAGTGCTCAAGAAAGAGCTGCTGGGGCACCTGCGATCCAAACGCCGCATACGCCGCTCGCAGCACTCTCGTGTCTTTAGAGACTCGCGCGGTCAAATCGTAGATGCCATCTCCATCCGGGAAAGGCCCGCTGAAGTTGAGGACCGCGCCATTCCCGGTCATTGGGAAGGCGACCTCATCGGCGGCTCAAAGAACAGTCATGTCGTGATCTTGGTGGAGCGATAGCGAGTTCGGTGATTCAAAACTATTCGCCCGGCTTAAGATCTTTCTTCGTTTCGAAAGACTTCACAGAATTGGCGGGAGATCTGAAAATCCCGCGTTCCAGATACGTTCCAGTTAGGCGCAATTTGACAGTTTTCTGCGTTTTGAGCGTCTCGAAAAATCAATAACTTACGTGTTTTCAACAACCCTAAATATTCCGACTCCCCCCGCCTCCACCATATTTCTCATTGATTTATAATGGTTTATTGCGGACTTGACTGTCACGTTCCAGTGGCGTACCAGCTTCTGATAGGCTATTCCGGTGTTGAGAACGCGCGCAACCTTCGCTTCAAATTGCCAACAACCCCTGCTGCAGAAAAATCAGTCCCGCCGCTCCGGCAACACCGCCGTAGCCGACAGTTTTCTGAAATACAATCGGAACTTCCCGGCCCAGCAATATTCTTGTCCGCCGCGCGATTTTGTCCTGAATTGGAGCGATCAATTGTGGTCCGGCAGCTGCGATATTGCCCCCCAGGATCACAATCTCGGGATCAAAGGTGTGCAGGAAACTCACCAGCGCGGCCCCCAGATACTCCAGCGCCCGATCGATGACACAGCGTGCGCTTTCGTCACCCTCGGCGGCAGCACGGAAGATAGCCTGGGTATCAGGCCGCTGGCCAGTGCTGCCCGTCGACAGTTTCACGGACGCGGCGCGGTGCATATGTGCCCAATAATCGGATTCGATGGCGCGCAACGAAAAGTGTGTCTCCAGACATCCGTAATTCCCGCAAATACACAGCCCGCCCCGAGGATCGAGCGTCACATGACCAAGGTGCCCGGCCGCTCCGCCCGCCCCACGAAGGATCGCGCCATCAACCAACGCCGCTCCGCCAACCCCGGTGCCCAGCGTCAACATAACTACGTTTCGTCGTCCGCGAGCGGAACCCCAGAGCACTTCGGCGATGAGTGCGGTGCGCGCGTCATTCTCGGCACAGACGAGCACATCACCGGCGGCGATTACCTCGCTCAATAGCTGCCCTTCCAGGAAATGCAGGTCGCCCGGCAAGCTCTTCACACGGGTTGAGGCTGCATCGATGATCCCTTTGCAGCCAATGCCGATTCCCTCCACAGGAATCTTGGCACACTTCAAAACCGAATGAACGAAGTCGCGCAAGGCAGAAGCGGTGCGCGGTGAGGGCTCGTGAAAGCTTTCGAACAGGTCTCCGCGTATTCCGACGATAGCCGCTTTGATTGCGGTTCCGCCAATGTCAACACCAATTGCCAGCGGGTCACCAGAATCGGCGCTACTGAGTTTTTCGCTCACGACGGTTTGTGCATTATACCCACTTTGTGCAATTCTACTGGGCAATATGGCGATGGCCGATGACGCGCGCGGGCAGGGTGACGTCCTGGCGCCTACATCCCGGGCGGCAAAGGAGCCAAAAACTACCCGTGCGTGATCCAGCCCCCAGCACTGTCGCCGCCCGCAAGCAGGCTGGCTCCGCGTTCTACGACCATGCCATGAAACTGCTTCAGGAGCTGAAGCACACACAAGCAGACGCAATTCAGAAGGCGGCGGAATTGTGCGCGGAGCGGATCGCCCGCGGCGGGCTCGTCTTTCTTTTCGGCAACGGCCATTCCAGAATGATGTGTGAGGAGATGACCCCACGCCAAGGCTGTTTCCCCGGCTTCGTAGCCCTCGTGGAGACCGCGCTTTCGAATCATGCGGCTATTGTCGGAGCTAATGGCTTGCGCGCCCCTCTTTACCTGGAGAATTACGAGGGCTACGCCGAGCAGATTCTGCGGAGTTTTCATTTTGGCCCCAATGATGCCTTTATCGTTATTTCGACTAGCGGTATTCGGCCCGTAATTGTCGAAATGGCGATGGGCGCTCAAGCGCTGGGGCTACCGGTGATCGCCATCGTTTCCAAGGCACACGCTGAAGAAGCGAAAGCGGCGCATTCTTCCGGGAAGAAACTTACTGATACCGCCGACCTCGTTATCGATAATCTTTGTCCGGCGGGTGATTGTGTCCTCGAGTTGGATGGGCTTGAGTGGAGAACGGGGCCAGTTTCCACGATCACGGGCGCAATGATCATTAATATGATCCGCTGTGCAACCGCGGAGGCGCTGCTACAGCATGGAATGAAGCCGGTCATTTTGCCGAGCCATCAGTTCGTCGGGAATACTAGCGCCTCGGTGCAATTGGAAGCGTTCTACGAGGCGTATCGGCAAAGCCTCAAACATTTATTTGAATAGGCCACAATGAAGGAAGTACTGCTAGTCACCGGCTCGTCGGGAATTGCGGCTGCTACAGCGCGCTTATGGGCAGCCGAGAATCCAGTGTTCGTAGTTGGGATAAACAGGGAGGAATGCCTTTCCCTGGCGACGGAGTTGGGCGAAGCGAGCTTCGCTGTCGCAGATGTAAGAGATGGGTCTGCGGTTCGGAATGCTGTTGCTGCGTGCCTGGACCGATTCGGGAGAATTGATGCGCTCTTCAACGGCGCCGGTATCAGCGCGCGATCGGCTGGTGATGGCCCACTTCACCAATGCGAGTCTGCGGCCTGGGATCTGGTGATGGATGTGAACGCCAAAGGCACATTCCTGATGTGCCGTGAGGTACTTGGCGTGTGGACGAAAAGTACGCAAGGGGGAGCTATTCTCAATTGCGGAAGTGTGCTGGCACGTCACCCGCAACGTGACCACTTTGCGACTGTGGGTTACGCCGCCAGTAAAGGGGCGATCGAGGCAATGAGCGTGGCCGCGGCCGCGTACTACGCTCCTGGCGGTATCCGCATCAACGTGATTGCACCTGGCTTGGTGCGCACTCCGATGAGTGCGCGGGCGCAAGCAAATCCGAAGATCACGGAATATATGACCCACAAGCAGCCTCTGACCAAGGGTTTGCTCAGCGCTGGGGACGTTGCCAAGGCGGCTTGCTTCCTACTGCGCAGTGACTCCGGCCCAATTACGGGCCAGATCGTCATTGTAGACGGCGGTTGGGCCGTGAGCGAATGAGTCCCGCAAGAAAGAAGGCGACGGTTGCGCCGGAAGCCAATTCCATAGGCCGAGATCGGGGAAAACAACGCCGTCCTCTACAAACCACGGTGATCGGAAGCTATCCGTTTCCGGGATGGCTCGAGTTTGCTTCAGCCCATCTGGAGCAATTCGGTGAGGCCGACATCGAAGAATTTCGCACTGACGCTGTGATCGCCGCGATCCACGATCAGATCTGCGCAGGATTAGACGTCATTACGGATGGCGAACAGACCCGTTACGATTTCAACCTGTCGTTCTATGGCCGGCTGGAGGGTCTCGATTCCACACCGGTTCTGCCGCGCCGTTTCGGCCCACCCGCCCACGATCAACGCGGAAAATACGAGATCAACGGACGATTGCGTTCCAAGCACGGTCTGGGAGCGGTCGCGGAGTTCAAGCTACTGCAGAAGATCGCGTCTCCAGGCCCGGTGTTGAAGGCCAGCGTACCGGGGCCCTATACATTAAGCGGCCGAATTAATCCGGGCGGCGCCTACAAAGACCGCTGGGACGTAACTGAGGCTTTGATTCCGATTGTGCGGGAAGAACTCGAGCAGTTGGTGCATTGCGGTTGCCGCGAAATCACACTGGACGAGCCCTCGATGAGTTGCTACGCGCACCGTGAAGACCCTCGCCGCTTCGTCAAGATCTTTGCCGAGACCGTCAAGCCGATCCTTGGACAGTGCCGCCTTTCAACGCACCTTTGCTTCGGCAATTACAAAGGTCGCGCGGTTGGTCTGCGGCAGTATGCGCCGCTCTTTCCTGCATTCTTCGAACTGCCCGTGGATGAGATGCACCTGGAGATGGCAAGCCGTGAATTCGCGGAAATTGAACTGATTCGCGAGATCGCAGAACGTGGTACTGACGTGGCTGTCGGAATCATCGACGTAAAGAGCTATTACATCGAAACCCCCGGCGATGTCGCCGAGCGGGTGCGCCTCTGCCTGAAGTATGCGCCGGCTGAGAAACTCTCGTTCGCGCCCGACTGCGGACTCAGTCAAACCGCCCGTTGGGCAGCAAGGCAGAAGTTGGCCAACATGGTGAGCGGTGTATCCATCGTGCGGAGAGAACTTGGGCTCTCGTGATCCGGCCCCTCCAATGCAACGGCGCGTTGCTGGCAGACATTCATGCCTCCGACCGGCGCGACAGCGGTTTTCGTTTGTGGTGGCTGGGACAGAGCGGCTTCCTGCTGCAATGGCAAGGCATCCACGTCCTGCTTGATCCTTATCTTTCAGAATCGCTGACCAAAAAATACAGCCAAACCGATAGACCCCATGTCCGGATGACGGAGCTGGTAATTGATCCCGCCTGTTTATCGATGGCCGATATCGCTACTTCCACCCATAACCACACGGACCATCTCGATGCAGAAACGCTCCGTCCAGTCCTTGCGGCAAACCCAAGCATGAAACTTGTGGTCGCGGAGGCCAATCGGGCATTCGTGGCAGATCGGCTGAAGATTGACTCTGCAATCCCGATTGGCCTAGACGATGGAACCTCGGTCGAAATCTCTGGGATCAGGTTTTCGGGCATCGCGTCGGCCCACGAAACAGTAGAACGAGATGAGCACGGCCGCGCGAAGTACTTGGGATATGTTCTCGAATTCGGCGGCTGGACGATTTACCACAGCGGGGATACCGTCCGATACGAAGGAATGGTAGAAAAGCTGCTTCGCTTCAGAACAGATGTCGCGCTCCTTCCCATTAACGGACGGGCGCCGGATCGGCGCGTTCCTGGCAATTTATTCGGGCGCGAAGCGGCCCTGTTGGCAAAAGACATGGAGGCGAAACTGGTGATACCGTGCCATTTCGAAATGTTCGAATTCAATAGCGCTTCGCCCGATGAATTCATCAACGAGTGCCGGAAACTTGGACAGCCCTTCAAAGTGCTACGCTGCGGCGAACAATGGCACAGCTAGCGATTGTCGAAGCTAATTCGCATTTGGTTTTGCCACCACGGATCCGGCCCTTTATGCGCGGTTGTGAACACCCTTGCTGAAATTCCCGAGCATGTGGTCGCATGTCCGCATGGCAAAAGCAATGATCGGCATCGTCGTGGTCTTATCTGTCGGACTTGGAAAAATGCTCGCGTCGCAGATGTAAAGGTTTGGAATGCCGTGAGTTTGTGCCCACTTGTTCGTGACCGCGGTCTTCGGATCAGATCCAAAACGACAGACTCCCGTTTCATGCAAGCTGGTTCCGGGGCGATTCGGCTCATCGTCGGCGCCCCACATCTCTCCACCCATGGCCTTGAAGAGATCCATCATCATTTGCTTGGAGTGTTCCCACATCAGAAGCTCGTTTTGACCCCACTGAAAATGGAAGCGGAGCTGAGGAATTCCGAATATGTCCTTCTTTTCAGGGTCAATGTCGACGTAGTTTGTGGGGCTGGGCAGAGAAGGTGCTTGAATGAGAGCGCCTACCGGAGTCGGATAGTAACGTTTGATGTTGCGTTTGTACTCTGTGCCGAAGCCTTCGATTTGGTTGTAATGGCCGGGGAACTCCCCACACCCGCCACCGACGTAGACTGAGTAGCCACGGATAAACTTTTCTTCGCGTGGATTTTTCAAATTCTGCCAGCGTGGCATCCAAGCAACCGTTGAATCGGCAATGTTGTCAGGAGTAGCGGGCTGGCCCAAGAGCTGCGGTAAATAACCGTAGCCAGGACTGCCGTACAGGTGATCGCACAGATTGCGGCCGAGCTGTCCACTGGAATTCGCGATACCCGTTGGCCAATGACGTGACGTCGAATTCAACATGATGTGCGCCGTCTCCACGCAAGAGGCCGCGAGCACAACCACCTTCGAATAGACTTCCACTTCCCTCCGGGTGGCTCGGTCGACATACGCAACGCCCTTCGGCATCCCGGCGTCGTCGACGAGCACCCTTCGCACGAGAGCGTTCGTTAGGAGCGTCAGGTTCTTCGTGGCTTCGGCGTCTGGAATCGTGAACCACGTCGGAGAGAAAAACGCCCCTACATCGCAGCCCCGGGTGCAGTTCCCGCAATAGTGGCAGGCCGGATGCCCGTTGTGCGCTACAGTCAGTTGAGCGCAACGGTCAGGCAGGTACGGCAGGCCAATTTTTTCGGCCCCTTTCTGGATTATGTAGTCAATACAGCGCCATGGAATCGGCGGCAAATACTCGCCATCCGGATTGCTTGGTCGATTTTGAACTGTACTGGCAACGCCCATGTACCGCTCAGCCTTCGAAAACCACGGCGAAATCTCCGCGTAGTCCAGGGGCCAATTCTCGCCGAACCCATCCAAGTCTGCGGCCTTGAAATCGATGTCGCCGTAACGAGCGGAAGAACGTCCCCAGAAATTGGCTTTACCGCCAGTTGCTTTGCAGCGCTTCCAATACCAATCGGTGCCCGGGCTGTTGGAATACGCGATGTCGTGCTCGAAGAGATCCTTTCCTTCGCTGTACTCAGACTCCTCCACCGAGTAAGGCTCCTGGTGGGCTTTCCCTTCCAGCCTCATCGGATTTCCAAATCCGCGATACTTCAAGTCATAGACTTGCCGATGCAGTCGGTAGTGCTTGGCGGGTTCCGTGCGCGGTCCGGAATTCATCGCGCAGACACTGAGGCCGGCTTCGCACAGCATCTTCATGGCCGTACCGCCGCCGGCGCCGGTTCCCACGACAATCACGTCGAAAGTTCTTGCCGGCATGAAGAATACCCCTCTCTAAGCCGTGCTATTCGAATCCGAAACGTGCACGCGCCCCGGTTCGCGGAGTTGGCTGTGCTCGGGATCGTCGGGATGGCTGCAACCAGGCATGAATGGCCAAACCGTGCGAAGGCCGGGATAGCCGAGACTTTCCAAGCCAATCTTGGTCGTGTAGTAGCCCACAACGGTGTAGTCCCGCGTAAACTGAAAGAACTCGCGGCCGCTCTCGGTTGTGGGCTTGAACTTCGCTTTGTAGGCAAGTTCCTCGAGGAGGCTCTTCTGCAGCTCTGGAGCGCAGTCCATGAACTCATGGCCGAATTCTGACTTGCTCCGGGCGTTGATCCAAGCGAGCCCGGAGAGGAAGCGGTTTTGAGCCTCATTACCTATCTCAATCGCGTCTTCTGAAGAGCGCACATCGCGCCTCGTGCTGACAGGAACGCGGTTGGCAACCATGAAGTCGATGAACTCAGGTACGCCGGCTTGCTTGGCTCCCAAGGTGTCGTCCGCGGGAATAATCATCTCCGCCAGGTGCTCGACCATCTGATAGTGTTGCGCAGAAAAGAACAGGGGTTTGTACGGGCCGGGGGTAGCTTGTGCAGATGCAGCGACGGGTGCGTGCACATGAGCTTGGGCGCACGCAAATGCCCATTTGCTGAATCCAGGAAAGGAGCCAGCCACAGAAGCAATTCCGATGAAACGGAGAATGTCGCGACGTTCTACGCCTTGTCCACCCATCTTTACTCCTCTGTGAAACCGCTTTCTGGGAGAGCGGTTTCATTTGCGAGGCTTTTTTTCATCGCCCGGAAATCGAACTAAGGTTTGCTACTGGAAACGCCATCGAGCTTCTGCAGCATCTGCCCGATCTCCGTATTAGACATGAAGTTCTTCCAGACCAGCCCGGTCCGGTAGTTTTCGATCATCACCGTGATCGGAGCCTGGTTCAGTCCCATATAAATGGGTGAAATCCAGTTCTGGCCGGGATTGAACGCATCGCGCGGGCCGTAGAGATCCCAGAGCTGGAGACCGAGGTCCCGATAGTAGTGCTTGAAGGCTGCCATTGAGGCTTCTGGTGTGTAAGGGAAAGATGCTAGGGCGCCGGTAGGGGTGAGCGTACCCTGATCGCTGGCGTTGTCGGGCGCATGTGGAACGTAGCCCGATGGGCCATCGCTGGCAGTCAGACCCCAGGCGTTCGGGCCGTAACCCTCGAAGTGCTTCGGATTGGCAATCGAGTAGGCGCGATTGATCAGCGCAATGTTGCGGTTGTTGTCGAAGTAAGACGATGTGTAGCGGTCGTGCAAGCTGTGCGGGTCGAAGGCGAAGTACGAATAATGAGTAAAGAATAGCGGTCCTCCGGTACCTACTCCTACGTCAAGCTTAATGCCGTAGTAGGTGTGCCCATTTCCGTAGTGATCTCCGTCGGTCGAGCCCGACCAGCCTGCGCGATAGTCCAAAGCATTTTGCGATTGTCCCGCCCAGCCAGAGTAGTAGAGATCGGCGGGCACGGCATGCGTGGGTGAGGCCATGGCGAGCAGATAAGTGATCATCACTTCGTTGAATCCGATGAGCGGATGGTGAATCTGCCATGCCCACTGTGGCGACCAGTGCCAATACAAGAAGGCGCTTTGCGGGGACTGGCGGTACCAATTCCATTCGACAGCTTCCCAAAGACTTGAGATCCGGTGGTAAAGAGACTGCTCCTTTTCGTTGGCGGCGTGGAAGTATTGGCGGGCGGCGAGAAGTCCCTGCATCAAAAACGAGGTTTCCACCAAGTCGCCGCCGTCATCGAACATGCCAAATATAGGCATGGTCTTTCCCGTACTGCCGTCCATGTAGTGCGACCAGGCACCGTGGTAGCGATCTGCGTGTTCAAGGAAACCGACAATCTTCGTGAGCCGCTCAACGCCTTGCTCGCGCGTGATGAATCCACGATCCACGCCAACGATCAGGGAAGCGATTCCAAAGCCACTTGCCCCGGTGGCAATGATGCGATCATCTCCGGGAATGCTCTCGCGGGCCATGCCCGAGTGGGGATCGGCACCATCCCAGTAGTAGCGGAAGCAGGCCTCCTGCAACATGGTAAGAAGCTCGTCATCGGTGAATTCACGCGTGGACGCGGCGGCGACATTTGACAACGGTGACTGCCTATACTGGCGGTCCGAGGTAGCGACCTTGTATTGTGCCGTCACGCCGGCCTTCCCCAGAAAATCTGAGTAACGATGCGTATCTGGAAGCTGGATGCCGATGGGCTCGAAGTTCTTGCCATCAAGCGAGCGGTAAATCACATAGCGGCCGAGCGCAGGACTATCCAGCGCGTCCCAATGGATTTCAATGTGCCGGTCGTACCCGGTGGCCTGCACGTTTTGGGGAGCCGGAAGCGCATCCGAAGGCGCTTTGTCTTTGGGCGCGCTGTCGTCGACCCCGATTTCGTCGAGAATGAGTGTGTGTCGCACGCCATCTGGCTTGCCCTGCAGGAAAATGATGTTCTGCAGGTATTGCGGCTGGAAAGGATAAATGGATGCGGTGCGAAATTCAGAGAGCGGAATGCGGACTTGAACCCAGCGCCCGGCAGGCAAGTCGCCGGCGAATTTTCCCAAAGGAAGAGGCGCGGTAAAGCTTCCGGGTAATTCGGCGACTTGGAGGCCCTCGCGAGTATCGGACAGAACGATGAGAGGAAGGTCAGCGGCCGAAATGGCTTTCGGCGCAAGACACCAAAAGTAAAGGTTATCGCCGGAAAATGCCGGTAAGCGATTGCGAAAGTTGACGACTCGCACTTCCGCCTCCCATCCTCCGCCGCTTTGTGACTGCCACTCGAGGCGAAGTGCATTGGGAGGAGTCAGGAAAACTCTTGTCTCGACTGGCAATCTCCCATTTTTCTGCTCAAGCGAACTAGGCGCGGATGCACGGCCTGAACTGTAGAAATAAAAGTCGGAATTCAGGCTATTGTCGAAATAAATGTGACGATAGTAAACGGAGTTCCCCTGGACAATAGCGGGAAACAGGCAACGAGCGATACAGAATAGAAGCGAGAGCCGGACGTGCAACAGCCTCCGCCGCGGGATTTGCCAGGTGGGGAACATCCGTTCTTTGACGGGACGATTTCCACCGCGCCCGCCGTGCCGTGTGCCGAGTCTAGGCTGATTTTTCTTAATCTGCGGGCCGTTCCGATCGGTGCAAAAATCCATTTGTGCCGCTGCGATATTGCCATTTCGCGAAACAAATTACAACGCTTTGTACTCGTCCAGTAGATTAGTGACACTTTGCCTTTTTAGATTTGCGTTTCCACTGGAGCAAGAATTCCTGGGGAGTAAGATATCCCAAGGCTTGGTGAGGGCGCACACAGTTGTAAGTATTTTCCCAGATTCGCAACT
>WNFC01010802.1_pt1 | contig 10496 bp, 10 predicted proteins | sample 5400541 | NCBI WGS metagenome assembly WNFC01 (sample SAMN13153342, study PRJNA577476) | soil metagenome | isolation source: 120 cm saprolite under Douglas fir tree site 2 hole 2 replicate 1 | place: USA:California | collected 2015-04-18
GCAAGACGTCCGTTATGGGTGGCTGGCCCGACCGAAAGGGTGGATCGAGCTCGCGTGAAGCGGCAGGGCGAAATCGGGCGGCGTCGTCACTCGCCGGCCACCCCATAGGTCGCCGCCGGATCCGGCTTGGCCGAGATCGGCGCGATGGTGACGATCTCGGCCGGCAGCGATTGCGGCGCCGTCTCGCCGGTGCGCCACAGCCAATAAGTGTTCTTCGGATTGCCGTTGACGGCGACGACCTTGTGGTTGCCCCTGGTGTCGATGGCGTGGATGGTGACGCGGTCGATCAGCCCGCCCTTGAGCTGGCGCATATCCTCGGCCGCCTCGCGCACCGCCGCCTCGACGCTCATCCCCATCTTCATGTAGAGCACGACCGAGCGGGCGGTGCCGCAGCGTATCGTCATCTCGCCGGCTCCGGTGCAGGCACAGGCGCCATAGCGCGTATCGGCGTACATGCCGGCGCCCACCACCGGCGAATCGCCCAGCCTTCCGGGATATTTCCAACCCCAGCCCGAGGTGCTGACGCCGCCGGCGATCGCGCCGGTGGAATCCTGCGCGATGAAAGTCGTGGTGTCGCGGCCGATCTCGGGATCGACGGCGTGGCGGCAGAGCTCGATGAGCGGCGCGTCCGCCCAATTCTTCTTGTCCCGCTCCGGCACTTCCTTGTCGTACCAGGCGCGCCATACGCGCGCGCTGTCGGGAATGAGGTTGTCGTCGGCTTCGGCGCCGATCTCGCGGGCGAAACGCGCCGCCCCGGCGCCGACGAGGAAGACATGCGGCAGCTTCTCCATCACCGCGCGGGCCACCGCGATCGGATGGCGGAAGCCCTTGAGCGCGCCGACCGAACCGATGCGCAGCGTCGTGCCGTCCATCACCGAGGCGTCGAGCTCGACCTCGCCGAGCAGATTGGGCCAGCCGCCGCGCCCCACCGTGCGGACCGTCTCGTCGCTCTCGACCAGGCGGATGCCGGCCTCGATCGCCGCGAGGGCGGCGCTGCCTTCGGCGAGCAGCCTTGCGGTCGTCGCGACGCCCGGCCGCCCTTCGTTGTTGGTGACGACGATCATTCTCTCCCCTCTGCTAGAGCATGTTCCGCGTACGTGGAACATGTGACAAGCCCGCGCGGCGCATGAGCGGCCAAAGGCAGACGCTAGAGCGATTCCGCGTAAGCGGAATGCGCTCTAGACGACGTGCGGCGAGGCCAACCGGCACGGGAAGGCGGGATGGCCGACCTCGAATTGGAAGGTCGCGTGGCCGATACCGAAATGCTCGTGCAGCGCTTTGCTCGCCTCGGCGATCAACTCGTCGTCGATCGTCGCGCTCGAGCGGATGAGGTGAACCGTCAGCGCCGTCTCGGTCGTGCTCATGCCCCAGATATGCAGATCGTGCACCTCGATCACGCCGGGCAGGCCGGCGAGATAGGCTTCGATGCCGTCGCGATCGATCCCCTCGGGAATGGCGTCCATCGCCAGATTGACGGAATCGCGCAGCAAGCTCCAGGTGCCGATGGTGATCACCGTGGCGATGGCGAGGCTGACCGCCGGATCGAGCCACAGCCAGCCGGTCCGGCGCATGATCAACGCGGCGACGACGACGCCGGCCGATGTCGCGGCATCCCCCGCCATGTGCAGGAAGGCGCCGCGGATGTTGAGATCGCCGGCGCGGCCCGCCATGAACAGCCAGGCGGTCAGGCCGTTGACGAGGATGCCGATCGCCGCCACCACGATCACCGTATCGCTGGCGGATTCCTCGGGCGCGGCGAGCCGCCTTATCGCCTCCAGGGCGATTGCGCCGACGGTGATCAGCAGGATGATCGCATTGCCGAGGGCGGCGGCGATCGAGCTGCGCTTATAGCCATAGGTGCGCTCGCGCGTCGGCGCCCGCTTGACGAGATGGGTGGCGCCCCAGGCGAGCAGCAGGCCGAGCACGTCGCCGAGATTGTGGCCGGCATCGGCGAGCAGGGCGAGCGAGTTGGCTAGTACGCCATAGCTCGCCTCGACCGCGACGAAGGTGAGGTTCAGCGCCGCGCCGACGGCGAAGGCAACGCCAAAGCCGGCGGGTGCGTGGTGATGGTTATGGCCGGCCAGCATGTCATGATCGTGCGTGTGCCCATGCTCACCCATGCTCGCTGCGCTCCTCGCCTGCCGCCGCGCCGCTACCTTGTTTCACGAAAGCCGCGCCATCGGCAACAGCTACGGCATCTCGTCGTCGGCGATCCAGCCGATCGAAGGTCGCCCGGCGCTGGTGCGCAAGAGTTTGCAAGACAGCTTAACCTCCGTTAATCTCGTGATCGGGGAAGGGGACGATATTCATGGTGCGCCGGGCGTGAACCTCAGATCGATGACGTCGACTCGGTTCGGCGCCTGGCTCGGGTTCGCCGCGCTTTGCGTGCAGATCTTTCTGCCGATCCATCTGGTCCTCGACATCGTCGAGGCGGCGGCCGCATCGGATGCCGCTCGTCCGAGCGCTTACCACGTTCATAACCACGTCCACCCTTACGGATTCGTCCATACCGCCGCCAATTCGGCGTCGCCGAGCGGGCCTGCCAAGGGCCAGCCAGCCAGCCAGCATCCGCATTGCCCGATCTGCTCGATACAGATGCATGCTGCGGCTGCCTTCACGCTGCCGAGCGATGTGCAGCCGCCCAGCCTCGTCCTCGACGTGGCGACCGTCACGCCCGCTCCCGCCAGCCGCGAACTCACCTCGGCCTCCGCAGCCTTCTACGCCTCGCGCGCCCCGCCTCCTTCGTCGATCAGCTGACTAACAATCATTCGCGGCCGGTGCAGGGACTCGCTCCCCGTACCGCCGATGAGCGTAGCTCGATTCGACGAGGGGTTTGCAATGTTCCGTTCATTGTTACGTGCGACCGGTGCGCTCGCGTGCACGACGGTCTTGATTTCACCATTCTTGCTTTCGACCGGTGCCTTCGCCCATGGCGTGGCCGGCAAGCGCGTCTTTCCGACGACCCTGACCATTGACGATCCGGCGGTCGCCGACGAGGTGTCGCTGCCGACGGTCCAGTACCAGCGCCGCGGCGCGAGCGACGACGATTCCGCGCTCCACCGGACCGATATCAGCACCGAATTCAGCAAGCGTATCACCGAGAATTTCGGTTTCAGCGTCAACTCGTCCTACACGATTTTGAATCGCATCGGTCAAAACAACTCGTATGGATTCGGCAATATCGAAACCACGCTGAAATACCAGTTCTTGCAGAATGCTCCCCACGAGCTGCTGATGTCGGTGGGCGTCAGCCGGGAATGGGGTGGAACCGGAGCCCAGGGGATCGGCGCTGAGAGTCTCGGCTCGACCACGCCGAGGCTCTATTTCGGCAAGGGTTTCGGCGATCTTCCGGACGCGCTTAACTGGGTGAAGCCGTTCGCCATCACCGGCATCCTCGGGTATCAGTTTGCCGACGTACCAACACAAACATCAACGGTGGTCGATGATGACGGCAACGTCAGCTTGCGAAGCAGCCACAGCCCGGATCTGTTCGTCTACGGCGCTTCGCTGCAATACAGCATTCCCTATCTTCAGGCCAATGTTAAGGATCTCGGCCTGCCCGATTTCCTCGGCCGTCTGACGCCGCTTGTCGAATTCTCCTACACCAGTCCGGCGACGACCAGTAACGGGGTACGCACGACGGGAACGATCGCCCCGGGCTTCGTCTATTCCGGCGAGAGTTTTCAGCTTGCCGCCGAGGCGTTGATTCCGGCGACAAAAGGGTCGAACGTCTCGACCGGGTTCATATTTCAGGTCCATTTTTTCCTCGACGATATCTTTCCGAAGACGCTCGGAGCGCCCATCGTCGACTGGTTCAAATAGGTTCCTGTCGACGGAGTCTTCGTCGCAGCGTAGGGGGGGTGGTGCTGGGTCACCGGAGTGACGCCGGTGTTACCCCTCCTCGCTTACTTCGCCGCCGGCTGGCCGGTCAGCGCAAAGGTGACGGCCGCGATCTGCCGCTCGATCGAGCGCCGTTGCGCGTCGAGGATCTTGCCCTCGAAGCTGGCCTCGGCGGTGACGACGGCCGTGTGCACATCGGCCTCGAATTGCGGGCGGCTCAGCGCCTCGTCCGTCCGATTGAGCAGCCAGTCGACCGAGGCGCTCGCCGAGAAGCCGATGATGAGCGCCCCGGCGGCTCCGGTGATGATACCGGTGACCACCCCGGAGATGATGTTGGGCAGCAGGCCGAAGAGCGGCAGCACCAGCCCGCCGATCAGGGCGGTCACGATGATCGGCAGGACGACAAAGCTGATCAGCTTGGTGGCGAAGGGACGCGCCATGCGCAGGATGACGTCGTCGACCGGGCCGCCGCTGCTCATCGCCGTCAGCGAGGCCGTGATCTCGGGTCTGAGGACCGTGTCCTCAAGCGGTCCGGCGGGACGGCAGATCGTCTGGAAGGTCGCCTTCCTGCCGTCCCAGTCGGGCTCGGGCAGCCAGCCCTGGACCGCGTCATAGCGCTCGACGCGGCGTGCTTCCTGCCGCACGAAATCGCCCATCCCGTCCTGATATTTGCGGCAGCCGCGCAACCACTCGGTTTGCGCCGCCACGCGCGAACGGTCGATCGCCGGCGCCAACTTGGCCTCGGTCGTCACGGATTCGAGCACCAGCGCGTCGAATTGTTGCTGGATAGCATCGACCAAGTGGGCCTGCACCCTGTCCGGCAAGGTCAGGATCGGGCCGTCGGTCAGCGCGTGCCAGGTCCAGCCAAAGGCCCGACCCAGCAAAATCCAGCTCGTCCACCAGTCGAAGACCCAGTTGGCGTAGCGCGGAACGCGCGCCTCGATCTCGGCGAAGATCGGCGCGATGCCGGCATGCAGCGCCTCGGCCGCGTCGGCGAGGACGCGTTCCTGGTCCTGCGCGATCATGCCCCGGCGGGTCGCCGCATACTCGTCGAGGTGGCTGGAATTGACGGCGGCGCGCCGACGCGTGCCGTGATCGTCGTCCCAGGCAAAGATGGTGAAGGCCGTGCCATCGGGCGCTACCACCGGGACCGGGGTCCGCGGCGACTGGGCGGCGCCGGGGGTGACAGCCGGCGCGTCGGAAGGCGACTGGAGCGGCTGCCAGAGCCAGACGATTCCGGTCGCCAACAGGCCCAGGGCAGCGACGACGGCGCCGCCGACCAGCGGTCTCTCACGCAGCCCGGCGAGGGCGGCGCCCCAGTGTTGCAGGCGCCGTGCCATCATGTGCGAGACACTTCGCGGCCGCTGCGGCTCAATATCCGACAAACATTCCCCTCGGCCAGCGAAAGCCCCTGTATCGTTTCGCCGCCCGCCGGGCAGCGTCGCAAGAATATGCCAGAGCTTGGCGCCCGGCTATCCCGGCTATATTACTAGACGATGGTTTCGCCGACCGAGCATGCTGCACCGTCGGCGTCGTTATCATGGGTCGGGCAACCGGCCGAGACGGCTGCGGCGGCTCTGGAGGGGGCGGGAATTCATGAAATCCTGGGGGGTGTTGTTCCTGGCCGCATTGTCCGTCACGGCAAGCCCGGTCGCGGCGCAAACGGACGCAGCGGTGCCCAAGCTCTCCCAGCTCGCCGCCTCGAGCGCGCGGGTCGACGGTTATCCCGCCGTCGTGCCGGCCGCCCAGTTCACGGCCATGCCGGCGATGCCCGGCATGCCCGGCATGGGAAACATGCAGGCGATGCCGGGCATGGCGGCGCCCGAGATGGGCGGTGGCGGCATGGGTGGGATGGCGATGGTGATGACCGGCGAAAGCATTCTCGAAATGATGGCGGGCGCCTGCACGGCCGGGCTGCTGGTCGGCGCCGTCGGCGCGACGGCGGCCAGTTCCCCGCTGATGGCGACCGGTGTCGGCGTTCCGATTTCCGCGGCCGCCGTGCTCTCCTCGGCCGGGGCCGGCTGCGGCATCGCTATGGTTGCGACCTTGGCCGGGATCGGCGGCATGGTGGCGTGGCGGGCGGGTTACGAGGCGCTCCAGTAGCCTCAAGCGGGAGGCGCCGCGGCGCCAGGCTTCTTGTTCGCTGTCGGCGGCAGCCCGAGGTGGCGGCTGCCCTCGACGAACTGCGAATCGGCGTGCTCCGTGAGCGCCGCGGCCAGGTTGTCGGTGATCTCTTTTTGCGTTTTGGCCAGGGTCTCGCGCAGGTTCTGCTCGAAGGCGCCCCGCGTTATATGCTCTTCGAGCCGCGTCGAGGCGATGTCGGTGCTGACGGTGATCGCGGCGCCGATCGCGGCACCGACGAGCGGCGCCGATAGGACGGAGGTCGCAGCGGCGGCGACCGGCACCGTCATTATGCCTCCGGTCACGGCGCCGGCCAGCCCGCCGGCGAAGGTGCCGGCGAGCAGGCCGCTGATTTGCGCTGCGAGGGGGTCGATGATGGCCGAGAAGAGGTTGACGATGACATGCGAGATCTCGTCGACGTCTTCGTTCGGATCTTCCTCGGGTTCGGGGGTCGGCGCGCCGGGGACGACGTATTTCTGCGGCCGGGTAATCGCGATGGTCAGCATGCCGCGACGGAACTTCCGCACCGTGACGCTGTCGTTGTGCACCGTGTCGCCGATGTAAAAGTCCCAATCCAGCGCCTGGCCGTCGCTCGCCGGCACGATGGTGCTTTTCTCGCCGTCGAGGAATTCCGCGAAGCGCCGGTTCTCGTCGGCGATGACCGTCCGCCACTCGTCATGCAGCGTCGCGAGATCGCGGTCATAGGCATTCTGCAGCCGAGCCTCGGTATCGGGCGGGTGCAGCACGTCGGCGGCGTATTGCTCCTTGAGATAGCTGTTGAGATGGTTCTGAATGATTTGGACCGCCTCGGCCACGGTGAGGGGCGTGCCGGCGGGGCGACGCCCGAAATCGTGCCAGAAACCCATCGCGCCATGGGCCATCAGCAGATATTTGGTGGTGTAGCGATAGTACCACTCGCCGTATTGCGGGATGCGATCGTCGATGTCCGAGAAGACGGCGGCGGTGTCGGCCTCGATCCGCGTCCTGGCGGCAGCGCGCGTGTCGGTCCGCACCGCGTCGAGCAGCTTGCGCTGCTGCGCGACCAGATCGTCATATTTGATCGGATCGACGGCGGCCTTGCGAATTGCGCCCGCGGCGTCACGCCACACCACGATCTTCGGCGGCGGTCCCGGCGACAGGCTGACGATCAGTGCCCGCCAGGCTGGGCTTGGCTCGACCGTCGACGCCGCCACGATGCCAAGGGCGGCGGTCGCGGCGGCGACGACCGCGCCGATGAGGATCGCCGCGCGCGCCTTGCCCGCCGAGCCGGCGCTGCGCGCGGGCGGAACTGCGTCGCCCGGTGCGGCATCCATGCCGGCCGAGCCGTGACTGCTGGGCTCGCCGCTCTGCGGATTACGCATCTCCGTCATCGGAATACCGCTGGTGTGGGTCGCGGGGGGATGCCCTCCTTTGCCCCGTCATGGATCGCGTCAATCGCCTTGGCAATTCGGCAACGCCAGATTATAGCATGTTCGACGACAACGTCGCCAAGATGGCGATCTTTCCGGCCGCCGGCGATCGCCCGTGCCGCACGCAGGCCAGCCGGGTGCGCTGATCTGCGCGGCACCGAGATGGAAGTGTTTTGGGGAGACGAATCGATGATGAATCGCGCCATCGTAACCCGGCGCCAGCTGCTCCGCGGAGTCGCCGGCGCCGCCACTATCGGTGTGCTCGATCGCGCTGTCGGTTGGTCCGCTACCGGTTGGGCGGCGCAGGATTCGGCGCCTCTGGCGCTCGACGCGGTGACCCGCACCATCGAGGTCGCCGGCAAGCCGGCGAAGGTATACGGCTTGCTCAACGGCAGTGGCGGCCACGGGCTCGGCTTCAAGGTCGGCGATTCGTTCCGCGTCCGCCTCAACAATCGCCTCGCCGAGCCGACCCTCGTGCATTGGCACGGTCTCAAGCCGCCGAGCGCCCAGGACGGCGTGCCGGGGCTGTCGCAGGATCCGATCGCCGCCGGGGCCTCCTATGATTACGACTTCCCGCTGGCGATACCCGGCACCTATTGGATGCATTCGCATTTCAGCCTGGGACAGGTGCAGCGGCTGCTCTCGGCGCCGTTGATAATCCGCACCGCCGAGGACATGGCGCGCGACGAGCAGGAGGTGGTGGTCATGCTGCACGACTTCACCTTCCGCGACCCGGCCGAGATCCTCGCCGGTCTGCAAGGCCGCACCGGCGACTCGGCGTCGGCGGGCGGCACGATGAATATGAGCGGTATGGCGGGCGCGATGGGCAAGACGCCGATGGGCGGCATGCAAATGGGTGGGGCGCAGATGGGCGGCATGCAGATGGGTAAGGCCGAGCCCAAGGCAAAGCCCGGCGCCGCGTCCGGCGGCATGGAGGGCATGGCGGGCATGGCGGACGTCAACGATATCGATTTCGACGCTTATCTCGCCAATGACCGCACCCTCGCCGATCCCGAGGTGATCCGGGTCGAGGCGGGCGGCGCGGTGCGTCTGCGCATCATCAACGGCGCCGATTCGACCAATTTCATGCTCGATCTCGGCGCTCTCGACGGCGAGCTCGTCGCCGTCGACGGACAGCCGATCCAGCCGATCCGCGGCCGCAGCTTTCCCATGGCGATGGCGCAGCGTCTCGACATCCGGCTGCGTCTGCCGGCTGGCGAGGGCGTCTACCCGATCCTGGCCGACCGCGAGGACGACACGATCCGGACCGGCATCGTGCTCGCCACCAAGACCGGCAAGGTCGGCCGCATCGCCGAGCGCGCAACCAAGAAGGCAGCCATCGTCGGGCTGGCGCTGGAGACGCAGCTGCGTCCGATCGAGCCGCTTGCGCCGCGCCCGGCCCAGCGCACGCGAACGGTGGTGCTCGGCGGTGACATGCAGCGTTACGTCTGGACGATGGATGGTGCGGTCTACGGCCAGAACAAGCCGATCACGGTGGCGGCGGGTGAGCGCGTCGAGCTCGCCATGAAAAACACGACCGGCATGGCGCACCCAATGCATCTCCATGGCACTGTCTTTCAGGTTGTGGCGATTGGCGGCAAACGGCTGAACGGGGCGCGGCGCGATACGGTGATGGTGCCGTCCAACGAGACGGTGACGATCGCCTTCGATGCCGACAATCCGGGCCGCTGGGCGTTCCACTGTCACAACGGCTACCACCAGGAAGCCGGGATGATGAGTTCCGTCGAATATACCTGAGGGATGCCGACGGCAGCTGGCTCGCTCGCGGCGCAGTCGAATCAGCAGACCCGGCAACGCACCGTTTCACCGAGCGTTTGCTGCAGCAAAATGGGCGACGACGATCCCGCGGGGCCCCTGATCGGCATCTTGCGCGCCGGCGCATCGCTCGCCTCGTCCTCGGACGGCCAGAGATAGAACATCCCGCCGACTACCACGGCCTCGACGGCCAGATGCGCCACATAGATCGCCGCCAGCGTGCCCAGCCCGGCGCCGGCGAGCGTGTTGCCGGACGCCGCGACGGCGACGGCGCCGAGACCGGCGCCGACGGCGACGCCGACCGCTAGCTGCGGTCCGGTCAGCCCGAAGATCAAAGTGTTGTCCCGCGCCGCCTCGGGCGCCGACGGCTCGGTCTGTGCCGTGCCGGTCTGTTCCGGCTCCTTGCGTGCCGAGCCCGTGTGTCCCGGTCCGGCGTGTGCCGGCTCGCTGCGTGCCGCGGTTTGCAGCGGCGTCTCGAGGTGCCTCGCCTCGCTCGCATGGACCGGAAGCGAGAACGCGGCAAGCAAGGCCAGGGCCGCACCGTGCGTCCACATCGTCGAGCGTCGTCCCCGCTGACAGGCCTTACGCCGCCGCGGCAACCCACTCGGCGACACTTGGCGCGACGTCCCGCCTCCGTCGATGGAGCCGTCGCCCTGTCGGTCGTCGTGTCTCAGGAGGATTTCTTGCGCGGTACCAGCGACGCGACGTCCGAGCGGTCGCCGTACCACCAGCTTCCCACCAAACCGCCGGCAACGGCGCCGAGTAGGGTCGCGCCGCGGAAACTCAGCGCCGAAGAGAAGATTGCGGCGCCGATCACGATGCCGGCGCCCACGGCGAGAACCTTGCCGCCATCCAACCCGCCGGAGGCCGGTGCCGACGGTGCCGATTGCTGTACCGGAATGACGACCACTTGATCGGCATAGGCGATCGCCGGGGCCAGGCCGAGTGTCGCGACGGTGATCATCAGGAGCAGCTTGCGCATTGTTTGAGACTCTCCTTGCAACTCAGTGTCGCGACGGTGATGATCAGGAGCAGCTTGCGCATTGTTTGAGACTCTCCTTGCAACTCGGTCGGTATCGCCCGCCGAACAGACCGCGTCCGAATAACTATCCCGGCGCCGGTTGTTATATTCAGGGTGCCACTGCCGCGGCGCCGCCCATGCCGCCTGCACCCATGCCGCCTGCACCCATACCGCCGGGCCGCATCATCGCCATCATCTGCTGCATACCGCCCATGCCGCCGCCAGCGCCACCGCCCATTCCGGCACCGCCAGCCGCGCCATCCATCGCCGCGCCGCCGGCCGCCATCTGCATGCCCGCGACCCGACCGGCCGGAGCCGGCGGCGCCGAT
>WNFC01010036.1_pt1 | contig 10495 bp, 8 predicted proteins | sample 5400541 | NCBI WGS metagenome assembly WNFC01 (sample SAMN13153342, study PRJNA577476) | soil metagenome | isolation source: 120 cm saprolite under Douglas fir tree site 2 hole 2 replicate 1 | place: USA:California | collected 2015-04-18
TCGTCTCTTTGCTGGCAATGCGTGGGATCTGCGAGCCGCGTTCGGTGAAGTAGTACCGGCCGCCACCGATGCGGGCGAGATTGGCCAGCAGGCGCGTGTCAGCGTCGGAGCCAATCGCCAGCGTCGACAGCGTGATCTGGGCCGCCTGCATCCGCGCGATCAGTTCCTCGTAGCCGCGATCGTTTGATTCGCCATCGGTCAGCAGGACGATGTGCTTCAGCGGGGCGTCGGTACTGGCGGCGGCCTGGAAAGCAGCCTCAAGCGGCGGCAGGATGCTGGTGCCACCACCTGGCTTGATCGTGCTGATGAGCGCCTGGGCGCGGGTGACCACGTCGGGGCTATCGAGCCGAGTCGGCGGTACAACCCACTGGAACGCCGAGTCAAAGGAAATCACGCCAAGCGTGTCATGGGGCTGTAGGAGTCCGGCGGCCTCAATAGCGGCCTCGCGGGCCATGGCCATTTTGGATGCGCCGCCCGTGCTCGCCCCGCCACCGGTGAGCATGTCCATGCTGCCCGAGCGATCGATCACCAGGAAGAGCGCCAGGCTGCCCTGCTGCGGCTCGATGGGGGGCTCGGCCGAAACCGGCATCAAATCATCCAGCGGGGTGCCCTGGTACCCACCTGGCGAGAACGATCGCGTGCCGCCGACAACCAGGAGCCCGCGGCCCAGATCCTGAACAAACGACTGCAAGGTCCGCTGCTGGTCGAGGCTCAAGCTGGTCGCGGGTGTGTTGACGAGTACCGCGCCATCGAAGCTGCTCAGCGCATTGGCACTGGGCGGCAGCGCAGTGGACGGCTGGCGTTCGACCTGCAAGCCCTGGTTCTCGAGGAGCTGGACGAGCGCGTCGGCGTGCCCAGGCTCATCCTCGAGCACGAGCACTCGCCCGACCGGCTTGACGACCACCAGCGACGACAACGTGCTGAGTTGCTCGCCCATCTGCAGCTCGGCGCGCACGGTCACGATGCCTGGTGCGCCGACCGGTTGCGGAAAGTTCAAGCGTGTCTCGCCGGCCTCGAGGTGGACCGGCCCGTCGGCGATGGGAATCTGGTCGAGCCACAGGCGCAACCGCGCATCCACTGGCGCCGCGGCCACCAGATCGACCGAAACGTCGATGCGGTCGCCTTCGCGCGCAACCGACGGGGCATCGACCCGATGCACGACGGCGAGTGCTCGCTGGGCTGACGCCGGCACAGACACGTACGAAACGGCCACGCCCGCGGGTAGCGCGTCGGCCGGGATCGAGGCAGCAGTCTGCCAACCGTCGGTGAACAGGACGATCTCCGGCGCCGTGTCTTTCTGACCGCGCGGCAGGAGCGCCGCGGCAAACTTGAGTGCGGCAGCCAGGTCCGTGCTCGCGCCGGGTGGCGGCTCGGGCGCGCCGACAAGCTGGGCACGTTCGGCGAACTCGATCGTGTCGGCGTGGCTACCCGGCGGCAGCGCGCGGATGGCGCGCGCGACCCACGCGTGCGCCCAGGCTTGCTGGTCGGGACCCATGCTGTCGGACACGTCGATCGCGAAGACCACGGCGCGCGCGTGCCCGGCGGGGCGGAGGCGCGGCTCGGCCAGCCCGACCACCAGCAAACCGATGATGGTGAGTCGAGTGGCCAGTACGCCGACGCGCAGTCCGCCGCGGGTGGTACGTAGTCGAACCCACGGCGCCAGTAGCACCACCGGTACGGCCACCGCGAGCAACCACAGCAGGGAGGGCTGACCGAATGTCAGCGATTGGAGAACCGACACTGCCTGGCTCATCCGCGCCTCGCGAACACCAGCCATTCGATGCCGAGTACGACCAGTGCCCCAGCCAGGAGCAACTGCCAGCGCTCGCCCAGGCCCTCGGTGCTCGACACGGTTCGAGATGGCGAGGTGAAGGTCGGGATCGGCCGAGGTGCGATGTCAGATTTGGTGGGATCGAACGGCTCAGCGACAATCGCACTCGCCGAGCTCGGCTGGTTCAGCAGGAACGAGGTGGCGTTGCTGATTAGCAGCGGAAAGGCGAGCGATTTTTCCAACCCCGAGAGTGATGGGTCGAACGTCAGCGCCACGACCGGCTGACCGTCGATGCGGCCTTCCATGATCAGCGGCCCGTCGAGCGTGCCCAGAACGACGTGCGCCCAGCCCGGCACGCCGCTGACCGATGGCGTCTCGCCCTGCATCGCCGCCAGATCGAGGCCCTGCAGCAGCGGGTGCAGCTCCTGGACCCTGGCGCCATTGCCGAGTCCAACGCCAAGCAGTCGACCGCTATCGGCCGGCGGATCGACCAGCAGCAACGGTCCGGCAGGCAGTTTGGCGGGCAGGGTGCCGGCGAGCACCGTCAGATCGGCCGGACTGAGCACGCTGGCATCGCGCGGGCGCACCTGCAGCGACGGCACCGATTCGAGCGCCCGACGCAGTCCGTCCGTGACGCGGCCGATCACCGCGACGTCGCGCGGCGGCCCGCCGGGCGCATTGGTCTCGGCGACGTCGTCCAGCGCGAGTGAGTCGTGGCCCAGCAGTCGCACCGTGATGTGGTGCGCGTCGGCTGGCAGCGGGATGCTCAGGCGGGTGCGCGTGCGCGGGGGGATGTCCACCTGGCGCTCGTCGAGCGGTGCGCCGTCGGCAGTCAGGCGCATCGGCACCCGCGCGGGGTGGTCGGCGTGGTTGGCAATCTCGACGAACGCGGTCTGGGCGCGTCCGTTCGGGTCCATCCGCACCTGCAGCTTGCCGACGGCCTGGTTTTCCGAACCGCCGCCAACAGGGACGACTTCGACCGAGCCGGCCAGTGGCCCGACCGAATCCGGCCGCGACCAGGCAACATCGCTGAGCAGCACGATCTGACCGTGGCGATCGGGCGTCGCGGCGATCTGAGTCGAGGCCAGGGCGAGGGCTTCGCGGATGGCCGAAGCGCTCGCCCCCGGGCGGGCCGCATTGAGCGCGTCGCGGGCCGCATCGGGGCTACTGCTGGACAAAAGCACGGCATCGCGGCCAGCGCGGATCAGACTGACCCGGTCGGCCGGACCCAAACCAGCCAGACGTTCGAGACCGCGGGCGCGGGCTGCGTCGAAGCGCGTCGGCGCGACGTCGGTCGACTGCATACTGGCCGACGCGTCGACGATGAGCGCCAGATGCTGGGGCGGATCGGTAGCGGTCGCGGGTCGGGTCAGGGCTAGCGCGGCCAGGCCGGCCGCCAGCAGCTGCAGCAGGAGCAGCAGCGAGAGCGGTGGCCGGCGGTGGCGTGTACGGCCCATCGACGCTTGCGGCAGATCGGCCCACAGGAACAGCGCCGGTACGCGCAGTCGACGGCGGCTGCCCGACAGCCAGTGCACCAGGTAGATCGCCACCGGCACGAGCAGGGCTACGAGGGCAACTGGCGCCAGCACTGTCACGCGCGGCTCATCTCACGACGCCACCGCGGCGCAGATCCTCGAGGACGACGTTGGCCAGCGGGCGATGGGTGGGCACGCGGACGTAGCGGATGCCGCGCTGACTGCAGTCCGCCTGGCGCTCGGCCAGCCATTCAGCGAAGCGCGCCCGATAAGCTGCCAGAGTGTCGAGGCTGACGCCGATCTCGAGCACCTCGTCGGTCTCCGCGTCGACGAGCTCCACCTCACCCGAAAGTCGCGGGTCGATTTCCTCGGCGCTGACCACGTGCAGCACGACGACGTCGGCGTTCAGGGCTTGCAACGCGTCCAGCCCCTGCGCCACGCCCGGCATGGCGAGCAGATCGCTGACGACGATGACCAGCGGCCGGTCCGGGCCCGGGCCAAGGCAGCTGCTCAGGCCCGAGTTCAAATCGACCAGACCGGCGGGAGCAACGCGCGACAGGTCGGCGACGAGCTGCGGTAGCCGCGCACGCCGGCCGAACGGCCCGAAGCCTGGCGAGGTGGGCGCGTCGGTCAGGCAGGCGATGCGCACCGAATCCGCGCGAGCCATGCCGATGTAGCCCAGCGCGGCGACGAGCTGCGCCGCGAACTCCAGCTTGTCGGGCTGGCCGTAGGCCATCGAGCTCGAACAATCGAGAACGAGTAGGACGTGCAGGCGCTCGCGGCCTTCGGTCACTTTGACCTGGAGCACGCCGAGGCGGCCGTACACGTTCCAGTCGATGCGGCGAAAATCGTCGCCCGCGGAGTACGGGCGGTAATCGACGAACTCGGTCGAGGGTGCGCGGCGACGGCTGCGGTGCTCGCCGCCGAGTCCCGCGCGCGCCGGGCGACGGGTTACGAACGACAGCCGATCGAAGCGGCTGAACGCCTCGCTCGAGATCGACAGCGCCACAGTGGCGTCAACCCTCCTCGGGGACGGCCGCCAGGAGCTCGGCGACGACGCGGTCGGCGGTGATGCCCTTCGCCTCAGCTTCGTAGGTGAGAATCAAGCGGTGGCGCAGCGCCGGCAGGGCCACGCGGCGCACGTCATCGAAGGAGACGTTCACTCTGCCCGCCAGGACTGCGTGGATTTTGCTGCCCATGATCATCGCTTGCGCTGCGCGCGGACTGGCGCCGAAACGGACGTTGCGCTTGGCTGTTTCTGAACCCTCGGGCAGCTCGGGATGGCTGGCCAGCACCAGCCGCACGGCGTAGTCGGAGACGTGCGAGGCGAGCGGTATCTCGCGGGCCAATTCCTGCAGCTCCAGGACCCTTGCTGCATCGGCGACGACCGCGGCGGGCTCGACCCGCGGGCCGGTCGTACGCTCGACGATGGCCGAGAGCTCGGCGCGCGAGGGGAAGCCGACGTTGAGCTTGAAGAAGAATCTGTCCAGCTCGGCTTCGGGGAGGGGGTAGGTGCCCTCAAGCTCAATCGGGTTCTGGGTGGCGAGGACGAAAAACGGCTGTGGCAGGGGGTGGCCGACGGTACCGATCGTTACGGCTTGCTCCTGCATGGCTTCCAGGAGCGCCGACTGAGTTTTGGGCGTGGCTCTATTGATCTCGTCGGCCAGGACGAGGTTGGCGAAGATGGGGCCGTGCTGGAACTGAAACGCGCGGCCTCCGCCGTGTTGGGACTCCAGGAGGACATTGGTGCCCAGGATGTCGGCGGGCATGAGATCTGGCGTGAATTGAACGCGCGAGTACTGCAACTGGAGCGCTCTTGCGATGGTCCGGACCAGGAGGGTTTTGCCTAAACCTGGCAGACCTTCGAGCAGGACGTGGCCGCCGGCCAGCAAGGCAATCGTTACTCCCCGCACGACGATCTCCTGGCCGACGATGATCCGCCCAATCTCGCGCTCCAGTGCCTCGACGGTGCCACGGAGCTGCTCAATAGCCGCAATCGCAGCGGCGTCGCCGTCCCGGCGCTGGGTGCCTAGCTGCATGACCGCCCCTCGCGAAGCGAATCGCGCCGACACCAGACGAGTTTTCTGCCCAAGGCTTGCGTAGTGACGGCATCCTGCAGAGAAAGAGAGGGAGAAACAAGGGCAGGGTGCGAAGCGTTCATCGGAAGTAGCCTCGGACGACGGGCCGTTGCTCGCCGGGGACCAGGTTTTGCTCGGGGGCGACCTGGCCCGTTTGTTGGGACTGGACCAGCTCGGAAACCGTACGAGCGGGGAGCGTGGGGTCGGTGCCGGTCTGGTCTTCGCTGCCGTCGGGCGGGCGGACGCCGGGACCAGTGCCGAGTTTGGTCGGGACCTCGACGCGCTGGCCGGCGCTGTCCAGCCGCGAGGCGGTGTCGCCCAGTGCATCTGGGTTCGTGCCAGTGCCTACGCCTGGACCACCCGGCTGATCTGTTGAGCCTGCGCCAGCCTGTCCGCCGGCGGCGCCGCTCTGAGCAGCCCCACTCTGGGCAGCACCAGTCGGGGCGGCGCGAGATGGTGCAGCACCAGTCGGGGCGGCGCGAGATGGTGCAGCACCTGTCGGGGCGGTGCGGGATGGTGCAGCACCGGTCGCGGATGCAGCGTTTGCGGCCGCAGAGGTGGCCGCCTGTTGTTGCAGTCGCCCAACATCCCGTGCCAGCTGGTCCGCAGTCGCGGTCCGCGCGCCACTCTTGGCAACCTGGTCCGCCAGGTTGCGCAGCGCCTGGCGCTGATCGGCATACGCGGTGCGACTCAGCGCTTGGGCCGCCTGCCGCTCCCGATCGGCTAGCGCGCGATCAGTGGCGGCGGCCGCATTCGCCGCCTGCTGCAGCGCGCGGCTGAGCTGTTGCTTGGCCGCATCCGAGAGCTGGTCGGCCTCCTCGCCGAGGTTCGCCAATTGGTCCCGCGCGGCGGAAAAATCGCCGCGCTGGATGGCGTCGGCGGCGGCCTGGCCGGCGGAAATTCGGCCGACTGCCTGGGCCAGGCTGTCCAGCGCTGCGCGCTCGGCCTGCTCCTGCTGGACGCGGGAGCTGAGGTCGGCGTCCGCGGGCTGAATGGCCCGGGTATCGGCAAAGGGCAATTCGGCCAGCGCGGGTGCGCTCCGGTCCAGGGCCGTTGCACCCGCGGGTGCAACGTCACTGCCAGCTGCGATCGGCTCCGCGACGAGCAGGCCCGGCCGCGGTAAGCCCGGCAAGAACGTTGAGACGCACGCCAGCACGCTCAGGGCCAAAGCAAGCAGCGCTTCACGCCGCAGCCGCGCATCAAGCGTGAGCCAAGCATGTGGGGCCGTACGGGCGCGAATCACCGCGTCGCGCACCTGCATCCGATCGAATCGGTGCCCAACGTCGTCAGCGGCAGAGTGGCGTGCCAACTCAACAGCCGTGCCCAGTCGCTCGTGGAGCGCAAGTCGACGATCGGCGGCGAGTGCGGCCGCGCGATCGGAGGGCCAGCGCACCACTGCCAGAGTCAGCGCCGCCAGCAGGGGCAGCGCAGCGGTCCATGCCGGCTCGGACCAGTTGGCGATGGACAGCAGCCAGGCCGTGACCATCAGGCCGATGAAGGCAAACGCGCTGGCGCTCAGCCCGCGGACGCCGAACACCAGGGTGCGTTCGAGACCGAGCCGCCAGCGCAGGTCGCCCAGGACGCGCACGAGGTCGCGGACGTCGTCCTGAAACGTCCTTAGTTGTTCAGCATGCTCGAAGTGCGCCGCCACGTCTCAAACTCCGGGGTTCCCGACGGTACCACGGAGCCATGGGCGCCGCTACGCGGGAATCATGAAATTTCGATTCGCAACCACTCGAGAACGACCTCGTTGAGATCACCCCCGACGAAGAGGCCAACACCGCCCTGAGGCCCGATCCCGTCATACGTAAGGTCGGCAACCGCCTCGCCGTTGACCTCGAACCGCACTGCATTGCCGCGCAGCATGATGACGAGGGCATTGAGGCCCTGGTCCGTGTGGACCAGATCCGAATGCGTCCAGGGCATGACGTCGATCCAGCGCGTCTCATTGCGCTGCCAGATGCCCACGTCGCCCCGATCGCCCACTTCGAGCACCATGTACTTGCCCGCCTGATTGCGACCGTCGCGCTCCGAGGTCGAGCCCTGGTCTCGAATGATGAATCCGTAGCCGCCACCTGCCGCGCCGCCAACCTTGCGGAACTCGGCGGTGAGCACGGCCGTGTTGACGATCTGGGGCATGGGAATGCCGAGAGCCACGAACCGACCAGCTTCGCGCGCGAACAGGTGGTATCCGCCATCACCGAACCAGGCCGGACCAGCCGGATTGTTCGGCCAATTGGGTAGCGGAGTCGTCATTTGCTGGGCAACGACGACGCGCGGCGGCGGAGTTTGAGTCGGCAGTCGAGTAGGCACGGCCGTAGGTATCGGCGGATCAGCTGCGAGCAACTCGCGCGGCGAAGCGGGTCCGCTCAGCGCGGCCGGCGTTGGCACATCTGGAATAACAACGACCGATCGCGGCGGCGTCGTTGCCGGCGCCGCGAAAGGTAGCTCGAACCGCGGCAGGCCGAGCACGCCGAGCACCAATCCCAGCACCAGCCCGACGATCAGGCGACCCAGCGGCAGCGAGCCGAAGACACCCCGCGCTGGCTCAGGTGGCGTGCTCGGCACGGCGACCGGGGCGACGACAACATGGCCGTTTCCGGCCTGGTCGGGCTGATATCGGGCGGCGTCGATCGTCCTGAGCGTTGCCAGCAGCACGACATCGTTGGCGCCATGGGTATCATCGGCGAGCCTGGCCGCATTGAGCGTCACTCGCGCCAGGCTGGCGAAGTCGGCTTCGTCCATGCGCGGCACGTCGCCATGAACGGTGATTTCCAGAATGCCCTGTGCGCCGCGGCGCGCGCCGACGTCGAGGCGGCGCACCAGGTATCCCGCGGCCGCCAGTGTGCGCGTCAGCAGTGCGGCGTAGCTCGCCGCTTGTTCCAGACCGTGGTCGCCCGGTTCGGGTACGCCATCCTGCCAGCCAACCGACAGTTGCGCGCCGCCGCTATCCTGGTCCGTCCCCTGCATGCCCGCGCTCCACTGCACAGGATGCCACCTCGCGGTTGAGACGACTAGCTAGCGCGTTGCCGCGGCCCAGTCGGCGACCAGCGCGCCGATCTGCTGGGTATGTTCGGCGTAGTGGTCGCGTACCCAGCCGACCACGTCCGCGGGGCTCGTCGGGTACGGCTCGCTGGAGCCTGAATAGGTCACCGGCGCGGCGCGAGCGAACCAGTCCGACGGCTCGGCCCGCACCGCATTGACCAGCGCGGTATGCGCCTCGCGCAGCCGAGTCAGGACGTCCGCCCGACTGTCGCCGCCGAAGCCGTCGCGAATCAGCGCTGCGTCGCTGTCACTTGTCACGCTGGGCGGCGCCGTCGGCGACTGCCAGTCGGCGGTATGGATGGCATTCAGCACGGCGGTGTAGTGCTCCAGCACCTGGGTCACGTGCACGACCAACCCGCCCAGGGCATAGTCGTCGCCCGGCGCCCGATAGCGTAGGGCCGCGTCTGGTGCGCCACGCACCGCCTCTTCAAACTCTGCGCGAGCGCGATCGAAATCGGCGAGGGTTGTCTCGCGCTCTGGCTCCGCGGGCGGTGCGTCGCTCACACCGCGGCCGCTTCGGTGGCCCACGGCACGGCGGCGTCCCATCGGTTCAAGTAGGTCGTGTCGGCGGTCGATCGGCGCTGCGTTGGGCCGAAGTTGCCGCGCGGATACCCGAGCGGGATGCACAGGTGAAAGTCCATGTCGGCGGGGATCCCGAGCAGCGCGTACACGCGCTCGAGCACCTGCGCATGCAGCGTGGTCGGTACTGAGCCGATGCCCAGCGCACGCGCGGCGAGCATCAGGTTCTGCACCCCGGGAATGACTGACGACGCCTGCCCCTTGCCAGTGCTCAGCGCCAGCACGATGCACGGGGCATCCTGGATCTCGTCGGCCAGCCGCGCCGCGGCGACCGAGCCGCGGTCCTCGGCTGGAATCTCCGCGCGCGAGGTCCACGGCCGCTTCTCGTCGCGCCGCTTGGCCCACCACGCCTCGCGGTACAGAGCGCCAAACTCCTTGATGATCTTGGGATCGTTCAAGACCAGAAAGCGCGTCGGCTGGCGGTTGCCGCCACTGGGCGCTTTGATCGCAGCTTCGAGAATCAACTCCAGGTCGGCCATCGAGATCGGGTCGGGTCGAAAGCGGCGAATCGACCGCTGGCTGAACATCGCCTCGCCGATGGGCATCTCTAATCGGGCGGGATCAGTGGGCATGATGGTCAGTGGACCCTCTCTGTGGCAGGCAGCATGCTGGTGGTCACGTTGGTCCGTCGCGCCCAGCGACCGGCCTCGGCCAGACGGAAGAACTCCAGCACCGCGGCGTTGAAGAGCGCCGGCTCCTCCAGATTGACCGCGTGACCGCTCTGGGGCAGGACGAGCAAACCTGCAGATGGTATGTGCCGCTTCATGAATACGGCCGGATCGACGCACGGCTCGTCTTCATCGCCGATGACGATCAGCGTCGGTACCTCTAACGAGTTGAGCTGCGGCTCGAGCGCAAAGATTGTCGGCCGCGGGCGGAGCACGCCCAACATCGTCAGCGCCTGGCCGGTGGCCGAGTGGTCGGCCAGCTGGCGACGAAAGACCGCGTAGCCATGCGGGTCTTTGCGCTTGAACGGCAAGCGCGTGGGGCCCTCGCCGTAGACGTCCGCGAAGCCCTGGATTCCGCGGGTGTTGAGTAAGTTCACGGTTGCGTCGATATCGTGCTCGAACTGGGCGCGATTGGTGGTGCCCGAGCCTGCGCCGACCACGACAATCGCGCGGCACAGTTCGGGATAGCGGATGGCGAAGTTCAGGACGACGCTGCCGCCCATGGAAAAACCGACGAAATGGGCCCTTTCGATGTCCAGATGGTTGACGAGCGCTTTTAGATCCTCGATCAGGTGGTCCTGCGAGTACTGCTCCGGGTGTTCGGGCACGCTCGACGGCGGAAAACCGCGGTAGCTAAAGGTAATGCAGCGATACGAGCGGCCGAATGCGCGCACCTGCGGGTCCCAACCGCGGTAGTCCGACGCGAATTCGTGGCAGAAGACCACCGGGTCGCCCGAACCGGTGTCCTCGTAGTACAGCTCGACGCCATTTAGCGCGACGCGGGGCACAAGCCGGAGGCTACATCACCTGCCCTGAGGAACGACCGCTTCGCGCCGACCGCCGCTGCGCGGCTCCTTAGCGAAAGTCTTCTTTTCTTCT
>WNFC01016143.1_pt2 | contig 10494 bp, 16 predicted proteins | sample 5400541 | NCBI WGS metagenome assembly WNFC01 (sample SAMN13153342, study PRJNA577476) | soil metagenome | isolation source: 120 cm saprolite under Douglas fir tree site 2 hole 2 replicate 1 | place: USA:California | collected 2015-04-18
CTTGTCTTTTTCCTTTTCCTTTTCCCCCTGGTGTCCATTTGGCCCCGATAAACGTCGACAAACGAGCAAGGATACAAACTCTGTCGTGCATCGAGTATCGTAGGCCATGGGTCATGTCCATCCAACGCACCACTGCTTTCGTGCTTCCCAAGTATGAGTTCATCGTTCAAACTCAGAAACCTGGCGCTCGCGAGAGTATATGCCCGTCCTCGTTCCGAAACACAAGGCCTGACCGACCTCTGAGCGGCCATCTACCGGCCCCGGAATTGAGGATATTACGCAGAAACCCTGGCTACCACCTCCTCTCCGCTTCCTTTCCTTTCACCGTGACATGATCCCCATCGAGAAGAGGCGGACCGTGGCACCTTCCAGCGCACCAATCAACGGCTTGCACATAAACAAACACGGAAACGGGAGCGCGCATGCGAGATAAACGGGTGACGGCGACCAGGCGCTCAATCGCTTTGTCAGGCCCTCTAGCTCCGAGTCTCCAAGAGCCCACGCAGACTCTTTCCCAAATTTGCACTCAGGATTGCCAAAGTCCAATACTGCGGGATTATCGAAGAAATGTTTGGCCCCTTTGCCGCGACACGACACAACGGGTCGGTCTCGGTCTCTTCGGATGGCGCGATTTGCCTGGGTTTTGAGGTGTGTCATCGATCTGGTCAATTGATAAGTTACGTTTTTTTTATCCATCGATTTTATTGTTCTGACACGGCCCAGGTCTATCGCCCCTATAAGACGGACGGCAGAGGTTGATGATATGCAACGGTACCACGGCGTTGGGTCTATTTCTCCTAAAATGGTCTCACTCGACATCACCGCCGTGCTTGTCGTGACACGATGGAGGCACTTCCAGATCTGGCAGCCTTCGGCCGCCCGACAATGAAGAAACCCTCTGGGAATGGCGGATGGACCAATCCCCGGAGTGGAGTGTGATCATCTCTCTTTGTCTATGCGTAACACTGGAGCTCGGCGGAGAAGACCTAGACCATTACAATGAGCCTCCCAGGTGGAGCAAGCGGTGCCATCGATATGGAAACGGATAGCGCCCTCGTCTCAAATTCCCACCCATTTTAACGCAAGATAGTTACCTTTCCGGAATCACGGTTGGCGAGAAGGGTCCTGTTTCTGGAAGCTATCTATAGGGTCGGGTAGGACTGCTCCTTCGTGCGCGTATGTTATGTCATATTGTACCACTTTACCTGCGCTCACATCGCACCGCAATGGGCTCACCTTCCTATTTCCTTCCCTTCTCTGCCTCCCTGTTGTGGGTTTAATTCTGGCCGAAAGTCACAAGGTGGCGCTCGTGGGTGAGCCTGAGCTGAATCGATGGCTATCGCTTGGACTAGCGATGCAATAGCGAGTACCGTCGCGTGCCGGTGACAGTCAGTGACTCCGCCCTCCGTGGTGGTGTCTTTCTCATCTTTAAACGACATCATGTTATCTGCCATCTAAGGCCGTTTTGGGGGCGTCTTTCCATTCCCCGGCCCGGTAAATCTCCCAACCTTGTTCATTCCGTCTCTACTAGTAGATCATGACACTATTCGGTGGTGCAGATCCACGCCTAGGGGTGTTCAAGTTGATCAGATCCGAGATAGACTCACCAACATTTGCTTGTCAGATGGCCAGTCAGCGCCTGCCATTCCATTTGGGCGTGAGTGAGGTTCCTCGTGCTTGGCCGCAGGTCTGCCCACCCGAGGGCGGCTGTGTTTTGGCATACCAATTGAACACGCTGCTTGCTGCCCAAACCATGACCGATACGCATCCGGTTGACCGCACGATGGCCGTTTCGTCCCTTCGTGCAGAAAATCGCAGTATCCGTCGCCGAGTATGATCGGCGGGGTCACAGCGACAGAGGACGGTCAGTCGTGAAGAAATATCGTCCGCGGGAGTTGGCGGCGGTTGGTCTCCATCATACTCAGTGGTTCTCTCGGCTCCTAATTCCAGGCCTACTGTGTCATGCCAACCAACCAACCCATGGAGCACAGCTTCGGGAAATCCCTAAATGAATAAGGACATGGAGGTCACCCGAAACTCATCGACAGATACCCCAGCTAATGCTCCGCGTAGATCAGACCCACCGCCGACCGTGACTATCCTGGGGGCCAAGGAAGGTCAGCACAGTTGAAGGTGGTTCGGTGACCCAAAGTGACAAGTAGTAAGCCATGTACGGGGTCCCGCAGCAACCGTCGGACAGTCTCCCTTCCGAGTTTGGGAACGGGAACGTCTCGACGGTTTAACGTACGTTTAACGTTAAATGTTGAACTCAGGAAAACAGCTCGTCTATTGGGTCGTCGTGTTGCGTCTCTACATCTTGAAGAAAGTCTATTCGTTCGTTCATGGTAGGCTGTTAGTCTAGTGACTAATGCATGCTTGAGTATAGATAGCACAGAAGCAAACCATTGGGACCATGTCACCATGCGGTGAGAGCCGTGAGCGTCAAACCAATCACTCCAAAGATTTCCTGGAAACCACCAAGTACGTCATCAAGTGTCTACGTGATTGCGTTACGTACAAATACGAAAAGCGCGCATGCAATGAGTCGTAGTTCCCGACAAAGGCACAGGCGAGTACAACGCAAACCACGTAACTGGTATCAGATGAAGCAAAAAAAAAACAAATCATGCATTAATTGTCTCACTGGGAGTCAGAGAGGCAGAAGAAGAGAAGGATTAAATGTCGGTAGAGCAAACCGATAAAAGAAGGGTGTGGTCAAGAAGTCCAAGCGCGTTGTTGTCTACCATCATAAATCAGTTCGGGACAGCGCCGTATCGCCAAGCCTCTGCTTTTAAACAACTCCCCATGGACTCAGACAAATACGGCAGCAGCAACGGCTCCGAGGAGACCTGCCACAGCATACGTGGCACCAGTGGCCATCGCGGCATTGGAGGTAGACTTTGGACTGTAGCCAGAATTAGTAATGGGGTATCTCGTATTGTCACTTTGAACGTACGTCGACGCAGATGAACCAGACGAACCACCTGGGGCAGTGGATGTCGCCTTGCTCGCAGCCGTCGAGCCTGTGGAGGGAGTGGTTGTGGCCGCAGGTGTGGCTCCGTTGCTGGTCGCAGGAGTGGCCGGGGTCGCTGACCCATTCAAGCAGCTCGTGTCGCCTGAACCAAATGAGAAAGAAGAATATATAAAAGGCGGACAATACACACCGGCGCCTGCTTGAACTGTGAATATGGCAGACTGCGCATTCAATCCACTGGAATCGCGGAGACTGAGATCAAGACTAGTGCCTGTGCATTAGTTATTACGTGAGATGCCTTGTTCTACGAGTCGAGGTATCCTCGCCCACTAACCAACGGTGTAGTTAACCTGTGGCCAAGTCACGGAAGCGGTGTTTGTGCTAGGGAAGGAAAGCAAGGGGGTACCATTGATGTCGTTACCGGAATGAACGCTAAAAGTAAAAGCGTCATGTGAGAAAAGAAGTAACGATGAAGGCAACGAGTGGACAGACTAACCTCTACATATGGTCAAGACGGGAGAATGTGAGTGGATAACTTGTGGCCAAGGCGACGAGAACTACACGTACAAGGAAATAAGGGGCTACATGGCAAATCAGTTGATCAAGAAGAAAAGAAAAGAAAAAAGGGAGACGAACGCGTGCCACCGGTCCAGGTAACGGTAAGGGGGGCGCAAACAACCACATTCGTCCTGAAAAAGGGGTTGAAAAGACGCGGATAATGAGGCGGACAAGGAATACCAACGGGGTGTTGACAGTCAACTGGGCAGAGACACCAGCGACAAAGAGAGCGGCAAAAAGAAGGGAGAAGGAGTAAGACTTCATCGCGAAAGTGCAGGTACCCAGGAGGGACTACGAAGGGTGGTGCGGAACTGGTTGGGGAGAAAAAACAGCAACAACGGATGGGTTGTGGGAACAACCCGAACCTTGGCTATTTATACGGCGTGCCTTATTTGTCACTTGATATATACTCTGTGAAAAATGCATGGCGCCTGCCTGTCGCGGTCGCGCTCGGGATCTACCCGACCGACGCCATTTCCGCAGTAGCAACGACTTACACGCCGCGGTCCTGTGGTCTTATTTCCTCCTTCTGCCTCTTCATGCGCGGGCATCCCGCCCTCCCTTTACCCACCTTCTGTGGTGTGGAATGCGGTCGCCCCGGGGTTCAGGCGACATGGGCGTTGGGGGTTGGTTATATAAAATATACAGTTTACGTAGTCGTGGTGCATGACAATGATCGGACCATCGGACCCTTATTCGGCACGCAAATGGCACCACCCCACCTTATCACACCTTCGCTCCTATTATCAACTTTTGCATGCGCGCTATGCACAGGTTTGAAACCGATCCTCGTGGCCCCTGTGCCCTCACTCCTGACCGTTCTCCCTTTCACCAATTACATTGAGTTGCCTGTGCCTTAGGCCTCTTATCATACCCGTACTATACTATAGCCTGAATAATGAATGTACAGTGCTCGGGTATCCACGGAATGAGCATCCCATCATGCGTTCTTGCGACTTTACAGGTTACAGTACAAGTACCTCAATTCGTCCTTTTCAAAGCCCCGCTCCTCGGGCCTCCACCTGGCATGACAACCCATAGTGGTCGCTGACCCAACCGTTGTAACCAGGCATCTTCAGCCCCTTCGCCACTATCCGAATGCCCTTCACGTCAAACGCGTCGCCCTCCGTGTACAAAATCTTGTCCAGCCTCCCAGGCGGGAACATGCACGGCGGCTGATATCCCCACGTCGTCCCCTCCTCCTCTTCCGGAAGAGCATCCGAGCTCGCCGCCGCCACCCCGACATCCCACCGCCCCCGCTCCTCCCAAGCGTCCAACAGCCCGTTTTGCTCCGCGAGCACCACGTCGGACTGCGTGATCGCGTTCATATCCCCGCCAACGATACCCCCCACCCTCGCCGTCTCGCCCTCCCCCTCCGTCTCCGTCTCCTCCTCCCTCAGCAATTCCGCGATCGTACTGAGTTGCACTTCGCGCCTCTTCGTGCCCTCAGGCAGCGACTCAAGATGCGTATTGACGACCCGCAGTACGCGCGGCAGCGGCTCCGCGCCGCCCAGCAGCACGTCCGTCACGAGCGCGTTCCGCTGCATGTAGCTCTCTCCAAAATGTACGCACTTGGACTCGGCGAGCGGCACGCTCCGCGCGACGAGCGTGGCCGTCCCGTACCACGCGTCCCGGGGCCAGCCCTCCTCCGGGCTGCCGGGCACGACCATGAACCACGCCTGGACCCACGGGTGCGCGAGCAGTACGTCGAATGCCTGGAGCGCGATCTCTTGGAGGAGGATCATGCAGCGCGGTGGTTGGTTCCCCTTGTACTCCGGGAAAGCGTGAAATTGGAGGTAGTCAAGCGCGGCTGTAAGGCGCTCAGCGACATTGGGCGTGTTATAGTCGACGTTCCATGTAATAAGCGTTATTGAGGTCGGAAGGATTCCGCCTGCATATCGAGCGTCGGCGTCGTAAGGGTTCTGCGGAGCGTAGTCCCATGACTGGTCGGAAAACCAAAGGGCCCTAATTGGCACAGTAGTATTAGGCGTATTAGGCATTGTGTTTCGGTTGATTAGGGTGACAGTTCTTGGTGGTGAAGGTGAAGCCGGTGAAGAGCGAAAGAATTGCTTGACTCTGGCCTTTATAGATAAGCGACGCATTGACTACGACGGCATTCGAATTATCATCCGGTGCCTCCGACGGGCTGTTCTGTTATACTTGTACTTTTTGTATCCTAGGATGTGGCGTACACTTGCCATGAATGGAAACCAGGAAACGAGCCTCAGGCTCTATATCACGATAGGCAGTGGGGTGGGATGGGTCCAGATACAGGGCTACTAGACTACAAATCCTCAATCGCGCGCTCAATCGTGTCCCGTGCTTCCTCCACCTTCTCCGCGGCAAATGCTGCAAGGACGTTCGCCTTAACCTTGATTTCGTCAAGCTTTGCGGATGACAAAACCCGCTTTTGTAAGATGGACGCGAGGCTGTAAAACGGCGTTACGCTATAAGAGAGGCATGGAATGACGATGGGGGATGTGTACGTACCGCTTCGATTCCTTCGCAACATAACCTTCCGTTCCACTGACGACCTTTCCCATCACCCGGAGGTAGTGGGTGGCGGCAGGGCCGACTTGCGCAGCAAGGGCGGACGCTTCCTTGTAAACGGCATCTCGCGCTGCACCAGAAGCACTGAAGAATTTGCTAGCCAGCGCGTCGAACTCGGCATTACGGCCGGCCTGAGGAATGGATCATTTGACGATTGAAAAGCAAGCCAAAGAGAACCATTAACACCCACCTGGTCGTTCAAGCCGCCGCCCACTGCACGGTGAGTACCACACTTTTCGTTCAAGAATTGAACAAAGTCCGCCTCCTGGCGACCACCTTCATAGTCGATGGGCTCGCCACCTTTGGGGAAGAACTTTATCGTGGGGAAAGACTGAACGCCGTATTTCTGAGCAAGAGGGCGATTGGTCTCGGCGTCGGCGTCAATGTTTGCAACAATACACTGAAGATATATCGGCATGGAAAGGTGCAGATCAGCGAATGTAACATACGTTGGTTTCCGTGAGGAAGTCCTTAGCGACTATAGAAAGATGTAAACAGACTCGAGGCCTCGACGGGGGGGGGGCCTACCTTGCTCGTACGTGGGCTTCAGATTCTTGCAGTGGCCACACCAAGGAGCAGTGAACGTGACAAGTGAATCGTGACCTTTGTTCTGTGAAAAACCCGAGTCGGGCCGAGGAGCACATGAGAAGGTATCAAGCGACTTACAAGAACGACGTTATCGAAAGTGTGAGTGTCGAGGATGAGCGTTGCGGGAGGGGGTGGAGGTTTGATGTTCGACTTGATCCCTGAGTTCTTTGAAATGCTGGAAAAAGCGTCATTAACGCAAGCGTGAGGAATCCATCCCTCGACGAAAAGAAAATAACGCACAAACTCGCCAAAGAGTCAAGATCCCGACCTCCGTCGTAATCAGAAACTGATCCTTGAGCATCGAACCACTTCAAAGCTGGTGCTATAAGCATTTCCGAAGACGAGACACGAGCTAGGGCAACGCACTGGGGAAGCCAGAAACGCCGTATTTCTGACCGAGGGGCTTTCCAGCACCGTCACCATCAACCTTTGCCACAACAACCTTGTCCTTTGCGTGGCTGAATGCATCCCCAAGCTGCTCATAGATGGGGGCAAGGTTCTGTGTGACATCTACCTGAGCAACCGAGACTGAAGCCCCGTCAAAAATCATACCTTGCAGTGACCGCTAATTTAAAAACAAACGTTACGAATGTGGCCTCGTAACAAATAGAAAGGGACATACCACCAAGGTGCAAAGCTGGGGAGACATCAGTAACTGCATGGCGTTAAGTCAAAGAGTGTGTATGTCGCGTACAATTCAACAAGACCAGGTTTGCCCTGTCCAATGACACTGTCAAAGTTGCTTGGATCTAGGTCAAGGACATTAGAGGCGAGAGCGCCTGCTAGTAGTGATAGCGAAAGGATTGACAGTGAAAACTTCATGAAGTATGTTCACGAGGGGGTGCAGCGGGAGCAGGAAATAAAGAAAGGTGAAGACGTATACGTGGAGTTTTTGGAAGAGCCACTCGAGCAACATTTGTAAGATTTATTACGTCATCAATGATGTCAAAAGGCGGCGGTTATTAATCAAGCTGTGGCCTACTGGCCCTTTAATTCGTCAAAACCTTGAGGATGTGAATGTTGTTCCTGTGCAGTAAACAGCCCCGTCGACCTACTCAGGTCCCGAACCGGGATCAATACATGCGCTGCCAGAGCTGACCAGTGACTGACCTGGCTGCTGCAGCATCCGCATCCCGGAACCGGTCACGGTAGATCTGATGCACTCACGTCAGCAGTCTGAATACATTACTGTACACTTCCTCCAGCAGTGCTTGCAAGAATGAGTGATTCACCGCTTCACGGCGATAAATTGATATTGTTGACTCAGCGCTGACGCAAGTCCTCTTATAAAAACACTCTCCTTAATCATAATAATCATCCGACGTCCCCCCAGCTCACATTACACGCCCACTCTACAACATGGCTCCCACTGACCAGCCGACACACGAAGAAGAACAAGCCGAGGAGGAGGAGGAGTACATCCAGCAAGACGATATATATGGTGAGGTTGATCAAGGTGACGAGCCTATGGATGAGGACGGTGACGATGGTGATGTGGGTGGGATCGAAGGAGAAGTCATTTGGGAAGATAACTCCATCCAGCAATTCTCTGGCCACGAGGGACCCGTCTATTCCATTGCCGCCCACCCCACTGCGTCCTTAGCAGTATCTGGAGGCGGCGATGATTCTGCTTACGTTTGGGATATCACGGACGGCGAGATTGTGGTGAAGCTCACGGGCCATAGTTCTGATGGTGAGATGGTCTCGACAGGCGGTATGGATGGTCGTGTCCGCGTGTGGAGAAGAATCGGAAAGGAGAACTACAAAACCTGGGAGTTTCTGACCGAATTGCAGGGCCCTGACGAAGTGATGGTACGATCTCTCCTTGTACATCGGCGCGTCTACGAAGACTAACTGCTACGACCCTTTGCAGTGGTTGCGTTGGCACCCCAAAGGCCCAGTCTTGCTCGCTGGCTCTAACGACAGCACAGTCTGGCTATGGCAGCGTAAGCAAATGTCACTCCCCCAAACCCGCCAAAGCGAGGCTCAGATGGTGCCACAGTACCCTCCGGTAATACCATGCAAGTTTTCGCAGGCCACACGGGGCCTGTCCAGTGCGGAGAGTTCACGCCAGACGGTGAGCGGATCGTACTCGATTGCTGAGCGAGGCACCAATTGCACCTCTAGGCAAACGCATCGTAACCGCATGCGGCGACAATACCCTCATCTATTGGGACCCCCGGTCGCCCACCCCACTCTTCAAACTTACAAGGCAAGACGCGCGATTCGACTTGGGCGGCATCACGTCGCTCGCCGTTAACCCCGCCTCGACGATCGTCGTCGTCGGCGGCACGGAAGGCGGCGTCCGCGTCGTCAACCTAAACAAGGGCGAGGTCATCTCGGCCCTAGGCGGTCACGCAGATGGCCAGAGCGTGGAAGCCATCGTCTTCGTCAGTATCGTTGGCGCCGCTGATGGCTCGAGCGCGGCCGTTGGGTCGTCCGGGGCAGGCACGGTCGTCACAGGAGCGACAGATGGCAAGGTGTGCGTCTGGGACCTCAACACGAGCCGCTTGCGCACGACGCTCGAGCACAAAGTAAGCTACCCTTTTCCCCCTCGACTTGCGCCGGCCCACTATATTTTTTTGTTGATTTTTTTCTGTCGATACTGATTGGCCTGTAGGATGCCATCACGAGCCTATTGGTGCACCCGACAAAACCGCATCTCGTCATTTCATCGTCTGTAGATCATACCCTTCGGTCGTGGGATGCGCGCGCAGGCTCTCTCGTTCGGGAGCACAAAGGGCACCAAGAACTCATTAATGGTGCCGCACTGGGACCTGGTGGGGAGATCGTGGTCAGCGCGGGTGACGACAATGTCTGCCTGGTGTTCGGTACGGAATAGAGAGACCGGGGACCCCAGGTATTGAGTGTTTTATTCGACTTTGGCTTGTGGTGGTCGACGACTGTTTAAGACACTTAGATTTTGTCGACTTAGCTAATAGGTGCCGGAAATCAAAAGGAAATACTCATGAACCCGTTTCTTTCAAAGTTGCAACAGTAGCATTAGTGTATTATTTTACGGACTTGAGGACATGCAGGCGAGAATGGTATCCGAGTCGTACTTGTGAGCGTAGGAGGGTGGCGCCATCGAGGCACCGTCGTGTCACTGATCGCGATTTATGCACATTTATGACTCGTATCTCAACTCAGGCGTCGACACATTCAAGTTTCGCCGCCGTGCTGCAGCTTCGATCTTCAATTAACATGGCTCGGCCAAGGTGTGCTTCATTAATCTCCAACTTTTTTTTTCTCGAATCCATTTTAGTGCACCTTGGGTACAGAATCCTATCAATCTCCAACTTGTTCCTACTAACCCTGCATCTAAGGGACACATCTTGCACCACCCTTGGACATAGGTACCGAAACTCCTCAGAGACTAGGGTTGCGCATTGGCCCGTGAGCGCGAAAGTTCCATCGCGCTTTAAGAATGTCTGGTGTGCCACTCGGGAAGGAAGAAGTAATAATCCAGTCTGGATACGCACATCATCATCATGGACACATCAGCCATGTCACCGTCAATGGGCCTAACTTTATCATAAAGTAGGTGAGGAGAGGGGAAAGAAAAACCAGGAGTGAGAAGGTCGCAGGCAGAATTACAGCGGAGACACGGCTGTGCGCTCCACTACCACTGGCACGGTCCCGCCGACTCCCGGTTCTTCACAACGATAATTCGCTGTGGTCTTTTGTCGCCAAACTAAGATCTTGGGGTGCCAGTACTTGCGTCAGTGACGCTTCAAAATCGGCATTTAGTACTGAGTTCATACACGTATACACACTATACACTACATACCCATCTGAAAATTACGTTTCTGTGCCCGCTTCGC
>WNFC01053530.1_pt1 | contig 10494 bp, 8 predicted proteins | sample 5400541 | NCBI WGS metagenome assembly WNFC01 (sample SAMN13153342, study PRJNA577476) | soil metagenome | isolation source: 120 cm saprolite under Douglas fir tree site 2 hole 2 replicate 1 | place: USA:California | collected 2015-04-18
CCGGGTTTGCCCAGTGGTCCCTGAAATTTATTCTGGCTAACCCGGCAATCTCGACCGTGATTCCCGGAGCTCGCAACCCTCAACAGGCCGAGAAAAATGCCAGCGCCTCTGACGGTCGCCCGCTTCCCAAGGATCAAGTCGAAGGCGCTCAGAAACTCTGGCGAGATGACTCCTACTTGCGCGAGTTGCGCACCGGACTGTAAGAAGGTGTGTATACCGGGGGAGCGACTAGCGACTAGGGGCTCTCCCTGTTAACATCACGGCGGAATGGTGTTGCGGAGCTCCAAAAGAAAAATTACACGTGCAGGGCGAAAGGTGGGACGCCGTGTCGCACCGCGTGATGGCCGGGAGAACGCCGAACTGGTCATCATCACCGGCATAAGCGGCTCGGGGAAGGCGTCCGCACTGAAAGCATTCGAGGATCTTGGCTATTACTGCGTCGACAACCTGCCCGTAGAACTCATTCCCCGTTTTGCCGAACTGGCAGTACAGTCTGCCGAAATCCGCCGCACCGCGCTGGTTGTAGACGTCCGCGAAGGCGCCAGCCTCGATCAACTTCCGGGCATCCTGAAGTCAGTCAAGCGGATGATCCCCACCAAAGTAATTTACCTCGAGGCCAGTGATGCCGCGTTGCTACGGCGATTCAGCGAGACCCGCCGACCGCATCCGCTGGGCGTTGACTCGCCCGTCAAGACTTCGCTCGGTACTGAGCGCCGTCATCTCAAACCCATTCGCGCCATTGCGGACTTGGTGATCGACACTTCCAAATTCAATGTTCACGAATTGCGCTCATACGTGACCGAGCGTTTTCGTAAGCAGTCCGCAGCCAACAATATTCTGGTTTCATGCGTGAGTTTTGGATTCAAGCACGGGGTACCCGAGGACGCCGATTTGGTCTTCGATGTGCGTTTTCTGCCCAACCCGCATTTCGTGCCCGAATTCCGGGGGCTTACCGGCCGTGACGCCAAGGTGGCCAAGTACATCCGGTCATTTCCTCAGACAACGGAGTTCATCAACCGCATTTCCGAGCTTCTCGTCTACCTGCTGCCGCACTACATCCGTGAAGGCAAGAGCTATCTGACGATTAGCTTCGGTTGCACCGGCGGGCAGCATCGTTCAGTCATGATTGCGGAAGATGTCAGCAAACGTCTGCGCAAGGCAAAGTATCGCGTGAAGGTCCTGCATCGGGATAGCCCGGGATAGCACGATTGAATGCTCAATCGACTGCCCGGAATTGCGCCGTTCCAGTAAAATAGCGCTTTGGACGCATTCCACATCATTCCGATGCCAGTCGGGTTGTCGTCTAGCGCCAGTTCAGTTTCGCGGGAACATCTATGAGACAACTGACCCGCTTGGTGCGGTACGTGGCGCCGTACTGGTGGCAACTGCTGTCATCCCTCATTTTGATGGCTGCGGTTGGGTTGTTGGACGCGTTTCGCGTGCTGCTCATCGGTCCTATCTTCGACCGCGTGCTGAATCCCGCAGCGCAGTCGCGGGACATTCAATTGTTCAGAATTCCTTGGACGGGCCGCGAAATCCATCTCCAACAATTTGTTCCATCTCACTTCCAGAATCCCTGGACGGTAGTAGCCTTCGCACTGATCGCGGCCACGGTACTCAAAGGGATCTTCGATTACGCCGGCACGTACCTGGTGAATTATGCCGGTTTCGGCATGATTACCGATCTCAGGGATGATCTTTATAACTCGATCCTGCGGCGCTCTGCGGCCTTTTTTCAGACCCACACTACCGGCTCCCTGCTCTCCACCATCATCAATGACATTGAACGGGTGCAGTTTGCCATGTCCAGTGTGCTGGCCGAGTTTCTCCAGCAATTGTTCACTCTGATCTTTGTCGCCGCTGTAGTCGTTGTTCTTGGCGGCAAACTGGCCTGGGTGCTGCTCCTGTTTCTGCCGGCGATCATTTATTCAGCAGGAAAAATCGGACGTCGGGTACGCCACACCACGCGGCGCGGCCAGGACAAGCTGGCGGATATACAAAACATTCTCCACGAAACCATCACTGGAAACCGCATTGTGAAGGCATTCGGGATGGAAGGATGGGAAATAGCGCGATTCCGCATGGCCGCACGCCGGCTGTTCCGTGCCAATTTGCGGTCGGTTGCAGCGGCCGCAATCAGCTCACCGCTGATGGATATTTTCGGTGCAGTCGCCATCGCCATCCTGCTGCTCGTGGGGCGAGACGCGATTAATCATCACGTCTTTACCGCCGGCACTTTCCTGGCTTTCATCGTGGCGGTATTCAAGCTTTACGATCCGGTCCGCAAGTTCGCGCTCTTTTACAATAATTTTCAGCAGGCCCTGGGCGCATCCTCGGAACTGTTCAAGTTCATGGATACGGAAGATGACGTGCGAGAAAAACCGGGCGCCAGGCCTTTGCCCGCCTTCGCCACCAGCATCCGGTTCGAGGATGTTTGCTTCTCCTATGCTGAAGACGGCGATGGTGCGCGTGAAATTCTGCGCGACATCAATCTCGAAGTCAAAGCCGGGGAAGTGCTCGCGGTGGTCGGTTCGAGCGGCGCGGGAAAGAGTACGCTGGTACATCTGATCCCCCGCTTTTTCGACGTGACTTCCGGGCGTCTACTCATTGATGGCCGCGATGTCCGCGATACGACTCTTGCATCATTGCGTTCGCAGATCGGCATCGTGACTCAGGAAACAGTGTTGTTCAACGACACGGTGCGCAACAATATCGCCTACGGACAACCGCATGTTTCGCAAAAAGACGTGTGCGCGGCAGCCCAGGCAGCCTTCGCGCATGATTTCATTATGGAACTGCCCGCAGGCTATGACACGATGATCGGGGAACGTGGCGTGCGTCTCTCAGGAGGAGAGCGGCAGCGCCTCGCAATCGCGCGCGCCATCCTGAAAAATGCGCCCATTCTTATTCTGGATGAGGCCACTTCGGCGTTGGACAGTGAGTCCGAAGCCATGGTGCAGTCGGCGCTGCAAAACCTTATGGCCGGCCGGACCGTATTTGTCATCGCCCACCGGCTCTCGACCGTGCGGGGGGCCGATCGCATCCTGGTGCTGGAGAATGGCACCATTAGTGACATTGGTGCCCATGAAGAGTTGATGACCCGTCTGGGTATTTATCGTCGTCTCTACGATCTGCAGTTTGTCGAACTGGAAGCTCCGAGAGTTCCGGCGTTGCCGGCGAATCATTAGACAGGGACAAACAATGCCTATTCGCTCCATGACCGGATTCGCCCAGGTAAGAGGTCAGCTTAATGGCGGTTTGAGTTTTACCCTCTCGTTGAAGTCGGTCAATCATCGCTTTCTCGATCTGCACTTTCGCATGCCTTCCGAAAATGATGCGCTTGAAATGAAATTGCGCCGATTGCTGAAAGAAAAAATGGCTCGTGGGCACGTGGAGTTGATGTTGAATCTGGAGCGTGCTACGAGCGATAGTTTTGCCTTGAACCGGCAACTTGTCGGAGGGTACATTCAGTCATTTCGGGCGGCCGCGGCAGAGTTCGGGCTGGCGGCTGAGCCCGATTTGAACGTGATCTTGCGCATACCGGGAGTAATGGAGACGGCTTCAGTTTCGTCTGATGGTGACGAACTGGGAAGTGCCGTCCTGGCGAAAATGGAGGAGGCGCTGGGCAGGCTCAATGAGATGCGCGAGGAAGAAGGCCGCGGCATCGAACGTGAACTGCGCGAGCGCATGGCCCGTCTCCTGAAAGCCAGCAAAGGGGTAGAGAAGCACCGCCACGCTGTGCTCGCGACTTACGTCGAAAAATTGCGGACCCGAATGCAGGAACTGATTGGCACACGTTCCGATGAGGAGCGCATTCTGCAGGAAGCAGCGCTGCTAGCGGACCGCAGCGACATTCAGGAAGAGGTTGTTCGCCTCAATACTCACGTGGATCACTTTGTCGGGTTGCTCGATGAAGGCGGCGAGGTCGGCAAAAAGCTCGATTTTCTTCTTCAGGAAATGAATCGTGAGGCCAACACGTTGCTTTCCAAAACCTCGGGCCTGGCAGGCGAAGCGTTGAAAATCACCGAAATGGGATTAGCGATGAAAGCGGAAATCGAGAAATCGCGCGAGCAAGTGCAGAACGTCGAATGAGCCTGGTTTACATCATTTCGGCGCCCTCAGGTTCGGGGAAGTCCACGTTGGTCAATGAGCTGCGGAAACTGGTTCGCGACCTGGTTTTTTCGATTTCCTACACCACGCGCCCGCTACGAGGCAGCGAGCAAAATGGCCGCGAATATTTCTTCATTTCGCGTCCGGAGTTTGAAGCCATGATCCGCAAGGGCGACTTCCTCGAATGCGCGGAAGTTTTTGGAAATTATTATGGGACAGCGCGCAGTTTTCTAGTGGAGGCTGAGCACAAAGGACATGACTTGCTGCTCGATATTGATGTGCAGGGGGCGGAACAGATCAAAAGAAAAATTATTCTGGTGAACGACCGCCTGGAAGAATCCACGGAGGCGCTGAGGGCCATTGTGCTGTCGGAACGCTTCCGGCGTTCAGGCACCAAGCTGTCCGAAGATGAAATCAAGCTAAGCGAGATGGCCGGGCGCTTCCGGTTGGACAAGGTTCAAGAGCGGGTGCGGCCCATTATCGCATCGTTCGCGAAGCCGATGGCGCAAGGCGAACACTGAAGCAGCGGGGAGATGCAACCATGAAGTTGATGGACGGGTTCGACAGTAATTACAGATACATTCTGGTCGCGGCGCGGCGCGCGCGGCAATTGCAGGGCGGAGCACCGCCGGTCATTGATACTCATTCGCGCAAGCCCTGCCGCATCGCACAGGACGAAATCAGGGCAGGCAAAGTAAAGTGGGTCATCCCCGAAATGCCCCGGCCGGCAGCCGAAATCGCCAATGAGCTATTAGACAAGGCACTGAACAAGGAATGATTTCGAGATTCCCGATCTCCGGCGAAAGAAATCTTTCATGAAGATTGCCCTGGGCGTCAGCGGCGGAATTGCAGCCTACAAGGCGGCGGAAATTGTCCGCCTGCTGCAGGATCGCGGCGTCCGGGTACAGGTCATTATGACCCGCGCGGCGCAGGAGTTTATTCGACCGTTGACGTTTGCCGCGCTCTCCGGGGAAAAAGTAATCACTGACATGTTCGCTGCAGAGAGCGCGCCTCCAAATATTGACTCCGCCATAGAGCATATTTCGGTTGCGCAATCGATAGATGCGTTATTGGTCATTCCCGCAACCGCCGACGTCATCGCCAAATTCGCTCAGGGGGTCGCCAACGACTTTCTCACTACACTTTACCTGGCAACGACCGTGCCCGTGGTGCTGGCTCCGGCCATGAACGTGAACATGTGGAACCACGAGGCCACCCAGGCGAATGTTGAGATTCTGAGAAAACGTGGGGTGAAGATAGTCAACCCGGATAGCGGTTACTTGGCGTGCGGCATGGTCGGCCAGGGGCGTCTGGCAGAAAACGGCGCCATCGTCGCCGCCCTGATGGAATCGCTTGGTGCGCAGCAAGACCTGGCGGGTGAAACCGTTCTGATCACAGCCGGGCCGACGCGCGAAAAGATCGATCCCGTGCGATACCTGACGAATCGCTCAAGCGGTCGAATGGGATACGCTCTCGCCGAAGCCGCCTTGCGCCGCGGCGCACGCGTACTGCTGGTCAGCGGTCCAACTGCGCTCACCCCGCCGGGAGCCGCGGAGACGACCGCTGTAGAATCCGCCGCGGAGATGCGTGAAGCCGTAATGAAGCTGCTGCCACAGTCCACGATCGTGATTAAGACGGCAGCGGTTTCCGATTACCGGCCCAAAGAGCCCGCCACACAGAAGATCAAGCGCAAGGGGCCGATCTCACTCGAACTGGAACCGACCGCCGACATCCTGGCTGACGTCGCACACGCAAGAGAGTCGCAGATTGTGATCGGCTTTGCGGCTGAAACTCAGAACGTCTTAGACAATGCGCGTAAAAAGCTGACCGCAAAATCGCTCGACGCGATCGTAGTCAACGACGTTTCCCGCGAGGGAGTTGGATTCGATTCCGAACGGAACGCAGTCACGATCATTACCCATGACGATGTGATCGAAGTTCCGGAGACCACGAAGTGGGATGTCGCGCAACGTGTCCTCGATCAGGCAGTGCGCCTGCGCAGCCACTCTCGCACGGCTGTGAAGGCGACAAGGTAAGAATGTCTCCCCTCGATTCCGAGCTCAGACGAGCGCTGGCCGAGCGGATTCGCTACTACAACGAACTCGGGATTTACGATTTCTACCGCCGCGAAACTCAAGTCTCAGAGTTGCCAAGCCTCACACCCATATCCCATCCAGAACAGCCAAAAGAAATGACGCCGAGAAGATCTGCCGTTGCCCTCTCAACTCCGCCCGCTGAAAGTATGCTCGATGGATCGTCCGCCAGGCCTGAATATGGCATTAACGATCCGGCGCGGGCCTTAAAAATCATTCGCGAAGATCTCGGCGACTGCACCCGCTGCGTCCTGCATAAGCAAGGGCGCAAGCAGATCGTTTTTGGCGTAGGCAATCCGCGGGCCGAGCTTATGTTCATCGGCGAAGCTCCGGGAGCTGACGAAGATCAACAGGGCGAGCCATTCGTAGGACGCGCCGGGCAACTGCTTAACAATATGATCAAGGCGATGGGACTACGCCGCGAAGACGTTTACATCGCTAACATTATTAAGTGCCGCCCGCCCGGGAACCGTACTCCCGAACGCGACGAGTGTGAAACCTGCTCACCGTTTCTGATGCGGCAGATCGCGGCCATCAAACCCAAAGTGATCGTGGCGCTGGGAGCCGTCGCCGCCAAGACTCTGCTGGCGATCAATGCTCCCATGTCGGACTTACGCGGTCGCTGGTATGAGTTCAAGCCCGCAGGCGTGCGCAGTAACGACCCTTCTTGGAGCAGCGCAAAATTGGCGGTCACCTACCATCCAGCATTTTTGCTGCGCGACCCCCGCCAGAAAAAGGAAGCCTGGAAAGATCTTCAAATGGTGATGAAGGAGTTAGGCCTCACCGCGCCCGCAAAGACTCCAGAGTAGTCGCACCTGAACGGTGTTTCACCCAAGGGCGCCCTTCTTTGACGACAATTGTCATCCTGAGCGTAGCGGAAACTTCGCAACGCGAAGTTCCCGCGAAGCCGAAGGATCTCTACCACCATAAACTTGGCCGAGCGGCAGCGTATCGCGCGAATGGCGGTGTTCAGGCGCCAACCCAGAATCGCAATCCCCGCCGCTGATATCCTTCCCACAGCATGCCCGAATTCTGCGATGTAGCGCTCGCGCTGCCGCTCGACACCGCGTTCACCTACCACATCACGGATGGCCTTGAGCCCGTGATCGGCGGACGGGTGTTGGTGCCCTTCCGGCAGCAACGAATGTCAGGCATCGTAGTAGCGGTTCATGATCGCCAGCCTTCAGTAAAAACCAAGGATGTCCTAAACGTTCTTGATTCCACTCCCGTCCTTGACGAGCAGTTGCTGCAATTGGGCAAATGGATTGCGGATTATTACCTGGCGCCCTTGGGAGAAGTATTCCGCACCATGCTGCCACTCAGCGCGGAGTTCAAACGCGCTATCGCTTATCGCATCACTGAAGAGGGCCATCTAGCGCTGCATCAGGCCGGAATGACGGGATCATCAGCGCGGTCGCGGCGGACGCCGGAAGAACAACTGACTCTGCTCTCCGGAATGATGCGAAAGAAGTGGATCGTACGCGAGGATTTCTCCGGTGTGCGTGATGCCAAGCGAACTACGAAAGTCGCGATACTAAAATCCACTGACGGCAAGCTCAATGAAAATCAGCGACTGCTGGTCGATACGTTGGCTGCCGCGGGCAGCCGGGTCGCCCTCGAAGTTCTGCATACTCTGGACGTCCCACGCAGCACTCTTGGAACGCTGGTCAGGCGGGGACTGGTAGAGATTGCGGAGGAACCCGAAGATTTTTCGGTCTCCGGCCTGAAGTCCCGCCCGGCGCTCTTCGATTTTCAGTTCAACGCGCCACAGCAGGATGCACTAAAACGCATTCGGGAAGCAGTCGACTCGCGAACATTTTCCGGCATGCTGCTGCATGGCGTAACCGGATCAGGGAAAACTGCGGTGTACCTCGCGGTCATGCGAGCTGTGCTCGAGGCTGGCCGATCGGCCATCTTGCTGGTTCCTGAAATCGGGCTTACTCCGGCGATGGCGGCGGATCTGCATCAGGTTTTTGGTGATGAAGTCGCGATTCTCCATTCCTCGCTCTCCGATCAGGAGCGCGCCGAGCAATGGCATCGCATCAAGCGCGGAGAGGCCCGCATTGTTGTGGGCACGCGCTCCGCGGTGTTTGCGCCGGTCGCCGATTTGGCGCTGATCATCGTGGATGAAGAGCAGGACTCATCCTACAAACAGGAAGAGACCCCACGATATCACGCGCGCGATGTAGCGGTGATGCGAGCCAAGATGGCGAATGCAGTCGTGCTACTCGGATCAGCCACACCATCGCTTGAATCCTACTTCAACGCGAAAAAAAAGAAATACGCACTGGTCGAATTACCCGACCGCGTGGAGCAGCGGCCTCTGCCCGAAGTCGAAATCATCGACATGCGGCAGGAGTTTCAGGAAACCGGCCACGAGCAGGTAATCTCGCGCAAGCTGGCGGAGGAGATCAAAGAGCGACTGAATCGCCACCAGCAGGTGATGGTGCTGCTCAATCGCCGTGGATACTCTCCGGTAGTGCTCTGCCGCACTTGCGGTAAAACGCTGGAATGCAAGAACTGCGCCATCGCCCTGACTCATCACAAGCGCGCCCGCAAGATGGAGTGTCATTACTGCGGCTACACCGCACCCGTGCCCCAGCACTGCATTCATTGCGGCAGTGAATACGTGTATTTCATCGGGACTGGGTCAGAGAAGCTGGAAGAAGTGCTGCATGGCCTTTTTCCCCAAGCAAGAATCGGACGCCTGGATCGTGACACGGTACGCGGGCGCGAAGATTTCGAACGTATGCTCTCCGGAATGGACGCTGGAGAAATCGACCTGCTGGTGGGCACGCAAATGATCGCCAAGGGCCACGACATCCATAATGTGACGCTGGTCGGCGTGGTCGGAGCCGATATGGCGTTAGGCATGCCCGATTTCCGCGCTGCTGAACGAACTTTCCAATTGCTTACGCAGGTTGCGGGACGCGCTGGCCGCGGCGGAACCCCGGGAAAGGTCGTCCTGCAAACCTATTTTCCAGATCATTATGCCGTGCAGTTTGCGGCTAACCACGACTTCGCCGGTTTCTACGAAAAGGAACTTCGCTTTCGCAGTTGGATGCACTACCCACCTTACAGCGCGCTGGCAAACGTTCTGGTACGCAGCGCCAAATTGGATGAAGCTCTGCAATGGTCCGGACTACTAGGGAAATGGTTCGACAAAACCCGACATGAGGGGATTCGCGTGCTCGGTCCGGCGGCAGCCCCGATCCTGCGACTGAAGCAAGATTATCGCTATCACTTTATCTTGAAATCTCCGAGCCGGGAGAAACTCAATGCTCTCTTACGAACAATGCTCGCCTATGCAGCCCAGCAAAAAATCCCGCGTACGCAGGTGATTGTGGATGTTGATGCATTGTGGCTGATGTGACGGCGCACTCCGCGCGAAGCTGCCACTTGATTCGGCACTATCCCGCATGACCTGGAATATAATTCTCGCCACTTTCATCTTCGGGAGTGCGTGATGGCCTCGCTTCGCATACTTGTTGCCGACGAACATGAGATCGTGCGTCGCGGGACAATTTCGCTTCTGGCTTCTCAGCCCGGGTGGGAAGTTTGCGGGGAAGCTGGTGACGGGCAGGAGGCTGTCGAGAAGGTCGCACAACTTAAACCCGACATCGTTTTGCTGGACATCGGTATGCCCAAGATGAACGGGTTGGAAGCAACACGCCAGATATTGCATAACCCTCCGTTTCCAAGAGTCATAATTGTGAGCCCCACTGATGTGGAACAGCTTGTGCGTGAAGTACTGGACGCTGGTGTGCGTGGCTTCGTGCTAAAGACAGATGCGTCTCGCGACTTAGTCTCGGCCGTTGACGCCATGCAACACGGTCGGACCTTTTTTGCGCCCCGCGTTGCAGAATTAATCGTTCAGGGTTATCTGAAAGGCGGCAGCAAAGGCTCGTCTGCGCCGGCCGTAAAAACCGACCAGCCCGCAACCGGAGTTCTGGAAGAAGCAGTCGCCTCGAGTGCAAGGCAGTCGGACAAACCAGGTGTGGCGCGCGCCGTAGGGAAGTACCTGGCGATAGCACTAGTTGTGGCGGCAACCGCGACCATCGGGTGGTTCAGCTTCTATCGAGAGTCAGCCCTACAACTGCCGTTACTGGACAAAATGCGTGCCCATCTCGGAGCGAAAACGGTTCCGCCTCCCGCCCACAACGGCAACCCCGACACGAAAGTGTGGATTGACCTGCGCACCGCGCTCTACTACTGTCCTGGTGCAGCTTCTTATGGTAAGACTTCTAAGGGGAAGTTCGCGAAGCAAAGCGACGCCAAGCAGGACCATTTC
>WNFC01010042.1_pt1 | contig 10491 bp, 8 predicted proteins | sample 5400541 | NCBI WGS metagenome assembly WNFC01 (sample SAMN13153342, study PRJNA577476) | soil metagenome | isolation source: 120 cm saprolite under Douglas fir tree site 2 hole 2 replicate 1 | place: USA:California | collected 2015-04-18
TGGTGCTGCCAAAACCGCATCGCTTCGCGCCAAACCTGTCGGCAACGTAAGCTGTGCAGGCGATGGCCTTCGATTCACTGACGATGCGCGCCGATCCGTTTTTGACGGAGCCCAGGCCCGAAATGACCACATCCTCGTGAAGTCCCGCTGTGCCCCCTGTCGCGATCGTCTGGGTCGCACCGGCGGTCAACGTAGCTACGCCATTCCCCAACGTAACATCGTTGATAGACCCCCCGCCCGTCGAGGCAAATACTTGGACGGCGAACTTGAAGGACGTTGTCGACAGTGATGTGCACGTGAACTCCGTCTCCAAATTGCCAAATCTCATGACTGCGGGCACAATGAACGCGGACAGGGTGGAAACCCCAGTCGTCAGCTCCGGGAGCGGACTGTCGGCGACGCCGCCCAGCGAGGAGGGAACCCACGCCAACTCCAGCGCCGACGCGATGAGGACGATTGCGAGCTTCCCGAATCTCATGGCGACCTCCTTCTGAAGCGTGTCTTTGGCGGCGCGCTGGTGGTGCGCCGCCCCAAGTCCTGAGCGACGTGTGGTTGCTGAGGCAGGCGCACGCCGTGCGAACGGGACCGCGCCAGGAGCACTCCGAAGGAGAAACGCCCTGCTGCCGTGCGTCATGTGCCGACTTCTTCCGTTCGAAAGCCGCGGAAGCCGCTCGCTCGAGCTGCACCCCGGCGCGCCCGATGTCGCCATCCCACGGGGCGCCTTCTATTGTCAAGCGAGAAATGGGCACGCCGCTGTTCCCCACGAGATTCACGTGCCAGCGGGGCTCCTGCCGATACTCCGAGCATGGCCGTGGATCTAACTGGTCAACGCGGATGCGAGGCGCATGCCTGGCTGGTCACCCGGATTCGGGGTCGTATGCCTAGCTGCCTCACGCGGATTCGGGGTCGCGTGGTACGGGGGGCGGCATCGTGTCGTCCCAACGCGGCGAGGTCCCGCCGCCGCGGCGGTTAGGCTATAAGAGGTCATATGTCTGGTGCGACCGAGGCTTGCGAGCCGGCCCGGCGGGTTGGCTACGTGGCCAAGGTGTTCCCGCGCCTGTCCGAGACGTTCGTGTTGAACGAGATTCATGAGCTAGAGCGGCAGGGCATCGACGTCCACGTGTTCTCCCTCCATGCGCCTCCCGCCGCCGTGCCGCATCGCCTCCTCAGCGATCTCCGAGCCCCGATCACCTGCGTGGAGAGCTGTGCCGAGCCGTCCAGGACGCGTCGCGCCGGGGCGATGGCGACTCTCTGCGCAGGCTTCTCCGCCGAAGCGTCATTGGGTGATCGGCTGTTTCCACGCCAGTACGTTCGGCTGGCTGTGCGGCTTGCGGCTGCGGCCGAGGGGCTCGCGCTCGGCCGCTTCCATGCCCACTTCGCGTCGCGCGCCGCCCACGTCGCCATGCTGGGGAGCCGGCTCGCGGGCGTTCCCTACAGCTTCACCGCCCATGCCAAGGACATCTACCACGAGGAGGTCGATCAGGACCTTCTGCGGGTGAAGTTGCGCCATGCGGATCTGGTGGTGACGGTAAGCGAGTTCAATCGCCGCACGCTGCTTCGGATCGGCAGCGGGATTCCAGGCGTGGAGGAGAAGGTACGTCGACTCTACAACGGCGTCGACCTAGACCTCTTCCGGCCCCGCACCGGAGGCCTGGGGGTGCCCGGTCGCATTCTCGCCGTCGGCCGTTTCGTCGAGAAGAAGGGCTTCCCCACCCTGATCGAGGCCTGCGCCGTCTTGCGCCAGCGCGGGATCCCCTTCACCTGCGATCTGATCGGCTCGGGGAATCAGCAGGCGCTGCTGGAGGATCTGATTGCGCGTCGTGGACTCGGCGGGCAGGTCACTGTACGCGGCGCACTCGCGCTCGAAGAGGTCGCTTCGGAGATGCGCGCGGCGTCGCTGGTGGTCCTTCCCTGCATCCTGGCCGCCGACGGCAACATGGACGCCCTCCCCACCGTGTTGCTGGAGGCGATGGCGAGCGGGGTCCCGGTGGTCTCGACGGCCCTCTCGGGCATTCCGGAGATCGTCGTCGACGGGGAGACCGGATATCTCGTCGAGCCGGGCGACGCGGTCGCCCTGGCCGGCGCGATGGAGAGGATCCTCCGGGAGCCGGCATCGAGCGCGCGCCTCGGGCGAGCCGGGCGTCAGCGGGCCGAACAGCTCTTCGATCTGCGTGCCAATGTCGCCGTGCTCGGCCGCTGGCTGACGGAAGGATGATGGCATCGTCGCCCCACATCGCCTACGTGTCCGCCGATCGGGGTGTTCCCGTGATGGGGACGAAAGGCGGGTCCACCCATGTTCGCGAGCTGGTGAACGCGCTGTGCGCTCGAGGAGCGGAGGTGCGAGTGCTCACGGCGCGCGCAACCCACGGGGATGACCACGTCCCGCTCGCCGCCCGGATGATCGACGTGTCGCCCGAGCGCTTCTCACGAACGCTCCGGCACCGCATAGAGCGTGCGGCCCCGGCCCCGCTGGGTAAGACCATCGGGAGCGAGACCGCGGGCCTGCTGCTGAACCAGCGAGTGTACGAGTGCCTCCGTCGACTCCACCTGCGGTGGCACGTCGACGTGATCTACGAGCGGTATTCGCTGTGGGGGTTCGCGGGCCTGACGTTCGCGCGCGAGCAGGGCATCCCCTTCGTCCTCGAGGTGAACGCACCGCTGCGGATCGAGCAGGCCAGGTTCCGCACGCTCCACAACGCGGTGCTCGCTGAGGCGCTCGAGAGCCAGCTTTTCCAGCTCGCGGATCGCGTCGTCGTTCCCTCTTCGGCGCTGCGCGAGTACGTCATCGAGCGAGGAGCGCGGACCGGGCGTGTCCGAGTCGTTCCCAACGCGGCGGACCCCAACTTCTTTCGCCGGCCCGGTCCGGCGAACGGCGGGCTCGCGGGGAAGGACGCCTTCGTGGTGGGCTTCCTCGGCAGCCTCAAGCCGTGGCACGGGATGGACGATCTGCTCGTGGCCTTCTCGCGGCTCCATCGGCGCGACCCCGCGTATCGCCTCCTCATCGTGGGGGATGGTCCGCAGCGGCCCGCCATCGAGACGACGTGCCGGCGCGAGCGCGTTGCCGGCGCGGTACGGATCACCGGGAATGTGAGCTATGCGGAGATTCCGAGGCTTCTCTGGCAGATGGATGTGGGCCTCGCGCCCTATCCCTCCTTCCCGGACTTCTACTTCTCGCCGCTCAAGATCTACGAGTACATGGCCGCGCGGGTGCCGATCGTGGCGAGCGCGATCGGCCAGATCGCCGAGATCCTCACCCATCGCCAGACGGCGCTGCTCCATCCTCCGGGCAACATCGGCAAGATGGTCGAGCACATCGAGCGGCTTCGCGCGCACCCTGGCCTCCGAGCGAAGCTCGCACGCCAGGCTCGTCAGCTGATGGTGAAGAGATTCACCTGGGACCGGAACGCTGCCCGCGTGCTGGCGATGGTCGATTCGCTGCGGCGTGCCATGCGAGAGGGCCGGTATGCCCCTGCAGAAGAATCCCTTCTTTAGGAACCTGCGCTGGCAGCGGCTGCTCCGGCTGTTCCACTACTTCCGCTACGACCTGCGGCGGATCAAGGGCGAACTCATCCTCGCCCTCATCTGTACCCTCGGCACGACGCTCGCGGTCCTCGCGCGGCCGTGGCCGATCAAGATCGTCTTCGACTACGCGCTCATTCCGAAGCACCATCTGCGCTGGGCGCTGCCGTTCGAGATCAAAGGATCCGGTGCCCTGGGCGTCGCCACAATCTCGTGCGTGCTGCTCCTGCTCATCGCGCTCGTCTGGGGGCTGTTCTCGTACTACCAGAGCTACGTGATCGCAGCCGCCGGGCAGCGGCTGACGTTCTCGATTCGGCGCCGATTTTTCGCGCACCTGCAACGCCTCTCCCTTAGCGTCCACAACGCGCACCGGACCGGGGACCTCGTGCTGCGGGCCACGGGCGACACGAACATGCTGCGCGAGATGCTGGTCGACAGCGTCCTCATCATCCTCGGCGAGTTCTTGGTCGTGTTCGCGATGGTGGGGGTCATGTTCTACATGGACTGGCAGCTGACGATGGTCAGCTTGGCGGTCCTCCCCGTGATGACCCTGACCACGTTCCGCTTCTCACACGAGCTGCGCGAGGCCGTCCGACTGCAGCGGCAGCGCGAAGGCCGCATGGCGTCGCTGCTGAGCGAGGTCCTGCACGCGATCATGGTGGTGCAGGCCTTCGGCCGCGAGGAACACGAGGACAGGCGCTTCGCAGAGTTCAACAAGCGGAGCCTGAAGCAGGGGTTGCGCGCCGTACGGCTCGAAGCAGGGCTGGAGCGAGTGGTCGAGGTGCTGGTCGCCATCGGAACCGCAGGCGTCGTCTGGTTCGGCGTGCGACGTGTGCTGGCGGGCTACCTGACACCCGGCGATCTGCTCGTCTTCACGGGCTACCTGGGCAGCCTCTACCGACCGCTCCGACGGGTGGCGAGGGTCACGACCCGCCTGTCCAAGGCGACGGTGTGCGGTGAGCGCGTCGCGGACATCCTGGCCATCCAGGAGCGTGTCAAGGAACGCAAGACCGCGCGCGTCGCACCGGTATTCGAGGGGCAGGTCGCCTTCCGCGACGTGTCCTTCCACTACCGCCCGGGTTGCCCGGTCCTGTGTGGCGTCTCCTTCGAGGTCCAGCCCGGGCAGCTGATCGGCATCGTGGGCGAGAACGGGGCAGGCAAGTCCACTCTCGTCGGCCTCCTCCCGCGTCTCTTCGACCCCGTCCAGGGCGTGGTGATCATCGACGGAGCGGACATCAAGGCCTTCACCCTGGAATCGCTGCGTGAGCAGATCGGCATCGTGCTGCAGCAGCCGATCCTGTTCGCCACGACGATCCGCGAGAACATCGCGTACGGAAAGGCGGACGCGACCCTGGAGGAGATCATCGCGACCGCCCGCGCGGCGGACGTCCATGATTTCATCGCGAGGCTGCCCAAGGGCTACGAGACGGTCATCGCCGAGGGCGGCACCACGCTCTCGGGCGGGCAGCGCCAGAAGATCGCCATCGCCCGGGCGATCATCAAGAGTCCCCCGATTCTTCTCCTCGACGAACCGACGACGGCGCTCGATGCCGCATCGGCCGCCGAGGTGAATGCCACCCTGAACCGCTTGAGGGGTGGAAGGACCACGTTCCGCATCGCACACCGGCTCGAGGATGTGGCGAGCGCCGATCTGATTCTCGTGCTCCACGAGGGCCAGATCGTGGAGCAGGGAACGCACTGGGAGCTCTGCCGCGCTGGCGGAATGTACCAGCGGATCTCCGATCTTCAGATGCTTGCGGGAGCGACCCGCAAGGCGGCGGGAACGACAGCTTCATGAGCGGCGCAGACATCCGGACTCTGCTCGATGCCGGCGCGATGCGAGGCGTCCTTGCGCGTATCCCGCTCGTCGCCACCGGGGCCGCGCTGCTCAAGGACGTATCGCTCGAACGCGTATGGGTGAAGCCGGGCCGTCATTTTCACGCCTCCTACCGCATCCAGCTCGACACGGAGGGAGGGCAGGTGGAGACGCTCGCGCAGGCCGGTCTGCTGCGCGACCGGACGCACGCGTCCGACGTGCGCGGCGCGATCCGCGAGATTCCACCCGGCGCGCCGCGCTCGGGGGAGCCAGCCCGCTGGGAGGCTCGGCTGTCCACGGCGCTCGTCGAGTCGCCGCCCGCGCTGGTCCAGCTCTTCCCCTGGGACTACCGCCTGCCCACGCTCCCGCTGGCTTTCGATCTCGGGCGCCTCGAGGCGGAGCTCGCGCCGCTCACGCTCCGCCGCTGCGAGGTCGCCGGCTACTGGCCGGGGATGCGCTGCCAGATTCGCTATCACCTCGGCGACCCGGGAGGCACTCTCTACGGCAAGGTGGTCCCCCACGGGGCCGGCGCTGCGCTCGGCCGGAGTCGCGCCGCGATCGAGGAGAAGGTCGGGGACGGCGCGGTCCTGGTCACACCGAAGCAGTTTGCGGAGCTGCCGGAACTGAATCTCGTGCTGACCGAACCCATCGAGGGCCACGCGTTCATCGACCTGCTGCGCGACGGCGGCGGGGCGGAGGCGGTCCCGCGCGTCGCCGCCGCGCTGGCGCTCTTCCACTCCCTCCCCGTGTCGGGGATCGAGGGACAGTTCCAGCCCGACGATGATCTCGCCGTGGTGGGGCCGTGGGTCGTCCTCGTGAGCACCGTCTTTCCCGACCTTGCGGCCGGCCTCGAGGAGGCCCTGACCGAGCTGCGGAAGGCCCGGCCGGCTGCCGCGCCGGCCGCCTGGTCAGTGGTCCATCGCGATTTCTATGACCGCCAGGTGCTCGTGAGCCCGTCACGCATCGCCTTCCTCGACCTGGACACGGTCTGTCGCGGCCACGCCGAGATCGATGTCGCGAACTTCTGCGCGCACTTCGTCCTGCGCGGCCTCCAATGGCATTCCCGCACGGAGGCCTTCGCCCGCCTCGGGGAGGAATTCGTGACGCACTACCGCGGGCTCCGGCCGAGCACCGACGTGAACCTCTTCTCCTGGTACCTCGCCTCGGCCCTGCTCCGTCTTGCGTGCGTGTACTCGCTCCGCCCCTGGTGGCACTCTCTCACGCTTCAACTCGTCGAGGCGAGCCGCCGTGCGCTCGAGAGATAGATCGGCCCTGCCGGGCCGCCGAGGCCGGAGCTGGCGCACGGCGACGATCAAGTCGTTCGTGCTCTCGGGTCTCATCCTGGCGGCGGCATTGTACGCGCCCGAGGAGGGGGCGAAGCGCGTGAAACGGTTCGACGTGCCGGAGGCGGTTCTCCATTGCGAAGCGGACGCCGACTGCGAGCTGGTCGACAAGATCGGGTGCTGTTCGTGCAAGTCCGGCGGGGCCCGTTGGGCGATCAACCGCACGCGGGAGGACGCATTGCGCCTCTTCCTGAAGCGCACCTGCCGTCACCGCACGGTCTGCGTGCAGCTCGATTCGTGCCCGGACGACCTGGTACCCGCATGCGTCGCGAGCCGATGCGTCGCCCAGATCGCACCTCGGGAAGACCCCGAGCCGCGCGCTCCGTCGGCGTCGGCCGGGTCGTTCAACCATGGATGAGTCGCTGCGCGGCCGCTTCATGGCCCTGGGGGTGCTGTTTGCTGCCGTGGCCGTGATTGGGATCGTGCTCTCGTCCTTCTACCGCAAGACCGCGACGACGAAGACCGTCGTGCTGCCGCCCGACATCTCGGCGTGCGACGAGGATCGCGACTGTGGTCTCTCGAACCAGCTCGGCTGCTGTCCGTGCGAGGCCTCGGGGGCGCAGGGGGCGATCAACAAGCGAATGCGCCCGACCCTAAAGGCCTTCTTGCAGCGCGCCTGCCGGGACGGGGTCGCGTGCATCACTGTGGCGGCCTGTCGGGTCGACATGCAGCCCGTTTGCCGCAATCATCGTTGCGTCCTGGTGACCGCAGCAGCGCAGCGCGCTGCGCAGCAAAGGGACGGGGAGGAGTAGGAGAGGTTCCTGATGGCAGCGACGCGACTCCTCTTCTACTCCCACGACACCTTCGGGCTGGGACACTTCCGGCGCAGCCTGACGATCGCTTCCCACCTGCGTCACTGCCTCCCGGAGACGTCGGTTCTGATCGTCACTGGTCTGGAGGCGGCGTTCGCCTTCGACACCCCGCCGGGGATCGACTTCGTGAAGCTGCCAGGGGTCAAGAAGGTTGGACCGGACGACTACCGCTCCCGGCACCTGCGCATCAGCTTCGACCGCGTCCGTCGGCTGCGCGCGCGGCTCATCAAGGCAGTGGCCAAGAGCTTTTCTCCCCACATGGTGGTGGTGGACAACGTTCCGCGCGGCGTCCATGGCGAGCTCGTGCCGACACTCGAGTTCCTGCGCAGTTTTCGCCCCGAGACGAAGATCGTGCTCACCCTCCGGGACGTCCTCGATGATCCCGGGGCGATCGTACCCCGGTGGAAGCGGTGGGGCGTCTACGAGTTCCTGGAACGTTGCTACGACGAGATCTGGATCGTCGGCTGGAAGTCGCTCTTCGATCCGACCTCGCTCTACGAGTTTCCGGGTGCGGTGAGCGCGAAGGCCAGGTTCTGCGGGTACATCGTGCGGCATGCGTCGCACGAAGCCACCGCGGCCATCCGTCAGGAGCTCCGTCTCGGCGACGAGCCGCTGGCGCTGGTGAGCGCTGGGGGCGGGGGCGACGGCTACGCATTGCTGCGAGCGTACGCCGACGCGTTGGAGGACCGTTCGCCCGGCGTCCCGAAGAGCGTCGTGTGCCTCGGGCCGGATATGCCCCCGCAGCATCGCAACGACTTGAAGCAGAGACTCCTGCCGCGCAGCGATGTTCTCCTCTTCGACTTTCGCCCGGACCTGGTGAGCTTTCTTCCCCTCGCCGCGGTGAGCGTGTCGATGGGCGGGTACAACACGATCGCCGAGGTGGTGGCCCACCACAAGCGCGCCGTGGTCGTCCCTCGCGTGTACCCTCGTCGGGAGCAATGGCTGCGCGCGCGCGCGCTCGAGGACCTGGGTCTCCTACGGACGATCGATCCCGCCGCGGTGAGCCCAGAGACTCTCGGCGAGGCGATCCGAGATCGCCTCGCGACGCCGCCGCCGGCGCTCGCAGTGGATTTCGGGGGCCTCCGCCGCATAACCCACCGGGCGCGCACGCTCCTCGGTCTGGAGGACGCTGCGGGCGGGCAGACCTAGCGCGGGGGTGGCGTGAGGATCGCATACCTCTCCGCCGACCGGGGCATCCTCGTGACCGGCTGCAACGGCGCGTCGACGCACATCCGGGAGTTCGCCAACGCGCTGGCGGCCAAGGGAGCGGAGGTGAAGATCCTCAGCGCGCGAGCAGACGAGGGATCCTCGCGGGCGCCGGTCGCGTGCGAGCTGATCGGGGTGGATACCGATCCTGCCTTGCGCCGGCTGCGCCAGCGGACGGAGCACGTGGCCGGAACGGCGAGCGCGATCGGGACGCAGGCTTCGGAGGTACACGGTCTCCTCCTCAATCAGACCGTGCTCGAGCACCTCGACGCGCTGCACCGGCGGTGGCCGATCGACCTTCTCTTCGAGCGCTACTCTCTGTGGTCAATTGCCGGGTTTCAATTCGCACGCCGCCATCGCATCCCGTTCTTTCTCGAGGTCAACGCGCCGCTGACCGCCCAGCAGGAGGATTATCGCACGCTCTACAACGCGACCACGGCCCGGGCGCTGGAGCACACGCTACTCAGCGGCGCCGACCGAGTGATCGTTCCGTCGCGGGCGTTGGCCGAACACGTGAGCCAGCAAGGCTGCCCCTCACAGCGCGTCCGCATCGTCCCGTGTGGCGTTGCCAGGGAGCTCTTCGCCTCGAACCGCGCCCCGGAGACCATCGTCGAGCAAAGAGATGAGTTTACCGTCGGGTTCCTGGGAAGCCTCAAGCCATGGCACGGCGTCGATATCCTTCTCGAGGCGTTCCGGAAGTTGCGCGAGAGAAGTGAGGCGTATCGACTGCTCGTGGTCGGCGACGGCCCGCTGCGCGGCCTGGTGGAGGACCATTGCCGGCGGCACCGCGCCTCGGGCGGCGTGACGGTCACCGGTGAGGTCGCTCACGCCGACGTGCCGCGCTACCTGGCACGGATGGACGTGGGCCTGGCGACCTACCCGCCGCTGCCGCTCTTCTACTTCTCGCCGCTGAAGGTTTTCGAGTACGCTGCCGCCGGTGTGCCGATCGTCGCGAGCACGAGTGGCCAGATTGCAGAGGTCCTCGAGCACCGCGTCAACGGCCTGCTGCATCGTCCCGGGGACGTCGAGGAGATCGTGCGGCACGTCGAGGAGCTGCGTGCCCGGCCGATTCTGCGGGTTCGCTTTGCCAGGCGGGCGCGGCGCGCGGTCCTGAAGGGTTACACCTGGGACCGTCAGGCCGGGCGGCTGCTCGGCTTCGCCGAGAGCGTGTGCCGGCGGTACACAGATTTCCGCTAGCTAGTCAGAATGGAAACCCCGGCTCCGATTCGCAGCGTACGGTAGTACGCGTCGCGTGAGCAGAGCTACATGCGAAAGGATTCGGTCGACGGGCGAGGAGAGCAGATGCGTCGCAGGAGACCAGGCCCCGTCGCTCGAGCCTCAGTGGGGATCGCGGGCCCCTCGCCCTCGATCCGAACCTACCGGTAGGCCTTGACGATCGCCCGCTCGTGGAAGTACCGGCCGGCATAGCCATCGAGGCGCTTCCTCCAGTAGCTCGCGATGATGTCCACCTTGGCAAACCCGCTTTGCTCGAGTCTCTCCACCAGGAATGCCCGCGTCGGGAGCAAGCCTCGCTTGGGGCCTTCCCTTGTCCGCCTGACCACGAGCGGCTCGTCGACGACGGCGCGCTTCATCCCGGCCACGAGAAACTCCATGATCGCCATCTCGCCCGTGACGGACGCCACCTTATCTAGGGCCAAAAAGGGGTACTTGAGATGGTGGAATACGGAAAAGAACAGCGTCACGTCGAACCGGCCGATCGTCCGCTCGTCCAGGTCGGTGACGTCGAGAAACCTGAATTCCACGTTCGACTTCAAGAGATGCTTGACGACATGAA
>WNFC01010043.1_pt1 | contig 10490 bp, 7 predicted proteins | sample 5400541 | NCBI WGS metagenome assembly WNFC01 (sample SAMN13153342, study PRJNA577476) | soil metagenome | isolation source: 120 cm saprolite under Douglas fir tree site 2 hole 2 replicate 1 | place: USA:California | collected 2015-04-18
TGCGTGACGGCCATGGAGCTCGATATCAACCCGGACTGGATGTCATTCATGTACTATCTGGCGAAAAATCATCCAGCCAACCCAACCCCGGTCAACCTGCTGCGCGGTCAGATCCAGCCGCCTGACCGGTACTACTCAATCTCGAACCGAGACTTCACGGCGGTCTTCACCAAATGAGCGTCCCAACGCCGGCGGCACGGGTCACCGAGCCGCAGAGCGGGGTTCCCGCGCGCCTGTCGGGGCCGCTGCGGTGGCTCTGGGCCGCCGCGGCTAGCACTCGGCCGCGGCAATGGCCGAAGAACCTGCTTGTCTTCGCGGCACCGCTGGCCGGTGACACGTTCGGCCGCTCGTATGGTTTCTGGTACGCCCTACTGGCCGCAGGAGCCTTCATCGCCGGATCGGCGGCGGTGTATCTCGTCAATGACATCGTCGACGCCGAGCGTGACCGCGCGCACCCGTACAAGAGGTTCAGGCCGGTGGCGTCGGGCCAGCTGCCGGTGTCGCATGCCGTCGTACTGGCGGCCTGCCTTGTCATCGTCGCGCTTGGCTCGGGGCTGATGGTCGGCGAGCCGCTGCTCGCGGCTGTGGTCGCGGCCTACCTCGTGATCTCGTTCCTGTACTCGGCGGGGCTGAAGCACGTCCCGGTGGTCGAGCTAGCATGCGTGGCATCGGGATTCGTGCTCAGGGTCGTCGGCGGGGCCGCCGCGACACACGTCCCGCCGTCGGGCTGGTTCCTGCTCGTCTGCAGCCTCGGCGCGCTCATGGTGGCGATCGCCAAGCGTTATACCGAGCTCACCGTTCTCGGCGCTGACGCGGTGAAACACAGGCCGGCCATGCGGGGTTATTCGGCCCCGATGCTCAGGCTCGCGCAGCGCGCGACTTCGGCGATCATGGTGGGCTCGTATGTCCTGTGGGCAGCGGCCGAGCCGGCGCCAGAGATGCGATCATGGCACTTGATCAGCTCGATAGCGCTGGTTGCCGCGCTGGCAAGGTTCGACCGCCTCACGGCCCGGGCGACAAGCAAGCCGGTCGAGGACCTGATCGCCCGCGACCCGATAATGGTGATCTGCGAGGCCGTCTGGCTGGTGCTGTTCGCGGCCGGGCTGTAAGCGGGACCCGGCACGCGGCGAAGGAGCCACGGAGATGCTTGACAATCTTGGCAGGCCCGGGCGGGTGCTGCTGCTCGGCGGCACCAGCGAGATCGGCCTGGCGATTCTCGCCGCGCTCAGGGCGCCGGCTGACACCGAGGTGCTGCTGGCCGGCCGGGACGAGCAAAGAATGGCTGCGGCCGGCAAGGAACTGCCGTACCGGTGCACGACGGTCGCATTCGACGCGCTCGAGACCGGCAGCCACGAGGCGGTCGTCGCCGAGATCTTCCTCGGCGGCCCCGTCGACCTGGTAATAGCTGCGACCGGCGTGCTCACCCCGCAGGCCGACGCCGACCGCGACCCGGTGCTCGCTGCCCGGATGATCGAGGTGAATTTCACCAGCCACGTCACCACGCTGCTCGCGGTGGCCAGCCGGATGCGCACGCAGCGATACGGGACCATCGTGGTGCTGTCATCGGTAGCAGCGATCCGCCCGAGGAAGGCGAACTACGTCTATGGTGCGGCCAAGGCTGGCCTAGACGCTTTCGCTCGCGGCCTGACCGACGCGTTGGCCGGCACCGGCATCAGGGTGCTGCTGGTGCGGCCGGGCTTCGTCACCGGCCGGATGACCGCAGGATTGCCCCCGGCGCCGATGTCGTCCACGCCTGCCCAGATCGGCGGCGCCGTGGCGGCGGCGCTTGACGGCAAGGCGTCGCTGCTGTGGGTCCCGCGCGGCCTCGCGGTTGCGGCCATGGTGATCCGGCTGATACCCAGGCCGTTGTGGCGCCGAATGCGCCGGTAACGGCCTGTCTGATTCTGTTGAGTCTGTGTTGTTACCTGCCTATTGGACGGCGAATCGTCGTACTGTTGGGGTGCCGAGTACGACTAGCAGCGATGGGGCTGCCACGCGTTCATCAATCAGGCGGTCATGAGCAATCAGAGTGCTAGGCGGCGGGCCGGCTCAGCATCCTTGCCTGCCGTCAGCTGGCCAGTCTGGTCCGGGTCACCGCCTGCAATCACTGATTTCTTCAGCCCGCGCCCGGAAACCGGCTACGGCCTCGACGCTGGCCTCGGCGACATTGTGCAGCGATCACCGGGCGAGCAGCAGGCGCTGACGGTCCTTGTCGGTCCCAGCGGGTTTGGCAAGACGCACCTCGCAGCCGCGGTTCTGCGCGCCGCTACGCGCCTGGGCAGGACCGATCTGCAGGTGTGGGTGAATGCGTCAAGCCCTTCCGCCGTCGTGATGGGTTACGCCAGGGCCGCCGAGGACATCAGTCTCACCGATCGCGGCGTGCTGCCCGACGCGGCGGCAGCGCGTTTCCTTGACTGGCTCGGCCGCACCGACAAGCGGTGGCTGGTCGTGCTCGACAACGTGACGGACTCCGGCGGGCTGCGCGGGCTCTGGCCGGCCGGCCTCAGCGGCCAGACCATCGTCACCTGCCATCCGTCGGCCGACATGTCCGAGGTCACCGATCTCGGGCCGAGGATCTGCCGGATCGGCGAGTTCAGCCCGCGCGAGGCCCTAGGGTACCTGACGGCCCGGCTCTATGACGAGGCAGGCAAGCGGGTCGAGGCGGTCGACCTCGCCGCCGATCTCGGGTACATGCCACTGGCGCTTGCGCTAGCCACGACCACGATCGCGAGCACCGCGCTCGACTGCCGCCAGTACCGGATCAGGTTCGCAAGCCGCAGGCAGGAGCTGCTCGGGCGGGCAGCCGGCGGCCAGGTATCCCCGGCCGAGGTGGCCTGGTCGCTCGCTGTCGACCGGGCGGACCAGTATCCGCCGGCTGGCCTGGCCAGGCCGCTGCTCGCCCTCGCCGGGCTGCTCGACCCGGCGGGAGTGCCTGTCCAGGTCACGGCCAGCAGGGCGAGCTGCGGCTACCTGTCGCGGCATGGCCGCGGCATGCCGGTCGAGGCGAAAGAAGTCATGGCCGCCCTCGGCAATCTAGCGCGGTCTGGGCTTGTCATGATCGACCGGTCGGCCAGCGCCGGGATGATCGCGGTCCATCCGGTCGTCCAGGAAACGGTGCGCCGGCTGGTGCCCCCGAGCGTGCTCGACGATGCCGCGCGCTCCGCCGCCGATGCGCTTTGTGAAGTCTGGCCTCAGCTGGAAGCTGATCCGCTGCTTGATCAGGCGCTGCGCGGCTGCGCTGGCTGGCTCGGCGGGATCGCCGGCGACCTGCTGTGGCTGCCCGAGCCGCATCCCGTGCTGATCAAGGCGGGGCAAAGCCTGAACGACGCGGGCCTGGCCGGAGCCGCGGTCGCGTACTGGAAGTCCATGCTCGCGGCAAGCAGCCGGGCGCTTGGCCCCGAGCACCCGAGGACGCTGGAGATCCGCGACCTGCTGGCAGGCGCGTGCGAGACGGCCGGGCGGCTCGACGAGGCCAGGGAGCTAATGTTGATGAGCCTGGCCGAGCGGGAGCAGGTGCAGGGTCCCGAGCACCCGGATGCCCTCACCACTCGGGCCGCCCTGGCCAGGATCTACCGCGCGGCCGGCCGGTATGACGCGGCAATCGATACCTACGCGCGGGTGGTCTCTGATCGCGAGTGGGTGGTGGGGCGCGACCATGCGGACACGCTCGGCGCCCGTAGCCAGCTGGCCAGCACCTACCTGATGGCCGGCCAGGCTGATCAGGCGATCGCCTTGTACCAGCGCAACCTGGCCGACTGGGAGCAGGCGCTCGGGCCCGAGCACCATGACGTGCTCACCGAGTACATGAACCTCGGCCGCGCCTTCCAGGTAGCCGGCCGGCTCGACGAGGCGATCGCCATCTTCAGCCGGGTCAGGAAGATCAGGGAAAGCGGCCTGGGCCAGGATCATCCGGATACCGTCAGCGCCGCCGGGCAGCTTGCGTACGCGTACAAGACCGCGGGGCGGCTAAAGGAGGCGATCTCGCTTTACCGCCAGGTACTGGCGAGTCGCGAGGGGGTCCTCGGCGCTGACCATCCCGACACGTTGCTGGCGCTCGGAAACCTGGCGTCCAGCTATCACTCCGCGCACCGGATGAAGGACGCCATCCCGCTGTACGAGCGCCTGGTCGTCGACCGGGAGCGGGTCCAGGGCCCAGACCACAGGGACACCCTTACCGCCAGGGCCAACCTGGCTGGCGCCTATCACTCGGCCGGCCGGCTGGCGGACGCGCTGCCGGTCTATGAGCAGGCCGTCGCTGACTTCGAGCGCGTGCTGGGATCCGATCACGCCGACACGCTCACGTCGCGCGGAAATCTCGCGCACGCCTATTACATGGCGCGTCGGCTGAGCGATGCGATCAGGATGTTTGAGCGAACGATTGCCGACTCTGAACGGGCACTGGGCCCCGATCACCCTCTTACTAAGACAATAAGCGACAATCTCCGTACAATTTCCCGGTTACAGGCGGTTACAGGCAGTTAAAACGCACACGTAACGGGCGCGAGGCCGGTTCAGAATGCGCGCGTCCTGCGGCATAAACCCCACGCCAGGCCGCATTACCGCGTCGGTAAAGGTAAACTCTTTACCGAGCCATTGGCTTTTTATTAATGCATTTGCAGCATTGGCGCCACGGTCGCCGGGCATGATCATTTTCGGCCGGACTGGGCGCCCGACCGGCGCTCCGAGCCGCGCCGTGCGATCCCGTCAGGCAAGGAGGCGTTCGCTGTGAGCACCACAGGCTCGACCCTTACCCGAACTCAGCTGGCTCCGGTAGGAGCCCAGCAGATTCACATAGCGATGGTGGCACCGCCCTACTTCAATGTTCCGCCCGCCGCATACGGCGGAATCGAGATCGTGGTCGCCGATCTAGTTGACGCACTGGTCGCGCGAGGCCACAAGGTGACGCTTATCGGGGCAGGTAATCACGGGACCAGGGCGCAGCGATTCCACCCCACCTGCGACCTCGGCGCGGCCGATCAGCTGGGCGAGCGGATGCCTGAGATCATCCACGCGGCCAGGGCCGCAAACATCCTCGAAGCACTGGATGTCGACGTGATCCACGACCACACTATGGCCGGACCGCTGATGGCGCGTGGACGGCTCACGCCGACCGTCGTGACGGCGCACGGCCCGGTCAACGGCGATTATCGCGAGTTCTACCGCGCGCTCGGCGACACCGTCCAGCTCGTGGCCATCTCCAAGGCGCAGCGGTCCAGCGCGCCCGACCTGGCCTGGTCCGCCACGGTGCACAACGCGATTCGCTCGGATACGTTCCCGTTCCGAGCGGAGAAGGATGACTATGCGGTGTTCCTCGGCCGGTTCCATCCGGAGAAGGCCCCGCACCTCGCGATCGACGCTGCCAGGGCGGCCGGGCTGCCCATCGTGCTGGCAGGCAAATGCGCTGAACCGGTCGAGCGCGCCTACTTCTCGCGCGAGATCGAGCCGCGGATAGGCAGCGACGTGACCATCTACGGCATAGCGGATGCCGCCGCCAAGCGGCGGCTGCTCTCCCGCGCGGCCTGCATGGTGTTCCCGATCTGCTGGGAAGAGCCGTTCGGGATGGTCGTGATCGAGGCGATGGTCTGCGGTACGCCGGTCGTCGCGCTTCGCAGGGGTTCGGTGCCTGAACTGATCGTGCACGGCCAGACCGGCATTATCGTCGACGATCCCGATGATCTTCCCGCGGGCATCCTGCAGGCGCGCGAGCTCGACCCCGCGGTCTGCCGCAAGCACGTCGAGTCCGGCTTCACCGTCGAGGTGATGGCAGAGGGCTACGAGGATGTGTACCGGCGTGCCCTGTCCATGGCGCCTGAGCCATGGCTGACCGGCATGGACCAGGCTCACATCATCAGCTAGGGCCCGCCCTTAGCCACGGCTCGTCCAGGCAAAGAACAGCGGCGGCGCTAGTCTTTAGCGTGTGGCTGCCCGCGGTACCCGAGCGACGCAGGAACTGACCGGGCTGAGGATCGCGTACTCCGTGCACGCCTACGACCAGCAGGACCCGGTTGGCGGTGGCTCGTATGGCAACGGGGCCGCGGCCGCGCTCGGCGTGCCGCCCGGGCAGGTGTTCAAGACGCTGATCGCCACTGTGGACGGCAGCATGACGGTCGCCGTCGTGCCGGTGGCCGGCCAGCTGAATCTCAAGGCACTGGCTCAGGCCGTCGGCGGCAAGCGATCCGAGATGGCCGAGCCGGCTGCTGCCGAGCGGGCGACCGGATACGTCACAGGCGGGATCTCCCCGATCGGCCAGCGCAAGCTGCTGCCCGTGGTCATCGACTCGTCGGCGCTCGACTGGCCCGCGGTCTACTGCAGTGCGGGGCAGCGCGGGCTGCAGTTGCAGCTAGCGCCCGCCGACCTGGTCCGCGTGACCGGCGCGGTCGTGGCTCCCATCGCCAGGCCTTCCGGGGGCGCCGGGGGCGCTGGGGGCGGCGGGGGCGGCAGCTGAGCTGACCCGCGGCTCCGCTGAGCTGACCCGCGGCTCCGCTGACCTGCGCGCGGCCGACCCAGCCGCGATCCTGGATGGCAGGCGCCGGCTGATGGCCAGCGCCAGCACTCCACCGGCGGCGGTGATGCCGAACGCGACCGCCAGCCCTGCCGACAGCGACCAGCCGAACCGCACCGCCGCGCTGATTGCGGCCCCGCCGATGCCGATTCCGAGCGCGCTGCCGAGCACGTCGGCCAGGTTCAGCGACGCCGACGCCCAGCCCTCCCGGCCCGCCGGAGCCTCAGCGAGCATCAGCAGTGTGATCGGCGAGTAGGACAGGCCCATCCCGAGGCCGGCGACCGTCCACGCGACGATCCCTTCGGCGACCGGCACATTAGGGCGCAGCATGGCGCTGAGCCCGGCGATTCCCGCCAGGATGATCACCAGCCCGATCCTGACCAGGCGCCTGCCCTGCCACCGGGCGTTCGCCCGGGCCTGAATCCAGGAGCCCGCCGTCCATGTCAGCGCCGGGCCGGTCACCGCCAGGCCAGCCAGCACGGGCGTCCGGTGCCGCAGGATCGTGATCGTGAGCGTGACGAACGCGTCGGCACCGAAGAAGCAGAAGGTCAGCAGCGCGCGGCTGAGCGTCGTGGCCGGGAGCCCGTACCTGGCCGACAACGTTCCCGCGGGCATCAGGCGGCGGAGCACAGGTACGCCGAGCGCGCAGCCGGCGGCGAAGAGCGCGCAGCCCGCGGCGACGCTCAGCGGACCAGGGACGCCTGCCGCGCCCGACGCTCCCGCGCCTGCGGGGGCCACGCTGGTCGCCGACCCGACCGCCAGCGTCAGGCCGGTGAGCACGAGCCCGGCGGCGACTGCCACGCCGACCCCGTCGATCAGCCGGTGCCCGGCGTCATCGGCATGCGCCGGAGGCTCGCCCGGCCGGATAACCTTCGCCGGCGCGCGGCCCAGCCGCACGAGGGCAGGAATGGCGACCGGCCCTGTCAGCGCGACGAAAGGCAGCAGGCCGAGGAAGACCCACCGCCAGCCGAAGAGTCTAGCCACCTCAGCGCTGAGGGCCGGCCCGGCAAGGCCTGGCGCCACCCAGGCCGTCGACAGCACGGCCATCATCCGCGCCCTCAGGTGGTCAGGCAGGCTGCGGCCGATCGCCACGTAGGCCACGGCCGGGACCGCGCCTGCACCTAGCCCCTGCAGCGCACGGCCGGCGATGAGGATGGGCATCGACGGAGCCAGCCCCGCGATCGTCAGCCCGATGCTGAACACGGCGACCCCGGCCAGGTACGGAGCGGCGGGCCCGCGCCGGTCGGCCGCCCGGCCCGCCGCGACTATGCCGACCATCGTCCCTAGCAGGAACGCGCTGAACACGAAGCCGTACAGGCCCAGCCCGTTCAGGTCCCTCGCGACTAGCGGCATCACGGTGACGACCGCGAGCGCCTCGGCGGCGACGAAGGTAATAGTCGCCGCCAGGCCCGCGGTCAGCGCCCGCCGTTCCGCCGCCCACAGTCCGTCCGCCATCGCCTCAGCCTTCGTGCCGCAGAATGTCGCCCCCGTAGCCTAAGAGCTCAGGCGCGCTTGAAGTCAAAGCCGTTCCGGCTGCTGGCGGCGCGCGGCCTCAGCGCCGGAAATGTGAGCGGGCCGGACGGCCCACGCCGACAGTCAGTCGACCTTGACCGGCAGGGACACCGACAGCGCGCGGCCCTTCGCGTCACGGGCCTCGACAGCGAAATACGGGCCCTTGGCTGGCACGGTGATAGCGGTCTCGAACCCCGATTTAGGTGCGGCGCCGACCTTTTTCAAGGTGGTTTGCGCCGCCCCGGCCAGCACGCTCCAGGACGCCACCTCGGTCGCGCCGTTCCAGCTCGCATATACCGTGGCGCCGCCAGGCCGGCGCCGGGCCGCAACGGCAGGAAGCTCGGTCGGATGACCCGACCAGTCGCCGATGAACGACCGGTAGGTGGGGTCTCCCTTGATGAGCTGGCCGTCCATGATCAGTTTTCCGTCGGGGGAGAACTCCGAGAAGTACGGGTTCGTGCCCCAGCCGACGAACATGCCGCCGCCAGGCAGCAGCTGCGCATTGCCCATGGCCTTGGCGAGCACCAGCTCATGCGGGTGGGTGAACTGCCTTACCAGCGTGACGAGCATCTTGCTGTAGTCGATGTTGAGTATCAGCGCCCGCGACTCGTTCTCGTTCTTGGGCAAGACACCGTCGTATCCGTCGTCGAAGACCGTCAGGGTGCTGGGGCCGTGCGGCCGGGTGTCGTGCTGCCAGTAGAACTCGCTGCCCGGTCCCATCGTGAAGTCCGACTTCTTGCCGTTCAGCCGCCAGGCGATCTTGCCGGTTTTCCTGCTGACCTTGTACACGCACCAGGTGTTCCTGGCGCCGATCAGCAGGTCACCGTCCCCGGCCTCAGCGATAGTGTTGATGTGGAAGTAGTCGTACGGCTTCGAATTATGCCCGTGCCCGCCCTCGATCGGAAGGTACGCCTCGTCCAGGCCGACGTGGTCGAGGCTGTCCCATTCAAACAGCAGCTTGCCGGTGGCGATGTCGATCTCCTGCGCGACTCCGGACAGCATCCAGCCATTCTTCGGCCCGCCAACTGCCGACAGGTCGTACCGCAGCTTGCGGAACGCGGTGACCAGCGCGGTCCCCTGCGGGGTCACCACGAATTCGTGCTGGTCCACCTTCAGGCCGTGCCAGGCGCGGATGGTGTGAATCACCTGGTAGGTGTCATCGGCGATGATGCCGACGCCCTCGCCGTAACCGCCCGAGATGACCCGGCCCTGAAACCAGGTCAGGACCGGCTTGCCCTGGTAGGTCTGGCGCTCGAAGTCCAGCTTCGATTGGTTCAGCGTGTCGGGCGAGAACCAGACCAGCTCGCCAGTGGTATCCATGATCATCGCGCCGCCCTGGGCGGGACCGGAATTGGCGAGGCCCAGGAACAGGTACTGCAGGTCGTGATCGGGAACGAACTGACGCAGCGTGACCTTGGGGGGCGTCAGGTCGGGCCGTGACACAAAGTGCTGAAGATTCTTGTCCGGCCGGCGCGCGTTACGCTCGTTGGCGCTGCTCGTCCCGCAGCCGACAAGGCCCAGGCCAGCCGCCGCCGCGGCGGCCGTGCCGGTCCGCTTCAGCAGCTGCCGCCGGGTCAAGCGCTCGTTCATGCGGTACCTCGCCACAAGATCAATTGCTGCGCGGTCAGCTGATCATCGCGCAGCCTTTGCCGAGGCCAGAGATTCTAGACCAGAAGCTTCGATGCGCCCGATGCAGGCCGTTATACCCCATTACCTCAGCCGATCTTAACGGGAGCCGATTTCTTCAGCACTTTGCCCTTCGCATCGAGGGCGTGAACAGCGAAGTAGGGACCTTTGCTGCCGACGGCGATGGCGGTCTCGAAGCCGGTCTTTCGCGCCGCACCGACCCTAGCTAGCGAGGTCTTCGTCTTCCCGGCGAACACGGTCCATGACCTGACCTCGGTGGCGCCGTTCCAGCTAGCGTAGACGGTGGCGCCTCCCGTGCGGTGGCGCGCAGCGACCGCAGGGAGGTCGGCTGGATGGCCGGTCCAGTTCTCAGTGAACGCACGGTAGGACGGAGCACCTTTGATTATGTCGGCGTCGAGCAGCAGCCGTCCGTCGGCCGCGAACTCCGAGAAGTGCGGCTCGGTGCCCCAGCCGACGAACATCCGGCCGTCACGCAGCAGCTGGGCGCTGCCCATGGCGCCCGCCAGGTAGGTTTGGCGCGGATGTATGTAGGCCTTCTGCAGAAAGACGCGCTTCGTCTTCGTGTTGACGTAGAGCACTATCGCCCGGGAGTTCCGCTCCTCGGCCGGCAGCCCGCCATTGTCGAATACGGCCAGCCGGCCGTTGCTGTGCGGGCGTACGTGGTGCTGCCAGAAGAACTTGCTCCGCGGTCCCATCGTGAAGTCCGACCTCTTGCCGTTCAGCCGCCAGACGATGTGCCCGGTCGTGCGCTTGACTCGGTAAACGGTCCAGGTGTTCCTTCCGGAGATCAGTAGGTCTCCCGTGCCGTCGCCGACCTCGGCGATCGAAT
>WNFC01010044.1_pt1 | contig 10490 bp, 6 predicted proteins | sample 5400541 | NCBI WGS metagenome assembly WNFC01 (sample SAMN13153342, study PRJNA577476) | soil metagenome | isolation source: 120 cm saprolite under Douglas fir tree site 2 hole 2 replicate 1 | place: USA:California | collected 2015-04-18
ACCAGTTTGACGGTCACTGGCGCCTTCATTATCTTGCTGAAGGTCAATGTTGCGCTTACCTTGCTCGTCTTTCTCTTTGTGCCAATTATGGCTGTGCACGCGCTGTATTTCAATAAAAAGATGAATAGGGCGTTACGCAACAGCAAAGATAGAATCGGTGATATCAATGCGCAAGTTGAAGATACGCTTGCAGGTATCAGAGTGGTAAAATCATTTACCAACGAAGATGTTGAAAAAAGCAAGTTCGCCTACGCAAACAATCGTTTTCTCGCCAGCCGCAGAGATGGCTATAAAAGTGAGATGTACTTTTCCAGCGGATTACTTGCCTTCACCCAGCTTATTACCATCGCTGTGATCATCTTTGGTGGCGTCGCTATTGTTCATGCATCCCTGGATGTAGCTGATTTGCTCACCTACTTATTATGTGTCGGTATCCTCATCGATCCAATTCAGAAATTAGTCAATTTTGGCAGGCTCTATCAGGAAGGAATTACCGGATTTCACCGGTTCATGGATATGATGGAGGTGGCGCCCGATCTGCAAGACGCGGCAGATGCGATTGATCTGACACAGGTTCGGGGGAATGTGGAGTTCAAAGATGTCAGCTTCAAGTATCAAGAAGATCATCAGTATGTCGTGAAGAACCTCTCGCTGGAGATACAGGCCGGCGAATACGTTGCCTTAGTCGGGTCTTCCGGCGTTGGCAAAACAACGCTCTGCTCGTTAATTCCGCGTTTCTACGAAGTCAATGCGGGACAAATACTGCTGGATGGGCAGGATATCCGAGATGTTACCTTGCGCTCATTACGAAGAAATATCGGGATTGTCCAGCAAGATGTCTATTTGTTTGCCGGGACCGTCGCGGACAATATCGGCTATGGGAAACTTGACGCAAGTCAGCAAGAAATCATTGACGCGGCCAAACAGGCGCACGCGCATGATTTTATCATGGCGTTACCGCATGGCTATGACACGGATATCGGCCAACGCGGCGTAAGACTCTCAGGCGGGCAAAAGCAGCGGTTGAGTATCGCGCGCGTCTTCCTCAAAAATCCCCCTGTCATCATTTTTGATGAAGCGACGAGCGCGCTGGATAATGAAAGTGAAAAGGCTGTGCAGGATTCATTGGAAAAGTTAGCCGACAACCGCACAACGCTTGTCATCGCCCATCGTTTGTCAACCATCCGCAATGCCCAAAGAATCGTGGTGTTAGCTGACACCGGGATCGCTGAACAGGGCACGCATGCGGAGTTAATCGCATTGAATGGCGTCTATGCGAACTTGTACAACATGCAAGCAAAAATATGAGACCGGATTTCAGACACTTACTGAAGGATTCTGCCGTTGACGAATTGGCTGCAGGACGTGCTGCAAGTACATACTGTGAGACCCCGATCATACCCCCAGCAAGAAAGTAGAGGAAAAATAGGAATCAAAGGTACTTCAGTATAGAACATTTGACAACTAAATTCGTGATGCCTACAATGCGAAAGATCATATAGATGCATTGCTATATGGCCTATTTTGTATTGTCATTGGAGGTGCCCCATGGCATCGGCGGTTACGTGGCAGAGCTATCCCCCCGAAACACTCCTGCGAGAGCGCTTTCACATCACCACGGGCTTTCATCCCGGGCAGCGTGATATCATTGAACAACTCCTCCAGAGCAAACGCCTGCTTGTCATTCAACGTACAGGCTGGGGCAAATCGTTGTGTTATCAGATGGCTAGTCTCTACTTTCCTCACCTCACCATCGTCTTCTCTCCACTCAAGGCATTAATGCGCGATCAATGTCAACGCTGCAACGATATCTATAACATCCCAGCCGCCATCGTTAGTTCGGACTTTTCCCCAGAAGAGAATAGAACAACGCTGGCACGGGCGATAGCAGGTCACTGCAAAATACTTTTTATTGCCCCGGAACGCCTGGATAATGCCGTTTGGCAAACATATGTGCTCAAAATGCGTATCAGTATGGTGGTGATTGACGAGGCGCACTGCATCTCGACCTGGGGACACGACTTTCGTCCTCAGTATCGTCGCATTGCTTCTATGCTGACGGCTCTTCCCAGGCATATGCCTGTTCTCGCTCTCACTGCGACGGCCAATAAACGTGTCGAGCAAGATATTCTTGAACAGTTGGGAGCAGGTGTCCAGCTCATACGTGGTACCATGCAGCGCCCCAACCTGTACTTGAACGTAGTAACCCTACAAGGCGATCGAGAAAAGCTGGGTTATTTGGGAGAAATGCTTTCTTGCTGCCCCGGGACGGGTGTTATCTATACCGCTACAAAACACGATGCAGAAATGGTGGCCGCATTTCTCAATAGTCAGGGCATCGTATCAGAGTATTACCATGCAGGGCGAGATGATGCCATACGCCAGGACATCGAGCAGAAGTGGATGGCAAACCAATATAAAGTGGTGTGCTCGACCAATGCCCTTGGCATGGGCATCGACAAACACGACCTGCGTTTTGTCATCCATTATCATATACCTGCGTCGCCCATTCATTACTATCAAGAAATGGGTAGAGCTGGCCGCGATGGAAAAGTGGCCTGGTGTATCCTGCTCTATGATCCCAGGGATCTGGATATACAAAAACACTTTATTCGCAACGCAAAGCCAGAAGGAAAGTGTTACGAAGTCGTTTTGCAACGCTTACGTGTAGAACATCTGGGTTTATATGACATCGTACGCGAAACAGGCTTTGCACAGCCTGCGCTAGAAACTATTTTGGCTGACCTGGCAGAACAGGGCATGATTGAACGCAATGCCAGGGATCGCACCTATCGTGCCACTATGAGTCTACGACAACTGGATTTCTCTGCCCATGACACTGTCAGGCTGCAAAAAGAACGCGAATTAAGTGATATACAGAACTATGCACAAAAGGCGGAGTGCTACATGGAGTACCTTACTACGTATCTTGGGGATCAACCAGGTTATTCCTGTAGGTCATGTGGCCGGTGTCGCGCATCGAACTTTCCAATTGTGAGATCATCAAAAAGAATGCAAGAAGCAGTCGTTTATTATCTAGAAGAGGCATTGCTGCCACATATCGAGAAGCGTGGTGGGAAATCTCCAGCCCATGAAGCGGGGTGGTCGCTTGCATATCACGGTATCAGCCGTGTCGGGAAACTTGTCCGGGTTAGCAAGTATGAGGATGCCGGACCATTTGCGCTCAGTCTTGTAACGCGCGCTGTTGAAATAATACGTAATCGCTATCCAATCGAGGCCATCAATGGTATAGTAAGTGTGCCCCCGACCAGGAGCGGTATGTTGGTCGAGAGCTTTGCGCGGCAGGTTGCCGCCCGTTTAGGTGTGGAATATTTAGCGGCGCTCGAAAAAGTGCGTATAACGCAAGAGCAGAAGTCTCTGAAGAATCGGCTGCAGAAGGCAGATAACGTCAAGGGAGCTTTTGCTGTGAAGTCTCCCGAGTTAGTTACTGGAAGAACATTGCTACTTATCGACGATATCTACGACTCAGGTTACATGATGCGTGAGGTTGCACAAACACTGATGCAGGCGGGAGCAAAAATGGTGTATCCATTCACTATCACACGTACTGCTCACTCGGATGACCAGTGAGGAGAAATGATGGAGAGAAATTTACAAGAGCAAGCATGCTGGCTCCTGCTGGTATTTGAAAGTGGCCTCTCTACGCGCATTGTCAATGACATTCTTATAGCCTGGTGCTACCAACTTGGGCGAACGCTCCAGGAATTCTTTGCGCTCGACTCCGGGGAATGGAGTGCAGCATGCAACCTCAATCCGGAGATGATCGCGAAGCTCGAACAGGCTAAAGAAAAGCTCGCCGGGCAAGCATTTCTGGTGGAACAGTTGGCTCACGACAATATTCACCTGCTCACAGTCCTTGATGAGGTCTATCCCAGGCTTCTCAAGTCGTCCCTCAAGCGTAATCAAACGCCCCCGGTACTCTTCTATGCTGGCGACTTAGGTATACTCGAGCGCACAACCATCGCTATCATTGGCTCTCGCAATGCAGGGGAAGCAAGTCTCGTATTCACTCGTGAAGTTGCCAGCTACCTGGCAGGGCAGGGAGCCAATGTAATTAGTGGCAATGCGCGTGGCGTTGATCGTGCCGCCTACGAAGGAGCAACCGGCGCGGAGGAAGGGCATACAAGCGTTGTACTCCCACATGGCATCCGCAAACTCAGCGGTGTGCAGATGCGCAATTTGCAGCCGAAGATTGAAGCGGGAAAGGTATTATTGCTAAGTCAGTTCCATCCCGATGCGCAGTGGGTAGTCAGTCGCGCTATGGAGCGCAACAAGGTGGTGACGGGGCTGGCGCAAATAGTAATTGTTGCCGAAGCGGATACCAAAGGCGGGACGTGGGAGGGTGCCAATGGAGCGCTGAAGCAGAAGCGGCCGCTATATGTGTGTCAATCAGAGCCTTCTTCATCGCTGCCAGGCAACGCGGCGTTGATCGAACATGGTGGCCATCCTCTACCCTGGCCAACGCAGGCACTGTCAGACACCCTCTCTACACTACTCCAGGAAAGCGCAGTGTTACAGCAACAGCAGAATGATCTGCCGGCACGTCCAGATCAACTGTCACTTCTTTGATCAGAATATTTATATTATCTACATAGATAGTACAATATAAATTCTCTAATCTCTACGCGAAACTTGAAACCATCGAAGAGTTTTGGAAAAGATTGCACGTGAGTAAACCATCTTCATCACCCTACATGTTTGTAATCGATCCCATATTTTGGCCAATGATTTAATAAATAATAGAATCAGGAGTATTGTGATTGTAGACCTGGATGCTCTTCTTAAGGGCATCCAGGTTGGTTAAGTGAGGCGTGTCAAAACTCGGATAACAACCATTACAAAATCATTGATCGTACGTTGATATATATAGGCAGATCAATTTAAGCTGTGAAGTGTTTCTACTATCCCAATAGGATGAGCTGGTTTGATCTGTAATTGCCTGTAAAATTCTCACTCGTTTGATGGGCATTTGGCAGCATTATTCCGGTGAAAGCCAGCCAGATATACTTTGCACAATTAACGCTCTGCCACCCCACTCAAAGTTGTCTATTGTAGACACCGGTGGATTATGCATTTTTATTAAGGGAGGCTAAGCATCGACCATGGCTAAGCAAAAATCCTCAGATCAGGATGGGACCCGGTTTGCAGAAGATGCAGAAAATGCAGAACGACTGAAAGACCTGCGAAAGCGCGAGAGGCGTTTGCTAGAGGAGTTGGAAGAAAACCAGGAGGATGAATCCGAAGCTCTAGAGCAGCTCCGCCGTGCAGGGGCACGTCTGGAAAAATTCAGATCGCGTCGAGAGCGCGTGGAAACCCGCCTGGAACGTGTTCGACGGGAAATGAACGAACTGCGAGGAATCGAAGCAACTCCTCAATTATCAGAACCCGTGCCTGCCGCTCAAGAGGCACCCACGGAAACAGCTCCATCTTCCGCCACAAGCGTTCAGGAAGTGCCAACAGGGGAAGAAGTAGCTGTACAAGAACCTTCACTTACCGAAATCGTAGTTGCAACAGATGCCATATACATAGAAGAAAATCTACCTATTGCAGAGGTAGGTCAAGAGGAAACTCTAGCTGAAACTGCAATAGAAGAAGCTCAGGCTGCTGAGGAAGAGGAAATAGTTGCCGGAGAAGCTGAAGCTGAAGCCGCTCACGCTGAAGAGGCTGCTGAGGAAGCTGAAGCTGAGGCCACTCATGCTGAAGTCGAGGCGGCTATAGCAGAAGAGTCTTCTGAAGAGGCGAGAGCCACTGCTATTATAGCTGAGGTCGAAGCAGTGCTGGCGGACGAAACCGCTGAAGAAGCCGCGGAGCTTGCGCAGTTAGCAGAAGAGGAAGCTACGGAAGCTATTGCTCAAGCCGTTGCAGCAGAAGAGGCAGTCACTATAGCTGTGACCACAGGTGAGGAACTAGAAAATGCGGTAGCCCGGGCCATTGAGGCAGAAGAAGCCGCTGACAGTGCAATGGTGGCTGAGATGGAAGCGGAAGAGGCTGCTGAGGACGCAGAAGCTATTGCTCATCTAGCAAAGGAGGAAGCCGAAGAAGCCATTGCTCAAGCCATCCTGGCGGAAGAAATCGCTGAGGAGACCGAGGTCGAAGCGGCCGAAGTAGAAGCTGAGGCCGGGGAGGCTGAGGCCGAAGCGGAGGCAGAGGCCAGGGAGGCGGAAATCGAAGCAGCTATTGCTGTTGAGGTCGCTGAAGAAGCTGTTACCCCGGCCATTGCAGTCGAGGAGGCCATGGCCTTGACCGCTGTTGCTGAAGAAGCAGCCGTGGAGAGCGAAGCGTCCGAGGCGGAGGCGACCGAAGCGGAGGAGGCCGCTAAAGAAGCGGAAGCAGAGGCGGCCGTTGCAGTGGCGGAAGCAATTGTTGCCGAAGAAGCTGCAGAAGAAGCAGTGGCGGAAGCGGCGGTCGAAGAAGAGATCGTTGCTGAAGCTCCTGTCCAGGCCATTGCAGCCGAAGAGGTGGTCGAGGAAGCCGTGGCCTTGACCGCTGTTGCTGAAGAGGCAGCCGAAAGCGCGGAGGAGGCTGCTGAAGAAGTGGAAGCAGAGGCGGCCGTCGCAGAAGCGGAGGCAATTGTCGCCGAAGAAGCCGCTGAGGAGGCGGAGAGCGAAGCGGCCGAAGCGGTTGAGGTCTCTGCTTCAGCAGAGACCGAGGCTATTGCAGCCGAAGAAGCGGTTGAGGAAGCGAGAGCAACTGGCACGAGTGAAGAACTAGAGGAAGCAAGCGCTTTGGCCGTTGCTGCCGAAGAGGCAGCAGGAGATGCAGTGGCTTCGGCAGCACTCGCTGAAGAAGCTGCAGAAATTGCTGAGGAAGTCGCCGTGGAGGCTGAGGCGGAGGCAACCGAAGCTGGGGAGGCTGCTGAAGAAGCGGAATTGGAGGCTGAAGAAGCGGAAGAAGCAGAGGTGGAAGAAGCGGTCGAAGAAGAGATCGCTGCTGAAGCTCCTGCCCCGGCCATTGCAGCCGAAGAGGTGGTCGAAGAGGCCATGGCCTTGACCGCTGTTACTGAAGTGGCAGCCGCAGAAGAAGCAGAGACGGAAGCAGTGGTTGAAGAAGAGGTCGCTGCCGAAGCTCCTGTCCAGGCCGAGGCGGAGGCAACCAAAGCTGAGGAGGCGGTTGAAGAAGCGGAGGTGAAAGCTGAGGAAGCGGAAGAAGCAGTGGCGGAAGCAGCAGTCGAAGAAGAGATCGTTGCTGAAGCTCCTGCCCAGGCCATTGCAGCCGAAGAGGCAGCAGACGATGCTCTGGTTGCAGCAGTTGTCGTAGAAGAAGCAGCAGAAATTGCGGAGGAAACTGCCGTAGAGAGCGAAGCGTCCGAGGCGGAGGCAACCGAAGCGGAGGAGGCCGCTGAAGAAGCGGACGCAGAGGCGGAAGCAATTGTTGCCGGAGAAGCCGCAGAAGAAGCAGGGGCGGAAGCAGCAGTCGAAGAAGAGGCCGCTGCTGAAGCTCCTGCCCAGGCCAGTGCAGCCGAAGAGGCGGCCGGGGGAGCCGTGGCCTTGACCGCTGTTGCTGATGAAGCAGCCGGAAGCGTGGAGGAGGCCGTTGAGGAGGCGGAAGCAGAGGCGACGCTCGCGGAGGCTGAAACAATTGCCGCAGAAGAGGCCGTTACAGAAGCGGAAGGGGAGGCGACCGAAGCGGAAGAAGCCGCAGAAGCGGAGGCCGGTGCTACTGCGACAGAAGAGGAAGGTTCAACTCAAGGCGACATAGTGGAAGAGGTGCCAGGCAATACAGCCGTTGTAGAGGAACGGCATAGTGTGATTGAAGAGGAAACTCCCCATAGTGAATCCTAAGGAGGGGTATGTAACGCCTACCCTCTCTCTAGAGATGTAGAATCGTTGCTCAAGTCTGCAATGGAGCGTCAGTTCCGTTGCAGGCTTGAATAATGTTGCGATCATTCCCATGAAGAAGTATACTTTGCGGGTAAAACCTTTTCTCCGACGCGGAAAAAAGCAATAAGCCCTCCCTGCTTACAGTTCCATTTTGCCACTGCTGACGAGGAGCTTGAGAAACTCCAGGTGGCGCACGATCTGAACGCGATCACTGCCACCTGTCTGGTACCACTGCCGCAGCCAGAGCACGGCCACGATTTCCTCAGCGCTCAAGCCGCACTGGGCAAGCATGTCCGTTTCCGTTCCAGTCGCCTGTACCTGGGTTTCCATTTCGAGATGCTCTTCAATAGAGATCTGCGGATTCATAATAAGTATCCTTTCCCAAGGTCGTCGACTGGGCAACCGCTCGAGCAGCGTGCTCTCCTGTCGAGCGAGTCCTGATGCCGTTGATCGGGATCGAGCAGTTCGTGCGGCTCCGGCACGCCCCAGCGAGCAGAAACGCCACTACCTCCCAGTTCTGACGCTTCCAGCCGTTAGCCAGTGTGACTGCTAGCCATATTGCGCACAAGGTGCTCAAGTTCCGCAGGCTCTGCTTGCCTGGTCAGAGGAAGCGTCACTTGAAAAGCAGATCCTTTTCCTCTCTCGCTCTCCACCGTAATCGTTCCGCCAGAGTCCTTCACAATTTCTGCGACAATATATAACCCCATACCCATGCCGGGAAACGCGTTCGTACTCGAGTCAACAGCCCGGTAGAAGCGCTCGAAGATTTTCTCGCGTTGCTCCTGTAGGATGCCGATTCCGTGATCGCGCACACAGACCGTGATTGCCTCCGCAGTAGAACCAATCTCAAGTTCTACCGTATCCGCAGTGGGGGAATATTTGATCGCATTGCTGAGCAGGTTGGTGAAGACCTGCCCCAGCCGGTCTCTATCCCCGACCAGGTGGGTCTTTGCTGCGCCGCGTATCATGATGGTATGCGTCGGGTGGAGCTGGTGCATGGCCTCTGCGATCTCAGAGAGCAGCTCGTCCAGATCCACCGTCTCCTGAACGTAATCCAGTCTGCCCGCCTGGACCTTGGAAACATCGAGCAAGTCCCGGTTCAGTCGCTCCAATTTCTGGATTTGCGCTTCTATACGCACAAGAGCGGCAGCAAAATCGTGGGAACCTTGCTTTGCCAGGCGTTTTTGCAACAGCTGCGTTTGCATCTTCAAGACCGCCAGCGGCGTCTTCAGTTCATGACTGGCCATGCTGATAAAGTCATCTCTGCGACGCACGTTCTTCTCGCTCACTCTGAGTGTCTGCTCAGTTCGTTTCTGCTCGTCGATATCGGTACAGACGTTGACCCACAGCAGGATTTTTCCCCCAGCATTTCGTTGTGCCAGTCCATAGATCGAATGCCAGCGATACACTCCCGCTTTACTCCTGAGCCGCACTTCACACAGGGCATCCACCCCGGTCATCAGAGCACGTTGCCAGGCGTGATAATGAGAGGCTACGTCCTCAGGATGAAGCACCTGTAACCATTTTCCATCTGTTAGCTCCTCAGCCGTGAGGCCGGTATAGTCATACCACTGCTTGTTCAAGTAGTAAGGATGACCGTGTTCATCTGCTAGCCATACTTTCTGTGGGAGCGCATCAGTGAGCCACTGGAGGGTTCGTGCGTCCAGGGACAGTGCGACAGAAACGCTCCGAGAAAAGAGGTTGTGCATGTGTTCCCCATCCAATCTAGTGTGACCACCAATCATACCCTGCTATCTTCCGAGCTACAGAAATAGCAGGTAGAGACAAGATCAAGTAGTGTTTCCAGGTCAAATGGCTTCGCTAAATAGAAGCGAATACCTAGCCAGGTGGCCTGTTGCATAGCGTCTTGATTTCCACTGACGACAATAATGTTGCGCAAACACGCTTCTTCTTGTTGCCGTAACACCTGGATGAGTTGCAGTCCATTCATCCGTGGCATGGTCAAATCCAGCAAGATTACCTCATACCGTTCTCGCCGGTGGACAAGCTTTTCCAGGGCAAGCAGCCCATCATGTGCGGTATCTACCTCGTACGCTTCGCTCTCCAACAGGTCTTGCAAGAGGGCTTGCATATCTCGATCATCGTCAACCACTAAGATGCGCTTCTTCATAGGTTGCCCTTTTCTTTCTGTCACTTAGGCGCCGTTTCACCACAGAAACCAGATTGTTCACCTTCTATACAGGTTTCGTCTTTTCACTTCTTCCCGATATTCTAAAATAGAGCGGTCTCGATACAATAGCCACTTTTTATGAAAGGAGCTATGCCACTTTGTGATCCTATGACCGGTCCTATTTGACGAGGAGAACATGATGAAGAAACGAGGCTCACCGAATAGATTGCCTACAGTTGTCGTGGATGCCAGCCTTGCAACACCGCTCTATCAGCAGCTTTACGAGGGTTTGAAGAACACTATCCTCACGGGCCAGTTGCAGGCAGGCTGGCGTTTGCCCTCGACCCGCGCTCTAACCACTGATCTGGGGATCTCGCGCGCAACGGTACAGCTGGCCTTTGAGCAGTTGATCGCAGAGGGGTACCTGGAGGGGCGTTCTGGTTCAGGCACCTACGTGTCTGCGGCATTGCCAACTGAAGGATTTTTGTCCACTGCGGTTCAAACGAATCGCACTCAAC
>WNFC01012778.1_pt1 | contig 10490 bp, 8 predicted proteins | sample 5400541 | NCBI WGS metagenome assembly WNFC01 (sample SAMN13153342, study PRJNA577476) | soil metagenome | isolation source: 120 cm saprolite under Douglas fir tree site 2 hole 2 replicate 1 | place: USA:California | collected 2015-04-18
ACAAATTAACGCATCATGATGCGTCAATATGTCTGTAGCCGCGTCGCTGTGCGACGCGCTGAGCAAGAATTCGCCCCGCACCTCGCCGCCCGCAGAGCGGCGGCTGCAGCTTAGTATCTGAGGAACGAAACCACCGGGACTGGCGTCAGTTTTTGCCGCCCATGCAAAAATTCGAGTTCGATCAAAAATTGCGCTTCGAGCAATTCGCCGCCGACTTTTTTGATCAGGGTCGCCGCCGAAGCAGAGGTTCCTCCTGTCGCAAGCAAATCGTCGATCAAGACAATGCGTTCGCCGCGTGTGATGGCGTCGATGTGCAATTCCATTTCTGCCTCGCCGTATTCCAGCGAATACTTCGCGCTCTCCGTCTTGTAAGGCAGCCGCCCTTTTTTGCGCAGCGGAACGAAACCAACTCTCAATTCGTAAGCCACCGCCGATCCAAACAGAAAGCCGCGCGCGTCGATCCCGACGATCTTGTCGATGTTTTTGCCGCGGCATTGCTCCAGAAACGCGTCAATCGATGCGCGAAAGAGCGCGCCATCGGCGAGAATCGGTGTGATATCCTTAAAGACGATTCCTGCCTTCGGGAAATCCGGCACATCGCGCACTGCTGCGCGCAATTTTTCCAACCCGTTGGAAATCATCGCCGCACGCTATCGTCTCCTCTGCAAACGTCAACGTAGAGCCACTTCTAGCGATGGCGCCGACGAAGTGGAGCGACGCGTAGAAGCGACCCCGGATTACGCTGAAGCATTGTGTCTTTGCGATTGAATCGATCGGGTCTCAGTCGCAAAGGACGAAGCCATCCGCGAAGGTCGGCGCGCGGCTGAATTAGTGCCGTTGAAAAAAAGCATGGTGGCCGGCGCTAACATGATGTTTTATTTGGTGGCGATCTATGCAGAGCTCGGTGAGACAGATCGCGTAAAAACAGCTTGATCAGCTCTCGATAGTTCCGTGTGGCGTGGTTAGCTACGGTTGGGTGAAGTTGGTTCCCATGTTTGATGCTTTGCGAAGCGATCCGCGTTTCGAAACAATCGCAGCTGCCTTCAAAGTCAGGCTCTAAATGACACCATCAACCACCCGCGTTTTCATGGTGCGTCACGGGGCGACAATCTTGAGCGCGGAAGATCGCTTCGCCGGTGCAACCGATGTTCCGCTTTCCGATGAAGGCCGCGAGCAAACGCGCCGGCTGGCGCAGCGATTGAAAACCGAGAACATCGCCGCTGTTTACGCGTCACCGCTTGGTCGCACGCGAGAGACTGCGCGCATTCTAGCCGAGCCGCACGGACTCGACGTCCAAACCCGCGACGGATTGCGGGAGATTTCTCACGGGCATTGGGAGCAAATGACGCGGCGCGAAGTGGAAGAGAAATTTCCGGAGGAAGCGGCGGAATGGGAACGAGATCCTTATACTTTCGCGCCAATCGGCGGCGAAAGCGGACTAGCCGTGACGGCACGTGCGTTGCCGGCCCTGATTGAAATCGTGCGTGAGCATCCTTGTGCGAATGTCCTCGTGGTTTCCCACAAAGCGACGATTCGTTTGCTCCTCAGTTTACTGCTCGGATTCGATCCGCGCCGTTACCGCGACAATCTCGATCAGAATCCGGCGGCTCTAAACATCGTCGACTTCAAAGATCCGGTGCGCGCGCGCTTAACGCTTTTCAACGATACCTCGCACTACGCCGAGGTCGGCCACGCAATTCCGGACATCCCTCATTCGCGCCTCTCCAAATCGTGGGATGCTCCCCAGGGGCCGTAAATGGTATGGCACCCGGCGTAGCGGCTCGCGCTACCTCGGCTTTGGCTTTTGTGATCTAGACCCTGTTTTTCCGCCTTTCTTTTTCTCGGCCAGCGCGCGTTGCAATTCCTTTCGAGCGTACTCATCGAAGTCATCGCGCAGAAGGTCCACTGGCCCCCAAATCGGATAAGTGATCTGATGGATTCCGAAAAATTTGGCGCGGTGATGAACGTCGCAGAGAACCCAGAGATTGTCTGGATCGTGGTCCACCCAAGCCTTCACCTGATCTTCGGTAAATGGTTTCTTGTAATCGTCGCGCTGGGGCCGCGCTCGGGACAGACCTGGCCGGACGCGTCGATTGAACTTTTTTTCGTCGATCGCGTTAGCCAGGGCCCACTCAATGATGCGGTGGTGCGTCTCCATTTGCTTTGCTCCAAAGACATTTGTGCGACTTCCCAAGGTCGATTTCCGGACTCCGCACACCAGGCATGGCCGATCTTCTTTGTTAACCATCTCATTATGGATCGCTTTATATTCCTTGGTTTCTCTCCGCTTCGGGTGCGGAGGATAAAATGCGATCTCGGCCAACGTCCGCCGGAGCGCCTTCGCCAGAGTATGCTCGGCAAGGTGATCGTTTAACGCGCGCAAGTCGCCGCCTCCGAGCGGTTCTTTAAGAATTTCTTTTAGTGTCTTTGTTGGCATCATTCCTCCTTTTGCATTCCGAACGGCGCCGATGTGCGGCGAACTTTTCTCCGCATCGTGGCTGGGAAGTTAAATTAATTGCGCTCCTCATCTGCTCGCACTCACTGAGAAATCACTCGCAGAGATCGCCCTGCTAATTGTCGAGTCGCAGCGAATGCTCGTTCGTGAATTAACCCAGAACGTTTGCAGTTGCCGAGCAAAAATATCAGTGACGCGCCGACTTTGTAACGCCCGTCACAAGCAGCTTCGCCTGGCCTAACGAGGAGCAGCGACTTGTGCCGGCGGAATCTTGAACTGCTCGATTTGCTCTTTGATCTCGTGCACAAAGTTCGCGGCGCCAGCGCCGTTAACCACGCGATGATCGAAAGTGAGCGACAACGTAATCATTTCGGCAGTCTGATTTTTCTTGCCGTCCGCAATCATTTCGTGATGCGCCGACCCGACAAATAACGTCCCGACTGAAGGCGGAACGACGATCGGCGCGGCGGCGCGAACTCCAAATGCGCCGAGGCTGCTGATCACCAGCGGCGCATTGACCGCATCGACGCGACCGCTGCGAGTTTCCTCGACGGTTTGATTATAGCGTTGCACGAAGTCCGGCCAATCGCGCTTGTTTGCGTGGGTGACGACGGCTGTCGCCAGGCGATCGCCCTCCAACGCAACTGCGATGCCGAGATCGAACTCATCGTTTTCAATGATGCGGTCGTCTTCTAAGCTGAGACGCCGGAATGGCGCGTGCTTTTCCATCGCGCGAACGACCGCCCACGCGATCATCACAGAAGGTGAAGGCGCATTTTTTCCATTTTTCTTTTTCGCTTTCTCGCGGGCGCTTCGGATGGCGTCCCAGCGCGCATCGATTTGCAGGTTTGCCGGCACGACACGACCAAGACGCCGTGTAATCGTCGGCGTAAGCGCAGGCTCGATTCCAGTTGTTTGCCGTAACGGCTTTGGCCCTGTTTCGCGCTTTCGCTCTGCCGCTGAGACAGCGGCAGCTACATCGGCAACGGTAGCTTCACCGTTCGGCTGTTGATCGGCCAAAACTTCCGCCGCAGTTTCAAATTGTTCTGCAAAGGAAGCGTCACCTCCTTCAACCAAGATGCTGCCGAGCTCCTGACCGATTTCGACGGTCGCACCAACTTCCGTTTTCCATTCGCCCATTGTTCCGGCAAAGGAGGACTCGATTGGATAAACGGCTTTGTCGGTTTCGACTTCGCAAAGCGGATCATCGAGCTCGATTTTTTCGCCTCGTTTTTTCAGCAGCGTGACGATTTTCGCAGCGCGAATTCCTTCACCCATGATCGGAACGACAATCTTTTGTGTGCGTTGTTTTGCAGGCGCAGATTTTTTTTCTTTCCCGACGCGGCCGGCGTCAGCGACGCCGGCCACAGATTTCTCCTTGTAGCCACGGTCGCTGACCGCGGCCGGGCGCTCTGCTTTTGTCGCAACGGAACGATTGATGGCAGCAACAATCCGTTCGACATCCGGCAGCGCGGCATATTCGTAAATCGAATTGTAGCCGATCATGACGTTGCCTTTGCTGACGAGAATCGGTGGACTGATCAAGCTGTTCCAAAGTTCGGGTTGTGCAGTGATGTGCGCGATGATCATCTGGCCGACACTGCAATTTTCCGTGTCCTCCTGCACGATGATCAGACGTCGAGTCTTGCGCACAGATTCTTCGATCATCTTTTTGTCCCACGGCACGATGGAACGCAGATCGATCAGCTCCACGCTTGTTTGGCTGCCGATTTTTTCGAGGGCTTCGAGAGATTTTTCAACGGTGTTGCCCCATGCAACCAGCGTCACGTCGGATCCGTTACGATGTTTGCGCGCGCGGCCGAAAGGTACGGCACGGATCGGCTCAGAGGATTCGCGTTCCGCCCAAAACATGTGTTTCGGAATAAGAAAAATCACCGGATCTTCGCCATGCATCGCGGTCCAGAGCAGCCCAGCCGCGTCCTCCGGCGTGCTTGGAATGACGACGTTGAGACCGGGATAATGGGCGAATGCAGACTCGTTCGCCTGGCTGTGCCAGAGACTTCCACCAGGCAGATAAGCACCGTAGGGAGCGTAGAACACGGCGGGGCATTTCCAGTTGCCAAACGAACGCCAGCGCAACGTCGAGATGTTAGTAACGAGCTGATTGAATCCTGGGTAAATGAAATCGATGAATTGCAACTCGAAGACCGGGCGCTTGCCATAGGAAGCGAGGCCACATGCGACCCCCAGAATGGTGGACTCGGCGAGCGGCGAGTTGAAAACTTGTTTGGGAAATTCGCTCGAAAGTTTTTGCGTCAGGCGAAAGACGCCGCCCTTCGGGTCTTCGATGTCCTCGCCGAAAATGATGCGGCGTGAATCTTTTTGCAGACCGGCGCGCAATGTCTGATTGATAGTATCGCCGATTCTGTATTTGCCTGGCGGAAGAATTTCATCATTTAGCTCGGGCGCCGGCTGCCGAACATTTGCTTCCAGCTCTTTCGGCGATGGATCTTCCGCCTTCTCAGCGTCGAGATATTCCTGACGAATGCGTTCTTTGATCTCGGTCTCGAGTCGACCGAACTCTTCAGCCGTGATGAGTCTTTCCTCGATCAAGTGGTCTTTCCAAACTTTGACCGGATCTTTTTCTTCGAGCATCGCCAGCTCATCCGCGCTGCGATAAAGTTTTTGGTCGTCGGAACTGGTGTGACTGGAAAGCCGCTCCATCATCAACCAGAAAAATACGGGTCCGTCGCCGGCACGCAGATGTTTCATTGCTTCCGCGGACGCGTCATAAACTTTCTCCGCGTCGTGGCCGTCGATCACGCGCCAGTCGTTAGGCTGAAGAACATCGAGCGCAAGCGGATTGATTTTCCGCGTTGGACTGCTAATGCCGTAAGCGTTATCCTCCACGAGAAAAAGGACGGCCAACTTTTTCTCTTTCGCGAAGCAGACGGCTTCAAAGAAATCGCCCTGTCGTGTAGCGGCATCGCCGACCGTCGTGACAACAATACTTTTTTTCTCATCGAGCTTCACTCCCCACGCCATACCGCAGGCCGGCAAAAGCTGTGAGCCGGTCGGTGTCGGCACGCTCCAGATGTGCAGATCGGCGTTGCTGTAATGCGACGGCATCATGCGTCCGCCACTTCCGGTCTTGCGTTTCGCAAAATACTCGAGCGCGAGGTCCCGTGTGGTGAGGCCGCGACCGAGGACAAGCCCTCGATCGCGATAATACGGCACGATGTAATCGTCCGGCTCCATTTGCATCGAGACGGCCGCGAGCGCCTCGTGCCCCATACCGGAAACGTGAAAATGGCCTTTGCCCTGACGATTCAAGTTCTGCTCGCGCAAATCAGCATGACGACTCTCCAGCATCGTCGTCAAAAGTCGCAGTTTGTCCTTTTTAGTAAGAGCGGCCATTGCGGAGGAATAATTTCCGGGTGAAAACCGTTGCTGCCAAGGGAAAGATGTGGCGACGTTTGTGTCAAACGACGAACCGAGAACAAAAGGCGCTCAGCACAAACACCTCTACAATTGCGGAATCACGAAATGTCTGCGGAGATTACGATATTAAAAGCAGCGCGGGGCAGGGGAGTGATCGAACGCTATCGAGAATTTCTTCCTGTCTCGGAAACAACGCCGCTCGTCTCGTTAGGCGAAGGCGATACGCCGCTGGTTTTTTCTCCGCGCCTCAGTCAAATCGCCGGCCGCAACTGCGAAGTTTTTCTGAAATGCGAGGGTCAAAATCCGACCGGCTCATTTAAAGATCGCGGGATGACTGTGGCGGTGTCGAAAGCCGTCGAAAGTGGCGCGGCGTCGTTGATTTGCGCTTCGACTGGAAATACCTCCGCATCGGCGGCGGCGTATGCGGCGCGCGCCGGAATACGTTGTGCTGTTGTCTTGCCGGCAGGCAAAATTGCGCGCGGAAAATTAATGCAGGCGTTTGCCTATGGCGCGAATGTCGTCGCAATCGACGGCAACTTTGATGACGCCCTGCGTGTTGTGCGCGAATTGGGGCAGCGAGAGGATTTTGCGATTGTTAACTCCATCAATCCAGATCGCATTGCTGGACAAAAAACCGCAGCATTCGAAATCATCGATGAACTGGGCGACGCACCTGAGTTTCATCTTCTCCCCGTCGGCAACGCTGGAAACATCACCGCTTATTTTGCGGGTTACAGCGCATATCGAGACGCCCGGAAAGCGACACGTCTCCCGGCGATGATTGGTTTCCAAGCTGCGGGAGCGGCGCCGATTTATAGCGACAAAATAATTCCGAATCCCGAGACAATTGCATCCGCGATTCGAATTGGAAATCCTGCAAGTTGGCAAAACGCCAAGGACGCAGTGAAGGAATCACGCGGCGCAATCGACATTGTCACGGACGCTGAAATTCTCGAGGCGCAACAATGGCTGGCGCGCAACGAGGGAATTTTAGTTGAGCCGGCCAGCGCGGCGCCGATCGCTGGTCTTTTTAAGTGCTGCAACACCGCGCGCCATCCAATTTATTCCTTCATGGAAATTCAGGAAGGAAGCAAAATAGTCTGCACACTCACCGGTCATGGATTAAAAGATCCCGAGGCACTGGCTAATATGCGCGAGTTCGATGTGCGGCCGCTAGCACCGAATGCGGACGACGTTCTTCGTGCAATTGGATTCTGAGTGGAAGCCTGAGTTGACACGTGCGCTGGATGAGCGAAAAGCCATCCGTTCTGTGTCGCGCTTCGTTTGCTCCGCCGCCCGCTGCTCTGTGCTGCCATGCGTTTGATTGTGCAAAAATATGGCGGCACATCCGTCGCCAACCCGGACAGAATCCGCAATGTCGCGCGTCGATTGATTGAAACGCAGCGCGAAGGATCGCGTGTCGTTGCCGTCATCTCCGCCATGGCTGGCGTAACCGACGAACTGATCAGGCTGGCCCAGGAAGTCGCGCAGAATCCAACCGGGCGCGAGCTAGATGTGCTCCTCGCTACCGGCGAACACACCGCAACAGCGCTCACCGCCATCGCCGTCAATGCGCTCGGCGGGAGAGCGATTTCCTTAACCGGAGCTGAAGCCGGAATTCTCACTGATCGCGTGCACACGAAAGCAAAAATTGCCAACATCACGCCGCGGCAAATCCAGGAACTGCTGGCCGATGATTACATTGTCATCGTCGCCGGCTTTCAGGGGCAGACACCTGATGGTGACACGACCACACTCGGCCGCGGCGGTTCCGATCTGACCGCGATCGCGCTCGCGGGCGCGTTGAACGCGGACGCGTGCCAAATTTTTACCGATGTGGACGGTGTCTTCACCTGCGATCCGCGCGTGGTTGCGGATGCAAAAAAACTCGACGAGATCGCCTATGATGAATTACTCGAGATGGCGGGGGCGGGCTCGAAAGTCATGCAATCGCGCGCGGTCGAGTTCGCAAAAAAATTCGGGATTCCATTCGAGGTTCGTTCCAGTTTCGAAGCGAAAGCCGGCACGATTGCCAAAGAAGAAACGCCGAATATGGAAGACGTCGTCGTGCGCGGCGTCAGCACTGATCGAAAACAGGCGAAGGTGACGATTGCCGGAGTGCCGGATCAACCCGGGATTGCCTCGCGAATTTTTGCGGCGGTGTCGGCAGCGAACATCATCGTCGACATGATTGTGCAAAACATATCGAGCGACGGCACAACCGACATCTCCTTTACAATTCACGAATCGGAATTAGGACAGACGGAAAGATTGCTGCAGCCGGTTGTTGGAGAGATCGGCGCGGTTGGTTTGATGGCGCGGAGCGGCGTCGCAAAACTGAGTGTGGTTGGAATCGGAATGCGCTCGCATTCCGGCGTCGCTGCACGGCTCTTCGATTGCCTCGGTAAAGGCGGAATTAACATTCAGTTGATTTCGACCTCGGACATCAAGATTGCGGTCATCATTGATGAAAGCGAACTGGAGCGTGCGGCGCAACTAACGCACCAGACATTCGGCTTGGCGCGCCTCGCGCCGAGTGTGGGATTGGCCGCAGCGACGATCAGTTAACGGACCTGATCGACATAAAATTCCTGGGTGCCTTGGATGCGCATCTTATAACCGAAAAGTCCGGCGTTAAAAACCGCAACGCCGAGATGATCCAATCCTGGTCCTTTGTAGCGGTCGTCTTTGTTGGCTTGCTTCCACACCGTGCCGTCTTCCAGCGTGATGATCGAACTTCCCGTGAGGCCGTAGAATGGTCCTTCCACGCGGCTCACAAGCACATTGATTTTGCGCCGTCCTTCTTTGGTCGCCTTCACCTCCGCCGCCTTCACGGTTGTTTCGCGATACCCATGAAGCCAGTCGTTCAGTTTCTGTAGCTCTTCCGATGATAGCTTATTGAGACCAGCGGCTTTGAATTGCCCAGGTGACATCATTTTCTGAATGTCACCGGATTCTTCCTCCGCGCGCGTCATCGCAGCAGTAGAAAACAAGCTAACTGAGAGCAAAATGAAACAGGCGCCCAGGCGACGCAGATTGGTAACAGTGGTCATGAGGCAGCAGATTAACAGGCCAGATGACTCGGTCAAGGTTCCCGACCGTGGCGATCGGAGGAGGAAAGACGGCCGAGGCGGACCTGCACCCGAAGTCTCCTCGGTTCTACAAGATCATTGGCGCTGACTAGCAAAAACGCGAGTAACAAGAATTGCATAACAAGTCTTGTTAGTGACTTGTTTCCAGCAGAATCAACGTTTCAATAAAACGATTCTCAGCGAAATCTCTTCTCCATCCTTACATGTTCGACCGTTCCGAACAAAGTCTCGGCCAGTCCGACAATAACATAGCCGTGTTTGAGGTAAAAACGTGTCGCTTCTTTCCGCGCATTTAACATGACGCGCGTAGCGCCCCGGGATCGGGCGCGATTTTCAAGTTCCGACAAGATCCGGCTGCCGACGCCACGTCCACCGAACCGTGGTTCCACGGCCGTAAACCGAACCTGTGCCTCGTCGGATGAATTCAAATGCAGATTCGGCATCGCAAATCAAAATAATTTTCCCAATCCGCATCGGATTGAGGCTCGGTAATAATATACTCTGCACCGAGCATATTCTTTTCCTGCATAACCAGACTTAGGACGAGGGAGCCGGAGAAAACAAGAATTCGACTTACCAAGCGTCATACCCAATTACATCATACAATATATGTCATATAAAATGGAAGGGTGTTGGGCCAGCTTAATTATGGTTTTTCTCCGCTTAGAGGGTCAGGCAAATGAGCGGCCCTTCGCTTGGCGGCGATCTCTGCCGCGAACATTTCGGTAAGTTTCAAAAAGAACCTATCCCGCTCAAGCGCGCTCGCTTCCTCGACACTGAGGCCATCAGGCAGGAATGCGTCAGCGTGTTCGCGAAACTGCGGCTTCTCGGGCACAAGCCAAAGAACAAAGTACGCCTGAAACGTCCGCATAAACGATGTGCGTCCCTGAAAAATTCTCTCAAAAGCAATCGTTCAAACCCAAAGTAAAAAGTCATTCGTTCGTGGCGGAAAGTCGATCACATCGTTTGGATCGCTCGATGCATGTCGCAGCCAGTCGTACCCTGTATCGAAGGTGTCACCGACGAACTCGTGGATGTTTGGTGCGTTCCCAGTCTTGCTGCCTAAATCGCATAAGACGTGGTACGCGGGCATCAAAAGCAAATGCATCGACACGGGGTCTTGTTGCAAGAACCACATGCGAATCGCCGTATCCAGTTGGCGGACTAAGGCATCGCGTCTCGCGAGTGTGATTACGAGTCCCGCTTTACGGGCCGCTACGTTCGCGGCAGGGACAGTTTTCCTTCGTTTCCGATCAAGCTTTTTGCCCACACGCTCAGGTCAGCAGGAATTTCATCACGTAAGCGCGGCCGTTCGTGATGATGTAGAACGCGTTGTATCCGGCCATCTCGATCATTTCTGCTTTGTATAGGATGTCGCAATGGCCGTGCGCCACACTCTTTTGAATCCCAAACTTCTGCGCCATTTCTTCGGTCGTAACAATGCCGTCGTTTTCGTCGGTATCGAAAAGGAGTTTCAAAATTTTCTCGCTGAGTTCGTGCAATCGGCCATTGCCCGACTTGGTCTGTTCTGCCTCCTCTTG
>WNFC01010046.1_pt1 | contig 10489 bp, 9 predicted proteins | sample 5400541 | NCBI WGS metagenome assembly WNFC01 (sample SAMN13153342, study PRJNA577476) | soil metagenome | isolation source: 120 cm saprolite under Douglas fir tree site 2 hole 2 replicate 1 | place: USA:California | collected 2015-04-18
CTAGCGGTTCGCGGAAAGGATCCATCGGAATCGGCGCGTACTCGACCTCGATGATCTCGAGATGCTCCGTCTTCGCTGGCGCGCGCAGTTCCACGCGGTCGCCGGGGCTCGCCTCCATCAGCGCATTAGCGAGAGGCGAGCGCCAGCTGATGTAGCCGCGGTCGAGGTCCACCTCGTCGATGCCGACGATCGAGACGACGTGTTCAAGGCCGGCGGTGTCCTTGTAGGTCACGGTTGCGCCGAAGAAGACGCGTGTAGCGGCTGACCCCTGCCGCGCAGCGGCGGGATCGGTGACCACGGCAGCGTCGATGCGTTTCGTGAGAAAGCGAATCCGCGAATCAATCTGGCCTAACCGTCGCTTGCCGTAGAGGTAGTCGGCGTTTTCACTGCGGTCTCCATTACTAGCAGCCCACGCTACGACCTCTACCACCGCGGGCCGCTCGCGCCTCAGTAGGAACACATGCTCGTCTTTCAACCGCTGCAATCCGGCGGGCGTGATGTAGTTCTTGAGCGTCGGCCCCGCTGGCTCCGGCCGAGGTCCTCGGAGTGGCCGCTTTTCTCGCATTTGCCAATCTGCCATGGGATTTCGTTTACTTGCGGATGACCCAATCTCGGAAGTTCCGCGCCTCGGTCCCGATAATTCTTCGCACGGTGAACGTGACGCACGCGGGCTAGATGTCGAATGATACATCGGTCTTTCCTGTAGCAATCTTAGAAAATGCGGTGACCCGTCCGATTGCATATCAAGGCGAAGAAGCATCCGGTTCACCTAAGCGATGAGCCGATGAGGTGCCCATTTCCAATGAATTGTTTGTATTCGACCTGTAGGTTCACACTGATTCCGGGCGGATTGTCGCTACCCGGAAGTAATCCAGATTGCGACATGGGGATCGGTACAGACAAGTTGGCTAGTGTGTAGCTATTCAACGTCTTGAGCCCACTTGGCAGGAAAACGCGCTACTCGTTGAAGTGCCAGAGCAGTTGGCGTGCCCTCGCTTCAACTGCAACACGAATCATCGAGCGTCCTGCTCGTCGGGATGGAGAACGGCTGCGGGGGAAGATCGCTTTCGCTGAGCTTCCGAATCGAATCGACGACCGACGGCTCGCGAATCCCACGCCTTGCGGAATTCGCAAGAATAAAGACCAACTCCTTCGGTCTCATAACGCCGAAAGCCGGACGGAGCATCCGGCTTTCGCAAAGCAAAGTAGTTTGGTGGACGAGACCGGGATCGAACCGGCGACCTCCTCATTGCGAACGAGGAATCACTAAAGCTAAGACGCGTCGCCACAATCAGTTAGCTTTTTGAAAAGGCCGTGAATCGCCCAACTCGCCCAACCAAATCGTAGAGCTTCTTCACTAGCCGTCAGCTCATCTCCAATACCTCCACCTTCTTGGGAAGGGAGACCCAGCATTTCCATTGGTGTCCCTTGCCAAAATCATCGCCGTAACAATGTTACAGCAGCGAAGCTAGTCGGCCGGAGTTTTGGCGAATGACAGCTCAGTGCAGTCAGTGCACTCACTGCACAGTACAGTGCACTCGGAAATCGTGATCGCGAAAAGCCGAAAAACGGCCTCGGAGCTCCCAGAAGTCAACGAGCGCTATCTGCTAACGTCAACTGACGGGCCACTCTCCACAGATTTTCGCAAAGTGAGCCGCCTTCTCGTTTTGCGACGTCGGGATTAATGCTCCAGGTGCGCGCTGTGACTCGCGGCTGCAGCTGGCTGCCGAAGGGGAGAGCTCGCAGAGTTCACTGATTCGGTCGAAGACCAAGAGAGTTCCCCTGCCATCGGGGCATGAGAAGGGGAGTCGACACCATCTGAATCAGAGTTTCAAGGGGGAAGGCAGGCGGGCGCTTATCGCTGCAGTTCGGAACTCCGAGTCGTTTACAAATTGCGAGGAATAGGTTCACACCCAATTCTGTGGGAATGCTCTGAACACCGTAGAGTAGGGGACGTCGTGGATTGAAAAAATAGCCATCGTATTCTTCGGGCTCCCCACGCCGGATCAAAAACTGCGCACCTTGGTCCTCACCCAGGCCCTCGAACCCCAAAATGTTGTCGCGGATCAGTTCAAACGAAAGATCTGTTTGACGACAGACTTGAACCAAGTTAGCGACACGCGCTCGCGCGCCCGGAATTTCGTTCCAGCGAGGTCGGCTGTCATTAACAAAGACGGCGACATGTGGAAGGTCGGGAAACGCTTCAAGTTCGCGTAAAATTTCCGAAATAGGCATGACCCCCTGAAATCGCGGGGGCAGCGGCTCTGTTAGCTCGTCTTCTTTGCTTGTCGATGGATTGGGAGCTTGTCCGGGTTTCAGAAAGTATGAGAGTGCCGTGACGAAAGTGTCATCCGGTCCCCGAACTGAAAACTCTAGGCTAAGGCCGAGTCCTTGCCGAGTAGTTAGGGCCAATCGCTGGCTCAAGGCATCAGTCGCCATCTTCTGCGGCGGATTAGCCGCCAAAACTCTCTCGTGTCTCTCGTCTTTGTTGCGTATTGAAGGCAAGGGTTCGTCTACAAGTTGCACCTCAAACTCGACCCCATTAGCCCGCAAGTCGTCGCGGATCAAAGTGAATTGCCGAACTACCGATTCGTGAGAATGGATCGTAACCTCGGGGAGAAGTTCTATAATACGCCGAAACACCAAAGGCGCGGCTTTACTAGGTCCGGAAACTTCGTCGCTCGCATAAAGATCCATGGCTTCATCTAGCAGCTGCCCAAGTAAATCCTTGCCAACCAGAAGACTAATAATTCGTTCAAGGCGGGTATTGGGAGCATCCTCCATGCAGGCCACCAAACCAGCCTCGCTTTCCGGCAGCGGGTGCATGCGCAAGAGGCAGTCTGAATTCATCGCGGCATAAGCCAGTAGCACCACAAGCAACCTCTGACTGGTCAGCAAGTGCTCCGGTTTTCCCGGCACCAGAGGAAGGTGGCGTTGCATGGCATCGAAAGCCTCTCGATAGGGCGGTTGATTCAGCCGAATCGAAGGCAAGCCTCGGACACTTCTCTCGAAAAGCTGCGGGGCTTTAACGGCAATGTAGCCTATTTCAGCGTAAGTAGCCGCCAGTTCCTGGGCGAACCACTGCCTGCGCATACATTCGCGAAGAGTATCCAAGGAGACTCCAGGACCAAAACGTGTCAAAAGCCCCGTGAAGAGACCGAAGGAAGTATTTATCATCAGAAACTGGTGCTGCATTTCATGAAGCGCTGTCGCTTGCGGCGGATACGCGACTCCCGTCTCCAGAGGGTTAATGACTACTGCCCCTTTTGATGGGGAATATTCTCCAAGCACCTCCAAAAGAGCGTTCTTTTGGAAACTGAAGAGGTTGACGTCTTGCGAAGCCCAGTCGGCTCGAGGGAATTCAAAGGTGGGGGGATTCTTCCGAAGTATGCGCAGCCATTTCATGGCTAGATTTCAGCCAAATCCACCGCGGGGCCAATGCGGCGCGTCGCAAGTGGCAGCAGAGCCGAGGCGCCGATAATTGCGCCCCACTTGCGGAGTACAAAATTGAGCGCTGATTGCTTCGCGGTCGCCAAGCCGACCTTGTCACTGACGCGAAGGACCGCACTGAAATCCGTGTTCGCTTCCTTTCGAACCTCATTTGCAGCGTCAATAAGATGCTGGACAAATCCCCCAACGTTGGGGATTCGCTTGGACGCCAGAGATTCGGCTAGATCCACGTGCAAGGCATTCTCAAAGTCAAGCACGGCTCGTCCGTCCCGAAGCCACGCATCAAAAAACAGGAAGTCAGCATATCCGCCGAAGCCCTCAACGCCCGCCTTCTTCAGAGCGTCGCGGCACGACTGGAATGAAGCTAGATCAAAAACGGGCTGCGTTTCCGTCGAGCGCGGTTGATGCCAACCTAACAAATAGAAATCAATCACGTCTCGAGATTCCGAGTCGACGAAGTTGAACCGGCGGGCAATTTCTTCGCCCGTCTCATCACCGCCATTCTTGCGATCTAGTGCAAGGAACACCCCAACAGGGAAGGCGAGATCTTGCGCTCCTGTTTCGTCGTGTAGCCGAAGCAAGTTATCCAAAATTCGTTGCTTAAAGTCTTGGATTGCGCCTGAGGCATATGCTCTACAAAACATCGTATATCACGATTTAACGAACCGGCCTTTAACTTTTTGATCGTGCTGGGAGCAGCATTGCCCTCCGAGCCGACTCCCGGCACAGCCAATGAGGCGAGTCTAACCCATTCGCGCTGAATTAGAAACCGTAACCGACCTGACATACCTGCAGGTTCCGGGGAAGCGGCGATCATTTCATTTTGTCCTTCTGTGGATCCCGCAAATCCCATCGGTGACGAATGCCATTGAAATCAGCGACATGCGGAAGGGAACTGGAGGCTGGGTTACGAAGGCGACCGGGAAGTAACAATGTGACGTTTGACGGGAAACCGCTGGATGGAGTTTTCTTTATGCACAATAGACGCTTTCCTGCGTGGCGACTTGCTGAAACTTGCGCTCGACGCGCTCGAACGGGCAGGGAGCCTTAACAGCTAAGTCGGCTCCTCGTCATGCTCTTCTTGCAGGTAGTAACGGTAAATTTGCCCGCGCCCGTATCGCATCTTTTGGCCGCGGAGATTCATGAATTTGATCTTATTCGCCTGTGCGTTTTGAAATACGAGCGCAAAAGCATCTTGGGGAACGGCAAGGAAGGCCATTATGCAGTGACCTTGCTTTGAAAAACCTCCAACCGATTTCGGGGGCGCTTCCTCATAGCGGTGCAGGTTTTCGTCAATGGATTTTCCATTGAGGTGTGGCCGGCGTGTGAAATGAGCCTCACATTTCTGCCCCTTTAGCTGTGCAGGCGCGAGAAAAATGCCTCTTAAGATGAGATCCCGATGCTCGTTGTACGGCGATTCATATAAAAAAGACACGTCGTCATCTCGACGCAGGGGATCGTAGGAAGCGTTGAAGCCAAAACTGTAATCGCAGTTCCAGCTCTCGATGCGCACGGCATAGTCCATCGCCTCCGATAAAGCGCTGCGAAATTCTTTAAGCACCTTCCTGATCGTCTGGCGTCGTTCGTCAAACACACTGGGGAGTTTGGGTTTCGTTGCAGCTTGCTGCACCGGCGTCACGTTCTCTTTTTTTTCTTTTGGAGGTTTCGCGACGAATTCAGGCAGCGGGGGTTTAGGAACATCTTTGCCGGCGCTTTTCTTGGCCCAGTAACCACGGGGCGGAACCGGCACCTGTTTTCTGGCGCAGATCTTCGCCAGCGCTCGGTCGGATATTTGGAAATCTTTTGCAACTTGCGTCATGGGCTTGGCCCAGACCAAGTCGTGCAGTTCTTCCCGCGTTAATTTGAGATGGTCTTTTGGGATCATGCGCTGGCCAATAGCGGAGGATTTTCGACAAGGCCACTAAGCATACCGCGGCGGGCAGCAGGAAGAGGAGGGGTATGGCAAGGAAAAAGAAGCTGGGCGTCGAAAGGAAGGACAAGCCAGAGCGGAAGATCGTTTGGCACGCTCGAGGTCGTTTTTTTTGAAATATGGTGGACGAGAGGGGATTCGAACCCCCGGCTTCCTCATTGCGAACGAGGAATCACTAAAGCTAAGACGCGTCGCCACAATCAGTTAGCTTTTTGAAAGGGCCGTGAATTGCCCAACTCGCCCAACCGCATCTTCTCTCCCGTTTTGGGTTGCCGAATCTTTTGGAAGTCTTTGTCTGTTTGGACTGATCCGTGAACGAGCTTTCGGCTGGTGGAATCGCACAGACTGCGTTGGTTTTGCGATTCAGGCTACTGAAGACGCGCCATCAGATCACCATAGCGTTTCCGATCCATTTCTTCGAAAACGTCTAGAAGCTGTTGCACAACTCGATTTTTGATCAAAAGAATCAACAACTTAGCTGGGTTGTGCAATAGCTTCTAGTATTGTTCTCGCATTTTCAATGCACGCGGTTGCCTCTGGCTGGCCATAATCTATTTTCCCGTGATGAACGATTTTGTTACGGTTGCTAAACAGATGGTCTTGGAAAAATTGCTTTGGTGAAGTTGAGACCGCAGACTCTGGGTGCCGTTGCCTGATTGCTTTCATCAGAGCGCTGTGGTTTGTAACAAAAGAATCGAAAGTTTGGGCCGTGAGAAAATCACATACTTTGTCGAACCTACCACCAACGCTGTTCCACGTGCGCAATTGCTCTGCCCTCGAATCCTCATCAGCCTGCGATGGATTGGTCGGCATCAGGTCTATTCTTTTCCACTTGAGGTAGAGGTAGGCGGCATAGCACTCAACTGCCATCGCTCCAAAAACAATCGCCAGCGTGCAGTCGCCACCCTGCAATTCCATATATCCCCGGTTGAAAAGCCTCCTGTGAATGAGATCGTCATCAATCGGCACAATTGTGTTTCCACACTCAGGACAGTGGGTTGATGGGAAACGGTGTGTCCCCACCGTCTGAAGAGTTATGGTCTTCCCGCACTGACATCTGATCTGCCACGAATGCTTCATTCATTTATTTTAGCAGGAGTACAATTGGAGGGTGCATGAGACAGTTCGCTTCTGAAATCTATGCTGCTGTGAAAAGGACTAGGGGACATTTCCGTGCCATTTAGACGAGGCCAGCCAGCAGAAACACCGCCAGATTTCTCCCCTGAAAAGGCTAATTCAGTTCTGAAAGCTCAACTGGCGAAGCTGCAAGACCTGAAAGGCAGCAACTATCAGGAAGGTAAGGCATTGGAAGACGAATGGTTTCATTTGACGGAGAAAATGGTGATTCGCGCATTTGGCAGTGGGAGCACGAACAATAGAAATTTTCGCAAGGCCCGGTCAGCGGGGCATTACTTTGCGATGCCCGATGGAGAGGGAATAGACCTCGCGCTTAAGCAACAGAATTTTGAGGCTCGGTTGCAAGCCTACGAAGGTGCTCTGCGAAGTTGCATTTCGGAGCTTGAACTGGATTTACCCGATACTGGAATCAAAGGGGTATACGAACCGGGAGAAGAGTACGAATTTTATCGTGACGTAACGGCTTGCTTGGGGCTTGCGCAAAAAGAAATTTTTGTCATTGACCCGTACCTGAGTACAGAAATTTTCGACGTGTACGCCAGGGCCATCCCGCGCACCGTTGCTTTCCGGCTGCTGAGTGCAACCGTGCCAGTAGATGTGAAGACGCTGGCTCTAAAGTATGCTGCCGGTGGAAACTTTGCGTTTCGCAGCAGCAATTCCATTCATGACCGGGTACTGTTTGCAGATGGCCGCGTGTGGCTTACGGGTCAATCTCTGAAGGACGCGGCCAAGAAGAAACCAACATACATCGTTGAGCATGACGAACCGCTCATGCGAACCGTCTACGAAACGATCTGGCAGGCTGCGCCAGTCATTGTGTGACCGTATGGGCCACTGCATTTTCTGCTTGAATGAGAAACCAGAGTCCGAGTTGACTGACGAACATGTTTTCCCTGCCGCGCTTGGCGGCGTCTTAGTCATCAAGAACGGTTCATGCGTCACATGCAACAACGGCTGTTCAAAATTTGAACAGGCTCTCGCTACGGAACTCATTCCCCTTCGGCATCTTCTTCATATACCGGACAGACGCGGCGAAGTCCCGCAAACTACAGCGACCTTCAAAGTGGGAGAGAAAGAATACGAAGCTAGGGTTAAAGGTGATGGCACCGTACAACTCAAACCTGTGATCACCGAAGTCTTGGGTAGTGGTGGTGTGCGGGAATTTCTGCACCAATTTGCGACGGAGCGCCAGAAGGAGAAACTACGGGCAGAAGCAAAGGAAAAGGGGAAGCAGTTTATAGAGTCAGCACCGGGAGAACCAATGTCGGGTGAGGTTCATGTTGGTGGTGAGCTTGAGTTGATAGGCTCTTCGGAAGGGCTTCGCACGGCGTCAAAAATTGCATACGCGGGCTTGGTCTTTCGTGCCGGTGCAAGATTCGCGATGGGCGATGCGTTCAAAGAAATCAGAGCCTACATCGTGGAAGGGACCGGAAAACCCGCGGCTAGATCATTCGTCAACTACAAGTTTTCGGATGCCGTGCAACAAGGGCCGCATCAACACGCGATTATCCTTGCGGCCAGACATGACAAGAAGCGAGTGGATGCGATAGTGACCCTATTCGGCGGGTTGAACTACTTCGTTGTGTTGTCAGACCACTACGACGGGCCGGACATCTGCGACACGCTTGTTCTTGATGCTTACAGGGGAGAAGTAAACGCCATTCTACAGTCACACGTGGACGCCGAAATTTTGGAGACGGAAGACGTATCAACCAGCGGAGGAACCATCTGGGATGACGTGCCAACCTTCGGCAAGTTCTTCTGCGATTTTCTTGACCGTGCGAGGCAAGCGAAAATGGAGCGTTCGCCTGCTGAGGCGGCAAAGGCTGAGGCTCCGAAAGAGACTAAGGTTTCTGACAACATTTGACTTGCCGCGAGACTGACTAGCCAAGCAGTGCCGATAGTTTGGAGTGCCGCTAGCGGCCCATTTGTTGGTCATCTGCCCCGTACCGCGATGATATAGTCAACGCATGGTTATACCCCTGAACGTCTATTTCAAGGTGCCAATCGAGCGGTTGCGGAAATCTGGTGCGCTCAATGCGTATCTAGGAATTGACACGCACGTATTCGTTGACCCTGCTCTTCTGCGTTCCACGAAGATTCCAGAATTTCGAGATGTTACGAACGATTTCACCGGCTATTTTTCCCCGATCATCAAGCTGCTGAAGGCTACGAAGCGTATTGGCGACATCGCGTGGGAAACAGCCGTAAGGAAGCTCCGTTTTCATGAGGAGCACGGAGCTGCTCTAGGTTACTCGGCACCGGGCGGTTCGGGCCGTGGCATTGGCGAAGGACTCGCTGAATTGATCGTACAACGCGGCAAGGAAATCGTTGATCTCGGTATTGACGACCCAGAGATATTCGAGGTGATTGGTTTGTTTCAGGAAGGCTTTGGTCCCGACCTGCTAAGCGATATGGCGGTGTCGATTCTGAAGACCAGATTTTTTGCGTACACGGAGAGAATCGCCGCTGATCTGAAACTGGCACCCACGAAGACATTTCGACTGAAAGGCAAGGAATGGAACCTGCCGGTTCATCCTAACGGCAAGACTGCATTGATTTTAGTGCCTTCTGAAGTTCTCACGCCGTTACCGATTGCGTTAGATCGCAGCGAGATCGCTCAGGTAGCGGAGTTCAACGCTGAAGTCCGCGCCGCGTGGAACGCTATTGTTGCCGCTGCCGGAAAAGAGAAACGTGACCCAAGCAAAGCAGAAATCCGAGAGATGCTGCTTGCGAGACCGCAGAATCTGGCTGACTTAATCGCCGTTTACAAGAAGGCCGCTCGTAAGGGTTACGACTTCGCGAGAGACCCGCTGGGACTGTTTAGTTGGGACTATTACGGACGTGCAGCAGCAGAAAAATTTCCCCTGAAGATAGCTCAAGGTAAGCCAAAAACCACTGCGGAACTGAGGCAGGTTCTCGAACTGATAGTTGCCCAGTTCAAGAAAAACATCGAAGACAACAAGCTGTATGAAGTCTTGTACGGAGAAAATGGAGAGCCGCGCCCAGAAGTGTTCGGGCAACGCCTGTTCTACGCGATTGCTGATTCATATTGTGCGGCGAACGACGTGGATTTGAGCAGAGAGCCAAATCCGGGGAACGGACCGGTCGACTTCAAACTGAGTGTCGGCTATCACGGGCGGGTCTTGGTAGAAATCAAGAAATCCACAAATTCAAGATTGCTTCACGGGTTCGCAACTCAACTTGATGCCTACCAAAAAGCTGAGGCAACGGAGCAGTCTCTGTATCTGATTCTCAGGGTTTCAGAAGGAGAAGCTGGAATTAAGGACGTTTTGGCCCTGCGAGAAGAAAGACTGAAGGGAAAGAAGACAAGAGTTCCAGACGTAGTTGTGATCGATGCCAGAAAAAAATTACCTGCCTCTAAGCGCTATATCGTCTGACAACATTTAACAACATTTGAAAATGGGCGGTGGCACTATGCCATTGACCGTGCAGGACTTGTTTTGTAGGGATGCAATTTCGATCCCCCACCGCCCCTATCAACCTATGTTCCCGACCGCTCAAATGGGCGACAAGGGACATTATCTGATGTGTGCCGGACGAGCAGGCTTCAGAAACGTTGAGGGAATCACCTCTGTTGTTTACTTTTCTTCTTGCGAATGGGCTTGGGCAGTACTACGTCTTCAATCCGCTCCAACATTTGTGGGAACTTCGGGTCTGAATTGAACCGAACCTTGTAACCGTTTCCTCTGTGGAGCTCCAAGCTTAACGCAGGGTCCGCGTAGGCGAAGAACTTTCCGCTGTACTCCTGTGTGGATTCGTCAAAGCGGTGGAAACTGACCTTCTCTTCGCGGCCACGGTACGGCTTTTTCCGGTAGGGATCGAACCGTGGAGGAATAACACCCCATTCTTGCAGATCCGCAAAGAACACGCGAACGGCGCCGTAACATTGCATTTTTCCAGACGGTGTTAGCGGCCTTCCGTAATGCCTTTTCTGGCGCCCCACACACG
>WNFC01010049.1_pt1 | contig 10488 bp, 9 predicted proteins | sample 5400541 | NCBI WGS metagenome assembly WNFC01 (sample SAMN13153342, study PRJNA577476) | soil metagenome | isolation source: 120 cm saprolite under Douglas fir tree site 2 hole 2 replicate 1 | place: USA:California | collected 2015-04-18
CCTAACCCGCCCGGCCTTTTGCCCCTGTTACCGTACTTCCCCATAATTTGTTGCCGACTGAACATAGAAATTTGCACGACCCATCGGCGATCATCAACTTATGGCGCCGCACGAACTCTGCTTCGACAACGAATATATCACACCGAATGATTCCATTGTTCGTATAAGGAGCCAGTATCTCCCTCAAAATATCGTGTCGATCTGATCCCTTCGGATGCGCAAGCTGGATAAAGCCTTTACCCAACGTATGCGAGGGGTGAACACCAGGGATACCCTCGCAGAACTTGTTAATTTTGTGAGGGTGACCTTTGGTACGATACTTGACCACGTTACAAAAATACGCATTCCCGTGGGTTCTCTTAAACCCCGCGAAATCGCCTTCGAACCATGCTTTCATGATCACCTCCCGTTGACCGGCCAATCCGCCGCGGAAGGGGATCAAATATTCCCATGTGTGCAGTTTAGGGAACCTCTAATTTTCATAGGCGCGGCGCCGTTAACCACGATTTCCTGGCATGCAACGCGATCGGTGGCCTGTGGGCGCCTGAGAGCGTGTCGGGATCACGGTGACAGCCCGCGTAGGGCGGAAAAGCGCAGCGCCTTCCACCAGCGGCGGATTACGCTCCGCTCACCCTACGCGGGCTCGTCGATGCGTTCTTTGCGGCGGCTCCGCGGCTCTCCCCCGCTGTCCGTGGAGGAATGGTAGATTCGCTGGTAGATCGACTCGACCGAACTCTTCCGCACGGTCTCGCGGAGGAGCGTCGTGTCGGCGTCGGAGATCGTCGGGCCGCCCGACCCTTTCTGAAACAGCTCCGGTCTCTTCGCGGCGAGAAGAAGCAGCCGCGTCATCGCGGAACTCGGGCCGACTTCGCCAGCTTCGTATTTCTCAAATGCTTTCGGGCCGCCGCCGAACACGCGGGCCGCCTCCTTTTGCGACAAGCCGCAACCCTCGCGGATGGCCCTGATGACGAGCGGTGTCAGGGTCGCGTGCTTGGCCTTGGCTCGGGCCTCGCGGTGCGCGGCCGCCCAAACGACGTTGTCGTCATCGACGAGTTGCCCTTCGCTATCGGCCGGGTCGTCGAGCGAGGCCCACCACCCCGGCTGGCCATAGGTAAAGGCCTCGCCGTCAACTTCGATGGTCAGCGTCTTCACTCCCCGGCGAAGCGGTCTAGCGCTTTCGGCGCTTTGAATGACATCGGGGTAGTTTCGCGGGTTTGTCATTCGTCGTTTTCCTTGAAGCTGATCAGCATCAGCCCGCCTTGCCGATCCCGTGTGAATTTCACGTACAGTTCGCGTCCGTCGACGACGGTCTTGTAGACATCCTGCCGGGTCGCGGGATCAAAGTCGGACGGCATCGATTTGTCGAAGTCCCGCGCCGTGAGGCGCGCAATCACCTCGACAACGGCCTGCTCGCCCATGCCGAGTGCCTTGGCTCCTTCGGCGGCACTTATCGTCCTGTTGAGGCGGGCGGCGTCGGCGAACGCCGCCTTGATCTGCCCGAGCGGGTATCGCGGGCGCTGCCCTCTCACACCCCCCAATATGGGGGTCTGCTGTTTCGCGTCAAGTTCGGCTGCTGTGTACCCGCGCGGCGCTCGTCGTCTCGAAGGACGTAAAATGCCGATGCAGCGAACTGAGGCTCTACCTACCTTCATGCCGCATTGACGCGCATCGCGTGCGGACTATTTCTCCGAGACGCCGCCTCCCTGGCGACTGGTGCGGAGACACCACCCCGGATGATGCCCCTATTGCAACGCCGCTGCGCCCTTGCCGCCGCGTTTCTGCTCCTGTTGCCGGCCGCCGCTTTCGCGGCGGCGCCGCAAGCCGCGCCGCTGAGCGCGCAGGACAACCTCGAATTGCAGCGGATCGCGGCCTACCTCAACGGCATCCGCACGATGACGGCACGATTCTCGCAAGTGACCGGCAACGGCGGCACCAGCAGCGGCCGGATGTGGGTATCGCGGCCAGGCAAGATGCGCTTCGAATACGACCGACCGACCCCGATCGCGATGCTGGCCGACGCCGCCTATGTCTTCTATTGGGACAAGGAGTTGCAGCAGACCTCGAAGGTCGAGCTGCGCTCGACGCCGGCCTGGTTCATCCTGCGCGACCCGATCAGTTTCGGCCCGGACGTCATCGTCACCCGCTTCGAGCGGTCCGGCGCGACCGTGCGCGTCACCGTCGTCGAGGCGGCCCAGCCGAACGCCGGCTCGCTCTCGATGGTGTTTACGGAAAATCCACTGACTCTGCGGCAATGGACTGTGGTGGATCAGCAGGGGAAGACAACGACCGTGTCCCTCTCCGAGCAGCAGTTGGGTATGGCGCTCGATCCCAGGCTGTTCCAATATCAATATCTGTTTACCGGAATGTCCCGCTAGAACCGCAACAAGAGCCGAGCCCCATGTCGGGTCGAACCCTGCCGTTCATTGGAATCCCGAGCTGCGTGCGCACGTTCAACGAGCGCGATTTCCACACCGTCAACGAGCGCTATCCGAACGCTGTGATCGATGCCGCCGGCTGCGTGCCGCTGGTGATCCCGGCGATCGGTCCGAAGATTGATTGCGGCGCCGTGCTCGACGGGCTCGACGGCCTGCTGCTGACCGGCAGCCCGTCCAATGTCGAGCCGTTCCATTATGGCGGCCCGCCGAGCCGGGAAGGGACGCTGCACGATCCCGAGCGCGACGCCACGACCTTGCCGCTGATCCGCGAGGCGGTGCGCCGCGACATGCCGGTCCTGGCGATCTGCCGCGGCATTCAGGAGCTCAACGTCGCGCTCGGCGGCACCCTGCACCAGCGGATCTTCGAGATGCCCGAGCGCTTCAACCACCGGCGACGGGGCCGTCCGATGGTGATCCCGGAGAGCGAGCGTTACGGCCCGGCGCACAGCGTTGCCTTGACGCCGGATGGCCTGCTGGCGCGGTTGGCCGGCGCCACCGAGATCATGGTCAACTCGCTGCACGGGCAGGGGATCGACCGCCCGGCGCCCGGCCTGTTGGTCGAGGCGGTCGCGCCCGATGGCCAGATCGAGGCGGTCAGCCTGCCCGGCGCCCGATTCGTCGTCGGCGTGCAATGGCACCCGGAATACAAGCCGCTCGACAACCCGTTCTCGCGCGCCTTGTTTATCGCATTTTCGCAAGCCTGCCATGCAACCAGCGCAGGAACTGCGGCAAAGCGTCGCGCGGCTTAAGCGAATTTAAATTAGTTCCCGCAGAGCGCATGCGTTTTTGCCGCGAATGCATGCATGAATCGCATTTTCATAAATCCGGGGCGATCACCATCTTCCGACTCCAGAAGCGGAAGAGGGCGCCATGCCCTCTTTAAACCGGCCCCGTTTCCCCTGCGGGTCCGGCTTTCCCCCAAGCGCTTCTGACAAGCAGGCGCCCGGTCTTCCCCCCCGACCGGGCGCCGTTTTGTTTTTTGCCCCAAAATTTCAGCCCGCCGGGCATCCGTGAGCTTTGCTTGTCAACGGCCGAGGAGCAAACCACTCTGTGTTCATACCTCGTTACCGTTAACAAAGTCCTATCCCGTTGCGTCTGATCACCTGGAACATCAACTCGGTCCGCATGCGGATCGGCCTCGTCCGCCGGCTGATCGAGGAGGCCAGCCCCGACGTCCTGTGCCTGCAGGAGACCAAGACGCCGGACGAGCTGTTCCCGCGCGAGGCCTTCGAGAGCCTCGGCTACAGCCATATGCTGGTGCATGGCATGAAGGGCTACAACGGCGTCGCGGTGCTGTCGCGCGCCCCCTTCGCGGGGTCGAGCACGCGGGCCTGGTGCGCCCGCGCCGATTGCCGCCACGCCATCGTCGAACTGTCGGGCGGCATCGAATTGCACAACATCTATGTGCCGGCGGGCGGCGACATTCCCGATCCCGAGGCCAACCCGAAATTCGCCCACAAGCTGCAATTCCTCGACGAGCTGACGGCGTGGTTCGCCGCCGAGCGCGCAGGGGCGCGTGGTGCCGGACGGCCGATGATCGCGGTCGGCGACCTCAACATCGCGCCGCTCGAGACCGATGTGTGGTCGCACAAGCAATTGCTGACTGTGGTCAGCCACACCCCGGTCGAGGTCACCCGCCTCGACGGCTTGCAGCGGGCCGGCGGGTTTGTCGATGCGGTGCGGCATTTCGTGCCGCCCGAAGAGCGGCTCTACACCTGGTGGAGCTATCGCGCCCGCGACTGGGCGGCGAGCGACCGCGGCCGCCGGCTCGACCATGTCTGGGTGACGCCGCCCTTGGTCGGCGCCCTGGCCCAGGCGCGGGTATTGCGCGAAAGCCGCGGCTGGGAGAAGGCCTCCGACCACGTCCCGGTCATGATCGAATTGGGCTGACCCGGCGATAGAGGTGGTAGCGGCCGGGCCTGACGCCGTCCGGCAAGGGCACAGGTTCGAGATCGGCCGAGGCGATCTCCGGGTCGCTGACCAGCACCGCGCCCTGGCAAAGCAGTGGCATGAGCAGCGGCGTCAGCGCCGCCGCCAGGCGGCGGTTCGCCTCGTTGTCGCCGGAACCGGCATCGAGATGGGCGAGCGCCACCCGGCCGGCGAGCCGGGCGCGCGCCGCCGGCAAGGTGTCGCGCATATCGCCGAGGATCAGCCGCTCCGCGGGCGGCACGCAATCGGGATGGGCCGCGACCCGGCGCTCGCAGACATAGATCTCGCGGCTGGGGAACAAGGAGCGCAGGTGATCGTAGGTGCGGCCGTTGCCGAGGCCGAGTTCGAGCACGACCCCGTCGAGACCGCCGATCAGCCCGGCGGCATGGTCGAGGCAGGCGCGCTGGGCTTCGAGCCGGCGGATGAAGCTGTCGAGCCGGCTCACGAGCCCGCTTACTGGGCGGCGGTCGCGCCGGCCGCGCCGGCGTCCTCGCGCAGGCGGTGCACTTCGGACAAGGCGGTGCGCAACTGGTTGTTGGTCGAATCCAGGCGCTGCGCCAATTCGCGCATGATCGATACCGCCATCGCCGGGAATTCGCGCACCATGCGCATGAACGGGTCCTTCGAGATGCGCAGCGCGACGACCCGGCCCTTGGCGCGCACCGTCGCGTTGCGCGGCACGTCGCACAGGATCGCCATCTCGGCGACGATCTCGTTCTTGCCGAGCGTCGCGACGGTGAGCGGCCCCGCCGATCCTTCGAGCACGATGTCGACTTCGCCCTCGATGATCAGATAGGCCGCGTCGGCCGGATCGCCCTGCCGGCACAGCAACTTGCCGTCATCGAAGCCGACCCGCTCGCTCATGAAGGCGAGCAGTTTAAGCTTGGCCGGTTCGATCTCGGCAAAGAACGGCACTCGGCGAAGCAGCTCGTATTCCTCCAGCAGGCTCACCTTTTCCTCCCGGTTCCAGCTCCGGCGCCCCTGGCTGTTGTGGTAGGGCGCTCTATCATTCGGCCGCCATCAACAATGCGGTCAACGAATCCTTGCGGTCGAGCTCGGCAAACCGCCCCTGCTCCTGCAGTTTGCCGGCGCTCATCACCAGAATGCGGTCGAAATCGCGCGCGAGCGCGGCGCGATGCAACACCCAGATCAGGCCGCGGCCGGCCAGCTCCTGGCGCAACCCCGCGGTCACCTTGGCCTGGGCGGCGCCGTCGAGCGCCGCGGTCGCCTCGTTGAGGATCATCAGGTCGGGCCGCTTCAGCAATGCCCGGGCGATGGCGGCGCGCTGCCGCTCGGCCAAGGACAGGCGCGACCCGGCGTTGCCGACCTGGTAATCGAGGCCGACATCGATGACGGCCGGACGCAATGCCAGTGCCTCGAGCACCTCGGCCAGGACCTGCGGGACGCGCACCGTCGCATCGGCCTCGCCGTAGGCGATCTTGCCGAACAGGATGTTGTCCTGCAGCGAGGCGGCGGTGTTGTAGCGGTCGGGATCGAAAAACTCGATCTGGCCGCGGGCTTGCTCGGGGAGTGTCTCGCGGAACACGCGCCGCACTTCCAGGAGCCGCTGCTGCATGCGCTCGTCGAGGACGCCGAGGCGATGGCGCGCCGCGACCAGCTTGAACGGCAGCGACAAGAGCTTGTGCCGCTGGTCGCTGGCGAGCGCCGCGGTGCCGCCGTTTTCCGCGGCGGCGAGGATGGCGGCGAATTCGGGCAGGTCGTTGGCGTCGATAAAGCTGAACTGTTCGAAGAATTCGTGCTCGGGCGGCAGGCCGGCGAACATCTCGGTCATCGTCGCGGCCACCTCGCGGCCGGCCTCGACGAGATCGCCGGTCAGCCCGAGCTGGTCAAGGACGCGCAGCACATGGATATTGTCGGCGAGCGCCTCGAACTCGAAGGCCGGGCCGATCGGGGTGCCGAACAGCACGTTCTCCGCCACCGAGGCATTCGAGTTGTAGCGCGCGAGGTCATAAGTCTCGACCAGCTTGGTGATGTCGTCGGTAACCAGCCGGGCGGCCAGCGCCTTGCGCGCCTCGATCAGGCGCCCGGCCAGTTCGGGCTGCGCCGCCGGGTCGAGGCGGCCGCGCAAGCCGAGGCCGTAGACATCTTCCTCGAAATCGAGCCGCGCCAGCACTTCGGAAATGCGGTGCATCAGCCCGTCGCGGTCGCTGACCCCGGCGCTCTCGTAATCGACCCAGTCGGCGTGGAGATCGAAATCGATATTGCCCGAACGCTGCGCCTCGAACAGCTGGCGGGCGCGCTTGCGCGCCTCGTCCTCGTCATATTCGGCCGGCCGCAATGGGCGATGCCGCAAGCCGAGCAGCAGGTTGTCGCGCAATGTCCCGGCGAACAGGTAGGGCGTTGCGCCGGAATAGCCGATGCGGCGGCCGACCACCGCGACCGGCAATTCGGCGAGGTCGAGGCCGCCGATCGTGATGCGGCCGCCGCTCGGCCGCACCAACCGCGCCAGCAGCAGGGCAAGCTCGCTCTTGCCGCTGCCGCTCTGGCCGATCACCGCGACATGCTCGTCGAGCCTGACGGTAAAGCTGACCGCGTCGACGACGCGGCTCTTGTCGTCCTCGGCCAACGACAAATTGGCCACCACCAGCTCGCCGGTCAGCGGCATCACCTTTTCCGGTTCGGCAAGCAGGAGCCGGCCATCGGCCATGCCGGAGGGCTGGAACTGCTCGACGATCTGCTCGTAGGTGATCCGCGAATTTTCCTTGATCTGGTAGAAGTCGAGCAATTCCTTCCACGGCGAGGCCAGGTCTTTGTACGCGACTGTGACCGCAACCAGCGCGCCGAACGATAGGGTACCCTTGATGACCAGGTATCCGCCGATGGAATAAAAGAAAAAGGGTGTCAATTGGTTAATTAAGTTATTCAGAAATTTGGTAAAGAATTTACGTTGGTAGATTTCGAACCGAATATCGTAAATCACACCCAGGATATGGGCAAAGTCGGTCAGTTGCAGCTTGACCGTGTCGTTGGCCTGGATCTCGATAATGCCGGCCGCCGAGTCCTGCACCCGGTCGGCGACCTGACGGATCGTGCGCACCCGGCGCTTCTGTAGCTGGTTCACCTTCGCTTGCAGCTTCGGGATGATGTAACCCTGGATCGGATAGAGCGCGATCGCCGCCACTCCGAGGGTCGCGTCCTGCATGAACATGAAGAAAAGCATCGTGAGCAACTGCCCGCCCTGGAACAGCGGGGTGACGAAAGCGTCGCCGATGAAACCGCCCAATTGCTCGCATTCGACCGTGATCATCGGGATGATCTGGGCCGACGAGTTCTTCTGGAAATAGGAGAGCGGGAAGCGCAGTAATCGGAGATACAGCGAATAACGGAAGCGCCGCAGCATCCGCTCGCCGAGCCGTCCCTTCAAGGTATTGATGAAATACTTGAACCCTCCGTTGATCAGCACCAGCGCGAGGAACGCGCTGCACAGGATCATCAAATACGGCACCTGATTAAATTCGACCCCAAGCAGCTGTTCCGGGAAGTGCTTGCCGCCGATCGCTTCGTTGACAATGGTTTTCGGCAGATCGAGCGAATAATAGAGAAACGGGAAGGACGCCAGGGTCAGCAGTAACAGGAAGATCTGCTGTTTGAGGCTGTGTTTCAGGATGAAGCGATAGACCGACGGTTCGAGATCGCTCGTCTCGGGCGCTGGCGGCTTCGCCGCGGGCGTGGCCTCGGTGTGCGGCTCGGCGCCCGGGAAAAAGCCCGGGCGCAGCACCTCGTCGGCCGAGCTGGCCATCGCCGTCACGGTCTTCATCGCGGCCGCCGTCGGTAAAGAACCATTTCGCGCGTCATACGGGCCCATGTCATAGTGCGGCCGACCGCGAGCAGAAGGCGCCCCCCATGGCCGGCCGCCGTGATCATAAACGTGTGCTGATCTACAGCCACGACAGCTTCGGCCTCGGCCATCTCCGCCGGTGCCGCGCGATCGCCCATTCGCTCGTCGATGCGGATTCCTCCTTGTCGGTGCTGATCCTATCGGGATCGCCGATCATCGGCAGCTTCGATTTCCGCTCGCGGGTAGATTTTGTGCGGGTCCCCGGTGTGATCAAGCTGCGCAATGGCGAGTATGTGTCGCTCAACCTGCACATCGACATCGAAGAAACCCTGGCGATGCGGTCCTCGATAATCCGCCATACCGCCGACATCTTCGATCCCGACATATTGATCGTCGATAAAGAGCCGCTCGGCTTGCGCGGCGAGGTGCGCTCGACGCTCGACCTGCTGCGGGCGCGCGGCACGCCGATGGTGCTCGGGCTGCGCGACGTGATGGACGACCCGGGCGCGCTCGAGACCGAATGGGAGCGCAAGCACGCTGTCCCGGCGCTGAGCGCCTACTACAACGAGATCTGGGTCTATGGGCTGCCGCAGATCTGCGATCCGCTGGAGGGGATCGATTTGCCGGCGAGCGTGCGCCGGCGCATGGTCTACACCGGCTATCTGCGGCGCAATGTCCCCGCGGCGGTGGCGGCCCCCGAGCCGCCCGGTCTGCGCGACGGCGAATTCCTCTTGGTGACGTCCGGCGGCGGCGGCGACGGCGATGAGCTGATCGACTGGGTGCTGGCGGCTTACGAACACGAGGGCGGAAGCCTGCCGCCGGCGCTGCTGGTGTTCGGACCTTTCATGCTGCCCGACCGGCAGGCCGGCTTCGCCGCGCGCGCGGCGCGGTTGCTGAAGCTGCGCACGATCACCTTCGATGCCCGGCTGGAAAACCTGATGTCGCGCGCCGCCGGAATCGTCGCAATGGGCGGCTACAACACCTTTTGCGAGATCCTGTCCTTCGACAAGCCGGCGTTGATCGTGCCGCGCACGGCGCCGCGGCTCGAGCAGTTCATCCGCGCCCGGCGCGCCGCCGAGCTGGGCCTTGTCGCGATGCTCACCGACGAGCACGACCGCGACCCGGGGGTAATGGCGGCGGCGCTGCTGCAGCTGACCCAGCAGCTGCGCCCGTCGCAGGTTGTGATCCCCGGCCTGCTCGACGGCATGGCCAGCGTCAACCGGCTGGTGCAGAAATGGCTGGCCCAGGGCCGGACCGAGCGCCTCGACCGGCGGGCCCGCCGCAACGCATGACCATGCCCGCCTCGACCCAGGGCCGGGTCGCCATTGTCGTCAAAGGCTATCCGCGGCTGTCGGAGACCTTTATCGCGCAAGAGATCCTGGCGCTCGAACAGCGCGGGCTCGATATCCTGATCGTCTCGTTGCGCCACCCGACCGACCGGGTCAGCCACCCGGTGCATCGCGAGATCCGCGCGCCGGTGCTGTACCTGCCGGAATATCTTCACGACGAGCCGGCGCGCGTGTTGCGCGGCTGGCGGCGGGCGCGCCGGCTGCCGGGCCATCGCGCGGCATGGCGCAGCTGGCTCGCCGATCTGCCGCGCGACCCGACCCCGAACCGCATCCGCCGCTTCGGTCAGGCGCTGGTGCTGGCGGCGGAGCTGCCCGCCGACATCGGGCAGCTGCATGCGCATTTCCTGCACACGCCGGCCTCGGTCGCGCGTTACGCCGCGGCGATCCGCGGGCTCGACTGGTCGGTCTCGGCGCATGCCAAGGATCTGTGGACGATCCCCTCTTGGGAGAAGCGCGAGAAGCTCGCCGCGGCGCGCTGGGCGGTGACCTGCACCGAACATGGCCGGCACCACCTCGCCGATCTGGCACCGAGCCCGGACCGGGTGGCGCTATCTTATCACGGGCTCGATCTCGACCGCTTCCCGCCGGCGCCGCGCCGGCCGGCGGCGGCCGATGGCGGCGATCCGGCGCGGCCGGTCACCGTCCTGTCGGTCGGGCGCGCGGTCGAGAAGAAGGGTTATGACGACCTGCTCGCCGCGCTGGCCTTGCTGCCGGCCGGGCTCGCCTGGAGTCTCGTGCATATCGGCGGCGGCGCGCTGGCCGACCGGCTGAAGCGGCAGGCCGCCCAGCTCGGGCTCGACCGGCATATCGAATGGCGCGGCGCACAGCCGCAGCCGGCGGTGTTGGCCGCCTATCGCGAGGCCGATCTGTTCGTGCTCGCCGCCAAGGTGGCAAGGGATGGCGACCGCGACGGGCTGCCCAATGTGCTGATCGAGGCGCAAAGCCAGGGCCTCGCCTGCGTCGCGACCCGGCTGCC
>WNFC01010050.1_pt1 | contig 10488 bp, 12 predicted proteins | sample 5400541 | NCBI WGS metagenome assembly WNFC01 (sample SAMN13153342, study PRJNA577476) | soil metagenome | isolation source: 120 cm saprolite under Douglas fir tree site 2 hole 2 replicate 1 | place: USA:California | collected 2015-04-18
CTTGCCGATGTAGCACCAGGGTCAAACGATGTCTGACCAGATCTCTACTTTCATTTTTGCCTGCCTATGCCAACCCTCCTCCTAGCCTAGCTATTTCGGCGTTTGGCGTACCTTCGCGCGAATGGCGGGACTGCTGACCGTCGAGCACCTGGGGGCTGTAGCAGTCATCGCGGCGGTGACGGCCGCACTGGTGGCCGCGGCCCGTCTGCGTCCAGGACCGTGGACGACGACCGCCTCCCGCTCGCTGGCGGTGGTGTTGATCGGCGCGGAGGTCGCCTGGTGGATCTACCTCCTCGCCACCCACGCGAACCGGGCTGAGCTGACCTACGCGCTCCCATTCCAGCTGTGCGACGCGGCGATCTTCGTGTCCGCGCTCGCTCTGTGGCGGAGGCAGCAGCTGCTGGTCGAGGTGACCTACTTCTGGGGACTGGCCGGCACCATTCAGGCCATCATCACGCCCGACTTGCCGGAGCACTTCCCCGCCTTCCCGTTCATCCAGTACTACGTCGCCCACGGCGGCGTGGTGGCTGCAGCCCTTATCCTGGTCGTCGGCCTCGGGCAGTGGCCGCGCCGGCGCGCCTTGCTCTGGGTCGTTCCGGTCACCCTCGCCTACACGGCCTTTGTCGGGCTGCTCGATGCGACAACGGGCGCCGACTACATGTACCTGCGCGCCAAACCCGGCAGCACCACTCCTCTCGACCTGCTGGGCCCCTGGCCCTGGTACATCGGTTGGGCGGCGTTGGTCGGCATCGTCCTGTTCGTGATCCTGGACGCCCCGTTTCGGGTCCTGCGCCGCTCAGAACCTGTGATCAGGTCTGGTGCCGAGGGCCAGATTTGAACTGGGGGCACCTTGATTTTCAGTGGCGGCGATGAGCGTCCCTAGGGTGCCGTGGTGTGGTTTCTGAATACGAAATCGAGCGAGCCAGTCCTCTGCCAACCGCCAGAAAGCGCCAAAGTTCGCCGAAATGGCTGTCAACATGGCTGTCAACTCAGCGTGTCATCGGCCGCGCCCAAGCGCACGCCAGCTGATTCATCCCAAGCTCTTCGAATCAACCTCGGCGATCTTATGAACCAATTCGAGGACCGTCTCATCGATGATTTTCGCAAGCCTCTCGACCTCGGCCTTCAGGAAGAGGATCTGCACGGTCGGCTGTGTCTCCACGGCCGCTAGCTCTGCGATCGTTTGGAAGCGCCCGGCGATCCGCTCCAACTCTCCCTGGACCAAGCGCAGCTCTAGGCCGACAGTGAGCAATTGCCACGGAACTTCCTGCGAACGCTCACGGTAGTACTTGATTTCCAAGAGAACGCGTTCGCGCCATTCGTCGCGGCTGATGCCGGGTTCGGTCGGGTCGGGCGGCAGGTCAGGCATGGTCGTCTGACGGGGCTGCCGATTCCGCGGCGTCGCGCAGCCTGGCGCGATCACCGTCGAAGGCGTCGAAGTCCTTCTGCTCGAGGAACTCGCGCTTTTGCCCGAGCTCGGCGCGCGCCAACTCGATGAACCTCCGGTACTTCGGCGGGATGCCGTCGAGGGCGCGCGCCATGCGATCGCCATCATGGGTCTTCAGGGCGCTGTTGATCTCGATCGACCACTGTCGCAGCAGGTCGATGGCGGCACGGTTAACTACCGGATCCGACAGAAGGTGGATGCGTCCGCCAATTCGATCGAGAGCCTCAAGCTGATCAAAGAAGCGTTCCATCTCCACGCTGTCACCCGTCGCCCAGCTGAGCTGCCATCTGGTAGCCGGCCGTTGCATAGCGTCAAGCGCGCTCAGGAAGGCAGCGAAGGCCTCGAGGCGTTGCTGTCGAAGCCAGCGCCCGTGCTCGACGCGCGCCTGGACCAGAATCGCAATGGTGGCGGCTGCAATGCCTAGTACGAAACCCACCACGGTCCTCGCGTCCAGCAGTTGCGTGAGCCAGCCAGGCATGCCCCGAACACTAGATCACACGCAGGCGTATTCCGGCGGAAACGTCAGCCAGCTCGCCACCGTCGTCGCCGTGGCTCTTGTACGTTTGGCGTGCCTGCGTCGGTCTACCCGACTTCCTCGCTAGGGGAAGCTCCTAACCCCGACTATGCCGCAACTGTGGCACGTCCCCGTCGACGTGCCGCGTCACTCATACAATGCCCGAAATGGTCATGCCCGAGTCGATCACTCGCGCTCCGATCCTGCTCCTGACCGGCGCCGGCGCATCAGTGCCTCTGGGCCGATACACCACGTTGGAATTCTGGCGCCAATTCCAAGCGAAACTTTACAAACTGCCACCAGGTACGCCTGAGCAAGCTAGGCAACTGGCGCTGCAGCTTGCTGTCTGGGGTGCTCCGGCCGAGACGGACATCGAGAAAGTCCTCAGCCACTTACAGCGGAATGCAACCGATGCCAACCGGTTGCGTACCGACAGCTTCTTCATGCAAATGGTCCTCAACAACTATCCCGACTCGTTAGCACAGTACGAAGGCGCCAATGAACGCATCCGAGACATGGTTCAAGACGAGGTGATCGCCCACTACAGCACCGTGGACGCAGATGAAGCCGCGACACTCTATAAGCCGCTCATTGTCGATTTCAAGTCATGGTTCCAAACGATTCCACACATTGGTGGAACGATTCCCTTCTTCACCCTGAACTACGACAGGGCGGTTGAAGCGGCCGCCTCCGGCCTCGATGTTCGGTGTGTCGATGGGCTCGGTGATCAGCGAGGAGCGACGGAGAGGCGGTGGAGTAGAGCCCGGTTCGAGCGTTATGAAGAAGGCAATCGCGAAGCCACCGTTGTACTCGTGAAACTCCATGGCTCCGTGCGCTGGGGCTGGCAAGGCGATATCGGCGGAGACATCGTTGAGCTCTCCGCCGGCGTTGGACGCGACCCGGGGCATCTCAAACATGTGGTCCTGTACCCAACTGAGCTACCGAAGCCGCTGTACGTGGAGCCCTTTCGTACGGGTTACCGCATATTTAGGGAATGCCTGAACCACGCATACGTTCTGTTTGTGATCGGATGTTCCCTGCGGGACCAGGAAATCAGAACGTCAATCAGCGATGCCATGGACGACAACACACAGCTTCACGTTGTCCTCCTCGGGCCAGAGGCGAACCATCAAAAGACCGCTGACGACCTCGGACTAGACCCGAAGCGCACGGCAGGCGTCCGCAAACCGTTTGAAATACCCATCCAACCCGGTTCTGATAAAGAATTCATGGCCTGCTTACGTGGCTTTGCTCAGACCGCATCCGGAGTGGGTCCTGAGAACAATGCCGATCGATTGTTTCGCTACGGAATGACCTACGATACTTGGCCTTGGCCGTCTCGCCAACAACTTGACGCGATTCTTTCACAGACACCTTCGTCGCGACTCAGACATCGATTTGGAGCCCGAAGCTAATTGCCCCTCCCAACAATTAGCCCGAGGGGCACACAAGCACAGAAGAGACCTGTCTTTCCCGTGATGACTCGGTCGGATTTCGCTAAGGGTTAGTCATCGACAACAACCTAGACTTCATGCGAACCAAACGTCCCGATCGAAGGACTACACGCGCCTGACGCCGGGCGGCGGACTTGAGTTTGCTCCTACACGTTCCAGAGTCTCAGGGATCGATCGTTCCGCAAATCCTGCGACCAGCGCAAGGAGAATTAGGTAATACCGGCTGGCATCCGTACCGATTGGCAGCGGCAGAATCTGGGTGAGAACAATCAGTAACGCCAGAATGCCTGCGAAGCCGCCGAGCAGGGGGCGAAGGGTTCCCGTGAGTCTAATGAACGCTGGACCTACCGTGTATCGGATTAGCAACCCCTCGTCGCTCATCCGATGGAGCACGCTTAGCATTCCTCCCAGGGCGCCAGCCAACCACATTTGCAGAAAGGTTTGGTCAAGATCAAGCGATTTGCCCACCAAGGTTATCGCCGCTGCCAAAGCCATTCCGGCAACGACGCCATTGAAGTAGTAGATGCGGGCAGGAGTTCGCAGATATCGGGTCTCGATGTCGTCGAGATCCTTCTCGATGAGTTGGAGCTCGCTTTGGTATGAGCCCGGCACTGGTTTGTTCTCGAGTAACCCCAATAGGTCGGTAGCGCACGAGTACAACTGGACAAAGCAGTCATCAAGTTCACTGGCCGGAAGTAGTCGATCAGCTTCGGTCGCGATCTGCTGTATACGAGTCAATAAGTGACTGCCTACCGGCGCCTCGCTGAGGTCATAGAACAGGTGGAATTGGGGTCTTAGTGGGGGTTTGACTTCCCAAAACTTTAGCCAGGCTTGGAGTCGGGCGAGGACGCTGCGGCGAACCGGCTGCGTGAATCCGACGTAGGCGTGAATCTCTCTCGCCGGGTAATACTCCTTCAGCTGCCCGTGGGCGGTTTCGAATGCCGCCCACGTGGGTTCGAGATACCTTGCTGCGGCCTGCCTCCGAGCAGCCGAAGAAGTTATGTCCTTCCGATCTTCAATGACGTCCATTAAGTCGGAAAAGGACGCTTGTCCAGCGGCGATCGCCCTAGCTATGTGAGGGTAGTAATCGGAATCCTTCGATGCTTCAGGCGGGTCGTCTGCCCAGCGGCCAGCCTCTTTGTGGCCATTCTTTTCCACGCCCGGCGCCGGCGGAGCGGCGTGCGGGTTCCCTGCGTCAGGCGGGGGCGGAGGATCAGGCTGTCCTTCCGGTACCATGGCTGATAGACGCTAACGATTCGGTCAGGCACGGTCAAGCGCGCCCGGCCGAATCAGCCTCAGGTCGGAACGCGAAGCGTTCTTATCTTGCTCCGCTGAAAGCGGTCAGTTTGACTCCCATTGGAGCCGGTTTGACCCAGCCGGTCTCACGGCTTTACGGCTCGCCGATTGCCTTTCGGGTGAAGCTTGAAGGGCGGTTGGGCTCGACCACGTCCGCGTACCGAGCCGGCTGACCTGGCCTGAGCGAGGACCTGCTCGAGAACCTCACGGTGTTCGCCGTCGATCACCGCCCGGATCGCGTCTAGGACGACCTCGTTGATGCTCCAGTCACGAACGAAGGCCTCTGCTCGGAGCAGGTTGTAGTCGGCGATCGGAACCCTGAGCGTGAGCGCTTGGACCGCCTTTAGCTTTGGAGTCATCTTGACACCATGGTATTACGCGGCTGGTCGCTGTCCTTTAGGGAAGGGTTGAGGAATTTTCGGCCACACAAATGGCCGGAGTCACCTTGACACCATGCGTCCCCGGCCGGGACGACCGGTTGCGAAGCCGCTCTAAGCCTTCGCCCTCATAGCGCGCCAACCAGCGGTGCATGGTCTGCCGACACACGCCCCGCTCGCTCGCCACCTCACCGACCGTCCGACCGGCGCCAATGACCGCTTGAACCGCTTTGTACCTTTGCTCAGTCACGCTCATCTCCCGCATGGCCGGGGAGTGTCGCGTAGGTACCGAAGTAGCTGTAGCGAACGTGCCGAAGGTCTGTCGCGCGGCAGCCGAAGGCGCTTCGTCGCCTAGGTGCCGAACTTACACAGTTCAATGGTGCCGAGGGCCGGATTTGAACCGGCGACACCTTGATTTTCAGTCAAGTGCTCTACCAAGCTGAGCTACCTCGGCACGCGGCCCGTAATTCTATCTGCGCTTGGAGGGCGACCCGAGTTGGTGCTGGTCATCGATCCCGCTTAGGGGCATAATCCAGCGGTTCCTGGTTCGCGTTGGGAAGCAAGGAGGGGGTTGGTCGTGAATCGCAGGCTTGTCGGACGTTTCTCAGCCGCCGTGCTGTCCGCTGCGCTCGTGGCGCTCGTGGGCGGCCCTGTATCAGCGTCGGACTCGGGTAACCGCAGCGACCTCAAGAATTTCCAGCACGTGTTCGTGATCATGATGGAGAACACCGGCTTCAACAGCCTGATCGGCAACTCCAGCGCGCCCTGGATCAATGCCGCGGCCGGCACGCACGGCCTCGCGACCAGCTACTTCGGCGTCACGCATCCGAGCCAGCCCAACTATGTCGCCGCGACGGCCGGCATCCAGGGCATCGATAGCGACGCCGACGAAACGCTCAACGTCCCCAACATCGTCGACCAGCTCGAGAGCAACGGCAAGACCTGGAAGGCTTACATGCAGTCGTTATCGCTGTGCGCGACCAAGCTCGATCACGCGTGTGGCAACCAGCTGTACGAGCGCAAGCACAATTCGTTCGTGTCCTTTGCCGATGTGCAGAGCAGCCCGGCGCGAATGGCGAACGTCGTCGACCTGGGCCAGCTCAACAGCGACCTCGCCGCCGGCACCGTCCCGGATTACGTCTGGATCAGCCCAGACCAGTGCAACGACATGCACGGACGCGGCGGCCCGTCTACCGACACTTGTCGCTTCGCCAACGTGCAGGGTCTGATCCGCACCGGTGACGCTTTCCTGTCGAGCACCGTCGACGCGATCATGGCGTCCTCCGCGTGGACCGGCAACTCGGCCATCTTCATCGCGTGGGACGAGAGCGACTTCACTGGAACTGGCTTCGGCGGATTCGGCGACGACTCCGGCTGCTGTGACTCAGTCGCCGGCAAGGGCGGCGGGCATGTCGTCACGCTCGTCATCTCACATTCCGACCACGCGGCCCGCACCTCGAGCGTCTCCTACAACCACTACTCGTTGCTGCGCACGATCCAGGACGGCTGGCAGCTCGGCTGTCTGGGCTTTACATGCGATACGGCCAACGTGCCGGCAATGAGCGACCTGGTCGGCCCCAAGGGCTAGTCGTCGAGCGCGGGCGCCGGCCTTTGGGTGCGGCGCCCGCGGGCGGTCCTGATCGGCTTGACTTGGCGTTGCCCGCTTGGGACACTACGGGCCCCAAAATGACTCTTACGGGAGCGGTCGCTAAAACGATGTCGGCGAGCGGCCTGATCGCGATCGTCGCGACCTGCGGCCTCGTGGTGAGCTCGTGCGGATCGCCTAGCTCTTCGTCAAAAGTGGCCTCCTCGCCGTCGCCCAAAGCGAAGCTGATCACGAGCGTCGATGCTTGCATGCTGGTAACCGCAGCCGACGCGTCAAGCGCGACCGGAGTGACAGTTACTGATATCGGGGCTTCGACTGGGGCGCACACGGCAGGGACTTGCCTCTATGGCAGCGCAGACTTCACGACGTCCGTGATCGTCGTGGCCCAGGTCTACCCGAGCATCACCTCCGCCGCCTCCATTTCGCCCGAGAAGCTGGGCGCCGCCCTGAAAGGCGCCAATACTTCGGGTACGGCCAAAGTAGTCACCGGAATCGGTGACAAGGCAGTCGAGTACACGTTTACGAGCTCCGGGTCTGGCGGGACCATGATCTTCGTGTTCACGTCAAACGTCGTGATCACGATCGCGGTCACACCGAGCACCGAACCGACCGCGGTGGAGAATCTCGCCCGCACCGCCATCAGTCGCCTCTGATCCCCAGAGAACAAGCATGTGGGCGGAGATGGAATGGATTCACCGCTGACGGGCACCCTGCGACTGATGCTTTAGCGGGTACGGGCTATCGATAGGCCCTTATCGCGAGCAAATATCCGTGCCGAGTCGGGCCGGCCTTCGGGGTCCCGGGCTCAACTGGATCACGAGCTTGACCTCGCTAAGGCGGAGGTATTGGTTCCCCTAGCCCATACAGGGTCACCCTTCCTTCGAGAGGCGGGCCCGAAGTCCTTGTTGCACGGATACTCATTTGCGGCACTCCGTTCGGACCTCGCACGTACACGATCAGGACCTTCCAGTCCGTGCTAGCGCCACTGCCGGTGGCAATTGATGTCAATCCATATTCCCCTGCCTCAAGTGGGACCGCGACCGTCTCTATCTCCTCCTTGATTAGGTAACCGATGCCCTCCGCAATAAGAGTCGAGCCATCGGACAGAACAAGCTTCGTGTCCGGAGGAAGACCGTATCGGAACCTGATCAGACCGTCCGGTTGATGTTCTGATTTTGCTAGCACTTCGTTCACAAACTCGCTTGGCAAGTTGTGGAAAATTTCCCAGGCCGTTTGTCGCGTCCCTCGGCTGACTCAAATACGACATCGCCAACCCGATCGCCGGCCATTGAGAGTGGTGACGGTGGGCTCGTGATCCTCCTGTCGGCCAGATTGATGTTGAAGATTCCAGACATGAATCGGCCACGGAACGTGACCCAAATTGTGTCCAATTCCGCAACCCATGTCGACCAGTTGGTGTCCCTTGCCTCCTCTACCGTCATTGTGGCTATGCCTACCGCTTTGGCCTTCACCAAGGCTTGTGAGGTGAATCCGGACGATGAAATTGCCACGACATGAGCTACTTGATGCAAGTATTTACCGATCAGCGCCTCGATCCACACCACGTCTTGAGGGCGGTCGTGATCGCGACACTCGATTACTAGGGTGATTGGGTATCCAGCCACCTCGTGCTGAATCGTTATGTCGATCTCCCGCCCGTGGTGTGTTATCGCGTCTTCCCGTATCGCGGACTCTGTGACAGTGGCGCCAGCAGGCGCCAGTTGCCGGTGGACTAGTGCCATCAACTCCTGAAAATCGTTAGTTCGTTTTGGCATCTTTAGCCTCGAAGCGGCTCGCGCTATCGGTCAGGGTCATGACGACCAGACCGGGGACAGTATCGAGTAAGTCAAAAGGTGTCCTTGGTTAGCGATACCGAAGTCTTATCGCTTAGCAATCGACCAGCGGTTGAATGTCAGGCATGGGTTTCCCGCCGCCATGCGTTCTCGTGTGTGAGTCCTCCGGGGCGTTCGGCTAACCGTACACGCAAAGACTGGTTGTTCTGGGGACCCCAGAAGAGCTCCTACGAGGATCGGCAACATATCGGTACGCTAGCGAACAATGAAGCCGGGTGACACTTTCGTGCTGGGGGCCGGCTTCTCGCGAGCAATTCAACCCACTATGCCTACCCTAAATGACATCGGCAAGGCAGTTTCGGAGCGCTTGTTGTCGTCTCCCCGCTACTCAGCGATGCTGCCCGCACGAGTAATTGCTCTTCTGCAACGAGGCCAGATCCCGGCTGGCAACGTTGAAGCCTGGTTGTCGACGCTCGCAGAACGCCAGCCATTTCTGTCCGAGTCTGATACTTCAATTAACTACGGACTCTTCTTGGAGATCAGCCGTCAACTAGTCGGTATGGTCTCGGACCCACAGCAGGGTTTTTGGGACACGGCTCCCTCATGGCTGCACCGCCTCGTCCGCTTGTGGCACCGCGCTCGGGCGATCGTAACGACGCTAAATTACGACACGATTGTCGAGGAGTCCATGTTCCGGTTGAAAGTTCCAGAACTCGACGACAATATCGTGAACGCCATTCTGGGTTATCTTCCCCGCTCAGCTCTGCCCACGATGACGGGCGCGGCTGCAGTGGACACGTTTCGACTCATCAAGCTGCACGGTTCGACCGACTGGTACTGGAACCCAACTGACAACACCGGAGACACACTCTGCAAGCTACCCGCGAACGCGCCCATTCCCGAAGCACGCGCCGCCCTGGCCGGCAAAGTGCCATTCATCGTGCCTCCCCTCGCGACCAAGGGCCCGTTCTACTCTCTCGCAATAGTGCGGGACCTCTGGCAGCAAGCTGCACGAGCCGTCACGAACGCTGATCGCGTGGTGGTGATCGGTTATTCAGTTCCCCTGACCGACCTGACGATTACTGCCATGCTGAGTCAAACGGCCCCTGACCGGGTTGACTGGCACATCGTCGATCCGGCTGCTGACTTTGTTGCTGACCGACTTTGCATGTTAGGTATACCGATGGACCATATCACCCCGCATGCGTCTGCCGAGACGTTTGTTGACTTCTACGAGTCAGATCTATGCCATGACATGAGCTCTCAGGTTGGGGCCCAGTTATCTAACCTGAAAATCGCTGACACAGCTCCGATCATGATTAGGTCGAGTAGAGATGACTACTCGATTGTGCAGGCCATGAGTGACCAGGGCGACGCATTAACGCTTGATGCCCACCCGCTACAACCAGGCTGGATAATCCCCGCGAACTACCCGCGCGGCGTCGAGCTGCGTGACCTGTGCAATCAAGCCCAAATACCGAAGCCAATGTTCGCTCGGTTCCCAATTGGGTCCGCTAAGCACGCTGTGTTAGCTGCCTTGGATCCCGACTTTGTCCGCGGGTCCCACGCGGTGCTCAACTGGTGCCCTGTCGAGATACAGGACCAACCCTCGCCGCAATAGGCCGAGTCAGCGCGGGCTTATATGAGCATCGAAGAAGTCGTTCGAGCGAAGATTTGACCGAACTCCAGACCTCATTCGCAAGATCGATTCGATCGTTGAGAAGCTTTCTGTCAGCGTGGGCGGTGATGGATTCGAACCAACGGCCTCCTCGGTGTAAGCGAGGCGCTCTGCCAATTGAGCTAACCGCCCGTCGCGGATGCCAGTCTACCCACCGGCGAGCACGCTCAGCGCAGAGTTGAGCTGCGCGTCTTTGGCGTAGCCGTTAGCCGGCTGCTGGACGTCGAACTGATCGTTCGTGCTCGCCAGCGGGACCGTGACGTCGGGCGTCAAACCCTTGTGGTCGATCGTCACGCCGTTGGGCAGGTACCACCGCTTGACCG
>WNFC01010051.1_pt1 | contig 10488 bp, 12 predicted proteins | sample 5400541 | NCBI WGS metagenome assembly WNFC01 (sample SAMN13153342, study PRJNA577476) | soil metagenome | isolation source: 120 cm saprolite under Douglas fir tree site 2 hole 2 replicate 1 | place: USA:California | collected 2015-04-18
CCGGCACGATCACCCACGACGAGGTCTTCGCCGACGACGGACACGGTGCGCTCGTGCTCGACGCGTATCGCGAGACCGGCCCGTTCACGTTCATCGCGGTCACTGGGCCGAATCGCGCGATGGCGAAGCCGCTCGGCTGGTACTTCGCGGCCCCGCACGGCGCGATGATGCTCAGCGGCTGCTTCGGCCTTGTGCGCGGCGTGCGCGCCTCGTTCGTGCCCGTGATAAGGGGAAGCCCCGCCTGAAGTGGCGGGGCCTCCCGAAAGGTGCCGGACGAGACCGATCGGATTACTTGAGGAACTGATTGAGCCACGGGGTCGCGAAGTAGATCGCGAAGAGGCCTGAGGCGATCCACATCCAACGGCTCACCTCGGGGCTCTTTCCGCTCGCGAGCTTCAGGAGCGAAAACGCGATGAAGCCCGCGCCGATGCCGTTGGTGATCGAGTACGACAGCGGCATGATGAAGACGGTCAGCAGGATGGCGAAGCCGGTCGCGAAGTCGATGTTGCCGACCTTGTTCAGGTCCAAGATCGGCTTGAACATGAACCAACCGACGAGCATGAGCGCCGGCGCTGTGGCCTGCTGCGGCACGATGCCCGCGATCGGGGCGAGCAGGACGCACACCAGGAAGAGGACGGCGACGACGAGAGAAGCCAGCCCGGTCTTCGCGCCTTCCGCGACGCCCGAGCCTGACTCGATGTAGGTCGTGTTGCTGGAGGTCCCGAACACGCCTCCGAACAGTGCGCCGAGCGAGTCGACCCAGAAGACGCGGTCGACGCGATCGATCGAACCATCCTTCTTCAGCCAGCCGCCCTCGGCCGCGACGGAGACCACGGTGCCGGCGGTGTCGAAGAAGTCGGACAGCATGAGCGAGAAGACGGTGAGGATCGCGACGAAGAAGCCGAGTTTGAACACCTCGAAGAGCGCGATGCCGCCGTTCACGGTGGTGAAGATCGCGCCGAGCGTGGAGAAGTCCGGTGTATCGACGAGCGTCTTTGGCATGACCGCGACGCCCTGGAAGTCCTTGTACGTCGCTCCGCCCTGCGCCGCGTTGACCGCGATGCCGATGATCGTCGCGCCGATGATGCCGAGGATGAGCGCGCCCTTGATGTTGCGCGCGTAAAGGAAGGCGGTGAGGAGAAGACCGCCAAGCGTGACGATCGACGTCGCGCTGTTCAGGTTACCGAGCGCGACCGGATCGGACGGATTGCCCGTCGCCGCGACCAGACCGCCGTTGAAGGCTCCGATCGTGAAGATGAACGCGCCGATGCCCGCACCGATGCCGAACTTGAGCGGCACCGGGACCGCGTCGAGGAGAGCTTTCCGGATGCCGAGCGCCATCGCGACGCAGATCGCCGCGCCCTCGAGCGCGACGACGCCCATGGCGCCCTGCCAGGAGAGTCCCGCGCCTTTGACGAGGCCGAATGCGACGACGGCATTGATGCCGAGACCTGCCGCGCCCGCATACGGGTAGTTGGCCCAGAGGGCCATGCCACCGGTGAAGAGCGCCGCCATGAGGGCCGTCGCCGCGACGACCGCAGGGAATGGAATGCCCGCCGCCGAAAGGATGACCGCGTTCACGACGAGGATGTAGGACATGACGAGGAACGTGGTGAAGCCGCCGCGGATCTCCGTGCCAATGGTCGAGCCCGCGGCCTTGATGCCGAACTGGTTTTCGAGCCAGCCGCCAGCACTCATCGTGCTGCTACGTGCTGCCATCTTTCCCTCCCTTGCGCTGATCGCGAGCGGTGCTGGTTATGACACCCCCACTACGAGGGCTCACACCGGCATGTGCGGGAGGCGGACGTGGTGTCCGGAAGCAGGCCGGATTCTATGGAGGGCAGCCCGGAAATGAAAGGAGCGGCTTCTTGCGAAGCCGCTCCCAGTCACGCACGCCTACGGAGGCGGACTACTTGCCTTTGCCCTTGTTCGAGTGGCTCGAGCTCTGGGTCAGGCCCTGCTGGCTAGCGTTGCTGCTGCCGCTGCTGCTGTGGCTGCTGCCGTGACCACCGCTACCGGCCTTGTCGCAGCCTGGCGGTGGGGTAGCGCCCGGACGGCCTGGAGGTCCCGAGTGATCGTGATTGGCGTCGCCGCAGCCCCAGCCGGGCTTGGCCGAAGTCGTGCCCGACGGCGAGGCCTCAGTCGACGCTGAGATCTTCGGTTCGTCGTTGTCGTTCGCCTGGTTCTCGGCCTCGGTCGCGTCCTCGTCGTTCTCGGTGGCCGCGGTCGGCGCGCTCACCTGGGTCGTCTGGGTCGTCGCCGCGACGTTCGACTGGATGCTGGCGACGACTGCCTCGAGATCGACGCTCGAGAGGTCCGCCCCGCTGTTGGCAGCGCCGGCGGCCGTCCCGAGGAGCGCGAGACCAGAGACGATCGTGGCTGCTGCCCATAGACGTTTTCGCATGCGCCGCTCCTTCTCCGGACCACAGGTCGAATGTGGCCCCAACGCCTAACGCCTGGGCGATCGGACCGTTAGGAGCGCGCCGCCGTCTGAGGCCCTCGGCGGGCAAGCAACGCCACGGTCGTCCGCGGACTACCGAGAGCCTGCTCCCTTTGGATTGAGCAGTGATCTCAAGACATCTTCCATGTGGTTGAAGCTGTCTTCCTGGCCGTCGAACTTGGTCATATGGCCACGGCCAGCCTTGTCGCGGAACGAAAGCTTTGTCGTGAGCTTCGTCACTCCATTGGCTTCGTGCAGGTCTACGGACTCGACCGCGTCCGCATCTGGCCACCCTTCGAACAGCCACGTCGCGACGGTGCGGGTCGGCGGCTCGACCTCCAAGTAGGTTCCACGAAATGAGCACTCGGTTCCGTCGCCTGTCACGAAGACGATGTGGTAGCTCCCCCCAACTTGGAGGTCTATCGAGCACTCCGTCACGTGACAATCAAATGGAGCGAACCATTTGCTCACGAACTCCGGCTTCGTCAATACGTCGAAGACGAGCGCGATCGGAGCTTCGAACTCTCGAGTGCTGACAACGTCGAGATCGTTCGGCATTTCGATGACTGTCTGTCCATGCGGTTGCCGTGGCACTGTCGCTCTCCTTGACGCCAATGAGATCAGCGGAGGGGGTGGGATTCGAACCCACGGAGAGCTTGCGCCCTCAGCGGTTTTCAAGACCGCCGCATTCGACCGCTCTGCCACCCCTCCGTAACGTGAATGATGCGGCCTCGGACGGTGCGACACTCTGCTCGCATGTCGGCGAAAGCCAAGACGATCGACGAGTACCTCTCGGCCGCACCGACAGACAAGCGCGCCGCGCTCCGCAAGCTGCGCCGGACCATCAGGTCGGCCGCGCCGAGGGCCACCGAGGCGATCAGCTACGGGATCGTGGGCTACAAGCACAAGGGCAAGCAGCTCGTGTACTTCGGCTACGCCGCAGACCACTGCGGCCTGTATGGCAACAATGCGCGTTTCCTGACCGCCGCGGAGCGCAGGCGTTACTCCACCGGCAAGGGCACGCTCCGGTTCACCGCGGAGGAGCCGCTGCCCGATCGGCTCGTGACGAGGATCGTGAAAGCGCGGATCGCGGAGATCGAAAAGGACCGCTAGCGCACGTCGCCGCTCTAGCGCGACGCGATCGTGTAGACGAGCTCTCCCACGACATTCGTCGTGCCGTCGTTGCGCAGCTCGAACCCGGCGCCGCCCAGCTCCGCCGTGCCCCACCGGCCACGCCCGAGCTCGGTGCGCGAGGTCTGGCGGTACCACGCCGCGACGAGCGGGTCCGTGGCGCGCCACGCGACCGTCCACGCGAGTGCCGCGCTGGGTGGAACCGTTGCACCGCGCGCGGCCGCGAGATCGGCCGGCTCGAACGTACGCGTCGCGCCCGCCGCGAGCGCGAAGACGAGCGACCCGCCCGCCACGACAGTCGCGCCGCTCGGCACCGCAGGCTGGCTGGGCAGCGGTAGCAGCGAGGTGCCCGGCGGCAGCGTCGGCGCGCTCGACGGTGACGCGCCCGCGGTCGTGGGTGATGCCGGCGCGGTCGTCGGGGAGGGTGGCGCGGACGACGGCCGCGCGGTCGCCGTCGGCGCGACGCTCGAACCCCTCGGCGCGACCACAGCGGCCGTGGGCGTTGCGGTGATGCGATCGGTCTCCGCGCATGCCGCGGTCATCGAGGCGAGCATCACGGCGGCGAAGATGCGCACCGCGACGGTCAGAGCGTGAACTCCCCCGGCGCGATTCGCTCGCGGCCGCGCAGGTACGGGCGGACGACCTTCGGGATCACCAGCGAGCCGTCGGCTTGCTGATAGTTCTCGAGGATCGAGATCATGAGGCGCGGGAGAGCGAGACCGGAGGCGTTGAGGATGTGCGGATGCTCGACCTTTCCGCCGGTCTCGCGCTTGAACCGGATCGCCGCACGCTCGGCCTGCAGCTCGCCGCCGTTGCTGACGGATGAGACCTCGAGCCATTCCTTCACGCCCGGCGACCAGGTGTCCACGTCGAAGCCCTTCATCGCGACGAAGCCAAGGTCGCCGGCGCAACGCTCGCCGACGCGCACGGGCAGCTCGAGCTTCTCGAGCACGTCCACCGCGATCTTGGTGAGACGGTCGAGCTCGGCCGCCGACTCCTCGGGCTTGGTGAGCACGACCATCTCGACCTTGTCGAACTGGTGGCCGCGCTTGATGCCGCGCACGTCACGGCCCGCGCTCATCTTCTCGCGGCGGAAGCACGCGGTGTACGCGACGTAGCGGATCGGGAGACGTTCGACTGCGATCGTCTCGTCGCGATGAAGTGAGATGAGCTGCGTCTCGGCCGTCGGGATGAGCCAGAGGTCATCGTCGTCGTCGCGATAGAGGTTCTCGTCGAAGTGCGGCAGGTGCGCCGACGCGACGAGGGTCTCCTTCCGAGCGACGAAGGGCGGGTAGATCTCGGTGAAGCCGAGCCCGGCGTCGAGCTTGTGGTCGATCATCCAGGCGATGAGCGCGCGCTGCAGCGCGGCGCCGGCGCCGCGGAGCACATAGAAGCGCGAGCCCGAGAGCCTCGTACCGCGCGGGATGTCAAGGATGCCAAGCGCCTCCCCCACCTCCCAGTGCGGCTTCGCCGGAAATGCCAGCTCCCGCTCAAGGTCCCTGCGGACGATCTTGTTGTCGTGCTCGTCCTTTCCCGGCGGCACCTCGGGTGCGACTTCGTTCGGGATCCAGAGCGCGAGGTCGTCGCGCTCGGCCGTGAGCGGGACGAGCTCCGTGTCAATCTGCTTGATGCGCTCGCCCACCTCGCGCATGCGCTTCTTCACGTCGTCGCTGGGCGGCCCGCCCTTGCTGCCCTTGTTCCGCTCGGCCTGCAGCAGCTCCTTTTCGCTCTGTAGCTTGCGGACCTTCGCGTCGAGCTCGAGGAGCCGGTCCAGCGGCGCGTCGAAATGGCGCGCCGCGAGCATCGCGCGGACACGCTCGGGGTCCTCACGGATCCGCTGGAGCACCGTCACGGTCGTGCCATTATCGGCACCACGATGTGGAACGTCGTGCTCGTCGCGTTCGAGGGACCCGACCGCTACTCGTTCGTCGGAGGGCTCGCTACGCGGATGAAGGACCTCGCCGCCGCCCTCGTCGCGCGCGGCCACGCCGTCCGCCACCTCTTCGTCGGGGATCCCAGCCTCCCGCACGTCGAGCAGGGCGTGGACGGCGGTCTCGTGCTGGAGCGATGGTCGCAGTGGATCAGCGCGTACCACCCCAAGGACGTGTACGACGGCGAGGAGGGGAAGTACGCCGATTTCTCGCGGACGGTCCCACCCCATCTTGGCGACGTCGTGGAGGCGGGACTGCGACGTGGCGAGCGAACGGTGCTGCTCTTCGAGGACTGGCAGACCGCCGCGGCCGCCACGGGCACCGCCGTTGTGCTCGCGTCGCGAGGCTTGCGCTGTCCCATCTTCTGGAACGCCAACAACACCTACGGCTTTGGACGGATCGACTTCCCCATCCTCCGCCGCCTCGCGTCGATAACGACGATCTCGCGGTATATGCGGATGGAGCTCGCGAAGGTCGACGTCGAAGCAGCCATCCTGCCAAACGGCATCGCCGATCGCTGGCTCGCGCCCGTGCCGCCCATCGACACGACCGCGCTGCGAGAGGCGTTCGGCGATCGACCGACGTTCGTGAAGGTCGCGCGTTTCGATGCCGACAAGCGCTGGCTCTGGGCGATCGACGCGGTCGTGGCGATGCGCAACGCGGGCATGCACCCGCGTCTTGTGATGCGCGGAAGTCGCAGCGACTACGCCGACGTCGTCGGCAATCGCATCCGCGCGAACGGCCTGACCGTCGAACGCATCGCGCTCCCGTCGGCCGCGGGGCCCACCGAGCTCGCCGCGGCGATCGCGGCGTCGACGACGGACGTCCTCTTCCTGGACTTCTTCATCTCCGAGCGGACGCTTCGCGCGCTCTACGCGGCGGCCGACGGTGTGCTGGCGAACTCGGAGAAGGAACCGTTCGGTCTCGTGGGTCTCGAGGTCATGGCCTGCGGTGGGATCGCCTACGTCGGGCGTACAGGCGAAGACTACGCGGTGCCCTTCGGCAACTCCGTCGTCGTGCAGAGCGACGATCCGCGCGAGCTCATGACCACGTACGGCACGCTGCGGGCCGACACGAAGCTCACGGCCTCACTGCGTGCCGATGGTCTCATCACGGCGCAGCGCTTTGCGTGGCCGCGGATCCTCGAGGCGTATGAGGTCCTCTGGGAGACCGCGATGGCGCTGACGGCGTGAGTCGCGAGCACCCCGACGCCCCTCAGCGCCGGGGTGCTCAGCTTTGGCGGATGTCAGCGGGTCGGCGAGGGCCGAGCGGGTCCGGTGGGCAGGTCGCTCGGCTTGCCACCGGGCACGTCGCTCGGCTTGCCACCAGGGACGTCGCTCGGCTTTCCGGGTTCGAAAGTCGGGAGCGCCGCGGCGGCGGTCGTGGCATCGGAGACGATCTTGTCCATGTCGGTGATCGCGGTGGTCACGATTGCGTCGACCTTGGCCTGCGCCTCGACGGTGAAGGTGGCCTTCACATCAGGCGACGCGCTTGGCTTCGGGCTGGCGCTGGGCGCCGGCGATCCGCTCTCGAGCCCTTCGCGGCCGAGCGTGAGCGCGGCCACGTCGTTGAGCGCGGTCGTGAGACGAGCCCTGAGCTTGCCGTCGGCGTCGCCGATCAGAGCGTCGAGCTTGGCGCGATCGCCTGGACCGACCTTGGAGCTGCGCAGGCTCTCGAGCTTCTGCTGGTCCTTCTGGAAAGCATCGCGGAGCTTGGCATCGGCGTCGTTGCGTGAGGTGACGACGGCGGGCTTGCCGCCGCTCACCGCGGAGGTGACGTTCTCGACGGCGGCACCGATCGCGTTCTGGACATCGGTGTTCGTCGCGGCGACCCCGCCGGTGACGGCCGCTGCGGCGAGCACGCCGGCCGCGACCGCGCCCTTGGTCGTGCTGAGGGCCGTGAGCAGCTTCGTGACCATGGAACCTCCCTAAATGTGCTGTTCGACTGACGAGCTATCGCTGCACACCTATCGGACGCGCGTCGCGTGGCGTTGAGCCGGAGGTGTGTGACGATGAGGTAACAGGAACCGGCCTGATACCTCCGCGGGAAAGGCCTCAACGGATCGATGGGTACGGCCGATAGCCCACTGGATGATGAAGCCGAGCTCTGTCGTCGCGCCAGCGCGGGCGATCGTCGCGCGTTCGCCGCGCTTTACGACCGGCACGTCGACGCGGTGTACCGATACGCGTTCTATCGGCTTCGCACTGATGCGGAGGCGGGCGACGTGACGAGCGACGTGTTCCATCGCGCACTCGTCGCGATGCCGCGGTACCAGCCCCGCCGGCCGTTCCTCGCCTTTCTCTACACCATCGCGCGCAACGTCGTCGCCGATCGGCTGCGCGAGACGCGACCCACGGCGACGTTCGAAGATGCGATCGCCCACCCCAGTTCGGCACCCGGTCCGGAGGAGATCGCCGGCCGCCTCGATGACGCGCGGCGTGTTCGCGCGGCGATCGGGCAGCTTACGGAGCTGCAGCAGGAGGTCATCATCCTCCGTTTCCTCGAGGATCGGTCGTCCAAAGAAGTGGCGCAGCTCGTCGGGAAGCCCGAGAGCACGATCCGTGGCATTCAGATGCGGGCCCTGGCCGCGCTACGCCGCGTCCTCACTGGGCATGAGGTGAAACGATGAGCGAAGCTGACGAGCGCGAGCTGCTCGCACTCGCCGACCGGATCTCGCGCTACGCGCGCCCGACCGTTCCCGCGGACCTGCGCGGCCAGCTTCGGGCATCGCTGTTCTCTGCGCCGGTCGTTCTCGCGACCGCCCATCGGCCGATCTGGGCGCGCGGGCTCGCCCTTCGCCCGGTCCTCGCGGGCCTCGTCGTCGTCGCGCTGTTGCTCGGCGGCGGCGGGTACGCGGCTGCGGGCAGCCTTCCCGGCGACTCGGTCTTCGCGTTGAAGCGCGCTGCTGAGGAGACGCAGGTCGCGTTGACGTTCGATGACGCCGCGCGACTCGACGCGCGCGTCACGCAGACGGACCGCCGCATCGATGACCTGCAGCGCGTCGCCGCCACACGAATGGACAGTCTCGCTGTGGCGATGGACGAGTATCTGGCGGCGGTCGATCGCCTCGACGGCGAGCTACGCGCGGTGATCGCCAGCCCGGCCACGGCCGAGCGCGCCGCCGCGATCGCGCGCGCGTCGGCGGCGAGCGCGGACCACATCGCGCTCCTCGAGTCGCTCGCGCGAACGCTGCCGGCGGCGGCGCAGCCCGGTATCCAGCGCGCGATCGCTGCGCAGCAGGCGATCCACGGCCGATCCGGATACGCACCAGGCCGTCAGCCGTCCGCGCCCGGCGCGAGCGAGGTGCCGGGCCGGCCGACCGCGATCCCGGGGCGTCCGTCCGAGATCCCGACGCCTCCGACGCGCGGCGGGCCACCGAGCACGGCGCCCGGGCGTCCGTAAGGCGTAAGGCGCGGCTGAGGGAGGTCTAGCTCTCCGGCGCGCGTCGCTCCAGCAACTCCCACCGCACCCCACGGCGGATCGCGAAACGGTCGTCCTTGATGCGCCGGCGCGTCGCCGGGCTCACCGTCCAGCGCGCGCGGTGCTCGAAGCGCAAATGCTCACGCAGATATTCGACGAGCCCGGCCAGGTCGTCGAAAGGCACACGGTGCCAGAAGCGCCCGCGGCGGCGGCGGCGGAACAGGCCTTCGCGCACAACGCGCGCAACGGCGCGGTCGGAGTCGCGGTCGTTGCCGAGCTCGACGGCGGCCGTCCTTATCGTGCCGATGCTCCGGTGCGAACCGCCACTCACGTGCTCCGCGTGGGCAAGGATGCGCGAGTCAGGGCGCGCGTCGACGAGGAGACCGCGAGGCGCGAGCACCCTGTGGACCTCGTGGAGAGCATCGACCATGCCCATTCGTGCGATGCATCAGAGCGTCCACGACAGGATCACCACGTCGAACGCGCCGCTGCCGTAGGGCAGGGACTGCGCGGCACCGACCTGGAAGCGCGCGTTCCGGAGGCCGCTCGCGCGAGCCCGCCGTCGCGCCGTGCTGATGAGCTCGGGATCGGGCTCGAGGCCGTCGACGCTCTCCGCGTAGGGGGCCATACCGAGCGCGAGACGACCGTCGCCGCAGCCGAGATCGAGCACGCGCTTGCCGCGTACCAAGCGCGCCCCGCCCCAGTGCCCCAGCTCGAGCGCGGCGGATGGGCGCAGTGCCGATGAGAGCGCGGGGACGGACCTGCCGACGTTCCCGACGAGGTTATCCGCCGTATTGCTCACGAGCGCCCGGCAGCATAGCCCCGCCGCGCGCGACGGTCGCGGCGAGCCGCTGCGGATCCATGAACGGTTGCCGGATGTCCTCGGGCGGCTCGGCACCGGCGTACCACCACACCACCTCGAGGTTCGCGCGAAAGAGCGCGTCGAAGACCGCGTCCTCGGGGCTCGAGTTGCGGCTCGAGTACCACCAGAACCAGTCGGAGCCCTCGGCCACCATGAGCGGCTGACGGACGCTCTTTGGCATGACGCGGAGCGAGCCCCACTGCTCCTGCGCGAACCGGCGCGTGCGCTCGAGCGCGCCCCAGGCCTTCGCGTGCGCGGGTTCTCCGATCCACACCTTGAGGTCCCCATCGATCCACGAGCCGGTGTGCAGCTCCGGGAGATCGACCTTGGCCGGGTTCTTGTCGAGGTAGTCCGAGACGCGCACGGTCTCGAAGCGCTCGTCCTTCTGTAGCGTCCCATACAGGTAGCGCAGGAAGTCGTTGCCGTTGTTCGGGTACTGCTCCCAGGCGTTCTCGCCGTCGAGGATGATCGCCGCGAGGTACGGGCCGCCGTCGTCCGAGAGACGATCGCGCGCCCGCTCGAGCTTCCAGATCATGTCGCCGACCGCGTCGTGCGGAGTCATGTCGCCGTACATGAAGCCGATGCGGTCGGAGAGCTCGCGATCTCGAAAGATCGCGGTGCCTCCACCAGTGCGGTACGGTCGGTACAAGAGCGCCGGCTCGAGTAGCGCGCCGATATCGTCGCGCTTGAGCTCGACGCCCGCG
>WNFC01010489.1_pt1 | contig 10488 bp, 10 predicted proteins | sample 5400541 | NCBI WGS metagenome assembly WNFC01 (sample SAMN13153342, study PRJNA577476) | soil metagenome | isolation source: 120 cm saprolite under Douglas fir tree site 2 hole 2 replicate 1 | place: USA:California | collected 2015-04-18
GGCCAGGACGCCAAATGCCAGACCCCTGGAGCCGGACTGTAGAAACTGACGTCGACCGCGCTGGGCCGGGGTCCGTTTGCTCTGAACACCGTCTGTCACGCCAGAACCTCCCTCTGTTGTTGGGCAGCATGGCCGGCGCGACGGACCACCAGGTCCAATCCGGCTGCCGCCAGAATCACGATGCCCGAGACAATGCCGTCCCAGAACTCCGTCACCCCCATCAGGATCAGGCCGCTGGTGAGCATGCCCAGGATCAGCACGCCGATCAGGCTGCCGAACACCGTCCCACGGCCTCCGAACAGCCCGACGCCGCCGATGATTACTCCCGCGATCACCTGCAGCTCGAAGCCATTGCCGCCGTTGAAGGGCGAATTCGCCAGCCGTCCGAACTGGAGTGCGGCGGCGAACGCGACCAGCCCGCCCGTCACAATGAAACAGGTCCACTTGACGCGCCGCGTGTTGATGCCGTTGTTGCGCGCGGCTTCGGCGTCGCCGCCGGTGGCGTACGCGTCGCTGCCGAAGCGCGTCTTGGCCAGGAGGACCGCGGCGACCACGACGACGACCAGCATGAGCGCGAAAATGGTCGGCACGCGCGTCCCAGGTACGTTGCTGCCGAAGAAGCGGTAATAGTCGAGGTCTGTCTTCGTCGACGCGCTGGCGATGCCCCCGGAAAACAGGTTGCCGGCGCCGCGCAGGGCCACCCACATACCGAGCGTGGCGATGAACGACGGCAGTCCAACGCGCGTCACCAGGAAGCCGTTGAGTCCGCCGACGGCGAGCCCGAGCAGCATGATCACGAGCGTCGCCAGCCACGGGTCCACATTGCGCTTTTCGATGAGAATGGAGATGACGACCATCAGCAGCCCATACAGGCCCCCCACGGACAGGTCGATTTCGCCGGCGACGAACAGGTAGGTCATGCCGGCGGCGACGATGCCCAGCGGCGCCACGCGGCGCGCCAGCGCGACCAGTGTGGTGTCCGAGGCCATGCGTGAATTGGCGATATCAAAGAAGGCGAACAACAGAATCGCCACCAACAGGATGGCAATGTCGCGATTGCTCACGAGCCGGCCGAGGGCCGAACGCCAACCGCGATCGTGCATCCCCACGAGTTCGCGATCTTCGTCAGCCTCGAGCGCTTCGGTCAGAACATCGTCAGCGGCGTCGAATTGGTCTATGCTCATGCACGTTGATGTGTGATATATCAGCGGCTGCCATTCTATGCGTGCCCGCAGAGACGGTCAAACCGGCGCCCGGCCAATCAAGGCCATCGTCCAGCTGGGCCTGACCCAGACCATCTACAAGCTCCTGCGCGACAAGATCGCGAATCATGATTACGCCCCCGGCGAGCGCTTGCAGCTCGACACCCTGGCGATCCAGCTGGGGGTCAGCCGCACGCCGGTGCGCGACGCGCTCAACCAGCTCGCAGCCGAAGGTCTGGTCGAAATCCGACCGCGGCGCGGCACGTTCGTCGCCCAGGTCGATCGCGACACCGTGGCCGAGCTGTATCAGATGCGGCTGATGATCGACACCTCGGTCGGCAAGCTGCTGGCCCGCCGACTCACTCGACAACAGATCGGCATGTTGGCGCGGCTACTCGACAAGCTGGTCAAGCTGGTAGATGGCGCCGCCTACGTCGACTACGGCGCGTATCTCGAGTGCGACCGGGCGTTCCATTCGGCGATCGTGCGCCTGCTGGGCAACGCGCGGTTGACGGCACTCTATGAAGAGATCAACCTGCCGCTGTGGCTGGTGCGCGCGCAGCAAGACGCGGGCGCACCGCGCGACGCGGGCGCGTCGCTGGCCGAGCACCAGGCCATCTGGCAGGCATTGGCGGCGCGCGATCCACATGCGGCCGCCGAAGCGATGGCGGCGCACATCGAGAGCTCGCTGGGCAAGCTCGGTGTTCAGCTCACGCCTGCCGACCACCACGAGCTCGTGAATTCACACATACCGTGGGGATGCGGATAAAGGTCCTGTTTCTCGGCCAGGACAACAACCTGGAGCCGTGGTTCGGTGACGTCGTAACGGCCGTTGGCGAAGCGCACCAGGTCGTGCTGTGGCGCGCGGACGCGCCGTTCGGACCGCAGATCCGCGATACGCAGGTCGTCGTCGATCAAGGCGGCGGAGTCGGCACTCGGGCGATGGTCGACGCGGCCGCGGACGCCGGGGTCAAGCTGTGGCAGGTGCTGGGGACCGGGCTTGACCACGTCGACGTGCAGTACATCCTCGAGCGCGGCCTGGCGCTGGCCAATACGCCTGGTCAATTCAGTAGCGTCGCGCTGGCCGAGCACGCCCTGTTCCTGATGTTGTACTTCGCCAAGAACTTCCCTTCTACGCAGCGAAACGTGCGCGCGGCCACGTTCTACCGCCCCATGAATGACGAGCTCGAGGGCGCGACGCTGGGCCTGATCGGCCTCGGCGCCAGTGCGCGTGAGCTGGCCCGCCGCGCCTGCGCTTTTGGCATGCGTTTGCTCGGCATCGATGTGCAGCCGCCGACGGCGGAGGTGCTCGACGCGTTTGGCATCCGCTATCTCGGCGGGCCGGAATCGCTCGATACGCTGCTCAGTCAGTCCGATTATGTGTCCGTCCACGTGCCGCTGACGCGCCGCACGCGGCACATGCTCGACGCGCGCGCGCTCGCCGTGATGAAGCCAGAGGGCATCCTGATCAACGTGGCGCGTGGCGGCATTGTCGACCAGGCTGCGCTCGTCGACGCGCTGCGGCGGAGATCCTTGCGTGGCGCGGGGTTGGACGTATTTGCTGTTGAGCCACTCGAAGCGGATAGTCCCTTGCTGGAGCTGGACAACGTGGTCCTGACGCCGCACGTCGCCGGGGTGACCACCGGTACGTCGCGCCGCCGCGCCGCAGCCGTCGCCGACAATGTCCGCCGCACCGCCGCTGGACTGCCACCGCTCTACGCGGTCACAGGCGTCGAATGAAACGCCCTCGCTTGAGCGACCGCTTTAGTTAGACGCACAAGATTGCCGCCAGCGTCATTGGCTAGCGTCACGTTGCCACCGCTGACCCGTTAGCCTGAGCAGCACCCGTGTTGGGCACCGCTGGGGCTCTCGTTCGACCGCCGCTCGAAACGATCGCGTTGAATCGCCTCGCCTTTGGGCCGCGCCCCGGCGACCTGGAAGCATTCCGCCAACTGCCGGGCGAGTCGGACGCCGACCGCTTGCGGGTCTGGGTCGATCAGCAGCTCAAGCCCTTCACGATCGACGATTCGGCCTGCAGCGCCCGTCTGGCCAATTCGGCCTTCGTCACCCTCGACAAATCGTTGCCCCAGCTGTGGGCCGATCATGTCGTCAATCCACCCGCCCAGCGTGGTTACGAGTGGACCAACCTGCCGCTCGACGAAACCATCGAAGCCACCATCCTGCGCGCCGCCTTCAGCCAGCGCCAGCTACTCGAGGTGCTGGTGGATTTCTGGCACAACCACTTCAACGTCTTCCGCGACACCGACGGCGTGCCACCCGTTTTTGTCCACTATGACCGCGACGTCATTCGCGCCAACGCCCTCGGCAACTTCCCCAAGATGCTCGAAGACGTCGGCGCCAGTCCGGCCATGCTGTTCTATCTCGATAACAACTCCAACCAGGTGGCTGGACCAAACGAAAACTACGCCCGCGAATTGTTCGAGCTGCACACGCTGGGCGCCGCGAGCTACTTCGGCGTGCAGGATCCGCGCACTATCGCTGGCTTCGACGAGCACGCGTCGCTGGGCTATGTCGACAACGACGTGTACGAGGCAGCCCGGGCGTTCACCGGCTGGCGCGTCGACTCCGGCGACCAGGGCGAGGAAGGTATCCGTAACAGCGGTACTTTCCTGTACTTCAAGCCGTGGCACGACCGCTTCAACAAGACAATCCTCGGACACTATCTGCCCCACGATCAGGGCGAGATGCAAGACGGGCGCGACGTGTTCGACATACTCGCCACCCATCCCGGTACCGCGACACATATTGCGACGAAATTGGCCCGGCGACTGATCGGCGATCGTCCGCCGGCGGACGTCATCGCCACGGCGGCGGACGTCTTCCTCGCCGAGGCGGCGGCGCCGGATCAGCTGGCGCAGGTGGTGCGCAGCATCGTGCTGTCGAATGCGTTCGCCGAAACGTGGGGCGAAAAGATCAAGCGTCCGTTCGAAGTGGCCGTCGCCATGCTTCGCGCGTTAAATGTCGATTTTACGCGCCTGCCGGACAACTTCCTGAACATGTACGAAGCGATGGGCCAGCCGCTCTTCGGACACCCCGCGCCCAACGGCTACGGCGACATGCATCAAAACTGGTCTGGGACCACGTCGTTGCTGTACCGCTGGAAGCTCGCCGCGGCCCTCGCCGAGAACGCATTCGACGACGGCAAGCTGTCGATGCGGGTCAACCTGGTGACTCAAACGCCGCCCTCGGCGCGCAGCGCCAACGCGGCAACAGACTTCTGGATCGAGCGGATCCTCGGGCGGCCGATCGCGCCCACGGATCGGGCCGAGATCGCCCGAGCAATGGCGCAGGCCGATCACCCGGATGCGCCACTCGGCGACGAGACCTTCGCCGCGCGCATACCCCAGATGGTGGAGCTGATTGTCATGTCACCAGAATTCCAATGGCGCTAACGCCACTACGGACCACCCTCTCGCGGCGCGGCTTCATCGTGGCCTGTTCGGCGGCGGCGTTCATTGGCTCGCGCATCAGCCAGGCCGTCTTCGCCAGCTCCGCCGCGGCCGAGGATCAGGGCGACGTCCTCGTCACGGTGTTTCTGCGCGGTGGCTGGGACGTCATGAACGTCGTGCCGCCGATTGACGGCGCTGATCGCGGCTGGTACGAAGCGGCACGGCCAAGCCTCAAGATGCCGAACCAGGGCACTGGCGCCGCCCTGCGTTTGACCGATCAGTTCGGTCTGCACCCAGGTATGACGCGCCTGTACGAGCTGTACCAGGCGCAGAAACTGGCGATCGTGCACGCGGTGGGGCTGAACGTCGACACCCGCAGCCACTTTGAGGCGCAGCAGTTCATCGAGACGGCGACGCCGGGGATCAAGAACACCGGTACCGGCTGGGTCGGGCGGCACCTGCAGAGCGTCGCCGGCCCACTCAACGGCGGGCTCTTGCCCGTCGTGGCAGCCGGCGGCAGTGTACCGACAACGGTGGCCGGCGCACCCGAAGCCGTCTCGATTTCCGCCATTGACGACTTCGACCTGAATGCCGAACCGTTTCAGAAGGCCGCTTTGCGCCGCCTGTATGACGGTGACACCTGGCTGCACGCGTCCGGCGCTCAGACGTTTCAGGCGATCGACACCGTTCAGCGCGCAAGTACGTCCGAGTACCTGCCGGCCAAGAACGCGGCCTACCCCAGTGGTGAGTTCGGCGAGAACATGAAAACAGTCGCCAAGCTCATCAAGCTTGACGTCGGGCTGCGGGCGGCAACGGTCGACCTCGGTGGCTGGGACACCCACGAGGCCGAAGGCGATGGATCGTCCGGCTACCTGGCCGAGCTGGTGACCGAATTGTCGAACGGTCTGGCGGCGCTCTACACCGACCTGGCGGGATCCGCTTCGCCGACCTATGCCGATCGTCTGACGGTGGTGGTGGTGAGCGAGTTCGGGCGGCGCCTTTCGGAGAACGCCAGCCACGGCACGGACCACGGACATGGCAGCGGCATCTTCGTGCTCGGCGGCCAGGTGAATGGCGGCCGGGTCTTTACGACCTGGCCGGGCCTGCAGAACGAGCAGCTGTACGATCACGCCGACCTGGCCGTCACGATCGATTACCGCCAGGTCCTGAGCGAGATCGTCGTGCGTCGATTGGGCAATGCGCAGTTGAGCACGGTCTTTCCGGGCTTCGCGGACTATCAGCCGCTGGGCATCGTGCGCGGCGCGGATCTGCCCGCCGCGGGAGTCTTCGCCCACTAAACAAAACGCGCGGGCGGGAATTCGCGGCGCCACCTGACCGTTGAGACAGGGGCTGCCACGGCCAAAAGAGCAGCCTGACAACCGTTCCTTGGGCCGAGCCCGCGCCTGGCCTGGTTCGGTTACCACAAGAAACGAGATTCAATGGCTTCTACACGCTCACTTCTCCTGCCCCTCGTCGCGATCATCATCGGGACCTTCATGGTCATCCTCGACACGACCGTGGTGAATGTCGCGCTGCCCACCCTCGGCCGCGTCTTCGCCACCGACATCAGCTTGCTGCAATGGGTGATCGGCGCCTACATGCTCGCCCAGGCCGCGGTGATTCCCCTCTCGGGGTGGGTCTCCGACCGCTTCGGCGCCAAGCGCGTGTACCTGATCTCGCTGGTCCTGTTCACACTCGGGTCAGCGCTGTGCGGTCTGGCGCAGAGCGGCGAAATGCTGATCGGCACGCGCATCCTGCAGGGTCTGGGCGGCGGGATGCTCATGCCGATTGGTATGGCCGTCCTGTTTCGGCTGACGCCGCCTGAACGACGTGGCGCGATCTTCGGACTCTTTGGCCTGCCGCTCATGGTTGCGCCTGCCCTGGGCCCGTTGCTGTCGGGTTATTTGATCGAGTTCGCCGATTGGCGGCTCATCTTCTTTATCAATGTGCCTGTCGGCGCCATCGCGTTGTTCCTCGGCGTGCGCGGGTTGCCCAATATCGTGGCCGACCGGGCAGCTGCCGCGCTGGACACGCTCGGCGTCATCCTCGGCCCGCTGGCGTTCGTTGCCCTGTCGTTCGGCATCAGCCAGTCAACGCAGGTCGGCTGGACGGCCGCGCCGACCCTGGTCAGCATTGGCGTCGGCCTGGTCGCACTGCTGCTGTTCGTCTGGCGCGAGCTCGCCGCGACCGATCCGGTGCTCGAGCTGCGGGTGTTCCGTAGCCGCGACTTTACCCTGGCAATCCTCACGCAGTGGGCCGGTTTTGGCGCGATGTTCGGGTCGTTCTTCCTGATCCCACTGTTCCTGCAGCAGGTGCGCGGCTACGGCTCTTTCGAGACAGGTCTGTTCACTTTCCCGCAGGCGGTCGCCGCGGCCATCTTCATGCAGATCAGCGGGCGGGCGTTCGATCGCTTCGGCGCGCGGCCGCCGGTGCTGTTTGGCCTGTCCATGATCGTCGCCGCGATGTGGCTGATGTCGCGGCTCAGCGGCGCCACCACGGGCGAGGACCTGCGCCTGCCTCTGATTCTGATGGGCGCGGGCATGGGCTCGATGATGACGGCGCTCAACACGCATCTGCTCAGCGCCGCCCCGCGCGCGCTGATCGGCCGGGTCACGTCGCTAACCAGCGCGCTGCAAAACGTGGTCGCTTCGCTGGGCGTCGCCAGCTTCGCCACGATTCTGCAGACGCGGTTACCGGTGCACGTGGCCGAAGCGACGGTAGCTGCTGGCGGCCAGCCGTCGGCGGCGATGTTGACGGACGCGGCGGCTTTCGCGTTCGGCGACGTCTATCGGACGGCGATGGTCGTGGCCAGCGTGGCCTGGCTGTTGGTGTGGACCTTACGCCGCGTGCAGCCCGCGGGCAGTGGGCCTGGGCCCGGCGCCAGCCAGACGCCACAGAGCCGCGAATCTGAGGCGCCTCGGCTGCGCGAGCCGGTGCTCGTCGGCGAGTAGTTTTTTCTATGCGCGCGGTCCTGTTGAGTTCATTCGGGCCGCCGTCCGCGCTCGTCGCGACCGATCTGGCCGGCCCTGGCCCTTCGCTTCTCCGCTAGGCCTTCGGCCGGCGGGCGAAGTCTCGGCCGAAGAAGCCACCTTCGGGACGACCGTGGGCGTGGTAGTGGTCAGGAATATTGCGCATGTGGTCGTCGATGTAGATCGGGCCGAAGTGCTCGGCCGCGACCTCGCGCAGGCGACTGTGCATGACCTCCAGCTGATCGGCGGGTGGATTGATGCCATGCTCGCGCCAGACCACCATCGGCACCGCGCAGATCTCGCATTCCGCGATCCAGCACACCTCGTCCTCGTAGAACCAGGGTGTGATGCGCGCGGCGGTGCACAGCTCGCAGCCGGCCATCTATTCGCGTTTTAGTCCTTGAAGATGGCGCGGTAGATGCGCTGATTGGGACCGGGCCGATCGCCCAGGTCGAGCAGTCGGCCGCGCCAGTACATCGTCCGCGAGCGCGGGCGGATCAAGTAGCCGATGCCCGCGACCACCAGGAGGATGAGGCCAACGGTGGCCAGGACGTGCACGGCTGGTACGAGCGCGCCGACCAGCCAGATGACCAGCGCCGCGACCGCCAATTGCGCAGGTGAAGCGGGCCGCGGATCGAAGCGGCGCAGGCCATCCGTCGACCGCCGCGGTCGAAAGGATGGAGATGAGAAGGTCTGATTCATGTGTACATTTTCGCATGCGCAGCCTTGGAAGCAGCTGAGAATTTCGGCCCAGCGGCCCTATCTATAACCCCGGAGGGGGATCCCTTTGGCAGTTGACAAGTCGAAAGCCACTATCTTTCCAAAAAGGGGGTCCCCTCCGGGGATTGAACCAGAGTATTCTGAGTGACGCTTATGACCGTTCTCAGCGATCTCGTCGCGGCGCTCGGAGATGGGCGCGTCGAAGTCGTCGACCTGACCGCGCCGCTGTCGGAGCGGACGCCGATCCTGCAGTTGCCGCCGCCGTTCGGCAATACCCAGGGTTTCGCCCTCCAGGAGATCAGCAATTTCGACGAGCGCGGACCGGGCTGGTACTGGAACAACTTCTCGGCTGGCGAGCACGTCGGGACCCACTTCGATGCGCCGGTCCATTGGATCTCGGGTCGTGACGGACCCGACGTCTCCCAGGTCCCGCCCAAACAGCTCGTCGGACCGGCCGTGGTGATCGACAAGAGCGCCGAGTGTGCCGGCAACCCGGATTTTCTCCTCGAGGTCAGCCACGTCGATGACTGGCAAAAGCAGCACGGGCCGCTGCCTGAAGGCGGGTGGCTGCTCTTTCGAACTGGCTGGGACAGTCGCGCGCACGACCAGAAGGCCTTTCTCAACGCCAACGAAACAGGCCCGCACACGCCTGGCGTGTCGGTCGAGCTGGCGCGCTGGCTCGGCGAGACAGCGCCGGTGATTGGCTTCGGCGTAGAGACGGTCGGCACCGATGCCGGCGCCGCGCACAGCTTCCAGCCTGCTTTTCCGTGCCACCAGTTCCTGCTTGGCGCGCGCAAGTACGGGCTGACGCAGTTAGCCAATCTTTCGCGGCTGCCGCCGACCGGTTCGGTGCTGGTGGCCGCGCCACTGCCGATCGTGGGTGGCTCGGGCAGCCCGGCCCGCGTCCTCGCCTTCGTCCCGCGCTAAAAGGCAGTGCTGGTTGCCGAAGCGGTCGGACGGGCGCTGGCCGAGCGTGGTGCGCAGCACGTCTTCGGCCTCATTGGGAGCGGCAACTTCGCGGTCACCAACGCGCTGGTAGCCGGCGGCGCCACGTTCATCGCCGCGCGTCATGAGGGTGGCGCGATCTCGATGGCCGACGCGTATGCGCAAGTGACCGGCCGAGTCGGACTGTGCAGCGTGCACCAGGGACCAGGTCTGACCAACACGATGACGGGGCTGACCGAGGCGGCGAAGAGTCGAACGCCGCTGCTGCTGCTCGCTGGTGATACCGCCGCCGCGGCGATACGCTCCAATTTTCGGATCGCCCAGGATCAACTGGTCACGTCGGTGGGCGCGGTTGCCGAGCGATTGCACGGTCCGGAGACTGCCGTGGAAGACGCGCTGCGCGCCCTGCGCCGCGCGCAGGTGGAGCGCCGCCCGGTGGTGCTGATGCTGCCCCTGGACATCCAGGCCGCGGTCTATCCTGAGCACATCCGCCTGGCGCCCGAGCCACCCGCGCTGCGGCCCACCCGGCCGGCCGCCGCATCCATCGCCGAAGCGGCCGACGCGCTGATCGGCGCGCGCTATCCGCTGATCATTGCCGGGCGGGGAGCCAGGGATGCCGCGGCTGGCGAGCCGTTGGAGCATCTGGCCGAGATGCTCGGTGGCATGCTGGCGACGTCGGCGGTGGCCAACGGATTGTTCGCCCAGAGTGCCTGGTCGCTCGGCATTTCGGGCGGTTTTGCGTCGCCGAGCGCGGCCGAGCTGATCGCCCAGGCTGACGTGGTGCTGGGCGCCGGCGTGGCGCTCAACATGTGGACGACGCGCCACGGTAAGTTGCTCAACCCGAGTGCGACGGTGATCCAGATCGACCACGACGCCGACGCGATTGGCGCGCACCAGCGTGTGGACATCGCCGTAGTCGGCGATGTGGCCGAGGCCGCTCGGGCGCTCGTGGCCGAAGTCGGCCGGCGTGAGTACGCCGGCTCCGGCTGGCGGACTCCCGCGCTTGCTGCACGACTCGCTGATGGTAGGTGGCGCCAGCGCCATCGGCGCCGCCGTTGCTCGACCGGATCGACTGACCGTGGCAGCGCTCGGCGACGGCGGCGCGTTGATCGGCTTGTCTGACTTCGAGACGGTCGCGCGGCTCGGCTTGCGGATGCTGATCGTCGTGTACAACGATGCGGCCTACGGCGCGGAGGTCCACCACTGCGGACCGCACGGCCATCCGCTGGACCTGGTCCAGTT
>WNFC01016383.1_pt1 | contig 10488 bp, 12 predicted proteins | sample 5400541 | NCBI WGS metagenome assembly WNFC01 (sample SAMN13153342, study PRJNA577476) | soil metagenome | isolation source: 120 cm saprolite under Douglas fir tree site 2 hole 2 replicate 1 | place: USA:California | collected 2015-04-18
GCCGTTGTAACCCCAGAGGTCAACGATCCGGCCAGGAAATATCTCCTGTTTAACTGGCTCGGCGATGAGATGGAATTCCAATCCCACGCTGACGCAGAATCTTGCAATCATCGATTGGCACTCAGGAGGGTTGCAGATCATTGACACCAGCGACCCAACCCATCCGGTCCAGGCAGGATTCTTTGTTCCAAACCCGCCGGCTGCTGTGGCCAATGAAGATCCGGCGCTGAGCCAGGGCACAGCCAGCAGGAACAACAAGACTGTGTTCTGGAGCTATCCAATCATCAAGAATGGGTTGATATACGTCATTGACGTCCGCAACGGGCTGTTCATTTTCAAATACACCGGACCCCACGCGGATGAAGTGCAAGAGATCCACTTTCTCGAGGGTAACTCAAATTTGGGCGATGCCGTGGACCTCGATGAAAACCAAAATAGCCAATAACGATGTGTATTTGATGCTTAAAGACTAAAGGCACGGAACGAAGAGCTCCGTGCCTTGCATTCGTTGCGAAGGCCTAACTCTTGTGTTCGACGCTTCCTTTTCAGAACTTGAGCTGCTTCTTGGTGGGCAGGTATCCCTAGGTTCCACACGTTGATTGCGATCCATCTCTCCACGGCATCTGGTTTGGGAGCTGAACCCTTGCCAGATGGAATAACGCGGTGTGGGGAAACAATGCCAAACGATTTAAGACGATCGTACCGTTTGTTTCCCCCGTCACCGGTTACTTGGCTGCCTTCTTCGCAGCGGCAACAGACTCAACCATCACCATCTCTCCCATGACGCTGCCCTTTACCGTTGCCCTCTCACCAGCGAGCTTGTCCAGTTCAGCCTCGTGCCCGTCCAGCGTGTAAACTTTCTTCCCCACGACCAGCGCGTACTTCGTCCCTTTCTTCACGCACTCTCGGGTGCACTCAGCCGCGCTCTTGTCCTTTTCCATGTGGTGAGCGCCACACATGGAGTCGCTGACCGTTCCGGTTAGCGTTTTTAGCGCTGCCGGAGCCTCAGCTGGCTTGCTCGTCGCAGGTGAGCTCGCCGGCATTTGCATTTGAGCCGCCATGAGCATCGTGGAAAATGTGAGAAACGCAATAGTGTTTACAACTGTTCGTTTTGTTTTCATTCGTATTCCCCTTTTTGTTTTAGTTAAACACTGTTCGATATCACAATCATTGGCTTGAACTCCCCAGACTGGCCCATTGCCCTTGAATGATGGCGGTCCGGATCTCCTCTGTCGATTTCCCCTGTCGGTGCATCTGTCCGGCAAGCAGCGCTTCCTTAATGCAGATATCGCAGCTCGCCGCGTGATCTGTCTTAAAGCAATCCAGAAGGCCACGGTGGCCCTTCCGTTCGCAATAGCAATAGCAGGGTTGCTGAGCGAGAATCTCCGGAATTTCCTTTGCTATCTGGTATGCCTCACGAATATTTCTACGTTGGAACTTCACCGGATCGAGCGTCGCCGGAAACGGCATCGCATCCGCAGCGCTTCGGAAATAGATCGGGACGGGACCCGCTGCCGCATCCTCCCGTCTCGGCGATTTCGTGCGGAGCGCCACATGGAAAATGGCCGCGAAAACCAGAACTGCGACGATCACCATGCCAATGAGATGGTTGCCCCCCCACAGATCAGATTGTTTTGGCTTGCGTTTGCTTCTCATATTCACCTCTAGCTCCGTGCGGTTGCTGGTTTCTAGCGTTCCTTTCTGCGCTGAATCGGTTTTTTACGTAGCATCGAGTTATGAATCGGCTTTGCCGACCTTGGCTTTCTTCTTTATTGCCGTAACCGAATCCACAACCACCGTGCCGTCATTGACACGTCCCGCGACCGTGGCCCGACCTCCAGCAAACTTGTCGAGATCGGCTTTGTGCCCTTCGAGGATGTAGACTCTCTCGCCCACCACGAGTACATAAGCAGCGCCGTCGCCAACGCACTTGAGAGTGCATCCAAATTGAGTTACCGCCTTGCGATTGTGTTGCCCTTTGCAAACACCATCGCTAACGATTCCAGTTAGTTCTTGCACGGCCGTAGCGTTTGGACCAACGCTTGGCACCGTGGGAGTTGTTTGCCCAAAGGCTAGACTCGCCAGCACCAGCACTTCCGAAATACTTGTGACGATTGTCAGCGCTTTCATTTGTGTTCTCCTTCCTAAGACTTTGTTCGTTTCGCTTGCACTTCGTTCGTCGCTTGCTGCCTGGTAAGAGTGCCACGCCGCAGTGCTCTTTCCTTCATGAGCACGAAGAAGACCGGCACCAGAATTAGCACATGGATCGTTGAGGTGATCATTCCGCCCACAATCGGAGCAGCAATGGGCTTCATGACGTCGGAACCGATTCCGCTCTCGAAGAGAATCGGAATCAGGCTGGCCAAGACAGCGCTCACGGTCATGAGCTTTGGTCGTAGCCGCTGAACAGCACCTTCGATCGCTGCGGCCTCGACATCCGCATTCGGACGGCCACGCTGAAGTTGTAGCCAAGGAGCCACTGCAAGATTAGGCCGCCCGTCATCGCGTAAAACGTAGGAAAGATCAGCACCATGGCTTCGGTGACGTTATGGAAAATCATGTACAAGAGGAGAAAGATCACAAAGAAGACAACCGGCAGAATGATCTTGAAGCGCTCCTTGGCGCGAAGTTCAAACTCGTATTCACCGGACCATGTGTAGGTGTATCCCGTTGGCAACGTGAGCCTCTGCTGAAGTAGCTTCGAGGCCTGATTCACGAAACCGCCGTAATCCCTTGTGTTCAGGTCGATGTAAACATATCCGGTGAGCTGGCCTTCTTCGTCGCGGATCATGGCCGGCCCATGCGAGAACGAGATCTTCGCAACTTGCTCAATAGGGATCTGAGCTCCCCCGGACGTCGCTATCAGCACACGGCGCAAATCCTCTATGTTGTCGCGGAAGTCGCGCTCATAACGAACATTCATGGGATACCGCTCGCGGCCTTCTACATTTTGTGCGACGTTCATACCACCCATGCCAGACGCCACGGCCTGCTGCACGTCAGCGATCGTCAGCCCGTATTTGGCCGCTTCCGGACGGTTTACTTCGACATTCACGTAAAAGCCCTGCGAGACGCGCTCCGCAAACGCCGATCTCACCTGCGGCAGCCCGGACAGAATCTGCTGCACTTGCGTCCCTAGTTGTTGAATCCCGTCGACGTTGGTTCCCTGGATTTTCATTCCGACCGGCGTCTTGATTCCGGTTAGTGCCATATCGAGACGGTTCTCGACCGGCATCGTCCAGGTATTCGTCAATCCGGGAAGTTGCAGCTTTTCATCCATTTCGCGGATCAGCTTCTCGTACGTCATACCCTGGGGCCATTGCTCACGCGGCCTAAGCATGACGGTGGTGTCGTACATATCGAGGGGAGCATTGTCAGTGGCGCTGTCCGAACGTCCCACAACTCCAAATACGCTTTCCACCTCCGGGAAGGATCGCAGCATGCGATCTTGCTCTTGCAGCAGTTGCGAAGCTTGTGTTACCGAGATCCCTGGCAATGCGGTCGGCATGTATAACGAGGAGCCTTCGTACAACGGTGGCATGAACTGACTGCCCAGCCGGAACATCAACGGAAATGTCACCACTAGAAACAACAGGTTTATGAGCAGCGTAGTTTTGCGATATTTGAGGCAAAGTCGCAGCACAGGCAAGTACAGCGCCCGCGTGAACCTGGAGACAGGGTTCTCCGATTCTGGCCGGAGCTTGCCCTTAATGAAGATAACCATCAGCACGGGCACCAGGGTGATCGCCAGCACCGAGGAGAAGCCGACCGCGAGCGTTTTCGTCCAGGCAAGCGGCCGAAACATACGTCCCTCCTGGGCTTCCAAAAGAAAGACCGGAAGGAATGACATGACGATAATGATTAGAGAGAAGAACAGTGCTGGCCCGACTTGCTTTGCGCCGTCAATGAGAATCTTCCGTTCAGCCTCAGGGATCTCTGAACTGTGGCGCCACCCGGACGGCGAGACAACAGTGGGACCGCGGGACGTGCTGGGTACGGTACCGTTAGAGAGGTCCGCTTCCGCTTCGCCCATCGTCTTCGCATCGGGTGGAGTCCGTCGCTCTGATAAATGGCGGTACCCGTTCTCGACCATTACGATCGCTGCATCTACTAGGACTCCAATGGCCAATGCCAGTCCACCCAGAGACATGATGTTCGAACTGACTCCCAGGTAATACATCGGGATGAACGAGGCCACGACCGCAATAGGGAGCGTGATAATCGGGATCAGGGCAGAGCGGAAGTGAAAGAGGAAGACAATGATAACGATGCTGACAATGATCGCCTCCTCTAACAGGTCACGTTGCAGTGTTTTGATTGATTCCTGAATCAGTCCGGCGCGATCATAGCCGGCTACCACTTCAACACCAGGGGGCAGGGATGGTTTGATCTCAGCGAGCTTCTTTTTGACCCCGTTAATTACATTCAAGGCGTTCAGCCCATAACGCATCACGACGATGCCGCCGACGGTCTCGCCTTGGCCGTTCCATTCCGCTACACCTTCCCGAATATCTGGGCCAAACGACACCCTTCCCAGGTCTTTTATCAGGACGGCGGTTCCGTTCTTCGCCATCACTGGGACATTTTCGAGATCCGCCAGCGAGCGCAGGTAGCCAAGGCCGCGAATAAAGTAGCGTGTCCCGCTTAACTCCAGCACACGTCCGCCAACTTCATTGGTGCTGGATTTCACTCGATCGATGACGGTCGAGAGCGGTATGCCGTAAGCCAGCAGCTTATTTGGATCAAGTTGGACCTGATACTGCCGAACGAAACCACCGATGGTGGCCACTTCCGCAACGCCGGGTACAGTTTCGAGCTGATACCGCAAGTGCCAGTCTTGAAGCGCTCGAAGGTCGGCAAGGCTGTACTTGCCCGTGTGATCCACGAGCGCGTATTCATAGACCCATCCCGCGCCGGTTGCATCCGGACCGATGGCCGGATGTACACCCTCTGGCAGACGTCCGGCGATGGTCTGCAGGTACTCAAGTACGCGCGAGCGCGCCCAATAAATATCGGTGCCGTCTTCAAAGACTACGAAGACGTATGAGTCGTTAAACATCGTCTGCGCACGTACTGCCTTGACGTGCGGCGCCGCGAGCAGTGCGGTTACGATCGGGTAGGTGACTTGGTCCTCGATGATGTTCGGGGGCTCGCCTTCCCAGTTGGTGTGAATAATTACCTGGACATCAGAGATGTCTGGCAGAGCATCAAGGGGGATGTGGCTCATCGACCAAATACCGGCCATCACCAGCAAAAGCACGCCGGTAAAGACCAGGAACCGATTGTGAGCGCACCATTCAATCGTTCGATTAATCACTTACATTCCCCCCGTCGCGTTGACCGTGAGATGCTTGGTAGCGATTGCCTGACCGTTCTGCATGGCTGTAACCGTTACTTGCCACGTACCACCGGATCCCAGATCACCCTTGCCTTCATACATTCCGCTGCCCTTGTCACTCGCGTTGACCACCGTCTTCATCGCAGACATTCCCATGGCAGCCATAGCCGGCATAAAGAAAGTGACCGTCACCTGGGCTCCGGTAATGGGCTGCCCGTTCTGCGAAGTTAGCTTCACCCTGACGGTGTTGCTGCCCTTGTGCGGCGGGTTGGGATCTGTGGTGAGTTCGACTGTGGCCTGCGCCTGTGCGGGAGCGTTCATCGCAGCGGCACCCCCAGCGCCGGGCGGAGGAGGGGTGAACGCGCCAGCAGCAGCCTGCAGCTGTGCTTCGGAATCAATTAAGAAATTCGCAGACGTAACGATCTGCTCGCCGGCACGCGTACCCTTGAGAATAACTTGGCGATCGCCGACCCGTGGACCTAGCTCGATTTCCCGTGGTTCGATGTTGCCGTCCCCGCTATACGCGAAGATGAGGCTTTTTGTACCGGAATGAAACACTGCTGAAGCGGGAACGGTCAACTGCCTGCCAAGCGGCAGCTTGAGCCCTACGTTCACGTACATCCCTGGCCTAAGTTTCAGCCCAGAGTTCGCAAATACGAGCCGCACTGGCAGCGTGCGAGTCATCGTGTCCACCTGCGGTAAGACGTAATCCACCCGGCCGGCGAAAACCTTTCCCGGGTATGCGTCCACGGTGACTTCGGCCGGATCGCCGGGCTTGATTTTGCCAGCATCATTCTGGAAGACCTGAGCCAACACCCAGACCTCTGACAGGTCTGCTATCGTGTATAACTTTGTGTCCGGCTGCACATACATATTGGGTAGTGCGTTCTTCTCGGTTACGTAGCCTGAAACCGGAGAGTTGATCGTCAGGTTGGTGATGACCTTGCCTGTGGCATCGAGCTTTGCGATTTCACTCGGAGGTATCTCCCATTGCAGCATTCGTTCTTTGGCTGCACCGAAGAGTGACTCCGCTCCCGACGCGACTCCGTTGACCGTACTCTGGTGCAATGCAGCCGCGTTCGTCTTCGCGAGCAGGTACTCCTGCTCCGTTGTCACGAGATCTGGGCTATAGATCGTGAACAGAGGTTGGCCTTTGCGTACGAAGTCACCAGTTGCATCGGCATAGACCTGACGAATCCAACCGGCAAAACGCGTCTGCACATAGGCGAGGCGCCGCTCGTTCGCCTGTACATTGCCGTAGAAGCGGAGTTCGTCACTGACGGCCTTGTATTCCACTTGTCCGATCTGCACGCCAATGCTCTGCATGCGCTGTGGCGTGAGCTGAATTGGCGCCAGCGGGACCTCCGCTTGCGGTGCGGCAGCTGGGGCCTTTTCGGTTGACATGCCCTGCATTTCAGGTTGCGTCTGACTTCCGGTATCGGTAGCCGACGTCGTGGCCGCTCGCTCAACAGGTGGCTTCCTGGTCAATCGCCACCACAAGACGGCCACTCCAGCCGCAAGAGCAATGCTTGTGAGCAAGGTGATCCAAAAAGCCCGCCGATATTTTCGAATCGCGGCATAGGCTGAAATTTCTTCGTCCATAGTTTGGAAGTGGTCGGTCATGGCAATGTCACTCCTGTCAGTCGTTCCAGCCGGGCCAAGGCGGACTCGTGCTCAGCCAGTTCCTGCCGGTACTCCAAATCCAGATTCAGTACATCGAGAAAGTTACCCAAGAGCGTTTCGAAGTCTTCTCGGTTCGCCTGGTATGCTGCCATTCCAGCGCGAAAGTTTGCATCCGACTGCGGGATCAATCCGCCCTTGTAAATGTTCAAACGCTCCTCAGAGCTTCGGACCATCACATACTGTTGTTCAACTTCAGACGAAACGCGCTGCACTTCACCCTGCAATTCCTGCTTGACTCGCTCACGGTTCTGCTCCGCTTCCGCAAGCTCGGCTTTTTGCCGGCCACGATTGGGAAGCCGGATGCCGAAGGTCGCCATGTAGTAGGCGCGGTATTGAGTGGGGTCGGTGCGCTGATACATGTATTCGACCATGAAGTCTGGGCGGAAGTCCTTATGTGCAAGATCGACTCGGGCTTCTTGCCCTTGAACCATTTGCTGCCTAGAGCGGATGTTAGGGTTCTGATCTTGCACCCGTTGAAGCAGCTGCGCATCGGTGTAGAGCAGGGAAGTCGGGGTGAGAGGCTCAGCAACTATGTCCGGAGATGTCTGCGGACGATTCAGAATCTGCTTTAGCTGTGCTTCAAGCTGGCCTACTTCCTGGTGGTGGTGAGCAATTTCTTGCAGGATCTTTGTGTGCTGGAGCTGCGCCTTAAGGACATCCTGCTGGTTACCTTGGCCGACGCGGTAGCGCGATTCCACCACCTGCTGGACTTGATTCAAGAGCTGGTCGTCGTGCTCAAGTATGTCTAAAGTCTGTTGAAGGTAAGCTAGTTGGAAGTATGCCAGCTTCAGGCTTTCAACTGCGCGCCGGCGAACCGCTTCAGAGTCTTCGCGAAGAGAAGTCGCCTCAAATTCTGCAACTTTGCCACGCAAGCCACGTTTTCCGGGAAAAGGTAAATCCTGAGAGGCCCCGATTCCGATGTAGGCAAAATTGCTGTTGCTGTATCCAGCAAATGGTCGGGGGCTACCCACACTGAACTGCTGAAGACTTATCTGGGTTTCCGGCAACGCCGATGCCTGCTTCGGAACGTTCGTGGCGGCCTCCCACGCGTGTAGCGAGGCGGCAATTTCAGGATTGCTCCGTTCCACCTCCTGCACCAATTCCTGAAGCGGGATTGGGCAAAGCCGTAGCGTGCATGCCCTGATCCTTCATCGGAGCAGGCGTTTGTGGCACGTCCCTCGTCACCTGGGCATTCACGCTCGGTGACAAAAAGACGGCAGCCAATACTACGGTGATAAAAGCGCGGATTGCTCCGGACGTGAGCCGGTGGGTATAAGCAAAGTTCATCTTTCCTCCAAATAGAAAACACAAATGCGCGCAGACGCACAAGGGCGTCAGCGCCAATGAGGAAAGACGATCAGATTCTGAGGACTGTGGTGGTTGTGGAATTTAGTCCTGGCGGACTATGCGTGCACGAAACCCGAGACGACCATTGTGCCAACGAGAAGTACGCGTTGGCCTGGGCAGTAAGGGGAAGCGCATGAAACAGAACCAAACTAACGTGATGCAATTGCGAAGACGCTGTCTTCAGAGCGTGAAAATCAGCCGTGTCGGTTACCTGACAGCAAGGATGGGATTTCGCCATCCCCATGTCCCCGCACTGTCCCGCCATCTTCTTACAGCATTCCCGCTCTGCGGGTGTCATCGCCCCATTTGGCACTACACACGCCATCACCGGCAGCGCACCGAACAGGAACGCCAGAGCGTAAACACCGATTGTGCGTAGCAATTTCACTAGCGTTACTTTACCCGCAATCAACATTTAGACGCAACAGCCGGGAAAAGGTTTCAGATTACCCTGGTGCACATGGCGGGTTGCAGGCCGTCTGGGCACCTCCCACATCAAACCTCTGAGCAGTGGTCACTTGCACGGCACACTGCGCGACCCCGTAGGTGGATCGTCTCACTCAGTTTCTGGGCCGAGAACCGCCGTGCCAGTGAGGATGGCCTTTTGGGCATGCAGCCGCAATCCTGGCGGTGAAGAAACAGAAACACGATGGCGTCCTGGAGGTAAGCCCGCGATTTCGAGCGTGACAAGGCGAAATGATGCGACCATTTCGCCAAATCTAGCTGCCGTCCGCGCAACTCTTTTGGTGTTCTCGACAAAAGTCCCGGCAGTGTCACTCGCCAAATCTTGTAGTGACCAGCCGTACCGAAGTATGGACTTCGTGCCCCGAGTCGGGTGGTCATCAACCAACGCGACCAGGCAGGTCACGGAGCGTGCTTGCACAAGGTCGCGCAATCCCTTGTATCCCATACTGCTTCCATAGTCGTTCCCCTCGGCGATGATTATGAGAACTCGCATCCCAGGCAGCCGCGACAATTCGGCAATTGCCGCAGCCATTGCTTCAAAGATCGGTATCCCTGATTTCTTGCCTTCTTCGGTTGCCAAGGCAGACCGCGTATCCTGCGACAGCAGACAGAGCCGAGCTTGGCGGTGGATAAAGACACCCAGCGGGTTTACGCCCCCCGAGCAAGAGGTAGATGGCCGTCCTGCGGCGCGCATGACGGTGTACGAGGCCGTGACCGGGCAAACAGCCTCTTTGCGTTGAATTCGCGTTTTGAAAAGCACTTTAGTTTTCTTCTTTGGATTCCCTATATGGATGATCCTCAGGGTGCTGTTTTTTCTGTCTCAGTTATTCGCAGCCTCTCTTCCGGAGGCTTTAATGCACGAAACGACCTGTACAGAAGGATGTCGTATGTCACCTTTGCGCCACCGCCAATCAACAAAGGAGCGGAGAAGGTAAGGGCCTGCATGAGGAAACCTGCGGCCGCTGACCCGACAGCCCAAAATACATTGCGCGCGAGATTGGTCATTCCACTGGCAAAGGTTCGCTCGCTCGGTCTTACGAGCGCTGCGACGTAAGACTGGCGCGTGGGTACATCCATCTCAACTAAGGTTTCCCGACAAAGGAAGAGCAAGACCGCCCACTTGACGAAGGGGCAAAGGGTACGGCTATGAGGAACAGGCTCGATGGAAGATGAGTGAACACCATTGTGTTCACGAGACCGATACGACGAGCCAGCCACGACGCTCCAAGGTGCGAACAGGCATTCAATATGTGCACCGCAAAGAAGACGAGGCCGAGCTCGTGTTCAGCAACTCCGAAGCGACGGAAGAACCAATAGGCGACCAGGGCATCGGTCAAAAAGCCTCCGCCAAAAGCATCCAGGGAAAATAGAGCCGTGAGCTTGGCGAGGATTCTCTTGTGTTCTGGGGTGATCCCGGCACTCATCTTCGCAGGTGCCGGCGGGTTGTTAACCTCTACGGCTGGCGAAAGGACCGCGTACAGGGTGGCGACCATCAGACAAAGCCCGGAATAGCCGAAGAATACGACTCTGTAGGAACTGATTAGGGAGAACGAGAGGCGGTGTTCCAGAAAGAGCGGAATGCCAGCAGCTAACGCTCCCAGCGACCCTCCTCCATCAAGAAGGACGTTATACCAAGCCAGGTTCCACGTTCTCTT
>WNFC01010052.1_pt1 | contig 10487 bp, 8 predicted proteins | sample 5400541 | NCBI WGS metagenome assembly WNFC01 (sample SAMN13153342, study PRJNA577476) | soil metagenome | isolation source: 120 cm saprolite under Douglas fir tree site 2 hole 2 replicate 1 | place: USA:California | collected 2015-04-18
CGAGGCGCGGCGCATGCGCGACCGCTACGGCTATCGGTCACTCAAGGTCAAAGGCGGCGTCCTCGAGCCCGACCTCGAGGTCCGCGCCATCCGCTGCCTGCGCGAGGCGTTCGGCCCCGCCGTCCCGCTGCGGCTCGACCCGAACGCGGCGTGGACCCAGTCCACCGCACAGCGCGTCGCGGCGGCGCTCGCCGGATCGCTGCAGTACCTCGAGGACCCGGTGCCCGGCATCGACGGGATGGCCGCGGTCGCGGCCGTCGCGCCGATGCCCCTCGCCACGAACATGTGCGTCACCGCTTTCGAGCATCTCCCCGAGGCGATCGCGAAGAAGGCCGTCGCGATCGTCCTCTCCGACCACCACATGTGGGGCGGCATGCGGGCGACGGTGGAGCTCGGTCGCCTCTGCGGCGTCTTCGGGCTCGGCCTCTCGATGCATTCGAACTCGCATCTGGGCATCTCGCTGGCGGCCATGGTCCACGTCGCCGCGGCGGTCCCCGAGCTGGCCTACGCCTGCGACACGCACTACCCCTGGCAGACGGAGGACGTGATCAAGGGAGGGAAGCTCCCGATCGTGGACGGCGCGGTGACGGTGCCCGGCGGCCCGGGCCTCGGCGTCGAGCTCGACCGCGACGCGCTCGGCGCGCTGCACGAGCAGTACCTGCGCGCCGGACTCGTGGTGCGCGATGATGCGCTCGAGATGCGGAAGATCGACCCGGCGTGGCGGCCGCATGTGGGCGACTGGTGAGCGCACGGCGCGCGCGTGCCAATGGCGACTACGAGTCGCTCGTCCGCGCGCACTACGCGAAGCTGAGCCCGGCGCACCGGAAGGTCGCCGATTACCTGCTCGCCGACGGTCGCCGCGCGGCTCTGGAGCCGATCGCGACCGTCGCGCGGAACCTCCGCACCAGCGAGTCATCGGTGGTGCGATTCGCGCAGGCGCTCGGCTACAAGGGATACCCGGACCTGCGCGACCAGCTGCGTGAGCGCTTCCTCTCCACCGCGACGAGCCTCGATCGTCTCGCCGCGAGCGCGAGCGGCCCGAAGTCGGAGCGTGGCGCGGTCCTCGAGCGCGTGCTGGCCGAGGACGCCGACAGCATCATGCGCACGCTCGCACAGATCCCGCACGAGACCTTCACCGCGGTCGTCGACGCCGTTGTGTCGGCGCGCCGCACGTACGTGGTCGGGTTCCGCGGCTCCGCCGGTGTCGCGCTGGTGCTGGGGATGGGCCTGCGCATCTTCCTGCCCGAGACGCGCGTCGTCGCGGTGAATGTCGGCGACACGCCGGAGGAGCTGCTCTCGCTGCGGAAGAGGGACGTCGTCATCGTGATCAGCTACCTGCGCTACTCGGGGCAGACGCTCGAGATCCTGCGGTTCGCTCACGAGTCCGGTGCGCGCACCGTCGCGATCACCGACAGCCCGGCGTCGCCGGTCGCGCGCCTCGCCGATCACGCGCTCATCACGCGACCGACCTCGCCGCGGAGCATGGCCTCGTACGCGCCCGCGGCGTCGCTGGCCAGCGCGCTCACCGAAGCGGTCGCGGCGCGCCGCGGCGTCGCGGCTGGCCGCGCGCTACGGCAGGCCGAGACGCTGTGGGACCGCTTCCGCGTTCACGCGCGCGAGTCGCGCTGACCCTTTTCGGCGGCTAACCGCGCCGCGCGAGGAGCTTCTTCACCGCGTCGGGTAGCCCGACATCGGCCTGCGGCGAGCGCAGCTGGGCGAGCATGCCGCCGTCGACGTACAGCACCTGACCGGTGACGTAGGACGCGTCGTCGGACGCCATGAACGCGACCACCTTCCCCACCTCGGCCGGATCGCCACCGCGCCCGAGCGGGACGGTCGCGCCGCGGTGTGCACGCGCCGCGTCGTTCTGCGCCTGGAACTGCTCGGTCATCATCGCGCCAGGCCCGACCGCGTTCACGCGGATGCCGAAGGGCGCGAGGTCAAGCGCGGTCGCTCGGGTGAACGCCTCGAGGCCGCCCTTCGACGCGTCATACGCGGCCATGTTGCGGTGCGCGCGTGCGGCGGCGAACGAGGTGATGTTCACGATGGCGCCGGCCTTGCCCTGCGCGACCATGAGCTTCGCCGCGCGGTTCGTGCAGAGGAACAGGCTGCGAAGGTTCGCGCGCATCACCGCGTCCCAGTGCGCGACATCCATCTCGAGGAAGTGCACGGTCGGGTCGGACCATGCGGCGTTGTTCACAAGGATGTCCACCGTCCCGAACGCGCGCACGGTCTCGTCGAAGAGACGATCCACAGCGGCCTCGTCACCGAGGTCCGCCGCGACCGCGATGGCCTTCCCCCCACCCTTGGCGATCTCGTCGACGATCGGCGCGAGGCGTCCGCCGTCGGTCTTGCCGTGCACGACGACGTGCGCGCCTTCGGCCGCGAGGACGAGCGCCGTGGCCCTACCGATGCCGCGGCTGGACCCGGTGACGATCGCGACCTTGTTCTTAAGACGCATGCGCGGTCGCGCGTCGTGTGGCGGCGGTGGGGACGGCGAGCCGGTCGAGGATCGCGCGCAGCTCGGCGCGCTCGCTGGCGGAGAGATCGGCGAGCGGTGGACGGACGCGGCCGGAAGGATGACCGAGCAGCTCCATCGCCACCTTCATGACCGAGACCTCGTAGCCACGCCGGCGCTGCCGGAGTTCATAGAACGGACGCACGACGCGGCGATGGTAGGACGCAAGGCCCTCGTGATCGCCTTCCTTCGCGAGCCGGTGCAGCTCGAGCGAGGCTTCCGGCCAGAAGCACGCGAGCGAAGAGGTGAAGCCCTCCGCCCCGACGGCGAAGTACGGTGCGACCAGGTCGTCACCCACCCCGGCTAGCCACACGAGGCGATCGGGCCCGAGGCGGTCGATGACGTGCTCGCGCAAGCGCTGGAAGAGGCGGACATCGCCGCGGCCGTCCTTGAAGCCGATGAAGTTCGGGACCTCGCGCGCGAGGCGCTCGAGCTGCTCCGGTCCGAGCACCTGGCCGTCGCGCGCGTAGACGAGCACCCCGAGCGACGTAGCCTCGGCGATCTCCGCGACGTAGCCGAGCAGCGCATCGGGATCGGGGTGCGCGTAGTAGGGCGGCAGCACGAGGATGCCGGACGCGCCCTCGCGCTCGGCATGACGCGCGAGCTCTGCGCCCACGCGCGGGCCGAAGCCGACCCCGGCGATCACAGGGGTGCGGCCGTCCGCCGCCTCGACCGTTCCGGTGATGACCTCGGCGCACTCGGTTGGGGTCAGGCTGAAGAGCTCACCTGTTCCACTCGGCGCGACGAGCGCGTTCATCCCCGTCCGTGCGAGCCAGCGCGCGTTCGAGCGAAGGCCGTCCTGATCCAGCGCGCCCGTCGCGTCGTACGGGGTGATCGGGAACGCCAGCACGCCGCGCAGCAGCGGCTTCAGGGCCGTTGCCTCTACGGCGACGAGCGTGCGGCTCACGACCGCACCCGGGCGTACATCGGTGGAAGCATACTTGTGCCTGGACCGACTGGCCGCAAGTGCGCTTGCAGCCCCCCAAGGCGCCTGCTAGCCTCCCGCGCGGGAGGGCACGACATGGCACGACCCATCGATCGCCGAGAGTTCCTGAAGCTGATCGGCGCCGGAGCCGGAGCCACTGCGCTCGCGGCATGCGCGCCAAGCACGGGTGGTCCGACGGCGACGGCGAGTACGGCCGCCGGCGCGACAGCCGAGCCGCTCACCCTTCCGATCGTGAGCTCGCCGCTCACGCTCACGTACTGGTGCCCGATGAGCTCGAACGTGAGCGCCACGATGAAGACCTTCGGCGAGATCGCCATGTACAAGGAGATGGAGAGGCGCACGGGCATCCATCTCGATTTCCAGCATCCCCCACTCAACCAGGAGACCGAGCAGTTCAACCTTCTCACCGCGTCGGGGAAATACCCGGACGTCATCGAATACAACTGGCTGACCAATGCGCCCGGCGGGCCGGCGCGCTTCCTGAAAGACGGCGTGATCATCCGGCTCAACGAGCTCATCGACAAATACGCGCCGAACCTCAAGAAGGTCCTCGCGGATCACCCCGAGTGGCGCAAGCAGATCGTCACCGACGAGGGCGACATCTACGCCTTCCCGTTCATCCGCAGCGACGTGAAGCTGCTCGTCTCCACGGGCCTCGCGGTGCGGCAGGACTGGCTCGACAAGCTCGGCCTCAAGGCGCCGACGACGCTCGACGAGTGGCGCACGATGCTGACGGCGTTCAAGCAGCGCGACCCGAACGGCAACAGCAAGTCCGACGAGCTCCCACTGAGCACGTGGGCATCGTCGACCGGTCCGGGTGGCGGCTCGCGCGGCGCGTTCTCCCGCTACTCGTTCATCGGCGCATGGGGCATCGGCCAGGACTGGTACCAAGAGAAGGGCACGATCAAGTACGGACCGCTGCAGCCCGAGTTCCGCGACTTCCTGACGATGATGGCCCAGTGGTACAAGGAAGGGATCATCGACGCGGACGTCTTCGCGACGACGCAGGCGACGTTCGACTCGAAGGTCACGAACAACCTCATCGGCGCGGCTTCCATGCAGGGCGGCAACGGCATCGGGAAGTACGCCGGGCTCATGGCCGGCAAGGGCACGTTCAAGCTCACGCCCGTGCAGCAGCCGGTGCTGAAGGCCGGTGACAAGATCCTGCTCGGCGGACGCGACAACAACTATCCCGGTCAGGGCTCGGCCGCGATCAGCAGCCAGAACAAGAACGTCACCCAGACGGTGAAGATGCTCGACTACGCGTACAGCACCGAGGGCTCGCTGCTCGTGAACTTCGGCATCGAGGGCACGAGCTACAAGATGGTCAACGGCTATCCGACGTACACCGACCTGGTGCTGCACGACCCGCAGGTCCCGTCGGCGCAGATGATCTCGCGCTACGCGCGCGGGAACTTCAACGGGCCCTTCGTGCAGGACGTCCGCTACATCGAGCAGTACTACGAGCTGCCGGAGCAGAAGAAGGCGTTCGACGTGTGGACCCTGCCGTCGAACGAGAAGCTCCTGCCGCCGATGACGCCCACGCAGGACGAGGCCAAGAAGTTCGCGACGACGATGTCCGACATCAACACGCGCTACGACGAGGCGTTCACCAAGGTCTGGTCCGGCAAGGCCGGCCTGGACGAGTGGGACAGCTTCGTCAAGGCACTGCCCGGGATGGGCATCAACGACATGATCAAGATCCAGCAGGCAACGCTCGACCGTTACAACAAGCGACCGGGCTAACCTCTCCTCAGCGTGAGGACGGCGACGACCGCGCGACTGGAGATCATCGGGCCGTTACCGCTCCCGACACGAAGGGAGCGGTGGCGGCGGACGATGGCCCGCGACCTCAGGCGCAACAAGCACATCTACCTCATGCTCCTGCCGGTCCTGCTCTATTACCTCGTCTTCCATTACGGCCCGATGTACGGCGCGGTCATCGCGTTCGAGGACTACAACCCGATCAAGGGCGTCTTCGGCAGCAAGTGGGTCGGCCTCGAGAACTTCCAGGACTTCTTCTCGAGCGTGTACTTCGGGCGCCTCATGTTCAACACGCTCGCCATCAGCGTCCTCGAGCTTGTCTTCGGATTCCCCGCGCCGATCATCCTCGCGCTGCTGATCAACGAGCTGCGCTGGAACCCGTTCAAGCGGCTCGTCCAGTCGGTGACCTACCTGCCGCACTTCATCTCGCTCGTGGAGGTCGTCGGCATGCTCTTCGACTTCTTCGCGCGCGACGGGATCACCAATCAGCTGCTGTCGCTCAGCGACCCGATCGCGTTCATGCAGGACCCGAGCTGGTTCCGGCAGCTCTTCGTGGGCTCGGGCATCTGGCAGCACGTCGGTTGGGGATCGATCGTGTACCTGGCGGCCATCGCGACGATCGACCCGACGCTCTACGAAGCTGCGAACGTGGACGGCGCGAACCGGTTCCGGCAGATGTGGCACATCACGCTCCCTGGCATCCTCACGACGATCGTGATCCTGCTGGTGCTCCGGATCGGCGCGGTCATGAGCGTCGGCTACGAGAAGATCATCCTCATGTACAACCCACTGACCTACGAGACCGCCGACGTCATCTCCACCTATGTGTTCCGTCGCGGCATCCTGCAGGCGGATTTCGGGTTCAGCGCGGCCGTTGGCCTCTTCAACTCGGTGATCAACCTCGTGCTGCTCTATACCGCGAATCGCGTCAGCCGCAGGTTGACGCAGTCGAGCCTCTGGTGATCGCGACGCTCCGCCCGAAGCGGATCCGTTACCGCGAGAGCCCGGCCGAGCGTCTCTTCGGTCTCGGCAACGTGTTCTTCCTGATCGCGCTGATGGTGGTGACGCTGTACCCGCTGCTCTACGTCCTATTCGCTTCGCTCAGCAACGCCACCGAGCTCGCGGCTCACCGGGGCATACTCCTCGCGCCGATCGACCTCACCTTCGAGGCGTACCGTCGCGTCCTCCAGAACCCGCTCATCCTCACCGGCTACCGCAACACGCTGTTCATCGTGATCGTCGGGACGGCGCTCAACGTCTTCCTCACCGCTCTCGGTGCGTACGCGTTCTCGCGCCGGAACGTGAAGCTCGCGGTCCCCGCGATGTTCTTCATCGTCTTCACGAACTTCTTCAGCGGCGGCCTCATCCCCTCGTACCTGCTCATCGGGCAGACCCTTGGGATGCAGAACACGCTGTGGGCGCTGATCATCCCTGGCGCGGTCAGCACCTTCAATCTCATCGTGATGCGCGCCGGCTTCGCCGCGGTGCCGGCCTCCCTCGAAGAGGCGGCGCGGATGGACGGCGCGAACGACTGGACGATCCTGTTCAAGATCATCATTCCGCTCTCGTGGCCGGTGGTCGCGGTCATGATCCTGTTCTACGGCGTCGCCCACTGGAACGCGTTCTTCTCCGCACTCATCTACATCCGCGATCGCGATCTCTATCCGCTCCAGCTCGTGCTGCGGGAGATCCTCATCTCGAGCAACGTCCAGAGCATGACCACCGACGTGTCGAGCGGCGACACCTTCGCGATCGGGGAGACGATCAAGTACGCGACGATCGTCGTCGCCACCCTGCCGATCCTCGTCGTGTACCCGTACCTGCAGCGCTACTTCGTGAAGGGCGTGGCGATCGGGGCGATAAAGGAATGAGCGCACCCGATACCGCGGCCCTTCAGGCCGCGATCGACGAGAAGGCGCAAACCGGCGGCGGCACCGTGCGCATCGCTGCCGGGCGCCACGTGACCGGCGCGCTCGCGCTGCGGAGCGACATCACGCTCGAGCTCGAGGCCGGCGCGGTGCTGCTCGGCAGCGAGGATCCCAGCGACTACCCGCTGGTCGAGACGCGGTGGGAGGGCCGCCATCAGCTCACCCACGCGCCGCTGGTCGGTGGCACCGGGCTGCGGAACGTCGCGATCGTCGGGCGCGGGACCATCGACGGCCAGGGCGCCGGCTGGTGGAAGCGCCACCGCGAGAAGAGCAACCCCCATCCGCGTCCCCGCCTGATCTCGATCGCCGAGTCGTCCAACGTCCTGATCGAGGGCATCAAGGCCGTGAACTCGCCCGCCTGGACGATCAACCCGGTGCGCTGCACGAACGTCACCGTCAGTAAGGTCACCATCCGCAATCCCCCGGACTCGCCGAACACCGACGGCATCAATCCGGACTCGTGCCGCTACGTGCACATCTCCGACTGCCACATCGACGTCGGCGACGACTGCATCACCATCAAGTCGGGCATCGAGACCGAGGTGCCCGAGAAGCGCGGACCGTGCGAGAACATCACGATCACGAACTGCACGATGGCGCATGGCCACGGCGGCGTCGTCATCGGGAGCGAGATGAGCGGCGACGTCCGTAATGTAGTCGTCTCGAACTGCATCTTCACCGAGACCGAGTGCGGCATCCGGATCAAGACGCGTCGCGGCCGCGGCGGCGTCATCGAGGACGTGCGCGCGTCGAACATCGTGATGCGCGAGGTGCACGTGCCGTTCACGATCAACCTCTTCTACAACGCGTATCGGAAGGGCGACCCGGTCGTCGCGGACAAGCGGCCGCGGCCGGTCGACGCGGGAACGCCACGCGTGCGCCGCATCCAGTTCGGCGAGATCACCGCGCAGGACGCTCGGTACGCCGCCGCGTTCCTGTACGGCCTGCCCGAAATGCCAATCGAGGACGTGTCGTTCCGCGACGTGTCGATCGCTATGTCGCCGAATGCCGGGGCGGGAGTGCCCAGGAATATCGACGGCATCGGAACGCTGAGCCGCGCGGGCTTCATCGCCCGGAACGTGCGCGGCCTCCGCCTCGAAGGCGTCGCGGTCACCGGGCAGGCGGGCGACGAGTTCGTGCTCGAAGACGTCGAACAGGCCGTGACGTAGTGGCGATCGCCACGACCTGGTCGCAGCGGACCGCCGACGCGGTGATGCGCCGTCTGCCCGTCCTGGACGAGCGGTGGGACTACAAGTGGGGCGTCGTCGCGAAGGCCATGCTGGAGATCGGGGCCGCCAGCGGCGACCCGCGTTACTTCGACTACGTCAAGCGAAGCGTGGACCAGTTCGTGGATGTGAATGGAACGATCGCGACGTACGCGCGCGACGAGTTCAGCCTCGACTTCATCAATCCGGGAAAGGTCCTCTTCGCGCTCCTGAAGGAGACCGGGGACGCCAGATACCGCCTCGCGCTTGACCGCCTGCGCGACCAGCTGCGCGCGCAGCCCCGCACGACGTCCGGCAGCTTTTGGCACAAGAAGATCTACCCGGACCAGATGTGGTTGGACGGCGTGTACATGGCCAGCCCGTTCCTCGCCGAATACGCCGCCACGTTCGGTGAGCCCGACGTCCACCGCGACGTCGTGCGTCAGATCACGCTCGCCTTCGTACACACCCGCGACCCCCGCACCGGTCTGCTCTATCACGCCGTGGACGAGAGCCGCACGCAGGCTTGGGCCGACAAGCGGACCGGCTGCTCGCGTTCGTTCTGGGCGCGCGCGATCGGCTGGTACGCGATGGCGCTGGTGGATGTCCTCGATGTCCTGACCGACGAGGCGCAGCGCAAGACGGTCATCGGGATCCTCCGCCAAACGGCGGATGCGATCGTCCGCGCGCAGGACAAGAGCGGGGTGTGGTGGCAGGTGATCGATCAGGGCGCGCGAGCTGGGAACTATCTCGAACAGTCCGGCTCCTGCATGTTCGCCTACGCGCTCGCGAAGGGCGCGCGCCAAGGGCATCTGCGGGAAGCGCATCGAGACAGCGCGCTGCGCGCGTACGACGCGATCCTCGAGCGCTTCGTCCGCGCCGGGCCCGATGGTCAGATCGATATCACCGGCTGCTGCGTCGGCACGGGCCTCGGCGGCACAGCCGAGCGGGACGGCTCGTTCGAGTGGTACGCGAACCGGCCCGTCGCGACGAACGACCACCACGGCGTCGGCGCCTTCCTTCTGGCCAGCGTCGAGGTCGAGCGAAAGGCGAGCATCGAGGTCGAGCCGAAGGCGAGCATCGGGATGGAACGGAAGGCTGAATGAAGTGGGATCGCGTGTCACGGGCCTCTCACTTCTCGCGGCAATGGTCATCGCGTGCACGGCGAGCGGTCCCGCCGCGCCGACTTCGACGGCGGTCGCGACCACGACCGTGACACCGAAGTCGCCGCCGCCCGACGAACGGCCCGCGGTATTACTTCTCGACGCCGCGGCGCTCACCGACGCACGCCGCACGGCGCTCGCCGGTGGCGACGTGCCCGGCCTCGCGGAGCTGCGACGCGAGGCCGACGCGATCGTTCCGGCGGTGCCGATGACGGTGACCGACAAGACGACGCCGGCGCCGTCGGGCGACGTCCACGACTACGTCAGCCTGTCGATCTACTGGTGGCCCGACCCGGCGAAGGCCGACGGTCTTCCCTACCTCCAGAAGGACGGGCAGATCAACCCCGAGTCATCCGACCTGCGCCGCTACGACGCGGCGAAGCTGAACCGCATGGTCGGCTCCGTCGAGACGCTCGCGCTCGCGGCATACATCACCGGCGAACGCAAGTACGCGGACGCGACCGCGGCATGGCTGCGCGCATGGTTCCTCGACCAGAAGACGCGCATGACCCCATCGATGCGCTACGCGCAGATCATCCCGGGCCGGCCCGAGCCGCGTGGAACCGGGATCATCGACAGCCGGCAGTTCATGCGCGCCGTCGACGCCGCGCTGCTGCTCAGGAGCACACCGGTGCAGGGCGCGCCAGCCTGGACCGCGGCCGACGACGTGGGGCTGAGCGCCTGGTTCGCGCAGCTCGCGGACTGGCTCACCACGAGCGCCAACGGGCAGCAGGAAGCGAGCGCGAAGAACAACCACGGCACGTGGTACGACGCGCAGCTCGCGGACTTCGCGATCTATGGCGGTCGCGCGCAGCTCGCGACGGACACTCTCGGGCACTTCGGCGCGCGCCGCGTCGCGACGCAGATCGCGGCCGACGGGAAGCAGGCGCAAGAGCTGGCGCGTACGCGCTCGTACCACTACAGCGCGTTCAACCTGCTCGCGTTCGCCGTCACGGCCGATCT
>WNFC01029864.1_pt1 | contig 10487 bp, 8 predicted proteins | sample 5400541 | NCBI WGS metagenome assembly WNFC01 (sample SAMN13153342, study PRJNA577476) | soil metagenome | isolation source: 120 cm saprolite under Douglas fir tree site 2 hole 2 replicate 1 | place: USA:California | collected 2015-04-18
AGCGCTGTGCCGGTGACGGCGTGGTGTTGACCCACGGGTTGAGCGACGGCAGGTCGATATTGTCGTTGGCATACATGACGTCCAGCCGACGATAGATCTGCACCCAGCTGCCGCCCTGCTGGCCGCCCTTGGCCGACTTGTTGATCTCCGCGGGGTCGGTGTACTTGGCGTGGAACTTCCTGAGATAATGCGCCGGGCGGAACAGGAAGAGCGGGGCGGCCCGTGCCTGGCTTTCGATGAAGTAGGGATTGGGCTTGTCCCAGCTGTACTTGATGGTCCGCTCGTCGATGATCTCGACCTTGGGCGGCTGGCCGTCGACTAGAAGCTCGACCGAGGGGCCGGAAGGCGAGAGCTCCTTGTCGTTGGCGACATCCTCCCAGAAGAAACGGAAATCCTCGGTGGTGAAGGGATGGCCGTCCGACCATCTATGGCCGGCGCGCAGCTTGAAGGTGAACTCGCGGCCTTCCTTGGCGTCGTAGCTCTCGAGAATGTCGGGATGCAATTTGAACTGATCATCATAAACGATCAGGCGCGTGTAGCTGAAGATCGTCATCAGCCGCGTATCGCGGGCGCTCGCCACCAGCATGTTGAGCTGGCCGCCCGGCTGGCCGGGGCCGTCGTCGCCGGCGAATTTACGCACGATCCACGGTGGATTCGGAATGCGCTGGCCGACCGGCGGCAGCGCGCCCGACTTCACCTGATCGGCGAACATCGGGGTTTCCTGCAGGGTCGGCAGCGGGTCGGCCGCGAAGGCCGGGCCGCAGAACACGCCGAATAGGAAAGCCTGGGTGAAAACGCGTCGCTTCATACTTCGCCTGCCCCGTTACTCGGCCTTTGCGCCGGATATTTTTACGAGCTCGGCCCAACGGCCGGAATCATTGCGGATGAAATCGTCGAACGCCGCCACCGTCAATGGCATAGGCTCAACGCCGACTTGGCGCAGACGCTGCACAAAGTCGCGGTCAGCGAGTGCCTTATTTATTTCACCATTCAGGCGGTCGAGAATCGGCGCAGGCGTGCCGGCCGGCGCCACGACCGACATCCAGGGTCGCAAGTCGAGGCCGGGGAAGAACTCGGTGAGTGTGGGCACGCCGGGCTGCGTCGGGTCGCGGGTGCTTCCGGTCACGGCAAGGGCCTTGAGCTTGCCGGCGGCGATCTGGCTCAGCGCCACCGTGGCGTCGAGAAACATGAAGTCGAACCGCCCCTCGACGAGGTCGACCACAGCCTTGGTCGAGCCGAGATAGGGCACATGCAGCGCCTGGAAGTTCTCGCGGGAGCGGATCAATTCGACCAGGAGATGGTGCGCCGTGCCGGCTCCCGGTGAGCCGTAGGTGTAGGCGCCGGGCTTGCTGCACAGCAGGGCGACCAGTTCCTGCGGATTGCCCACCGGCAAGTCGGGCCGGCAGACCAGGATCAGCGTGACGTTGCCCAGCATCGCCACGCCGGCGAAGTCGGTGAGGGCGATCAGCGGCTTGGCGTAGAGCGCCGGCGAGATGCAGAGGGTGGTGACGGTGGCGAGCAACAGCGTGTAGCCGTCGGGCGGCTGCTTGGCGACATAGGCGGCGCCAAGCTGGGTGGCGGCGCCCGCCTTGTTGTCGACGATCACGGGTTGGCCGAAGGCTGAGTTGAGCCGCTCCCCGATCAGCCGACCTAAGACGTCGGTCAGCGCACCAGGCGGGTAAGGCACGACGATCTTGAGGGGCTGATTGGGCCACGCGGCCTGGGCCCGCAAGGCGCCCGGCGCCAGCAACACACCCAGGCCGACCAGCGCGCGCCGTCTGGCGAAGGCCATCTCAGTAGCGATCGAAGGCGCGCTTGGGTCCGGGCCGCGTGCCCTCGGCGATGGCGGGTTTGGTGGTGCCGTTGGCGGCCACAGTGTCGGGCGTGTAGGCGCCGCTCACTCCCATCGGCCTGTCGCCCTTCACCGTCACGCGCTCCATGGTGCGGCGCGCCGGATAGTAGTCGTGCGCGGCGTAATGCTGGACCGAGCGGTTGTCCCACATCACCAGCGTATTGGGCTGCCATTTCACCCTGAGCTGGTATTCGGGAATGGTGGCCTGGCGATAGAGGAAGTGCAGCAGTGTGTCGCTCTCGTCGGTCTTGAGGTCCTTTATGCGCACGCAGAACTGCTGGTTGACGTAGAGGACCCTTCGTCCCGAGACCGGATGGACGCGCACCACGGGATGCCACGGATTGGGAAAATCGTCCTCGAGCTTGCGCAGCTTGGCACGGTCGCTGTGTGCGAACAGCGGCCGCCACGGCTTGAAGTCGTGCAATGCCTCCATGCCGTGGATGTGCTGCTTCATGCGCTCGGAAAGCCCGCGATAGGCCGCACTCATGCTGGCGAACAGCGTGTCGCCGCCGACTTCCGGCACGGTCTTGGCGCGCAGGATGGTGCCAAGCGGTGGCGTCTCGCGGAAGGTCTCGTCGACGTGCCAGATGTCGGTCAGCGCCGGCGGATTTTTATCGGAATAGTCGAGGATGATGACTTCGGGCTTGTCGGCGAGGTTGGGCGAGAAGGGATGGATCGAAAGCTCGCCGAACAGGGCGCCGAACGCCATCTGCTGGTCGACTGCGATGTCCTGGTCGCGCAGCACGATCACTTCGTAGTGGACCAACGCGTCATGGACGATCTTGAATTGGGCCGGACTGAGCGGCCGGCGGAGGTCAACGCCTTCGATCTCGGCGCCGATGAAGCCGTTGATGGGCTTTACGCGGATTTCCGCTGTGGCGCTCTTGCGTATCGTCGCCGACTGGCCTGCCATGCTTCCTCCGGTTGTTCGTTGGATCGAGCCTAGCGCCAATGGCCGCTTTGCGGAATGGCCCTCGCGTTGACATGAACCGCCGCGTTTGACGCGGCCCTGTGGACGCGCAAAAACCGGCACCTGTTTCACGAGCCGGGGGGACCATGGCGAGCGGCCTGGAAAGCGAATTCGCGACGCTGCACGAGATCGTCAAGGCAGCGAAGATCCGGCTCAGCCCCAACATCTGGGACTACCTGATCGGCGGCACCGAGACCGAGACGACGCTGCGGCGCAACCGCATGGCGCTCGATTCGATCGCCTTCAAGCCGCGCGTCCTGCGCAACGTCTCGACCATCGATCCCTCGTCGGAGATCCTCGGCCGCAAGATCCGCCTGCCGGTCATGCTGGCGCCGGTCGGCTCGCTCGAATCCTTCGAGCCCGGTGGCGGCATCACCGTCGCCAAGGGGGCGGGCGCGGGCAATGTGACGATGCTCATAAGCTCGGTGACGACGCTCAAGCTCGAGGATATCGTCAAGGGCGGCGGCGGCCCCAAGATCTACCAGCTCTATGTGCGCGGCGATGATGCGTGGGTGGCTGATCGCGTGAAGCAGGCGATGGATGCGGGCTACGACGCCTTTTGCATCACCGTCGACACCCAGGTCTATTCGCGGCGCGAGCGCGACATCGCCAAGCGCTTCGTGAAGTCGTGGCGCACCGCGGCCACCGGCCAGGACCACCAGGCGGCGTTCTCCTGGGAGAACTTCAAACGGGTGAAGGACAAGTTCCCCGACGTGAAGTTCATGCTGAAGGGCATTGGCACGGGCGAGGACGCCGAGATCGCCTGCCAGCACGGCGTGTGGGGAGTCTATTGCTCGAACCACGGCGGTCGTCAGCTCGACCATGGCCGCGGCTCGGCGGCTGTTCTGCCTGAGGTGATCGACGCGGTGAAGGGGCGCGCCAAGATCGCGGTCGACGGCTCGTTCAGCCGCGGCAGCGACATCGTGAAGGCGATCTGCCTCGGCGCCGACTGGGTCGGCATGGGCCGGCTCTACTGCTACGGCCTGGCCGCCGCCGGCGCCGCCGGCATCGAGCGCGTGATCGAGCTTTTGGAGGAGGAGATGAAGGAGGTGATGGGCCTTCTCGGCGTCACCAGCCTGAAGCAACTCGACAAGAGCTACATCTCCACTGCCATGCCGACCAACCTGCCCGGCGTGCACAGCGCGTTTCCCCTGCTCAATCTGGAAGACCACGGCTACTGATCGGAGCGCGGACCTCCAGGTCCGCATCATGAGTCATGAGCGGACCTGGAGGTCCGCGCTCCAATATCAGCCCCTTCCCACGAACGGCATCTTGGTCGCCATCACCGTCATGAACTGCACGTTGGCGTCGAGCGGCAGGCTGTCCATGTAGACGATGGCGTTGGCCACGGCGCTCACATCCATGCGCGGCTCGGCGATGGTCGTTCCGTTGGGCTGCAGCACGCCCTTGGTCATGCGCTCGGTCATCGGCGTGACGGCGTTGCCGATGTCGATCTGGCCGCAGGCGATGTCGTAGGCGCGGCCGTCGAGCGAGGTCGACTTGGTGAGGCCGGTGATGGCGTGCTTGGTCGAGGTGTAGGCGACCGAGAACGGCCTGGGCGCATGGGCCGAGATCGAGCCGTTGTTGATGATCCGCCCGCCGCGCGGCTTCTGGTCCTTCATGATCTTCATGGCTTCCTGGGTGCACAGGAAGGGGCCGGTCAGGTTGGCCGCGACCACACCCAGCCAGGTCTCGTAGGGCAGCTCCTCCAGCGGCACCGGCGGTGCGCCGCCGCCGGCATTGTTGAACACCAGGTCGAGGCGGCCGTGTGCCGCCTTCACCTTGGAGAACAGCGCCACGATGTCGTCCCGCTTGGTGACGTCGGTCGGCACCGGCATCGCGTTGGGCGCGTTGTTGCCGGCCAGCTTGGCCGTCTCCTCCAGCGCCTCCTTGCGCCGGCCCGCCAGCGCCACCTTGTAGCCGGCCTGCAGCAGGGCGAGCGCCGAGGCGCGGCCGATGCCGCTGCCCGCGCCGGTGACGATTGCGATCTTTCCGCTCATGGGTTGGTTCCTCCTCGAAGGGACGGACCCTATCAGACCGCGAGGGTTTTTAGGTAGGCCCGCCAGCCGCCCAGCGGGGTGATATCGCGCGCCCCCGCGGTCGCGTGGCTTTCACAGAGGAAACCCGTCACATCGGAGCCGTCGGCCAGGGTTACGGTGCCGAGCCCCAGCGGCGCCGGGATCTTGCGCAGGAAGGCGCCGACCGCGGCGGCCGGCAGGCTCCACACTTCGATCTCGATGGCGCCGCCGCCTTCCGCGACCCGCACGATGCCGGGCCGGTGCGGCGGGCCGCCGGGCAGGGCATAGAAGCGGTAGTGCGGCGCCGTCTTGCCCTCGCGTTCCAGCCGGCCGCCCAGCTCGACGAGCTGGCCGTTCAGCGGCAGGCCGCTCATATGCGCACCGACAATGGCGATCGACACCCGATCCTCGATCGCCACGGGATCGGCGTCGGGGGGCGGCAAGCGGCTCGTGGTCTTGCCGAGGGGCAGCGGCATGGCGCGCTGCCAGCGCGCGCCGAAGGCGAGCAGGGCGCGCTCGGCATGCGGTCGGGCGATCAGGCTGATGCCGAAGGGCAGGCCGTCGGGCCGGAAGCCCGCGGGCAAAGCGAGCGCCGAGAGGCCGAAGAAATTCACGAAGTTGGTGTAGTGGCCGAGATTGATGTTGTAGAGCATCGGCTCGCGCTCGATGTCGGCTACGCGATAGATCGTGCCCGCGGTCGGCAACATGAGGAAGGCGAGGTTCTTCGTCTGCGCCTCGGCACGCGCCCTGAAAGCGGCGAGCTTGTACTGCCCCTCGAAGGCATCGACGGCGCTGTACTTGTGGCCGCGCAGGATGATCTGGCGGGTCGCCGGCCAGATATCGGCCTCGTCGGCACCTTCGATGAACGCGCCGACCGCGGCCGTACGCTCGGCCACCCACGGCCCGCTGTAGAGCAACTGGGCGGCACCGAGAAAGGGCGCGTAGTCGATCTCGACCGGCGTGCCGCCCATGGCCCTGAGGCGCCCGATCGCCTGCGCGTAGAGGGCCGCATAGGCCTCGTCGCCGAAGAACTCGGCATCCTTGGTGCCGAGCACGCCGAAGCGGAAGTCCTCGCCGATCGCCGGCGTCGCGCGCGGCTCGGCCAAAACCTTCAGCACCGCGTCGGCATCGGCGCAGGAGAGGGCGAACACCGACATGCAGTCGAGCGATCGGCAGGCCGGCACCGAGCCCTCGTTGCTTAAAAGGCCGAGTGTCGGCTTCAAGCCGACGATGTTGTTGAAGGCGGCGCGACATGCAGTCGAGCGACCGGCAGGCCGGGACCGAGCCGTCGTTGCTGACCAGGCCGGGCGTCGGCTTCAATCCGACGATGTTGTTGAAGCCGGCCGGCACACGGCCTGAGCCTGCCGTGTCGGTACCCAGGGAGAAGCTGACCAGGCCCGCCGAGACGGCGACGGCCGAGCCCGAGCTCGAGCCGCCCGGTATGAACGACGCATCGAACGGGTTGCGCGACACGCCGTAGGGCGAGCGCACGCCCACCAGGCCGGTGGCGAACTGGTCGAGGTTGGCCTTGCCGACGACGATGGCGCCGGCATCGACCAGCCGCTGCACCACCTCGGCCGATTTCTGCGGCCGGTAGGCGAAGCCGGGACAGGCGGCCGTGGTCGCCAGGCCCGCGACGTCGATATTGTCCTTCACCGCGAAGGGCACGCCATAGAGCGGCAGCCGCGCGATCTCGCCGCGCCGGGAATCGAGGCGGGCTGCTTCTTCGCGCAGGGTCGCGTCCGCCACCCTTGAAATCCACACCTTGTCGTCGCCGGCATCGGCGATGCGCTTCAGCACCTCTTCGATCGTCCGCCGCACGTCGAGCGTGCCGGCGCAATAGGCGCCGAGCAGCGCGTGGACACCAAGATCGAGAAGCGCGGTCATGGTGTGGTTGTAGACAAGCAACGGTGTGAAAGCAGCCGCCATGTGCGCGCGGCCTTTGGCACGCTCCTTGCGTTCTCGGCCCCTGGGGGAGTTCGGGAATACTTCGGGAAAACACGTCGGGAAACACGTCGGGAAAACACGTCGGGAAAACAAGGGGGGCTTCAATGAAGCGTCGCACGTTCTTCAAGGCCACTGCGGCTGCCGGTGCCGCGGCCACGGCGGCTCCCGCCATCTGGTCCGAGGCCAAGGCGCAGGCGCGCAACGAGACCTTGCTGATCGTGGGCGAGAGCCCACCCAACTCGATGGACATCCACGGCGTCGGCGCCAACCGGCCGGCCTACGAGGTGTCGTGGAACACCCACGACCGGCTGATCACCTACGGCGTCAAGAAGGACGCCAACGGCAACGACCACTACGACTACACCAAGCTCGAGCCCGAGCTCGCCACCGACTGGAACGTCACGCCCACCTCGGCCACCTTCAGGCTGCGCAAGGACGCCAAGTTCCACGACGGCACGCCGATCACCGCCAAGGACGTGAAGTGGTCGTTCGACCGCGCCGTCACGGTGGGCGGCTTCCCGACCTTCCAGATGGCGGCGGGCTCGCTGGAGAAGCCCGATCAGTTCGTGGCGGTCGACGACAACACCTTCCGCGTCGATTTCCTGCGCGCCGACAAGCTCACTTTACCCGACATCGGCGTGCCGGTGCCGGTGATCATGAACTCGGAGCTCTGCAAGAAGCACGCGACCACGGCCGATCCGTGGGCGATGGAATGGTGCAAGAACAATCATGCCTCGGGCGGCGCCTACAAGGTCGACCGTTGGCAGCCCGGCCAGGAAGTCGTCTATGTACGCAACGACGACTGGAAGAACGGACCGCTGCCCAAGGTCAAGCGCGTCATCATGCGCATCATTCCGTCGGCGGGAAACCGCCGCGCGCTGCTCGAGCGCGGCGACGCCGACATCTCCTTCGACCTGCCGTCCAAGGACTTCTCCGAGCTCAAGAGCGCCCCCAAGCTCACCGTGATCGGCACGCCGATCGAGAACGCGATGGCGTATCTCGGCATGAACGTCAACCAGAAGCCGTTCGACAACGTCAAGGTGCGCCAGGCCGTGGCCTTTGCCATGCCCTACCAGCAGATCATGGATTCGGTGATGTTCGGCCAGGCGATCCCGCTGTTCGGCGGCGCCGACAACAAGTTCAAGGGCGTCTACTGGCCGCAGAAGGACGGCTACAAGACCGACATCGCCAAGGCCAAGGGACTGATGGTCGAGGCGGGTTATCCCGATGGCTTGGAGACCACGCTGTCATTTGACCTGGGACTTGCCAGCACCAACGAGCCGCTCACCATCCTGGTGCAGGAGAGCCTGGCGCAGATCGGCATCAAGACCACGATCAACAAGGTGCCCGGCGCCAACTGGCGCGGCGAGCTTTTGAAGAAGAACATGCCGATGATCACCAACGCCTTCGGTGGCTGGCTCAACTATCCGGAATACTTCTTCTTCTGGTGCTATCACGGCCAGAACGCCGTCTTCAACACCATGGGCTACAAGAACCCGGCGATGGATGCGCTGATCGAGAAAGCGCGCTTCACCACGGGACCCGAATACGAGGCGGCAGTGAAGGGCTTCATCGACATCGCCTTCGAGGAGGTGCCGCGGGTGCCGATCTTCCAGCCGCTGCTCAACGTGGCGATGCAGAAGAACGTCACCGGCTACCGCTACTGGTTCCATCGCCAGCTCGACTACCGCCAGCTCGCCAAGGGCTAGAGAAAACCTTCATGGGAAAAGACCTCACCCTGAGGAGGGCGCGAAGCGCCCGTCTCGAAGGGTGGGCTGCAGGCACCGTGCTCGCGCCCACCCTTCGAGACGGCCCTGCGGGCCTCCTCAGGGTGAGGTTGTCTCTGGATAGACAATGCTGAAGATGCTGCTGTCCCGGCTGGCGACGGCGATCCCCAGCATCGTCGGGGTCGTCATCGTCACCTTCATGCTGACGCGGCTGCTGCCGGGCGATCCGGCGGCCTACTTCGCGGGCCTCGCCGCCAGCCCGCAGGCGATCGCCGAAGTCCGCACCAAGCTCGGCCTCGACAAGACGCTGCCCGAGCAGTTCGTCGCCTATATCGGTGACCTGCTGCACGGCAATCTCGGCAATTCGCTCAGCACCGGCCAGCCGGTCGTGGCCGAGATCGCCACCCGCCTGCCGGCCTCGGCCGAGCTCACCCTGTTCGCCCTGATCCTGGCCGTCGCCATCGCCATTCCGCTCGGCGTGCTGGCGGCGGTGAAGCAGGGCACCTGGATCGACCATCTCTGCCGGATCGTGACGACGGCGGGCGTATCGCTGCCGGTCTTTTTCACCGGGCTGCTGTTCGCCTACGTCTTCTATTACCTGCTGCAATGGGCGCCGGCGCCGACTGGCCGGCTCGACGTCTTCCTCTCGCCGCCGACCGACATCACGGGCTTCTACCTGATCGACTCGGCGCTGACCGGAAATCTCGAGACTTTCTGGGGCGCGCTTCGCCAGCTCGCCCTTCCCGCCATCTCGATGGCGATCTTCTCGTTGGCGCCGCTCGCGCGCATGACCCGCGGCTCGATGCTGGCGGTGCTGGGCAGCGACTTCATCCGCACCGCGCGGGCGAGCGGCCTCGCGCCGCGCACCGTCGTCTTCACCTACGCCTTCCGCAACGCCGTGCTGCCGGTCATCACCACCCTGGGCATGGTGTTCTCTTTCCTGCTGGGCGCCAACGTGCTGGTCGAGACGGTGTTCGCCTGGCCCGGCATCGGCCTCTATGCCGTGAACGCGCTGATCACGTCGGACTACGCGCCGGTGCAGGGCTTCGTGCTCACCATGGCAGTGCTCTATGTGGCACTGAACCTTTTGATCGACTTCCTCTACGGCCTGGTCGACCCGCGCGTGCGGCTGGACAGCTAGAGCATGTTTCGCTCTGCCATACATAGGTCATTGCTGGGAGCGCGCCACTCCAGTGGCGCGTCATATTCTTCCGGACCGCGAGCCTCCGGCTCGCTCATGATCATGAGCGAGCGAGACGCTCGCGGTCCAAATGAGCTTGAAAGACGCGCCACGGGAGTGGCGCGCACCCAGCGCTGACGATGCTGCCGCTGCTGCGCCACGCCCGCTACGTGTTGTCGGAGAACCCGGTGACGGGACTGGCCTTCGGCCTGTTCGCGATGTTCCTGCTGGCGGCGATCCTGGGCCCCGCGCTGGCGCCCTACAGCCCGTTGCAGAGCAACGCCGCCATGGCGCTGAAACCGCCTTCGGCGGCGCACTGGTTCGGCACCGACCAGCTCGGCCGCGACATTTTCAGCCGCGTGCTGGTGGCGACCCGGCTCGACCTTTCCATCGCTTTCGCCTCGGTCATCCTGGCCTTCATGCTGGGTGCGCTGTCGGGCGTGGCCGCCGGCTATTTCGGCGGCTGGACCGACCGCATCGTTGGCCGCCTCGCCGACACCATCATGGCCTTTCCATTGTTCGTGCTGGCCATGGGCATCGTGGCGGCGCTCGGCAACGAGGTGATCAACATCGTGATCGCCACCGCCATCATCAACTTCCCGCTCTACGCCCGCGTCGCCCGCGCCGAGGCCAACGTGCGGCGCGAGGCGGGCTTCATCGAAGCGGCGCGGCTTTCCGGCAACGGCGAGGCGCGGGTCGTGCTGGGCCATGTCCTGCCCAACATCATGCCCATCATGATGGTGCAGATGTCGCTCACCATGGGCTACGCCATCCTCAATGCCGCCGGTCTCTC
>WNFC01010053.1_pt1 | contig 10486 bp, 6 predicted proteins | sample 5400541 | NCBI WGS metagenome assembly WNFC01 (sample SAMN13153342, study PRJNA577476) | soil metagenome | isolation source: 120 cm saprolite under Douglas fir tree site 2 hole 2 replicate 1 | place: USA:California | collected 2015-04-18
GGCCACCTTATCGAACTTGTAGCGATTGATGGCTTGATAAAGCATGTAATTTGTCGGACCCCAAATGTCGCCGCGCCAGTAGAACTGGTCGGGGAAACCGGCGTCGTTGCGAGCAATAGAGGGAGCTACATAAGTTCCCCAAAACTCCTTGGGGTTCAACAGGTGTTGCTCGATCATTCTTTTCGCCTGCTCCGGTGTGGCAATTCCGGCGAACATGGGATAGAAGTTTGTCGGCGACAGGTGTTTGGAAAACTGACCATTCCAGAACCGGTTCTCGTATATGCCGTCTTCTTCATTCCACAATTTTGTCCGGATCAATTGCTTCATGTGCTCATACTCAGCCAGGAACTTCGTTGCGTCTTCCTCTTTTCCGAGAATATTTGCGATCTGAGACAGGCACTCCGCATCCAGTGCGTATAAGGAATTCAAACCGACGTCGTTGAGATTTATGGTGTACGTGTTCGTATCGTAAGTAACTTCGTCAAACATGGGACTGTCATCCATTCCGGATTCCCACTTGGCCGCTTGCAGGAAGCCGCGGCCGCCAACGGAGGGCGCTGACCCGCGATCGCTTCCCCACTCGAGAAGGCCATCCTTGTTCCCGTCCCGCCAAGGCTGGCCATCTCCTCTGTCGCGAAGCCACCATTCGTGCCACTTTTTCAGGCGCGGATAAACCCACTCCAAGAGACCCCGATCGCGGAATTTCTGGTAAACCTTCCAATTGACATACGACCCCACAGGCGGTTGGGATCGATCTGGCGTGATCCCACCGCCCGACGCCATGTTTGGTACGAGGCCGGTGTCAGTCTGAGCCAGCAGAATCGCTTTGATGGCCGCTGCCGTCTGGGTCTTATCTTCAAGGCTGGTAAGCAAAGCGCCGAAAAAGCAATCCCATTCACCCACCACCCATCCACCCCAATGATTGGCCCAGTGGCGGCTAAGGCTGGGGAAAATGAGGCCGTTAGATGGTGCATAAAGCGTGTTCCAGAACATCGAGTCGCCGATGGCCTCGGGTGCTCCTTCGAAAAATCCTCTTACAGTGGGCCGGCGCGCAGCATAAGCCGTCGCCTTTTCCTTGAGGATGGCATCAATTTTTCCAGATTCGAGTAACGCCTTCGCTTTTCGGATCAAGTCAGGCTCCTCCCAACCCAAGGTCGCGACGAAGCGTGCGGAGTTTGAACCGTCGGTCTCGAACTCCAACCCAGCTACGCCCGCCGTAGGATAGCTGGCGAGCGAGGAGACAAGCTTGCCGGAACCGTTCATGTTTTCTCGCAATTGCGCGGGAGTCGGATAGAGCCCGGAGCCTATCGTCGGCTGGTCCACCATAACAACGAACCGCGCCGCGCGCCCGAAGACGTTGTCAAAGTAACGCTCTCCGACGATGGCTTGATGCGACTCGTCGATCGCGTAGAAGCCCTGAGTCCCCCAGGTGACCTGGAGGTATGGGAAATAAGTCTCGAGCACAAGCTGGAAATCACGGGCGGCGGTGATACGGCCAACCACAGTCGTCCGGTCGATGCGCGACCATTCGAGCGTGACTAGCGCAGCGCGGGGACGATGCCGCCACGACAGGCGGGAGTAGGAAGAGTCAGGCGCATGCGGCCCAACCTCGCCTACGGCATCAAAAATCTCGCTGCCGTCCAAGAAGCCACCGCTCCGCGAGCCGACGCGCAACGCAAATGGTGTGGGCTGGTTAAAAGCGTCGGCAAGAAAGACTATGCCGTTCCACGCATCCGGATCCAGCGCATCAATCTCGACTCGGTCGAAAATTGGGGCGGATTGCCCGCTGGCGGCGACGGTCGCTCCGCACACAAGAAAGAAAAATAAAATCAAGGAATATGCTCGGACAGTCGGGCCGAGTCTCTCATGGCAGCTCATGGTAGCCTCCTGGTTGTTTTTTTAGTAGAGGTACGTGGTCAGGCTCACTTCACTTTCCCGGTAGATAAGCCATGGTGTAGGAATGTGGCGGCAACTGGAACGTCATGCGGGCTCCGGCCTTGGGCGGCTCGAGCGGCTGAGGGATCACCCGATTCGGCGCCTCAAAGCTGTTATAGGCCTTCAAATCCGGCCCCGTCAGCACCTGGCAGTCGGCGACTCGCGCGGGCGCGCTCTCGCGCCACACTATGTCCACTTCGCGACCTTTGACCAGGTCGCGATTCAAGATCAGGAGCGTGGTAGAACCACTCGCAGGCTCAAAAATTCCGGCGACGTCAATATACGGCACTCTTCCGATCTCTGCCACCTCATAGCCGTCCGATTCCACCGCGAGATTGAGCGCGTTGCCCCTTCCGTACTTCAAGACCCAGGCATAAGGATAGTAAATCGTTTGCCGCAATACGCCCTCGGCGTTGGTCACGAGCGGAGCGATGTCATTCACCAGTTGGGCAAGGCAGGCCAATCGAACTCGATCGCAATGCCGCAAAAGCGAGATAATGAGCCCACCCACGACTAAGGCGTCTTCGAGATCATACACCTCCTCGACAAGATGAGGGGCCTCTTTTCGTTGCCCGTTCATGTCCACGTCGGTATTTTTGCGGTACCAGACGTTCCACTCATCGAAGGAGAGCCAAAGTTGTTTCTTACTTCGCTTGCGGCCGCGCACCATGTCACACACCGCCATAATCTCTTCGATCTGCCGGTCCATGATCAGGTTCGAAGCGAGAAATTTCGCACTATCGCCCCCCGTCTCAGGGCCGTTGCCAAAGTAATGGTGAAGCGAAATCGCGTCCACATCGTCATAGCACTCCTCCAGCGTCTGGCGATCCCATTCCAGATACGTCGGCATTCCCACTTCACTGGAGCCGCAGGCAACCAACCGAATCGAAGGGTCCACCGTGCGCATTTGCAGGGCTGCATCTCGCGCTTTCAGGCCATACTCTTTGGCAGGCATGTGGCCGAGTTGCCATGGTCCGTCCATTTCATTTCCGAGACACCAGTACTTGACGTTGTACGGTCTCTCGGCGCCGTTCTTCCGGCGCAGATCGCTCCAGCGCGTTCCACTTTCCACGTTGCAATACTCAACAAGGTCCGCTGCCCTTTCCGGCGTCCCTGTGCCAAGATTCACTGCCAGCAGCGGTTCGGCGCCGACAGCACGGCACCACGCCAGGAATTCGTCGGTTCCGAACTGGTTGGATTCGGTCGAATTCGAGGCGCGATTCAGGACGCGTGGCCGGTCCTTCTTGGCCCCGACGCCGTCCAGCCAGTTGTAGCCGGATACGAAGTTACCGCCCGGGTAACGAATGATGGGAACGCCGAGTTGACGAACCTCGGCCAGCACGTCTTTGCGGAATCCGTCTGCGCCCGAGAGCTTCGAACCAGGGTCATAAATGCCCTCGTAAATACAGCGTCCGATATGTTCCACAAACGAGCCGAATAGCCTGCGGTCCAAGGTCGCGACGGTTCGCGCCGGATCGGCAATGACCCGGGCCCGGTTGGAGGTGCCCGCTTGAACTTGCGCCCCCGAGCTTCTCGAGGAGACTGCCGCGAAGGCGGAGCCGGTCACCCCCACTTGGTTCAAGAATTGCCGTCTGCAAATCATCGACATGCTGTGACTCCTCGGCTCAAGTTCCACGGAGCTCGCTCAGGAATGCATAATACAATGAGCCTCGATATCTACGGGCAGAGTCCGGGCGTTGAAAACAGGCAACGCATGTTTGCTGTGAACAAAGTCACTCAGAGAGAGAGGGATAGCCGACCGGCAATTTGCATTGTCAAAATCGTACTTGTCGCAGTCACTTTGTTCGGTTTCGCGCTCGCACAACAGGGCCAGTCCGAAGATCAATCACTTCAAATCGCTGCCCAGCACATTGAGGGGGGCGATTTTGCCGGTGCGGCGGATCTTGTCCGCAAAGTTCTGGCAGGCAATCCGAACTCTTTCATTGCCTATAACCTCCTTGGTGTTTGTCTGGCGCAAGCCGGCGATATCGAAGGTGCCCGGAGCTCTTTTCAAAAGGCTCTCGCACTAAACCCCCAGCTCGCGTCTGTGCATGTCAACTTGGGCAAGCTGCTGATCAAGATGCACGAAGAGGCCGCCGCAATCCAACAATTCAAGGCGGCGATTGCCATCGATCCCGAAATCCTGATCCGCGACCCGGCATCATACTCGGCGTTCAATATTTTTGGGCTGTGTTTGATGAATGACGGTAAATATGAAGAAGCCAGGCGTGCCTTTGAGCACGCGATACACATCAATCCCAGGTATGTGCCAGCCCAGGTGAACATGGGCAATGCGCTGGTGGCCCTCCGTCGTGACGCCGACGCTCTGAAGGAATTCCTGGAAGTAATCGCCATGCAACCGAATGACCTCCTGGCCTTGAAAAACCTAGGATTGATCTACGGACGGCAGGAAAAATTTGATTTGGCGATGAAATATCTGGAACGGGCGCGAACGCTCGCGCCGCGCGACACGGAAATCAACGTGGCGTTGGCGGGCGCCGAGATCAGTGCAGGCAAAGCATCGGAAGCCAAACGGGTTATCGCCGAGCTGGCTGGGGCCGTCGAGTTTGGACCCAAAAGCCGAGAGACACTGGGATTGCTCTGGCTCGACAAGGGCGAGCCGCAGAATGCAGTTGATCTGGTGCGTGATGATCCAGGTCTTGCCGCGCAATTTTACACAATCGGCTACGAGAAGGCAGAGACCGAATTCGACGCCGGGCGCTACCAGAATACCCGAAAGATCCTGGAGGCGATTCGGGATCTGCGGACAGCGGATGCCGCTTTCCACGACTTGCTCGGATCTGCCTACTACGCGATCGACGATCCGAAGAAAGCGTCTCAAGAATTTCAGCTAGCGGTGCGCTTGGAACCTGCTGATCCCGAACACTATTTCAAGCTCGGGATGGTTTTTCTCAAACATCGTACTGCCGACCCGGCGATTTATGTGTACGAGACAGCGCTCAAGAGCCGGCCGGATGTCCCAAAACTTTGGTTCGGATTGGGGTTGAGCCACTATCTGGCTTCCCGGCCTAACGAAGCCGAACAGGCTCTACGAAAAGCGCTCGCGCTCGATCCGCAATACGAAGCAGCTTATGTCGTGTTGGGAGATTTGCTCGAGCAGAACAGCCGGCCAGCAGATGCCCTGAATGTCTTTCATCGGGCGATGGAAGTGCGCCCCGATCTGTATTTACCCTACTACTACTATGGGAAGTTGGCCTCGAAGGAGGGGAACGAAAAACGCCCAGATGCAATCGTCAGCCTGCGAAAAGCGGTTAGCCTCAACCCGAACTTTTCAGAGGCTCGTTTCGAACTTGGCAAAGCCCTGGCTCAGACAGGTGAGACATCTGAGGCCATCCAACAGCTCAACAAAAGTCTGGAGCTCAATCCCGACCTGGCACAATCTCATTATCAGCTTGCCCGCATCTACAAGAGGCTCGACGACAGGGTCCGCTCCTCGGAGCAGCTTCGCCTGTTTGAAGAGACCAATAAAAAGGCAAAACCGGAAGACCTTATTCAGCGCTTGGAAGTTCAAATTGAAAAGCCTTGATAGGAATTCGTCAAGACCCAAGCTCGCCTGGGTTTTAGGATTAGTGCTGGAGCTGACCGGGGTGGGTGTCGCGGCGTCCCAACAACGGCTGGACAAACCGGCTCCGGCTGACGGGGCCGGTTCGTCAAAACAGATCTCGGCTGCTGAAGCTGCCGTCGCTCAGCGACCCCAAGACCCGCAAGTCCTTATGCGGCTGGTAAAGCTCTATCAAACAGAGGGTGAATTCGGCAAGTCGCTGCCGTTATTGGAGAGATTGGTTGTGCTTACGCCCGGTGATCTCGAGGCTCAGCGCCTTCTTGGAATTGATCGTTTCCACGCCGGCCAGCCAAAGCAAGCTCTCGGTCCTTTGAGGGTGGCGGCCCAGGCGAATCCGAAGGATGAGGAAGCCAGCTTTTACCTGGGACTTTGCTACCTAGCTCTGGACCGGGACGATGAGGCCAACAAGGCGTTTGATCGTCTGGCGAAGGGTGCTCAGCCCAATATCGATGAGTTGTATTGGCTGGTCAAGGGCTACTCGCGTCTCTCCTCAGCGATGTTGAGCCGGATGGCGGAATTGGGTGAAGAATCCTACCGCATGCATCAAGTACGCGGAGAATACTTCGATCTCAACAATGATCCTGACAAGGCTAGTAAAGAATATGAAAAGGCCGTTCAACTGCGGCCCGATCTCGCTTCACTTCACTACGTGCTGGGAAGCGCTTACTGGAAACGGTCACATCCGAGCGAGGCCGTGGTGGAATTTCGCCGTGCGATTGAGCTCGATCCGCAGCATTACATGGCTCACCACAAGCTGGGAATGGTCTTGCTCGAACAGAACAATCCGGCAGATGCATTGAAGGAATTTCGTGCCGCGCTCAACGAGCAACCGGGTCTGGTCAATGCTTACTTGGGACTCGGAAAGTCGTTGTACCAACAGGGAGAGTATGCGGCGGCGGTCCCTATACTTCAACGCTATGTCGGGCTGGCTCCTGAGGATCCAACGCCGCACTATCTCCTCTCTCAGATTTTCCGCCGATCGAACAATCCGGCTGGGGCCGAGGAACAACTCGTTCTCTTCAGACAAAAACAGGCGGAGGCAAAAGCTAAAGAGCCCGCGGCGATAAAATCTCCTGAGAATTAGCGCGCCCATATCGTAGCCACCTTACTTAATTTGCTGCTGTTTCACATATTCAGGATCAATCTTCTCGGCAAGCATCATTGCGTGACTGGCGTCTTCTGTGTGCCCTTGCCTCCGTTCGGCTAAGGCGAGCCCGTAGTACATGGGCGCCGAGATCGGGTCGACATCCAAGCCCGTTCGGAAAACCGCAGCGGCTTCTGAGATGCGGTCGATCGAAAATAACAACAAGCCGAGGTTCAGGTACGCAGGCATGAACTCCGGCTCCAGGTCAATAGCTCTCCGGTATGCCGTAATACCGTCTTCGGTTGCGCCCTTCATGCCGTATGCGATGCCAAGATTGAACTGCGCCGTGGCATCGTTGGGATAAAGCCTTCCTGTGTACTCGAGGAGTTCGAACGCGCGATCCGTATCTCCAAGCTGCTCTTCTACCTGCGCCATCAGTATACGGACACGAAGAAAATCCGGGTAGACCCGAACTGCGGCTTGATACTTTTCCAAGGCTCCTCGAAGATCACCCTTGGTCCTCAGAACACCGGCCTCCCGTTCAAGTTCTACCGCGCCGTAGCGGAAATCGACGGGCATGCGCGCGAGAATCATGAATTTGCCCGAGGTCGAGAGGACTGGAGAGACCTCCCCGTATCTCAACGTCCTGGCGCTGGTGGCCAGGGCCGGATTAAGGTCTTTCAACTGCACTTCCCCTATATAGCCGCCATTCGGCGCCGAAGGATCTGTTGAATACTTGGCAGCCAATTCAGAAAACGGCTCCCCGGATTCAAGCCGCCGGAGGATTTGAGTGGCTGCTGCTTCACCTGTTACCGAAATCACGCGAAGAAATGCGCTGATTGGGATGACACGAGTACGCAACGAAGAACTCGACTTATGCGGAGGCGCGGTCAACTCGGGATGGACACGAATCCAGTGGTCTGCCATTGGGAACTCACTTATCATTTTTTTAGGCATGTGACAGCCGATGCAGCCGCCACGCTGATTCACGGGGCAGATTTCGGCGTGGTTGGCTGAGCTGAGATCGTGACAGTTGCGGCACGCCCTCGTGTAAGCCGCATCATTTTCTTTGGCATCGTGATGAGGGTTATGGCAAGTTGTGCAGGTCAGACCTCTTCGGCTTTGCTTGAAGCATTCTGTATTTCTGAGGGCCACTACCTGGCTCGAGATCAGAAGTTCGTCAGGCATTGGAGCCGCCAGTTTCCGGAAGCCTGAATGGCATCGCCCGCACAAATCCAGAATCTCGTCCGCGGTCAACTTATCGGGGTTGACGATGCCTGCCTTGGGATTACCGCGCGCGATGGCCATTAAGTGGGCCTGCCCCGGCCCATGACAGGATTCACAGCGGATGCCGGCCTCACCGACTCCGTCCCGTGGAAAGCCGTGGCACATGAGGCACCTTTGTTCGAATTGGGGCCCGAGCACGCGCCCGAGGACGGCTTCATACGAAACGGCTCGCAGGGGCGCAAATCCAGGCGGCATTACCAGGCCTTGCGAATGCGCTCCGTGCAGAAATCGAACCTCCACAAGAGGTGATCGCCCAAGCCTCGCGCCATCGATATCGCTGATTCGTGCGAGGAAGCTCAGACCCTGTCTTTGGCCACCGACGACGGCTTCCACAAGAGCCTCTCGCGAGAAACGATCGGGGAGTTCCATCTTCCACCAGAAATGATTGTCGGCGCGACGGAGTTGGTAACGGACCGGTCCCTCGGACTTTTGCTCGTCGAAATCAAGCGGCAAGCCAGCCGGGGTGGCCCCTCGCCACGTTCGCGCCATGCTGGTGTGCGATTGCGCAGCTGCAATCTCCTTGTGGCACCCCGCGCACGTGGCCGCTCCCATGTAGCCGCCATTCAAGGTCTGATGCTGTGGTGATGCGAACAGCGGAGCCAGGGTGATGAAGCAGGTGTAGGAAATCCAAGAAAGCGACATTGGCAATTGCAATTCTCTTGGCGCTCGCCCCGAGCCGGCTAGAGGCCCACACGAGCAGGCCAAGTATACATCAGCCGGTCAGCGCCGCATCGCTTTTCTGGAGATGACTCCTGCGGAGGACTATAGAATACAATCGAACAGCGAGACAAATGGCTGGATGTTGATTCTCGATACGCACACCCATATTTACTCCGAGGACGAAGCGAGCTATCCGCCAGTACCCAAACCGATCCGCCCGGCGGGTGGTAGCGGTTCGCTGACTAACCTCGAGCGTGTGATCAACGCCAACGGCGTAGCCGGAGCCTGCATAGTTCAGCCAAGCACATTCTATGGCTGGGACAACCGTTTCATCTGCGACACCGCACTGAAGACACAGCGATGGACCGCGGGGGTATGCACCCTCGACCCCGACGATCCGCATTCACCGGGACTGATCCAGCACTACGTCAAAAAGTACGGTATCCGCGCACTGCGCAGCCTTCCCGCGCGAGACCGCAAAATCGACAGCCCCGCTGTGGGGGCGCTATGGAGGGCATGCGTCGAGGCGGGCATTGTCGTAAACGTTCTCTGCGATCGCGACAACACAGATGCGCTTGCACACATGCTCGAGAAATTTCCCCGCCAGGCCGTAGTCATCGACCACTGTTTGAATCTTAAGGCTGGGCCCGAGCGGGAAGCGATTCTTGCCGACATGCTGCGCCTGGCCAGGTACCCGAATGCATGCGCTAAGCTGACTTTTCTTGGCATGGGCAGTGCCGAGGGTTATCCGTTCCGCGACATGCAAGAGCCGTGTCGAAAGATTATTGCCGTCTACAAGCCAGATCGGTGTGTTTGGGGCAGTGACTTTCCTTGTGATCTTTGGACTCCGAAAGCGACTTATAACGAGAACCTGCGCTTGTTCACTGAGGATCTCGGCCTTGGTACGGCCGCTAAAGAAGCCATCCTCGGCAAAACCGCCCTCCGGTTATATTTTCGTGGCAAGCTGGGCTAACCTTTTGCCAAGCCGCCGGCGCCAAATCGCTTGTCCGGCAACCGCCCAGTCAAGGCTCCCCGGCCGTGGGTACCAGCCGCCGGCGCAGAGACTGCACTGCCGATGAGAGAGCGTCGCGATAGACGGTCACATCGTTTCCCCAAGATATTGCATTGAAACCTGCCGCGATCCATTCATCAGCCTGCTCATGGGACCGGGGATTGATCCCAGCCACTTTGCCGTGTTTACGTGTCGCAGCGATCACTTTTTGGGTGGCGTCGAGAAATTCGGGATGATGGAACTGCGCGGGAATTCCCATGGATTGTGTAAGGTCGAAGTGACCGACCCAGAGCACGTCAACTCCCGGAATCGCAGCGATCGCGTCAGCATTGGCGACGCCGCGCAGTGATTCGATCATGGCGATTATCGTAGTGTTTTCATTGGCTTCACGAAAATAAGCCGGCGGGTCTGGAACAATGAAATCGGTGTGCGCCGAGCCTAAGCCAACGCCGCGATGACCCATCGGTGCGTATTTGATCGCATCTACGATTTCGTGGGCCTCCTCAGCCGTTTCCACATTTGCAACCATAACGCCGAGCGCGCCTGCATCCATAGCGCGGGCGAGAAAGTGATAAAGGCGTTGCGGCACGCGCACGAACGGCGCAATGGGAGTCGCTTTGAACAGAGCGAGTAGATCGGCCACGCGCTCGCCGTCGAAGGTCGAGTGCTCCATATCGATCAGCACGAAATCCAGGTCCGCCGACTCTAGAATCTTCGGCATGCCACGAGTGCCAAATTCCCACATCATAGTGCCGAGCGGAATACGTCCTTCTCTCACGACGTTGCGAAATCGGTTTGGCTTCATTTGCAATGCTCCAATTTTAAGGTTCTCACCAGCATAGAGCTGTGCGGATTGCTCGCTGCTCGATAACCTTTCTTGCAGCCTGGTCCTGCCCCTGATTACTCCGTCCGCAGTGCGCCTGAA
>WNFC01017946.1_pt1 | contig 10486 bp, 10 predicted proteins | sample 5400541 | NCBI WGS metagenome assembly WNFC01 (sample SAMN13153342, study PRJNA577476) | soil metagenome | isolation source: 120 cm saprolite under Douglas fir tree site 2 hole 2 replicate 1 | place: USA:California | collected 2015-04-18
CGCCTTGCCACTTGCAATTGCCCTGCGCATGCGGGGGAGGGCAGGGAGGGGCAGGCTCAAGACGATTCGACGCGGCGTGCCGCGTCACCGTGCCGTACCCTCGCAAGCAGCCGGAACACCATGACGACATCGCTGCGGATGCGGCGCACGGCCAGATAGACGCCGGTCGCGCTGCCTGCGAGACCACCCAGCATGAGCGCGATCACGATGATGTCCCAGGCCGGCCGGGTGCGCAGCCAAGCGGCGAAATCGAGACGGTGGAGCCCGGCGAACAGCCACCGATGCCAGCGGGAATTGGAATCGGCGCGCCGCAACAGCGCCCCGGACGTCGGATCGAGATAATACCGGGTATTCTCGGCATCGTTCGCGATGATGCGGTAGACCGGCAACGCCACCTGGTCGTGATGGCTGAAGTAATAGGCATCCTCTTCCCGCAGCATGCCTCGCTCCGAAATGCCGTTCGTCCCCACGATTCGCGCGGCGGCCTCGGCGAGTTCCTGTTGCGATAACGGCGCAGCGTTTCCTGAGGCGTCAAGCCGTGTCACCGTTTCGTTCGCACCTGTGACGAGCCAGAAAAGCTTGCCGGCAAGGGGCGCGGTTGTCAGGCTCACGGCATCTGGCAGCCGCGCCCGCACGGCGGCAAGCGACGCGCGCACCTCGCCCCATGCGGGTAGTGGACCTTCAAGCCGACCCGTCTCGCCCGCGCCACCCCGGCCTTCAAGAAATCCCCACGGGTTCATCGAAACCAACCCGCTGACCACGAAGGTGAGGGTGGCAATGCCGAACACCAGCCCGGACAGATGGTGCCAGTAGAACAGGGCGCGATAGGGCGAAAACTTCCCGTCCTTGCCGCGCCGGAACTGCGCGATGCCGAGATAGAGTCCGAGGACGGTCAGGAACGTGCCAAGAATAGAAGCCCAGATGACCGTCTCGCTCCACAACGGTCCGTCGCTGCGCAACGCCGTGAGGTAGAACCAGTGCGGGATCGCGCCCAGCCAGTTCCAAAACCGCTGCATCGACGTGGTGCGCAGCACGACCTGGCCGCTAGTGCTCGACACGTAGATGGTCGAGCGTTCCGGATCGTCGAACGTGAAGCGATGCAACGGGCGGTCGCGGCGATAGCGGCCGACGGTCCACTGATCCTCATCGATGGTTGCAGCGGAGGCGACGGTTGCCGGTCCGGCAGTCCGCGCGATGGTATCGAGCGCGATCGCCCGGGCATCCGCCATATCGAAGCGCTGGACCCCGACGCCATCTGCGAGATCGATCACGGCATCGGGCCGCGGCGGACGTCGCAGCCGCAGCACCGGCACGCCGAGCAGATTTTCGATTTGGACGCGGTAGAATTGCTGGTCATCCGGGATGAGTCCGTCCGCCACCCGGCAGCATGCCTGCCACGGAATAGGCGCGAGCGCGCTCACCCGCTCCTGCTCGGTAAGGCGCGGAAAGCCCACATACATCATGACGATGCCGGACGCGAACCAGACCAGCATCAGGATGCCGACCGCGATCCCGAGATAGCGGTGGAATATCACCAGGGTGCGCCAAAGGAAGTTTGTCATGGCTGTGAGCGTAGCATGGACCTGAAGTGTGCTCCACACCGGCCCAACCGCTGGGCTGTTACGCCGCCTTGACGGTACGCGCCTTTAGATCGACCCCCAGTTCCCTGCGTAACACGTCGAAGATGGCGGCCAAGTTGTCCATGCTGGGGTTGCCGTTCGTCGACAGCATCCGATGCAAGCTCTTACTGGCTTTGCCGGTCGCGGCCGCCAGACCTTCGAAGCCCACAGTTGCATTTACGAGGTCGCGTAGGATCAAACGAGCCGTATGCGGCTCGCCGTTGAGAAACAGTGTAGCGGCCTCATCAAGCAGCGCCTTGGCAAAGGCTGGATCACGCTTCACGCGCGCAACGATCGTATGCTTGAAGCTTCGGGTCAGTGCCATAGGGCTTTACCTCTAGTGCCTCGGCCTCGCGGCATTCTTGCGTAACTTATATTCTGCCCACATCACCCTCGCCCTCTCGATGTCGCCTCGCTGGCTTTTCTTCGTGCCGCCGCCGAACAAAATGATCAAATCGTCTCCATCCTTCGCGAGATAGGTCCGGTAACCCGGCCCCCAGTCGATGCGATACTCGCCAATGCCGCTGAACCACTTTACGCTCGAAGTGTTGCCCATCTGAAGTCGCAACGTTGCAGTCGCGACCTTTGCGGCTGCTTGGGAAGGAAGACCGTCGAACCAACTCCTATAAGGATTGGCTCCATCCTGTCGGACATACTCAACGACGTTCAACACCATTTTTGATATAGTAATAAATAAGTTACTATCAAGCAAGCTCGTTCGATCGCGGCGCGTTCAACCGACACAGCGAAGTCGCACCCTCGCAGATGCTCTCCTGCGATCAAGCCAAGGTTGTGCACGGCGGGCGCCATTCGCAATCCACTGCGGCGGTGTCAGATCGCGAATCCGCATCTTGTAATTTCGTTTCTCTCCAATAGGCTAGGTACCCACAGGCTGGGCAAGGCGAAACGCATGAGGGGAAACGCATGCAGCACGCAAGGATGACGGTTGCACTGTTCACGTTCGCGGCGATGACCGCTGCGGTCGCGGCGCAGGAAGCCCAGAAGGCGGCGCTGCCCGACACTACGCCGTGCCCGGAAGCGATCGCCGGCATCGCCACCTGCTATGCCGCCAAGCACGAGACTGGCGCTTACATCACGGCGGCCTTGCCCAGGAACTGGAACGGTAATCTCGTCGTATTCGCCCACGGCGGGCCGTCGCTGTTGCCGCCGACCGCGACCGGCAGCCAATCCGATCTCGACAAATACGCCTACGCGGTCCGGCGCGGCTTTGCGTGGGTTGCGTCAAGCTACCGGCGCGAAGGCTACGGCGTCGCGATGGCGGCTGCCGACACCGACAATGCCCGCAAGTTCTTCATCGCACGGATCGGCAAGCCGCAACGCACCGTCCTGCACGGCGCCTCCTATGGCGGCCTCGTGGGAGCGAAGCTGATCGAGACCTACGCGAAGAATCCCGACGGCAGCTTGAACTTCGACGGTGCCTTCCTCAACAGCGGCGCGGTGACGGGGGCGACGCTCAACTATCAGCACCGCGTCGACCTGCGCGCCGTGTACCAGTACTATTGCAAGAACATGCCGCGGCCCGACGAGGCGCAGTATCCGCTCTGGAATGGCGTCGCGCCCGACTCTCAAATGACTCTGAAGGACCTCGACACGGTGGTCGACGAATGCACCGGCGTCGGCCATCCGGCCGCGGCGCGCAGCGACCGGCAGAAGCAGAACCTGACGAGCATCCTCGGCGTGATGGGCTATCCGGAAAATCTGCTGGTGCGCCACATGCAGGCGGGAACGCTGTTATTCCGTGACATCGTGAAGAACACGAGCGGCGGGCGCAATCCGTTCTCGAACATCGGCGTCCGCTATAAGGGCTCTGCCGATGACGCGGCGCTGAACCGCGAGGTCGTGCGATTTGAGGCCGATCCGGCTGCCGCCGCGGCATTAAGGGCCGACGGCGATCCGACCGGGGTGCTGCCGGTGCCGGTGGTGTCGATCCACTCGATTAACGACCCGCAGGTCGTGGTCGAGGCGCAGTCCGCATATCTCGATGCCGTCAAGGCGGCCGGCAGCGCCGACCGCTTGGTGCAGGCCTTCACGGACGAGCGCGCCCACACAGGACAAAGCGCACCCGAACTCGCGGCTGGACTCGACGCCCTCATGCAGTGGATCGAAAAGGGCACCAAGCCGACCGCCCAATCGATCGCGGCGGGGTGCGAACAATTGCGGGCGAGCCTCGATGGTCCGTGCCGCTATCATCCGGAATATGCGCCGAAACCCTACGCCACCCGCTACTACACGCGCGAGGCCGCGGTGCGGTAGCGCCTGTGAAAAGGCTCAACCTCATCCTGAGGAGCGCGCTCTTGCGCGCGTCTCGAAGGATGGCCGCTTGCTCCGCCGTGCCTGTTACCATCCTTCGAGACGGCCGCCCAAGAGCGCGGCCTCCTCAGGATGAGGTCGTTTTCTTCACACGCTCGATAGCGGACACGTGCAGTTGATCTGGCCGTGGCAAGACCGGACACGCAAGGTTTCCGTGCTGAAGGGCGGCACGTTCGCCCTCATGTTGGTGCCGGCGATCTGGCTCGTCGATCAGGTTGCCGGCGGGGAGTTCGGGCCGGTTCCGCTCGGCGGGATGACTTACTGGTCAGGCTTGTAAGCAACCGCGATCCTGCTTGCGGCGCTGGCGATTACGCCGGCGTCGGCCATATTCGGCTGGCGCCGGCTCATCATCGTACGACGCATGATCGGGGTGACGGCGCTCGCCTATGCGTTGGCGCATATCATCATCTATTTCGCCCTGCGGTTTTGGAACTTTGCGTTTATCGCCCACGAAATGGCGACGAGACTCTCCCTGATCGTGGCGACCGTCTCGACCATCGGCCTGATCGCGTTGGGGGCGACCTCCGTCGATGCTGCGGTCCGGCGGATGGGGGCGAAAGGATGGCAACGGCTGCACAGCGCGGTCTACGTGACCACGGCGTTGGCGATCCTTCACTACCTGTTGTCGCCTGGACTATTTCCCGACCAGTTCCTGCTGAGCGGCGCGTTCTTCTGGCTCATGATGTGGCGGGTGCTGGCGCGGCGCGGAGACGGAGCGAATGCCGCAGCCTTGGCGCTGCTCGCGCTTGCCTCCTGCCTGTTCACGGCTGCTTTTGAAGTTGGCTCGATCTGGGCATTCCGTGGCTATGCCCTGGCGGAAATTCTCAGCATCTATTTCACCCTGATCCTGGGCATCCCGCCGCCGTGGACGATCCTCGCGCTTGGACTTCTGGTCTCCGGCGCCGCGTTTGCCCGGCAGGCTTTGCGGCTCGGGGCGGCAGGCTTTGACGCCGGCAAAATCGGATAGATTGCCGCGCCGTACTCGGTGACAAGACTTCGCTCTGACATTGCCGATTGCACTATGGTAGGCAGCAGGGACGACGTCATGAGGGCGCCATGTCGGTGATCGAGGCCGCCATACGCGGTGGCGCGGTAACGGTTCTTCTGCTCGTTGCCACGCTCGTCCTGCGTGATCGGCGACAGGTTCCGACAAGGCGCTATTCCGCGCTGTTTGCACTGAGCGTCGCCGCTTACGTCATCGCGTCGTCTCCCGGCTTCTATGGGCTCGATCTCCGCTGGCGCATACCGATCGGGCTCGTTAGCTCTGGCACGCCGGCCGTCTTCTGGCTTGCCGCGGCTGCATACTTCGACGACGATTTCAAACCCTCATTGTACCGGCATCTCGCCTGGCTTGGCCTCGTTCTCCTTGGTCTTTGGCAAATGCTCGGCAACCAACCGGCCGCCGATTTTCTTCATCACGGGCTGTCGCTGATGTTCATCGTCCTCGCCGCCTGGCATGCGTTCGTCGGAAGAGATGCCGATCTCGTGGAAGGGCGGCGGCGGTTTCGTCTGGTCCTTGTCATATCTACGGCGCTCTACACGGCAGGGATCATCATCTCACAGTGGCTTCTACCCGGCAGCGAGGCCTCGGCCCCCTTCAGCTTTATCAATGCGGTTGGTCTGCTGGCGTTGACATCTGTCTACGCGGCCGCGCGGTTGTCCGTCTCCGCCTTCGGGCAATTCGCCGCCTCCGACATTCCTGACCGAAGCGCGTCTTTGCCGCGCGAAGTCCGTCAGAACGATCCTGCTCCCGCGCTGGAAGTCAATGAACAAGATGCTGCATTGCTGACGGCGCTTGATGATCTGATGAAGAACAACAAGATTTATCGACAAGAAGGTCTGAGCATCGCCGTGCTCTCCGCGAAGCTGTCTGTACCTGAATACCGGTTACGCAGACTGATCAACCAGAAACTGGGACATCGCAATTTCAGCGCCTTCGTCAACGGTTACCGCCTTTCCGAGGCCATAGCTGCACTTAGCGATCCAGGCCAATCGAGCGTGCCGGTCCTTACCATCGCGCTCGACACCGGTTTTGGTTCGATCGGGCCATTCAATCGTGCCTTCAAGGCGCACACCGGAATGACGCCCACCGAGTATCGGCGCGAATGTTCGAATGGAACCCAGAAGGCGCCGTCGGACCTCTCGCCGATTCCGGAATCGGCAAGCCAGTCGCGGAATTGATCAGCCGCGATTTGAATCCGGCGAGACGGGAAATTCCATCTGCATCAAGTTAGAATTGCAAAATTCAGATTGTCGGTCGGAATTGATCTGGACCCACGGAACTTCCTGACCGGCGGACGCATGATCAAGCGTCGCCAAAGGAGAAGGACATGATGGTCGTCGCCCGCATCGTCACTTTTGCGCTGCCTGTCGTGATTGTGATTGCGACCCTTGAGGGCTTGGTTCTCGCCGTCGTGATGCGGCGCAACTACAATTGGCGTGCGTATTTCGCTTCGCTCGCCGATGCGCTTGGGCGCCAGTACGTTGTATTGACGTTCCTGTCTCTAAGCCTCGCGGCGCCGGCGTATGATTTGGCTTACAGTCACCGCCTCTTCACGATACCGATCGATACGGCTGTCGCGGTGATCGCGCTCCTTATCGGCCAGGATTTCTGCTACTACTGGTTCCATCGTTGCAGCCACCGGATTCGGTGGTTTTGGGCGACGCATGCGGTCCATCATTCCTCAAATGACCTCAATTTTGCTGCGGCCTACCGCTTTGGGTGGACCGGGCGGCTGACCGGGACGGCGATCTTCTACGTGCCGCTCGTCTGGCTCGGTTTTGAGCCGCGCGCCGTGGCCATCGCCAGCGCACTGAACCTGCTCTATCAATTCTGGCTGCACACAGAATGGATTCCGAAGCTTGGCTGGCTCGAATATGTCCTCAACACGCCCTCTCATCATCGCGTGCACCACGCGGCCAACCCCGAATATCTCGACCACAATTATGGTGGGGTGTTCATCATTTGGGACCGCATCTTCGGCACCTTCGTTGCCGAACGCGACGATCTGCCGTGCCGCTATGGCCTGGTGGAGCCGCTTCGCTCCAACAATCCCATCTTCATCGCGTTTCATGAATGGATGGCGCTTGTTCGCGATCTGTGGCACGCGCGGTCGTGGCGGGATCGGTGGTCGTACGTCGTTGGTCCGCCCGGTTGGCAACCCGATCACGAAAGGTCGGCACCTGAGACTGTGCGACCATCCATGAGCCTCGTCCTGAGGAGCGCGCTCCTGAGCGCTTGTCGAAGGATGCGCGCGTCTCGAAGGACGGACACAAGCGACATCGTGCCCCCGGCCATCCTTCGAGACGGCCGCGCGAAGAGCGCGGCCTCCTCAGGATGAAGGCCGAAGGTTTGGTTTCGATCGTTCGATGCGATTGGTCTCGTCAAATCGCTCAACTAGAAACCTGCCGGCGCGCGCGTGTGGCGCCATGCGGCCGTCTGCGGGATGGGCACCCCGAGATTCTCGCGCAAAGTCTTGCCGGCATATTCCTTGCGGAACAGGCCGCGGCGTTGGAGTTCCGGCACGACGAAGCGAACGAAGTCTTCATAAGCTCCCGGGACATGTGTCGCGGAAACCACAAAGCCGTCGCAGGCGCGCTCGACAAACCATTGTTCGAGCCGGTCCGCAACCTCCTTCGGGCCGCCGATAATCGGGTCGTGCACGCGGCCGCGGCCGCTGAAATGGATGAAGTCGCGCACGGTCGGATTCTTGTTCCCGCTCGCCTGCACGACGCGATCGCGGATCGCCTGCAGACCGGACATTTCCGCGAGCTCTTCATCGGCGAAAGCCTCGTCCATGCCCTTTCTGGCAAAGTCGAAGTTGAGCACCTCTGACAACAGCGACAAGGCGTCGATCTCGAGCGGCAGCTTGCTGATCTCCGCCCACTTGTCCTCGGCTTCCGCTTTTGTCGCGGCGGACACGGTGTTGATGAGCTGCGCCACCTTGACGTGCTCGGGATCGCGGCCGCGGCCCGCCACGTCCTTCTTGTCACCTCGCCCCATTGTGCTCCAAAACTCTTGCCGCGACCGCTCTGGCCGGCCTGGATAATGACCGGGTGGCCCTGTGCCGAGCGCGGCACGGTAAACGGCCCGCGCGACCGGAAATAACGGCCCTGGTGGTCGAGGCGGTGAACCCTCTCAGGTCTAGCGAACAGGCCGGTTACCTTGTCCTGGACGATGGCATCGTCCTCCCACGTGTTCCAGTGGCCGAATACGACTTCCATGAACTCGTCAGCCCGATCGTAGCGCAGGTCGTGCCCGATGACTTCATCGCGGCCCATGTTCTGCGCCTCGCCGTCATTAAGGGACGTGACGACGTTCCAAGCCGCCCGCCCATCGGTCATCAGATCGAGCGTCGCAAACAGGCGTGCCACATGGAATGGCTCGTAGTAGCTGGTCGAATAGGTCGCGCCGAGACCGAGCCGCTCGGTCGCCATGCCCATCACGGTGAGCACCGTCACCGCATCCAGCTTCACGCAGCGAATGCCATGCCGAACCGTGTGCGCGTGATTGCGCCCGTACATGTCGGGCATCGACAAACGGTCATCGAAAAAGCCGAGGTGAAATTTGCCCTCCTCAAGCACGCGGCCGATATGCCGGTAGTAGTCCGCAGACCAGGTATCGGTGCGTGACTGCGGATGACGCCAGGAACTCGCAAGATTTGTGCAGTTCTGCGCCTGGAGGAAGGCGATCAAGGTAATCTGGCGCATCGATCCCTGAGGTTCCGGCCGCACTTTTGATCGGCTCACATAGCGAAGACATTGTGCAGTTTGGCTTGATCTTTGAGCCTACATCACAGCTCGGGCAGGTGGAAGGTGCCGGGGTCGCGTGTTGCGGTCCGGGGTCGCGCGTTGCGGTCATGTGGAACCATTCCCTCCGAGTCATGGCCGGGCTTGTCCCGGCCATCCACGTCTTTCTGGCTGCGGAAGAAAGACGTGGATGCCCGCGACAATCCCCGGATCAAGTCCGGGGACGGGCATGACGATTGAGGGGCTACTGTTCCGGCTCTGATGAAAATTTTTGCAACACCCAGCCCTGTTCGCACGCGCACACGCACTTATGTTGAAAACGTCGCCGGCAGGTTCGACCATGGCCTGCGACCGCTTGCCGCCTGCGATTTTGACTGTCTGGAGCCCATGTGACGCTGTTTGCTGGCGAGGCCAGCCTCCTCAAGAGACAACGCGCGGGTCAAGCTGCTGGCTTTGCGGCGGCGGCAATTGCCGCCGCGGCGCTTATCGGCTGGTGGGCCGGGCTGCCGCTGCTGTCGAGCTGGAGCCCGGGCTTCGCCACCGTGAAACCGGTGACGGCTTCATGCCTCGCAGCCCTCGGCCTCGCGCTCGTGCACCCCGGCAAGGACTGGCGCTTCGCATTCGCGGTCGGTGTCGCCGTGGCCACCCTCGCGGTGCTCGGCCTGGGTGTGGTCCTGTTCAACCTCGAGCTTGGCATCGACCGCTGGCTGGCGCCGGGGGACGCCTCATTCCGGACAGCCGCGACCTCATACCGCGTAATAAATGCGGCGACGCTCGGGATCGTACTCGTGGGCGGCTCGCTCGCGCTCAGCCGTTTCGAGCGGCATCGCTTAGCGGCGACCCTGCTCGGCAGCCTCGCCGGCGCCATCGCGCTGTTCGCCCTGCTCGGCTACCTGGCCGGCATCGACACGCTCTACGGCTCGTCGGTCAGGCCGCCCGCGCTGCCGACCGCCGTTGGCCTCCTCTGCGTCGCCGGCGGGATCATCTTGCGGATCGGAGCGATGCCCGCGCTCCGCAAGCCGCGGCCGTTGTGGCACCTGCTGGTTGTGCTCGGATGCGCGATCATTGTGCCGCTGCTGCTATTCGGCGCCTACGCGGGAGTTAGCATCGGCGACGCGCAGTTCGACGAGGTGCGGAAAGAGCTGAGGAGTGAGGCACGTACTTTGTCGGCGGAAGTCGATCGTGAGATCATCGGCGAGATCGGGAGACTGGAGGCGTTAGCCGCCTCGCCGTCGCTGCGCCAAGGTGACTTCGCCTCCTTCCAGCGTCAGGCTCAGGCCTCGCTGGCGTTGCGCCAAAGCGGCAACATCATGCTCGTCGATCGTGACATGCGGCAGCTTGTCAATACCTGGGCGCCCTTCGGCACGCCGCTGGAAAAGGCGGCTGTTCCGGAACCTGCGCAGAAAGCTCTCGCAACCGGCAAGCCGCAGGTCACTGGCCTGTTCATGGGTTCCGTCGTCAAACAGTTCATGTTCGGCATCATCGTGCCCGTAGAGATCGACGGCGAGGGCCGTTACGCCCTCGTGCGGTCGCCTGATCCGCACACCCTTGAACGCCTGATCGCCGCAAATGAACTGCAGGCAGGTTGGCATGCGGTGGTTGCCGACGCCGCCCATCACATCATGGCGGGATCCCAACCGGAGGATGCGTTCATCGGGCAGGAGCTGCCGCCGTCGCAGTGGCATCGCGCAGGACCCGACGGCGTATTCGAGTTTGTCGACTCCAAAGGCCAATCATCGCTGGAGGCCTACGCGCAGTCGGAATTGACCGGCTGGGAAATCGCCGTG
>WNFC01010056.1_pt1 | contig 10485 bp, 9 predicted proteins | sample 5400541 | NCBI WGS metagenome assembly WNFC01 (sample SAMN13153342, study PRJNA577476) | soil metagenome | isolation source: 120 cm saprolite under Douglas fir tree site 2 hole 2 replicate 1 | place: USA:California | collected 2015-04-18
CCACCGTGTACTTCCCGCTGGTCGTGCCCGAGGCGATCATGGTCGAGCCGACCGAGACCGAGAGCAAGGACACCCTGGACTCCTTCGCCACGGCGATCAAGGAGATCGTCGCCCAGGCCAGATCCGATCCCCAGGGCCTTCACGCCGAGCCCAAGAACACGCCAGTTGGGCGGCTGGACGAGGTGGCGGCCGCGCGCAAGATCAACGCCTACCTGGTGGGCCAGTCGGAGGACCCGATCCTGCGCTGGAAATCCCCTTCCGAGACGGCCTGAAGGCAGGCCTGTTAAGACCCTCCGGGGGGCCATTTTCGTATTCAAAATCCGGTAGAATTAGGATCCTGAAGTTCTGCCCAGTTAACCCGCCATTTTCTTCGCGCTGGGAGGGCCGAAAACCCCGGTCGCTGGGCGCTCACAGGGCGCCCTGATGGCTGTACGAAAGCCACTTCCGGGGCCAGGCGCGCGCAGGGCGCACCTGGAGGCTCGGAGCCCTCAAGCGCTTGGCGCCGATGTGGCGTACACCGCGGAGCAGATCCAGGTCCTCGAGGGCCGGGAGCATGTTCGGCGGCGTCCGAGCATGTACATCGGCTCGACGAGCTCCTCCGGCCTCCACCACCTGGTCAACGAGGTGGTCGACAACGCGGTCGACGAGGCCCTGGCCGGCTACGCCCACCGGATCGTCGTCACCCTTTTCAGGGACGGCAGTGTCCAGGTCGACGACGACGGGCGCGGCATCCCGGTCGACGTCCACAAGAAGGAGGGCCTCTCTGCCCTGGAGCTGGTCATGACCCGCCTCAACGCGGGCGGCAAGTTCGGTGGCGGCGGGTACAAGGTCTCCTCCGGCCTGCACGGCGTCGGCGTGTCGGCGGTGAACTTCCTTAGCGAGAAGCTGCAGGTCTGGGTGCATCGCGGCGGCAAGGTCTACCACCAGGAGTACGCCCGGGGCATCCCCCGGGCCGCGGTCAAGCCGGTCGGCAAGACCGACCGCAAGGGCACCGTCGTCCGCTTCTGGCCCGACCCGCAGATCTTTCCGGAGACGAAGTTCGACCGCGAGACCATCCGCCACCGCCTGCGCGAGATGGCCTACCTCAACAAGCGGCTGGAGATCGCGCTTTCCGACGAGGTGCTCGGCATCACCGAGACCTTCTACTTCGAGGGCGGCATCGTCGCCTTCGTCCGCGCGCTCAATCGCGACAAGCAGGTGGTCAACGTCCCGCCGTTCTATGTCGAGCGCGAGATAGAGGGCACGCAGGCCGAGGTCGCGCTGCAGTACAACGACACGTTCGTCGAGAACGTGGTGGCCTTCGCGAACACCATCCACACGACCGAAGGCGGGTCACACGTGACGGGCTTCCGCTCCGCCCTGACCAACGTGCTCAACCGCTACGCGCGCAAGTCGGGAATCCTCAAGGAATCCGACCCCAACCTCACCGGCGAGGACGTGCGCGAAGGCCTGACCGCGGTGATCAGCGTCAAGGTCCTCGAGCCGCAGTTCGAGGGCCAGACCAAGGCCAAGCTCGGCAACGCCGAGGTCCAGGGTCACGTCTCGCTCGCCATCACCGAAGGACTGACCCAGTACCTCGAGGAGAGCCCGTCAGAGGGCCGGCGCATCATCGAGAAGTCACTGACGGCGGCGCGCGCCCGCGAAGCCGCGCGCAAGGCGCGCGACCTCGTCCAGCGCAAGAGCCTTCTCGAGTCGAGCATGCTGCCGGGCAAGCTGGCGGACTGCTCGGAGCGCGACCCCGCCCTGTCCGAGCTCTACATCGTCGAGGGCGACTCCGCCGGTGGCACCGCCAAGGGCGGACGCGACCGGCGCACGCAGGCGATCCTGCCCCTGCGTGGCAAGATCCTCAACGTCGAGAAGGCGCGCCTCGACAAGGTGCTGACCTCGGACGAGATCCGCAACCTCATCACCGCGATGGGCGCGGGCGTCGGCGACAACTTCAACGTCGACAAGATCCGCTACCACACGATCGTCACCATGACGGACGCGGACGTGGACGGCAGCCACATCCGCACGCTGCTGCTCACCTTCTTCTTTCGCTACTTCCCGCAGGTCATCGACAAGGGATACCTCTACATGGCGCAGCCGCCGCTCTTCAAAGTCTCGAAAGGCACGGGCAAGAACATGAAGGTGATCTGGTGCCAGTCCGAAGCCGACCGAGACAAGGCGCTGCGCACCCTTGGCAAGGGCGCTGAGGCGGCGCGCATGAAGGGTCTGGGGGAGATGAACGCCGAGGAGCTCTGGGAGACGACGATGAATCCCGAGACCCGCGTCCTGCTGCAGGTCGCGGTCGACGACGTGGCGGCAGTCAACGACACGTTCGAGAGGTTGATGGGACCAGACGTCGAGCCGCGCAAGAAGTTCATCCAGGCGCACGCCAAGAGCGTCCGGAACCTCGACATCTGAGGTAGGCGCAGATGCGCATCGCGGTCGACGCCATGGGCGGCGACTACGCACCCGCCGAGATCGTCAAGGGCGCGGGCCTGGCGGCGGATGAGCTTGGGATCGACATCTCGCTGGTCGGCATCCCCTCGCTCGTTCAGCCGCTGCTCGACAGCCATCCGCGCCTGCAGATCGTGCCCTGCACTCAGGTGATCGCGATGGACGAGCACCCGGCGCACGCGGTACGCAACAAGCCGGACTCGTCGATCGCGGTCTGCGCGCGCATCTGCAAGGAAGGACGCGCGGACGGCTGGGCATCGGCCGGCAACTCAGGCGCGGTGGTGGCGGCGGCGCTGCTCAGCCAGGGTCGCATCCGCGGCATCGAGCGACCGGCGCTCGGCTCGATCGTGCCGACGCAGAACGGGTTCGCGTATTTCCTCGACGTCGGAGCCAACGTTGACTCCAAGCCCGAATATCTGGCGCAGTTCGCCGCCATGGGCGCGGTCTACGCGCGGGAGATGCTCGGCCGCCCGCAGCCGCGCGTCGCGCTGCTCAGCAACGGCGAAGAGGAGGGCAAGGGCGATGAGCTCGTGCGCGAGACGACGCGCCGGCTGAAGGGGAACCTGCCGGGATTCATCGGCAACGTCGAGCCGAAAGACATCTACGGCGCGCGCGCGGACGTCATCGTCGCGGACGGGTTCGTCGGCAACGTCGCCATCAAGATGGCCGAGGCGACGGCCGAGTTTCTCTTCCGCTCGCTGCGCGAAGAGATCCCAAAGACGCTGACGGGTAAGGTCGGCGGCGCGCTCATCCGCCCGCGCGTTCGCTCGATCCGCGACCGCATCGACTGGCGCGAGTTCGGCGGCGCTCCGCTCCTCGGCATCGACGGCGTCGCGGTGGTCGCGCACGGGCGGTCGGACGCGCGGGCGATGAAGAACGCTGTCCGGGTGGCGCGGGACGCGGTCCAGAACGGGCTCGTCGGTAAGATTCGGGCCGAGGTGGGGAGGGCATGAATTCAGTGAGGCCCATCCTTGAGCGGCCTGCCGCCAACAACGGCCGCACCCGCGTCGTCATCACCGGGATGGGCACGGTCAACCCGCTCGGCAAGAACGTAGAGGAGTACTGGCACGGGCTGATCGAGGGCCGGAGCGGCGCCAGCCCGATCGAGCGGTTCCCATCCGACAAGCTGACGACCAAGTTCGCGTGCCAGGTCACCCAGTGGGACCCGCAGGAGTTCATGGACCGCAAGACGGCGCAGCGGATGGCTCGCTTCTCCCAGATGGCCGTGGCGGCGTCGGGGATGGCGCTGGCGGACGCGGGCCTGGACCTCGCCAAGGAGGACAGCTTCCGCGTCGGAGTCGCTATGGGCACGGGGATCGGCGCCTTCGACGACATGACCACGGGCGCGATCTCGTTCGCCACGAAAGGCCGCCTCAACCCGCTTTATGCGCCGATGATCATCCCCAACATGGCGGGCGCATCGGTGGCGATGCAGTTCCACCTCCACGGACCCAACACGACGGTCACGACCGCGTGCGCCGCATCGACCCAGACCCTCGGGGACGCCACCCGCATGATCCAGCGCGGTGACGCGGACGTGATGCTCGCGGGCGGCACAGAGGCCTCGCTGTGCGAGGTCGGCATCGCGGCCTTCAACGCCATCCGCGCGCTGTCGACGCGCAACGACGCGCCGGAGAAGGCGAGCCGGCCATTCGACCGGGACCGCGACGGCTTCGTCCCCGGCGAAGGCGCGGGTACGCTCATCCTCGAGTCGGACGAGCACGCGATCAACCGCGGCGCGCGCATCTACGGCGAGGTCCTTGGCTACGCGACCACCAACGATGCCTTCCACCAGGTCGCGCCTGACGAGACGGGTGAGGCGCCCGCGCGAGCCGTCACGAACGCGATCAAGGACGCCCGCATCGAGCAGTCCGACATCGACTACGTCAACGCCCACGGCACGTCGACCGTGCTGAACGACGCCGGCGAGACGAAGGCCTTGAAGATCGCGCTCGGAGAGCACGCCTACAAGGTCGCGATCAGCAGCACCAAGTCGATGATCGGCCACCTGCTCGGCGCCGCCGGGGCGGTGGAGGCGATCGCAACTTTGCTCACGATCAACCGCGGCATCATCCACCCGACGATCAACTACGAAAACCCCGACCCTGACTGCGACCTCGACTACGTGCCCAACACCGCGCGGCGCAAGGACGTGCGCATCGCGATCTCCAACGGCTTCGGCTTCGGCGGGCACAACGCGGTCGTCGTCCTGGCCAGGTACGACGAGTGACACGCATTGGCTGACGAAACTGTTCTGACACGCAACCTCCAGGAGGAGATGCAGACCTCCTACATGGAGTACGCGATGTCCGTCATCGTCAGCCGAGCACTGCCGGACGTGCGCGACGGGCTGAAGCCGGTGCAGCGCCGAATCCTCTACACGATGAACCGCGCCGGCGCGACCGCCGGCACGAAGACGAAGAAATGCGCCGCGTTTGTCGGCGACGTGATGAAGCTGTACCACCCGCACGGCGACGCTGCGATCTACGACGCGCTCGTCCGCATGGCGCAACCGTTCTCGCTGCGGTACCCGCTCATCGAAGGACAGGGCAACTTCGGCAGCGTCGACGGCGACCCGCCCGCGGCGATGCGCTACACGGAGGCCAGGCTCTCGGCGATCAGCGGCGAGCTCATGGCCGACATCGAGAAGCAGACCGTCGACATGGAGCCGAACTACGACAACTCGGAGGAGCAGCCGTCGGTCCTGCCTGCGCGGGTGCCGAACCTGCTCATCAACGGCGCGTCGGGCATTGCGGTCGGCATGACGACCAACATCCCGCCGCACAACCTGCGCGAGGTCGCCGCCGCCACCAAGCACCTGGTCGACAACCCGGACGCGACGCCGGAGGAGCTGCTGGACTTCGTCAAGGGTCCCGACTTCCCGACCGGCGGAGTCATCGAGGGCACCACGGGGATCAAGGCCGCCTACTCGACGGGCCATGGCCGGATCTTCGTCCGCGGCCGGCACTCGTTGGAGCAGGCCGCCAACGGACGTGAGCGGATCATCGTCTACGAGCTTCCGTACGCGGTCAATAAGGCCGCGCTCGTGGCGAAGATCGCCGAGCTCGTGTCGGAGCGCAAGCTCGAGGGCATCGCCGACCTGCGCGACGAGTCGGACCGCAACGGCATGCGCATCCTCATCGAGCTGAAGCGCGAGGCGCAGGTCTACACGGTGCTCAACAACCTCTACAAGCACACGCAGCTGCGCACGACATTCGGCGTGATCATGCTGGCGATCGTCGAGGGCCGGCCTGTGGTGCTGAGCCTCAAGCAGGCGGTGCAGCTCTTCATCGCCCATCGCCGCGACGTGATCCTGCGACGCAGCCGCTTCGACCTCGAACGTGCGCAGGAGCGCGCCCACATCCTGGAGGGCCTCAAGATCTGCCTCGACCACCTGGACGAGGTGATCAAGACAATCCGCGCCGCGGCCGACCAGGACACGGCTTCGAATCAGCTGCAGTCGAAGTTCGGGTTGAGCGAGCGTCAGTCCAAGGCGGTCCTCGCCCTGACGCTCGGACGCCTGACCCGCCTCGAGCGGGGCAAGATCGACGAGGAGTACGAGCAGGTGATCAAGACGATCGCCTACCTCGAGAACATCCTGGCCAGCGAGCGCAAGGTGCGCGAGCTGATCAAGGAAGAGATGGACGAGGTCGTCAAGAAATACGGCGACGACCGCAGGACCGAGATCACTGGCGCCGAGCCGACCGAGCTTTCCGCGGAGGACCTCGTCCCCAAGGAGGACGTCGTGGTCACGCTGACTCACCGCGGCTACGTCAAGCGCCAGCCGCTGCGTGTGTTTCGCGCGCAGAAGCGCGGCGGTGTGGGCCTCAAGGGCGCGAAGCCGACCGCGGGCTCAGACGCGCCTAGCGGTACGCGCGAAGAGGACTACGCGCTCCATCTCCTCACGACGCACACGCACGCCTCGATGCTGTTCTTCACTCAAAGCGGCCGGGTGTTCCAGCTGCGCGTGCACGAGGTGCCCGAGCGCGAGCGCCAGGCCAAGGGCCAGCCGATCAACAACCTCATCGACATCGGCTCCAACGAGCGCATCACGGCGGTGTTCGTGCGCCCGGAGACCGAGAGCGAAGCGCACTACATGCTCATGGTCACCAAGAACGGATACATAAAGAAGACGGCGATGGCGGAGTACGCCAACGTCCGCCGCAACGGCCTGATCGCGATCAACCTCCAGGAGGGCGACGAGCTCGACTGGGTGACGCCGACAAGCGGCAAGGACGAGGTGATCATCGCGACCGAGCTCGGCAAGGGGATCCGCTTCAGCGAGACCGAGGTGCGGGCGATGGGCCGCGACACCCAGGGCGTGATCGGAATCAAGCTCGGTAAGGGCGACGCGGTCGCGGGCATGGCGGCGGTCGTCGAAGGCGGCGACCTGCTCGTCATCACCCAGCGGGGCTACGGCAAGCGCACGCCGCTCTCCGAGTACCCGATGCATCACCGCGCGGGCCAGGGCGTGTTCACGCTCAAGGTCACCGACCGCGTGGGCAAGCTGGCGGCGGTGCGCGTGGTCAGCGATCCGGAGGAGGAGATCCTCGTCATCACCGCGAGCGGGATGGTGCTGCGCACGTCGGTCGGAGCGATCTCGCAGATCGGCCGGCAGACCCAGGGCGTCATCGTCATGCGCCTGACGCCCGACGACCAGGTGGTGGCGATCGCCCCGGTGGCGGGAATCGAAGAGAGTGACGGGAAGGAGTAAGGCTTGAGGCTCGACTACAACATGATCGGGATCGTGCTCCTGGTGATCGGAGTCGTGGCGATCGCCTTCGAGGGCGCCGTGGCGGCGGCATGGAGCTTTCGTGTGTCGAGGCGGGCACGTGCCTTGAGCGAGCGGCTGGCCGACGAGCGCGGCCGGCTCGAGAGCGACGTGGAAAGGCTGCGGCTTGCGATGGCGGAGACCGAGGCGCTCTGGCGGCCATATTCGAGGCTGCTTCGGTGGCTGCGGCATCCGCTGACCATCGCGCTCATCCAGTCGTATGCCCGGCGGAGGGCGGCGTCGCGGTGAGTACCGGCCGCCCGCGAGTTGAGGCGAGACACGAGACGTTCGCCCAGCAGGCCGTCGACGACGCGGTGGAGCGGGAGCGGGCCCGGATGGCGCGTGAGCTGCACGACGGCGTGGCCACGGAGCTGGCCGGCGCGATCTCGCTGTTCAAGGTCTACATGGAGCGGAGCCAGGACCATCAGGACGAGACCCTGTCGGACGTGTTGGAGATCCTCGAGCGCTCCCTGAAGCAAGTTCGCGAGGCGCTCGCCGAGCTTCGCCCGGCCAGGGTCGGTTCGGCCGGCGTCATCGGCGAGCTGCGCCAGCAGGCGGAGGAGTTCTCGCGTCTTTACGGAATCCGGGTCGAGCTCTCCAACGTCGGCACCGAGGAGATGCTGTCGCCCCAACACCGCGAGGTCGTGGCCCAGGTGGTGCGCGAGGCCCTGACCAACGTGCGCCGGCATTCGGGCTCCGCTACGTGCCGGGTGAAGATGGGATTTGCGGCGCGCCCCTTTTTGATCGAGGTCTCGGACGAGGGCCGCGGGTTCGCGGCCCAACGCTCGGCGGGGTATGGGTTGATGGGGATGCGCGAGCGAGCCGCGGGCATTGGCGGCCGGCTCGAGGTGGTCAGCACGCCGGGACGGGGCACGACCGTCTTCCTGTTCGGTCCGAACTAGGCCGTCGCCTCTACCAGGTCATCAACGTCCTGCCGTCGACGGCCTGAAGCTTGCGGCTCACGCTGTCGACGATTGACCTCGCCTGGCGCTCGTTGGTCTTGATCGCGCGCGCGATCTCCTGGGTCGACATGCCGTTGCTGAGCAGCTGGGCGACCTCTACCTCGCTCTCGTTGAGGCGGCTCAGCGGCCAGCGCAGCGCCGCGACCATCGGCGCGAGCGCGTAACCGAGCGCGTGCGTGTAGGCGACGTCGTCGTCCGTGTACCAGTGGTCGTGGCGACATCCGATCACGAGCAGTCCAAACGGTCGCTGGCCGATCTCGGCTATGGGGGCGTAGAGGATCGCGGGCCAGTCGAGCTCCCACTCGTATCCGTCCGCAGGTTCGGAGCGGTCGGCCATCGTGTTGACGACGACCGGCTTCATCTCGAAAAGCGCCTTGCGTGCCAGCGGCATCAGCGGGTGGCTCTGCAGCAGGCGGCGCGAGACCTCGGACGCGGCGATCGGCTGGAGCCAACCGCTACGCAGGTATCCGAGGACCCACCGGTCGTGGCAAAGAGCGTTGAGGGCCAGTCCCAGCCGGCGCCTGGCTTCTTGAAGGTCTGGAAGTTGGCCCATGGCCGGAGGTTAGGCGCGCGCTGGCTCTCTGACCTCAGCGGTCGTTCAGCGTTTCCTCAAGAAACCTTGAACCGTGATACGTTGCGACCGGGGAGAGGCGTGACCGTGACCGCCAAGTTGCTGGTGGTTGATGACGAACCGCGGACGGCCGAGCTGACCGCGGATCTTCTGCGCCGGGCCGGCTACTTCGTCGAGGTCGCCGGCAGCGGGACCGAGGCGCTGGAGCGGATTCGCACCGCGTCGCCGGACCTGATGCTGCTGGACTACGAGATGCCCGACATGGAGGCGCCGGAGGTGCTGGACTCGCTGCGCGCGGGTGGGCGGATTCCGTTTCCTGTGATCATCCTTACGGGCGCGCGACACTCGCCCGCCGATCAAGTCGTGGGGCTGGAGCGCGGTGCCACGGACTTCGTGGTCAAGGGCACCGACCGCCAGGTCGTGCTGGCTCGGGTGCACAGCGCCTTGCGCGAGCGGGCGTCGGCGCCGGCGGCGGTCACGCGGGGGAGGCTGCAGGTCGACGCGTCTCGCGGCGAGGCGCGGCTGGGCGCCCGGGTATTGAAGCTCGAGCGCCGGCCGCTGATGATGCTCCAGCTCCTCGCCAACCGCTCGGGCGTCGTGGTCACGCGTGGGGAGTTGCTTGAGGTCGTGTGGGGGAGCTCGTACAGGGGCTTCGAGCACAGCCTGGAGCAGGCCGTGCACCAGATCCGGCGCGAGCTGCGCGAGCCCGGGTGGATCGAGACGGTCCGTGGGATCGGATACCGGTTCGCCGTCCAGCCATAGCCGCGGGGTCGAGCTGGCGGCCGCACTGCACCGCCTGCGGTCGACGCTTGCGCGGGTTCGCGCCGAGCTGGAGGTCGCCGAAGCCGACGGCGAGACGCCTCCGGTCGTCCGCCTGCTGGCGGATCTTCGCGAGGCGCTCGAGACGCTGGGCAATGTCGAGTCGGCGGCGCTTGGGGTCGTGCGCGTGCTGGTCGTGGACGACGATGAGCGCCTGGGAGAGCTGACCGCGCGCGGGCTCCGCCGCCTGGGTTTCGACGCCGAGTGGACGACCGGGCTGCGTTCGCTCCGGCCGCGGGAGGTGGTGGTGTTCGACCTGGGGGTCGCCGGGTCACTGAGTGGCACCGACCGCGCGATCTTGCGGGGAGCGCGGCCGGTCGTACTGACGGGCGCGGTCGACTCGGCGTCGCGTGCGCTTGCCGAGGACCTGGGCGCGAGTGACTACCTGGTCAAGCCCGTCGAGCCCGAGGTGCTGGCAGCCGCGGTCATGCGCCGCGAGGCGGAGGACTGATGCCGATGGCCGAGCGTGCACGCGGCGAAGTTCCGCTGCTGCCTGGCCTCACTGGGTCGCCGTCGCTTGACCCGCGGGAAATGGCGGAAGCGTGACGGTAAATACGCCGCCTCTGCGGCTGCCTTCGTAGATCAACTGGCCCTGGCGCTTGTGCATACAGGCCTCACATATGAAACGCCCTGCTGCACCTCGCCTCCAGGGCACAGGGCCCATTGACTTGGGCGGCGGGATAACCAACGCTATGGCCGTTGGGCCATCCAGGCCCTCGCGGTTTGAGAAGAGGAGGATCGCTCATGAAGCGACTCATTGCCAGCCTGGCCGCGCTCGGTGCGCTGTTCCTGATGGCGTTGCCAGCCCAAGCCAGCGGGGCAGGTGCCGTCAGTGTGACGCAGACGTTCCACGACGCCACGCAGACCTTTGTGCCACCGGATCGGACTGCTGTCCAGCCGTGTACAGGGGTGCTGGGGAC
>WNFC01017452.1_pt1 | contig 10485 bp, 10 predicted proteins | sample 5400541 | NCBI WGS metagenome assembly WNFC01 (sample SAMN13153342, study PRJNA577476) | soil metagenome | isolation source: 120 cm saprolite under Douglas fir tree site 2 hole 2 replicate 1 | place: USA:California | collected 2015-04-18
CGGTCTGCTCGATCCGACCTTTCAGCGCCGCCGGCTCGTGCGGCTGGGTGAAGTCGATCGTGTTGCGCGGGTGCGTCAGGGTCGGGCACAGCGCGCTGCCGGTTTGCAGCATCGCGGCGATGCACTCGTCGTCGAGATCGAAGCCGTGGAAGATCAGATCGACGCCGGCGCGCGCCGCGTACAGCGTCGCCTCGCGGCCGACCGCATGGGCGATTGCCTTTTTGCCCATGCGATGCGTCTCGCGCACGATCACCTCGGTCTCGTGCTGGGTAAAGGCGGCGATCAGCTCGCCATCCGGGCGGCGCTGGATGCCGTCGAGCGCGAGCTTGATGCAATCGACCCCGTTCTTGACCTGGCGGCGCACTTCCTCTACCGCCTCGTCGAGGTTGGTGACGAGTTTGCCGATCGAGGTCTCGGGCACGCCGATCCAGGTCGGGTACCAGTCGGTCAGGCCCTGATGCGTCGTGAGGTACGGCCCCGCCGCCATGACGCGGGGGCCGTCGAACAGCCCGGCGCGGATCGCGTTGCGGATCGACAGCGAGATCTGCCCGGCATCGCCCGGCGAGCAGATCGAGGTGTAGCCGGCGGCGGCGACCTTCTGGGCGAAGAACAGGCCGCGCAGCGCGCGGAATTCGAGCGGGCTGTAGAGGTCGATGTCCTCTTCGCTCTTGGCGTTGCCGTAGGCGAGGTGGGTGTGGACATCGATCAGCCCGGGCATCACGAAACAGCCGGAATGATCGATCAGCCGGTCGCCCCGGGCGCGGCGCGGCGCCCCGGCCTCGGCGCCGACGTAAAGGAGCTGGCCCTCGCCGTCGAAGACCAGCGCTCCGCCTTCCAGCGCCTCGTCTTCCGTGCCGGTGAACAGGCTTCCGCAACGCACAAAGGTGTTCATGTCGGCTCCTCCCAAGCGGCGCCCGCACCCCTACCCTCCCCCGCTGGCGGGGGAGGGAGTCCGCCGCGTCAAGCGGTGGACGGGTGGGGCTTCAGGCGCGGATTGGCCGAGCGGCGCGCAATGTTTACGGCACCGCGTGGCCCATGAATTTGGGCGGGATCGGGTCGCCCCACGGCCCGTCGATCTCGCCGCGGCCCCACAGATTGGGCGGCACGCTGGCGTTCAACACGTCGGTGTCGGCCCAGTGCTCGTGCACCCGGCCCCACGGGTCGCCCCAATAGTCGAACACCTGGCTGCCGAGCGAATGGCGGCCGATGCCCCAGAAATGCTCGTAGCCCTTCTCTTTCATGTGCTCGTGGCCGATCATGATGTCGTCCATGTCGGCGGCCTCGTAGGACAGGTGGTTAAGCCCCGCCTTGTCGCTGCGGATGCAGAAGAAGACGTGATGATCGACATAATCCTCGCCGCGGTCGAGCCGGTTGAAGGAACCGACGATGTTTTCCTTCTTGTCGGCATAGACCTCGTCCGAGCAGCGGAAGCCGAGCATCTCGCGGTACCAGCCGAGGGTCTTCTCGAATTGCGGCGAGTGCACCACGAAATGGCCGATGCGCTTGACGTGCGACGGTCCGCGCTGGACCCGGTAAAGCGCGTTGCGGCGCCGCGTCTTGTCCTCGCCGATATTGACCGGCGGCCGGACCACCGGGATCTTCGGCAACTGCTCCATGCCGTAAACGATTTCGACCTGGACGCCGTCCGGGTCGTTGAGGCGCACCCGCTTGCCGCCGCCCGGCTCGTCGATGTTCTCGATTTTCGAGGCGCCCTCGGCGCGCGACAGCTTCTGGAGATCTTCCATCGAGGCGGCATGGAAGGCGATGCCGATATATTTCGGCTCACCCAGTTCGGTGACATGGAGGTGATGCGGCGAGTCGGTGCCGCGCATGTAGAGGGCGTTCTTGGTGCGGTCGGCGCGCACCATGCCGAAGGCGGTCAGAAACTCCTCCTGCTTGTCGAGATCGGGGGAGCGCAGCCGGCCATAAGCGAGATCGGCGGCTTTGATCACAGGCATCGGAACCTCCCAAAGATATCGGGCCGCTATGCGACCGCTCGCCTACCATGCTGCCTCGGTCGGGCGCGCGGAGCAAGCCGATCGCGATGCCCGGGGCGCGATGCCGGGCGCGCGATTGCCGGGCGCGCGACAACATCGCCTTTTGCGGCAACGGGCTCCGCGTTAAGAATAACGCGGCGCGGGGGCACACCCGGGATCGCCCAAGGGAGGGGACCATGCAGAGACAATGGATCGGCGCCGCCGGTATCGCGTTCGCCATCGCCGCGTTCGGCACGCCGGCAAGCTCGCAGCAGATGCAGCAGGTGGCGCAGGCCGCGCCGGACGGCGTCATCGCCAGCGCGCAATTTTCGCAGGACCCGGATCTGCGCTGCGACCTCCTCGAGGTGAAGCGGGTCAGCGGCGGTGCGCTTATGGTGCGCTGGCGGATCGTCAACACCGCCGGCCAGAGCGCTGCCGGCGGCGGTTTCGCATCATCCTCTCCGGGCAAAGCGATCCGCTACGGCTTTCACTGGGACGAACTGTTTTTCATCGATCCCAGCGAGAACAAGAAATATCTGCCGCTGACCGATTCGGCGAACAAGCAGATAGCCCAGGTCTACGAAGGCGATCTGGCACCTGGCCAGCAGCGGCTCAGCTGGGCGAAGTTCCCGGCACCGCCGGCGAATTCGACAAAGATCAGCGTCACCATTCCCCATTTCGCGCCGTTCGAGGACGCGCCCGTGACGCAATAGGGCGCCGAGTGTGGTCGCGATGCCGCGCCTCGCTGCGTTTTTTGCCGTCGTCTTGACCCTGTTGCTGGTGGCTCGGTCGGCCGCAGCACAGGCCCCCAACCCCGACGATCCGGTGCCACCCGGCGCCAAGTCGACAATTCTGCCGCTGAAGGCAACGGTCGAGCCGCTCAAACCGACAACCCTGCCGCTGAAGGCGACCATCCTCGAAATTCGCGGCGCCGGCGGGGCACTAAAGGCGCGGGTCGCCAACGTGGAAGGCGCGCTGAAGGATCTCGGCGCCACCGTCAAGGGCCGCGAGATCAAGATCAACCTGGCGGCCGATGTGCTGTTCGATTTCGACAAGTGGGATCTGCGCCCGGAGGCCGGCCCGGCGCTCGACAAGGTCGTCGACGTATTGCAGGCCTACCCGAAGGCGGCGGTGCTGATCGAGGGCCATACCGACGGCAAGGGCAACGACCAGTACAACCAGAAGCTGTCGGAGCGGCGCGCCGACTCGGTGCGCAGCTGGCTCGCCGCGCACGGCGTCGGCGCGGCGATGACAACGCGCGGCTGGGGCAAGAGCCGTCCGGTCGCACCCAACACCAAGCCCAACGGCGCTGACGACCCCGAAGGCCGCCAGAAGAACCGGCGGGTCGAGATCACCGTGCGGACCTGACCGCGCGCCGGCGCCGCCTCACTCCTTGTAGGACGGATCGATGCGGTCGAGCTTGCGCAGCAGCGCCGACCATTCGAGTTTGGCCGGGCCGCCCGCAGCACGGTTCCTCGCCATGGCCGCGCCGACCACCGGCTCGGCGATCGGGTGGAGTTCGGCGCCCGATTGCTGAAAGGCGAGCTGCATCGCGCAGGCGCGCTCCATGCGGTAGGTCGAGATAAAGGCTTCGGCGATGCTGCTGCCGACGACGATCAGGCCGTGGTTGCGCAAGACCATGATGTGCTTGTCGGCGAAATCGGCCAGGAAGCGGGCGCGTTCGTCCGGGTGTCGCCCGGTGCCCTCATAGTCGTGATAGGCGACATCGCCGATCACCTGCAGCGCATGCTGGTTCATCGGCCGCAACCCCTCTTTCTGCATCGACACCGCGCAGCCGGCGATCGTGTGGGTATGGATGACGCAAGCCACATTCGGGCGCGCCCGGTGGATCGCGCTGGGGATCGCGAAGCCGCCGCTGTTGACCTCGTATTCCGAGGGCTCGGCCTTGTTGCCCTCGCTGTCGATCTTGACCAGCGACGAGGCGGTGATCTCGTCATACAGCATGCCGTAGGGGTTGATCAGGAAATGATCGGGCGCGCCCGGTACGCGGGCCGTGATCCGGGTGTTGATCAAATCCGACCAGCCGAACCGGTCGACGAGGCGGTAGCAGGCGGCGAGATCGATGCGGGTCTGCCCTTCCACCGAGGTCCTGCGGGCCGAAGGCATCTGCGTTACCGACATGCGCTTTCCTCCCCTGAGACGAATTCCGTGACACAGCGCATCCGCGATCGCCGGCCTGTCAAGGGCGCCATGCGGATCTTTCAATAGGCATCCGGCGCAAACCCGGCTATAGCGGCAGAGGGACGGGCAGAACTTATTGGACCGGGCGATGGAGCTTCCCGACAGCATCAAGGCGATCGGCGAGCAGCTTGACGCGGGCGGCGAGGTGACGCCGGCTCCGGAGCTGTTCGAGGCCTACCCGGTATTCGCCGCCGAGGTCGCGCATATCTTCGCGCGGCCGTGGCTGGCGGTCGATCATGCCAGCAGGCTCGCCGCCGACGGCGACTACGTCCGCGCCGATGTCGGCAGCCGCTCGGTGGTCGTCGTGCGCCAGGCTGCCGACCGCATCCACGCCTTGCGCAACGCCTGCCTGCATGCCGGCTATCGCGTCTGCGAGGAGGAGAGCGGTCGCGCCGACCATCTGTTCTGCCAGTATCACGGCTGGTCCTACGCGCTCGACGGCCGGCTGACCGACCCGCTGCTGCGGCCCGATTTGACCGACCGCTCGCGTTTCCGGCTGCCGCATTACGCGATGCAGATCCGCCGCGGGCTGATCTTCGTAGACATGTCGGCGGTCGCGCCCGAGCCGCCGCCGCCCGGGCCGGTCGCGCTCGGCGCGATACCGGAGGCGCTGGCCGAGGGGGCGGTGAGCAGCCGCAAGCGCTATTCGACGACGTGGAACTGGAAGCATCTGCGCCAGTTCCTGTGGGCCTCGCCCGAGCTGGCCTTTGCCGGTGCCGATTGTGACGAGGTCGTCGAATTCGGTCCGCTGAGCCTCGTCGCGCTGAGGAATGGCGAGGCTGCGCTCCTTCGCCTGGTGCCGCGTTTTCCCGGCCAGAGCGATTTCGAGCTGGTGCGCATCGGAGCGCCCGATGCGCCGGCGCCTGCCGCAAACGGCGCCGACCCGATCAACGAGGCCTTGCGCCGGCACGGCGACACGGTCGCAGCGGCGCCACTCGCCGGTTTCGACCGCGCGTTCTACCACTGGTACTGGTCGCTGCTGGCGCAGGCGCAAGCCCAGTAAGGCGGAACATGGCGATGGAACTCCGCACCTTGGCCGAGGGGTTGCAGTTCCCCGAAGGCCCGGTGGCGCTCGCCGACGGCTCGGTGCTGCTGGTCGAGATCGCCGCCGGCACCTTGACCCGGATCGCGCCCGATGGGACCCGCAGCGTCGCGGCCAACACCGGCGGCGGGCCGAACGGCGCCGCGGTCGGGCCGGACGGCAAAGGCTATGTCGCCAATAACGGCGGCTTCGAATGGCACCGCGAGGGCGGGCATATCCGGCCGTTGACGCAGGCGAAGGATTACCGCGGCGGGCGGATCGAGCGGATCGATCTGGCGACCGGCAGCGTCGAATGCCTCTACCGCGCCTGTGGCGAAGTACCCCTCAAAGGCCCGAACGATCTCGTCCTCGACGCGCATGGCGGGATTTATTTCACCGATCTCGGTAAGAGGCGGGCGCGTGATATGGACGTCGGCGCGGTGTATTACGCCAAAGCCGACGGCTCCGCGATCACCGAGGTCGCCTACCCGATGGTGACGCCGAACGGCATCGGCCTGTCGCCCGATGGGACGACGCTCTATGTCGCGGAGACCGAGGCGGCGCGGCTCTGGGCGTTCCCGATCGAGGCGCCGGGCGTGGTCAAGAAAGAGCCGTGGCCGTCGCCGCATGGCGGCAGGCTGGTCGCCGGCATGGGCGGCTATCAGCGCTTCGATTCGCTCGCGGTGCAGGCGGATGGGCGGATCTGCGTCGCGACGCTGGTCAATGGCGGCATCACCGTCATCTCGCCGGACGGCCGGCATGTCGAGCACCACCCGATGCCCGACCTGATGACCACCAACATCTGCTTTGGCGGGCCGGACATGAAAACCGCCTATATCACGCTGTCCTGGACCGGGCGGCTCGTGGCGGTCGATTGGCCAACCCCCGGCCTCAAGCTCAATCAGGCTGGTTGAAGCGGCTGTCCGCGGCCGGCTCGCGCGGTTCGTCGGAAGGCGGCGGCGCGGCCGGAGGGTTGGCCGCCGCCGCTTTCTCCCGCTCCCGCTTTGACACCGGATGCGGCACCCAGGGCCGGTCGCCGCGGCTCTGATTGGCGCTGACGACGGTGACGCCGTCGGGGTCGAGCCACAGCGCGACCGCGCCCTGCCGCCAGGTATCGATGCGGTCGACGACCGGGATCTTGCCGCGGCAGGCGAACCCGGCCGGCAGCTGCGCGACGATCGCGTCGCCCGTGTAGCACATGACCGGCAGCCCGGTTTCCCTGGTCACGATCGCGACGCGCCGGCCCCGCGCGGCGTAGAAGCAGCGGCCATCTATAGGGCAATCGAGCCCGTCCGCGGCGGGCGCGCCCTTGGCCGGCCACGACAGCAGCCGGGCGCCGGTTTCCGACACCAGGAACGAGCGGTGGATCTTCTCGCCGCCCTCGGCGACCCGGTAATCGCCATCGGCGGTGCGGGCGGCGAGGAAATGCCCGAAATCGGCGAGGATCACATCGGGCGGCCGGGTCAAGAGCATCGTCGCCATGCCGAGGACGATGCCGAGGGTGCCCCACAGCCGCCATTTGCCCTGCCACAGGCACAGCCAGCAGCCGCCGAGCGCCACCAGCACCACCCCGACGGTCGGCAATCGCGGCATCGACCATACATTGCCGGGGAGCGCCTGGACCCATTGCGCGACGACGATCGTCACATCGATGCCCCAGCCCATCGGCGTCAAGGCCAGCGCCTCAAGGCCGAACGGCATCAACAGACAGGCGACGAGACCCCAGCGCAGGGTCCACATCGCCGAGATCGGCACCGCGATCACATTGGCGAGCGGCGAATACAGCACGAGGTGGTGGAAATGGTAGATCGCGAAGGGCTCGGTGCCGACCGTCGCGATCACCGTCGTGACCGCGACGGCGCCGCAATATCCCAGCACCTTGTGGCCGAACGAGCCGCGGTGGAACAGATAGGCGAGCCGCGTGCCCCGTGTTTCGTACACCGCGATCAGCGCGACGACCGCGCCGAACGACATCTGGAAGCTGACCCCGACGAGGCTGGCCGGATCGAGCACCAGCACGACCAGCGCGGCGAGGGCGCAGATCCGCATCGAGAGGCGCAGCCGGTCGATCAGGATTGCCGCGAAGACGATGCCGGTCATCACGAAGGCGCGCTGGGTCGGGATCGCCGCGCCCGAGATCATCAGGTAGCAGAACAACACGATCAGCGTGACGACCGCGGTGATCTTCTTGATCGGAAAGCGCAACGCGACCCAGGGGATCAGCGCGAGGCCGCCACGCACCGCGAAGAACACAAAGCCGGCGACCAGCCCGAGATGCAGCCCGGCGATCGCCAGCAGATGCGACAGGCCGGCATCGCGGAAGGCCTGTTTGACGTCCTCGGCCATCGCCCCGCGCTTGCCGGTGATCACCGCCGAGGCGACACCGCCGGTCGAGCCGGGCAAGGCGGCGACGATGCGGCGGGTCATTTCGGCGCGCAATTGCAGCAGCCACTCGCGCCAGCCGCCCTCGCCGCTGTCCTCGCCGGCTGCCGCGATGCGGCGCGCCCCGCCATAGCTGTAGCCGACTCCGCCGATCCCGGCGAAATAAAGCTCGCGCTGCATGTCGCGCCCGCCCGGCAATACCTGGCCGGGCACCGGGAACAGCATCGCCTTGACGCTGACCCGGTCGCCGGGCCGCAGCGCATCGCTGGTGGCGGCGATGTGGATGCGCAGCCGGCGCGGCTGCTCGGCGGGTCCGAGGCCGGGCAGCGGATCGGGCGCAACGACGATGCGCCAGCCGCGCTCGAGCGTATCGACATCGACCACCCGGCCGGTCAGCGCGACTGGCCCGATGCGGCGCTCCAGCATCGGCGCGCCGTATTCCCAACGCGCCTGTTGCATGATCGCATGGCGGGCAGGATCGCGGCGATTGTCGCGGCAAGGCCGAGCCAGCGCGGCGGCTCGACGGTCGGGGTGAAATACAGCGCGATGCCGACGCCGAAGAAAACCGGCAGCCACAGGATGCGGCGGTCGCCTTCGGCGGCGAGCGCCTCGGCCAGTGCGGCGAGCGGCCGCCAGCGCCACTGCGACGCCGCGCCGAGCCCTTCGCCCCGGCCCGCAAGATCCGCCGCAAGCTCCGCCATGCCCGCCGCACCTCTCGCGTTGCGCGCGACTGGTCCAAGGGCTTCATAGCGCAACAATGCATACCCCGCTATGCACAAATCCGCCCCTCACCCGCCCTCGGGCTATCGCCCTCGGGGCACGCTCTCCCCGCAGGCGGGGCGAGGGTTTGCCGCGGCACCAAAACACCCCCTCTCCCCGCTTGCGGGGAGAGGGTTGGGGTGAGGGGCTAAGGACGCTACAAGACGCCGGTGAAGCAATCGATCGAGACCGAGTCCGGCGCAACATCGATCGCAGCGCCCGGCCTCATCACGATTTTCCTCGCCTTCCTGCGGCTCGGCTGCACCAGCTTCGGCGGCGGCACCGCGGCGTGGCTGCACCGCGAATTCGTCCTGCGCCGGCGCTGGCTCGACGACCGGACGTTTCTCGCAGCCCTTGCGCTCAACCAGGCTTTGCCCGGCTCGAACGGGGTCAAGCAGACCGTGCTGATCGGCAACCATCTGCGCGGCGCGCCCGGTGCCGCGGTGGCGCTCTTTGGCCTGTTGGCCGGGCCGTTCGTGATCGTGCTCGGCGTCGCGGCGATCTATGCCGGGTTGATCCAACACAAGATCGTGCACGACATGCTCGACGGCGTCGCGGCCGCGGTCATAGGCCTGACCTTCGCCACCGGGCTGCGCAGCGGCGTCTATGGCGCGCCCGGGCCCGTGGCGTGGGTCATCGTCGCGGTGACTGTCTTGTGCATCGGCGTCCTGCGCTGGCCATTGATCCCGGTCGTGCTGTGCCTGATCCCGGCCAGCGTCGGCTTGGCCTGGGTGCAGCGGCGGCGCCGCTGAGATGCGCGGCTCCGGCGACAGCCTGCTCGCGCTCGCGGTGGTCTTCGCGCCGCTGTCGCTATTGTCGTTCGGCGGCGGCAACGCGGTCATTGCCGACATCGCGCAACAGGCGATCGCGGTGCAGGGCTGGACCAGCGAGCGCGAATTCGCCGATCTGTTCGCATTATCGCGCGCCGCGCCCGGGCCCGGCTCGATGCTCGCCGCGCTGATCGGCTGGAAGGCGGCTGGGATTGCCGGCGCGCTCATCGCCACCCTCGCCTTCTACCTGCCCTCGGCGCTGCTCGTCTTCGCCGCGGCGCGGCTGTGGGGCCGCTGGCGCGGCTCGCCCTGGCACAGCGCGATCGAGCGCGGCATCGCGCCGGTCGCGGCCGGGCTGTTTCTGGCGAGCGGGCTGGTCGTGCTGCGCGCCTCGCCGGGCGGGCCGGCGGTATGGGTCGCGGCGATCGTCACGACCGCGGCGCTGTTGCGCTGGCCGGGGATGCATCCGGTGCCGTTGCTGCTTGCCGGCGCGGCGCTGTTCGGCATGCTCGGCGCGTTGTAGCAATATCGTCGTGAACCGAGCGAAGGGGCACGCATGAATCCGCGGCCGCCCAGCGCACCGGCGGCATTGAAGAGGCGAACCGACGCATGAAGACGCCGGTCACGGTCGCGCCGGAAGACCTCGATTTCGCGCGGCTGATCCAGGCCGGCGATACGGTCGGCTGGGCCCAGGCGACCGCCGAGCCGGTGCTGCTGACCCGCCTCCTCGATCGCCAGGCGCCGCGTTGCCCGCCGTTCCGTCTGTTTTTTGCGCTGACCTTCGCGAGCGATTTCGCCGCTGACCACCCGAACGTCACCGTGACCGCGTTCGGCGGCGCCGGTGCCGGGCGGCGGTTTTTCACCGGCGGGGCCGGCGGCGTCATGCCTGCCAACATCTCGGGCCTGTGCGAGCTGATCGCGCAAGGCCGGCCGCGCATCGATGTCGTATTATTGCAGGTCGCCGGCCCCGACGCGGCCGGCAATTACAATGCCGGGCTCGGCATCGAATGCCTCCGTGAGATGATCGCCGGTGCTCGGCTCGTGATCGCCCAGGTCAACCCGCTGTTGCCGTGGACCCTGGGCGACACGTTGATCGAGCCGGGCAATATCGACATCCTGGTGCCGGCCGCCCATCCGGTGCTCGAACTGCCGGTGCGCCCGATCGGTCCGGTCGAGCGCGCGATCGCCGACAAGATCGCGCGGCTGGTGCCGGATCGCGCGACGATCGAGCTGGGGATCGGCGGCATCCCCGAAGCGGTGACCCGCGCGCTCGGCAACAAGCGCGGGCTCGGCGTCCATTCCGGCACGATCGGCGACGGGGTGGCCGAACTGATCAAGGCCGGCGTCGTCGACAACCTTCACAAGGAGATCGACG
>WNFC01024081.1_pt1 | contig 10485 bp, 10 predicted proteins | sample 5400541 | NCBI WGS metagenome assembly WNFC01 (sample SAMN13153342, study PRJNA577476) | soil metagenome | isolation source: 120 cm saprolite under Douglas fir tree site 2 hole 2 replicate 1 | place: USA:California | collected 2015-04-18
GCCTGGGCGGCTGCTTCGTAGAAATGCCCATTCCGCTGCGGGTGGACACCAAATTCGAAGTCGCATTGTGGTTGGGAGAAACCAAGTTGCGATTGAAGGGCGAGGTTGCGAGCACTTCGCCAGGATTCGGAATTGGCGTGCGCTTCAAGAATGTCTCGCCCGAGAACCAGGAATTTTTGCGCCGCCACATCCAGGTCATTGCCTGAAACCGTGCGCCCGAGCTCGGCGATGTGACCGAAGAGCGAGGGAGGAGTTTTGTTGTGACTCATTCACCGTGAATCAGATGCGCGCAACCGTCCGGCGAAAATCTAGGGGGGAAAGGTACACCTCAGGTTGTGAGCATGATGCCACTTCGCGATTGACGGCGCGCTTCGTGCGGCATGATTCGACGGAGGAGAATCTGGAACAGCTGCGACACTATGTGGAGCAGCATGGGAGGCCGGTAGCGGTATACACCGACAAGGCCGGCTTGTTTCAGATTACGCCCCGCGGCATCCATCACCGGGACGCTCCCGAGCAGCAGCTGAGCCAGATCGGACGGGCGCTCGCGGAGCTGAACATTGAGTGGATCGCGGCCCATTCGCCGCAAGCCAAGGGGTGCATTGAGCGCTCGTTCAAAACGGCCCAGGACCGGCTGGTGAAGGGATTACGACGAGTCGGAGCGAAGGACCTAGAAACGGCCAATGCGTATCTCCAGCAAGTATTTATGCCTCTGTGGAACGAACGCTTTCGTTGCCAGCCGCAACTAGCCGGCGACGCCCACCGTGCTCTGCCGCCAAGAACGAATCTGGATTCGGTGCTGAGCATACGGGAGAGCCGTACGGTGACGGCGGACTACACGGTTCGCTGGGAGGGCGTGATCTATCGGGTCGAACGTGAACAAATTATGGCGGGCATGCGCGGAGCGCGCGTGCAACTGGAGCGATGGCGCGATGGAAGCAGGTGGATGCGGTGGCGAAACCGAACCGTAGCCCTCGAACCCTGTGAAACCACACCACGCGTGCCTGCCGAGCGTCCTGTCAAGCGTGGGGTTACCGCGGTGAGATCGGCGGAGGAGAAAGCGCGAGCGAAACAGCGGCGTCTGGACGGCCAGCGAGATTGGAGAGAAAGCTACAACCAGCTTCGCAATCGACCAATCTGGGAGGCGGTGAGAGATTCTCCGCTGAGAGCGCCCGGGCTTCGATAGCGATGGCGAGAGGCAAGGGATTCAAACGCCATCCCTTGCCCCTCGTGCACCCCCATCCCGGCTTCAAAAAGCGGAACTTTCTATCTTGCGGAGAAGCAGAACTCTCTACTTTGCGTTGACAGTCGGTCGATTTGATCCGTTCTGCTGGGAAATGATTCGTCTTGAACATGGAACTACTACACTTTTACTACAGTCCGGCGAATAGGCAGTCAGGGTAGGAGTCGCTTTTGGAGTGGCGATTGGCATTTCATCTCACTGGTTAATGCGACAACGCGGTCAAAAGTTCACGGCCATCGAGGTGGTGTCCTGCCTCAGTTGAAAATGGAGAAAGCGTTCTCCCGTTAAGATAATCGGGAGAATGTATGAAAAACGAGCGCAAGCATTACACTGCGGAAGAGAAAGTCGCCATCCTGAGACGTCACCTTTTGGACAAGGTACCGGTTTCCGAACGTGCCCGATGCGCAGTGAACTGCATCAGCGCCAACTCAGCGTTGGAACTTTGCTGGGCTGCCGCCTTCTGCAGCCACTTCACGGCTTCATTTTCGTTCACCGGCACTCCGTCACCATCGCGATAGCGGACGCCAAGATTGTACTGAGCCGCAGCGTTGCCGTCACCAGCCGCTCTTGCGACCCACTGGGCGGCGGTTGTGCAGCTCTGTCGGACCCCGTGTCCGATCTCGTAAGCCATTCCCATCTGGAACGCCGCAGAATCATCTCCGTATACTGCCCGGCGACGTAATCCGGCAAGCTCGTAGCGGCTCAAAGTCCGTACCGCGTCCTCGGTCGTGCGGTCGGTTATTAGCATGTGGCTCTCTTGCAACGGAGCGGACTTGCCGAACTGCTCGGCCACGTGTGCCTCTGGAGTGCCCGCCATCGCGACGCCATTGCTTCGCGCAGTTTCGCGATCCCCTGTACTGTCGGCGCTGAGCGGAACGGTGTTCTCTTGCGCGGCTGTCCGCGAGCTGGACGCTGTGGTTTGCGCAGTATTGTGGAGACTCGCCTTCAGAATCAGGAGCGTGATTATGATTACCAGTATTGCCAGGACGGGAGCCGCTCTGCGGGGCGCACGCAGGCTCGACCGGGACTGGAGAAGCATCTGAAGCCAACTATTGGCGCTCTTCAAGGCATTCAGAAACGAATGCTGGGCGTGGCGCAGGCCTGGCTGCATAAGCACTTTGGGCGGGGCGGAAAGACTCCGCTTCGATTGGACTGTGGGCAAATTTGGCCTGTATTTCGTGGCGGCCCAAAGTCGATTTCTAGCGCTCTTCACTGTGCTCGAGATCGATGACTTCACCCGGCGCAAGCCGCGATACGCAGCTTTTGTTAGCAGTGGCAGAGAATCAGAGAGGTAACGAAGGGTGCGCCAAACCTGATGCCCAGCCCTTTCGGCGCGATTCAAGAGCCGGGCGCGCGAGGCGTACCTCCCCACAAAAGCGACCGTGCGCTCCCACTTCTGGCGAACCACAGGCCAAAGGGTTGAGGTCTCCACGACCAACCCCGCACGTACTCCAATCCCAGGTACATTTGTATCCTCGATCGCGGGAGAAGTCGCCGAATCCCCGGGCAGGGCAGGTGACGCCTGCTCATGTTCAGTCCAGGTTCCGCGCATCGCTTCTGTGGCGCGAGTTTCCTCACCCGATTCGGGCGACTCTTGCGGCGGTTTCGTATCCATGCCTGCAGCTGGAAGCTTGTGCTCGGGTTCACTCTGCAGAAGTCCGGGCATCGAGCGGGGCGCATCCTCGTCGTTCTCTAATATCCTTTGCAAAGCCGGAATGATCCGGTCGATCAACTGCAGCATTGCTGATGGTTCCAGCGCCACGCTCTGTCCCAGCCCCGCTTCCGCAGCCTTGCTGAGTGCCTGCTCCAGCACGTCGGCTAATAAGTGGATATTGGCCGCATCACGCTCCGTGAAGGCATTGAGGTCATCCGAAAACGCGGCTAACGCTCCCGCAACTTCATGTCCTTGATAAATCGGCTCGACTAGCATGGACTTGGCGCAGCCGGGATCATTGCTGGCGTCGTAGAAAGTACTTATTGCGGTTGGGTTGCCCAAGCGGGGTAACGAATCCTTGCTGAGCTGGCATGAGGTCGCTAGCTTCGAAATCACCGAAAGCCGCAATCGCTCATCATTCGATGCGTTTCCTGCTCCTGCGCAATAGAAGATCTCATCCTTTGTGAACAGCCACACGCCAGCACCGCCGGCGCCAACCAGTCCCTGGGTTAGCTTCACAAGCCGGTTTATGGCCGCATTCAGGTCTAGACTTCCGCTCCTTACCTCCTGCCGGATCTGGATCAGGTCCATTAGCGACTGAGGGTCAATCCTATCGCCCGCGCTCCCGCGAACTCCCTGCCTTAGCACGTGCCGGAATTGAGTGGATAGGAATTGCTTGAAGGATCGGCGATCGATGGACAATCGCTGGCTCATATCTTTTAGGGGTCCTTCGGACAGTCGCGATCCACGAAAGACCAAAGACTCTCGCAATGGACATAATAGAGTTTCTGATCCAAGCGTGGCAGGTATCGGAAGGACAAGGCAGTGACGGACGAGCGGCCACAACACCTAACCCCAACCAAAGGGCTATGCGCGATTATCTCCCTGACCGCGCGAGGGACCTCAACTCAATTGCGAGGGAACGGAGAAAACGGTCATGTTTCGATGGGTGATCAAGGGACAACTTCTCGCCGGGCCAAGACCCCGAAGAAAGAGATCGACGAGTCAGGTTCCTAAATCGATCGTGGATGCTTGGATAAAAAAAGCTAAGTCAAGCTTCGGTATCCGATCTATCATCTGCCTGCTTGACAAGCGACAGCTTCGACTGTACGAGAGTCTTCACGTGGATCTGATCTCTTACTATCTCGCTAGCGGATTCCACGTCGAGCATGTTCCAGTTCGCAACTACAAGCACAGTTCGCAACTACAAGCACCCCGCGCTCTCCGGCCAAGAACTTGAAAACGACCGTCTCCTGGCTCATGCGCGCCGCCGTCGCTTGCACACCGACAATCACACAACTCTGATTGTCGACTAAATAATTGTCGTAGTAACCGAGGCGGGCCGGAGTTCCTCCCTTCGTCGCATACGTCGAATCGGGATCGGTGGTCGAGACCTGGTCCTGTTTATGCACTGGCTCTTCGATAGGATTCTGTTGTTCGAGTTCCACCAGGTACTGACGAACGGTTTGTTTCACCTGCGCCGCTTCCGCCAGATGCTCGCGCGGAATGCGGCTCTCCTTGCTGGCATTGGCCTCGACGAAACTGACATCCACCGACAAATCGTCGCCTTGCACCAATCTGGCTTCCAGGCAACGGGCCACGATCTCTTCAAACAACTGCTGGAACAATTTCGTTTCCTGAAAACGACCGTGCCGATTCTTGGAGAACGTAGAGTGATGCGGTATTTCCTGATCGAACCCAAGGCCGGTAAACCAGCGCCACGCCAGATGCATGCGCAACTCCTCGCCCAACTTGCGCTCGCTGGTGATGCCATCCAAATATCCAATCAACAGGATGCGCAGCAGCAGCTCGGGATCAATCGACGGGCGGCCTGTATCGCTGTAACTCTCCTTCAACTTCTCGCGCACGAAGGCGAAGCTGATGTGTTTTTCGATGAGCCGCAGCAGATGAGTCTCTGGAACCTGATCTTCGAGCCGGAAGTAGTAGAACAGCGCTTCGGAACGGGAGTGTTGTCCCATCATGATTAGCACGCCTCCGAGAATGGTGATCCAGCAAAGCATGGCGAGGAAATTTCTCCTTCTTTTACCACGCTTTTGCTGCCATTCAAGCTGCTAATCGCAGTGACGTTTTCAACACCCACAGGCGTTTACACCAACTATGTCGCAGCTGGAGGGACATTGGGGACGGTCTCCCGAGAGAGCTGCCCCCTTTGTGATCTCAGTGCATATGCATTTCCTTGCGCAGAGGCAGTGCCGACTCTGTTACATGCCGCCTCTGGACTACGTAGCGTGGTGTTGGCACCCGCTCGGGATGCATCTCAACTTTGGCGACCGCCGCCGCAGCGCCTGAGACCTGTACCCAGGTTGCGAGTGATGGCGTGCCAGCCTTATTCACCAGGAAGAGCATGTAGTAGCCCGGAGGGGCGATATTCGAGTCTGGCGGGCCTGTCACCGTGAGGCTCCCGGAGGTCTGTCCCGCTGTCAACGACAACCCAACATACCGTTGATCCATGTCGAACGAGTGTGTCACTGAACCCGCCTTCATAAGCACCACGGAGGCGATGTCGGCCGCATCTGGAGTGGGCACGCTGAATGACTGGCTGTAAGTGATCGAGGCCGGCGCACCGGCAGCGATGCGGGGCCTCACGGCAGCACTTCCGTCCGAGTTGAAGAGGTATGACGGCTGGTAAATCTCGATGTGGTTCTCAAATACGCCCTGGTCAGGGTTGCCGCCAGTGAGCGCGACCGTCCCGTCGGGCAAGAGCAACTGAACATTGTGATAGAGCCTGGGGAAAGTGTTTGACCCGGCCGGCGAGAATGAGCTGGTCGCCGGGTCGTAAATCTCTGCCTTCAAGCTTGCTGTGGTCGCGTCCTCGTCTTTTGCAGAGCCGGCATCCACGAGCACTTTGCCATTGGGCAGGATCGTGGCTTCCATCTCAACCCGCGCCTGGGCCATCTTTGGCCCGGGTACCCAACATGGGGCATAGGTTGGGCAGGCGGCGGAAATTTGAGCGCCTGCCGGACTGAGATCAATAAGTTCAGTGGTGTCGGTCGCAGGATTGTCACCACCCATGATCATGACCTTGGGGCTGTAGTTGTTCTGTGGAGTCAGCGGGAGCAACACCGATGTGCCATAGGTGCGCTCTCCGTTCGGATCGTTTGGCCCGGGATAGCTCGTCCATGCAACCAGGGTCCAAGTTTGGCTGGAAGGATCAAAGTCTAACGTGGCGGATGAAGGGGCGGAGTAGAAGACGTGGCCAGTTGGAAGCAGGTGCATTCTGGGATACAACGGGAATTGGAATCCGGGAAAGTCCGCGATGTGGGGGGTTCCTTGAATCTCGGCACTCCAATGCTGCCCGTCCCAGATTTCGCTGGTGTTGTTGTTAGCGCCGTCCGTATCGTTCAATCCAGACGTGGTCATCATACGACCGTCATTAAGTTCAGTGACGGTTGGGTACCAGCGTCCATGGGACGTGGGGGTTATGTCAATGAAGGACTCAGTGGAAGGGTCGAAAATGGAAGTGTTTGCAAAGCCAGTGAACGGAGTGTCGCCTTGGGTTCCCACCACGGCGAGTGCTCCGTAGCTTTTGGTGCCGCCATTGATCAGAACTCTGCCATCCTGCATGATCGACATTCCGTTGCAGAACATGTCCCAAGTTGTGGGGATAGTCGTGATGTTATTGCTAGACAAATCCACGAGTGCCGCACCCTGAGAATATTGTGGCCCTTGAGGGCAACCAGCCTGCTGTGGAGGACAGTTGCCAGAGCCGGAGACGATGAGAATCTTTCCCGTGTGCAGCAGTGCCGCGTGAATCGGATTGCTTGGCATCGTTTGAGACAGGGTTGACCAAAGGCCAACTGGGTGCGGGGTGTAATTTGAGGGCGTGGGTGTCGGGGTTGGTGTCGGTGTCGGTGTCGGGTTTGGGGTTGGGGTCGGGGTCGGGGTTGGGGTCGGGGTCGGGGTTGGGGTCGGGGGGAGTCGGAATGGGGTCCACTGTCGGAGTAGGAGTTGGTGTCGGAGTAGACGCCAACTGAGCAGCCCCTCCACCGCAATGGATGGGCGGAAACGAGATGAGCAGAACGAACAGTATCGCTGCGACCTTCTTCATCAAAGTGTCCCTCGTCTAGCTCCAATGAATCACGTGCAAGCACGAGCTGTAATGCGTGGAGATGTTTCCTAGTTACGGAGCAATCGCGGTGCCAACCTGGGCTTGCTTTGCCATCCGACGGCGGGCCCATCCGTTCTCTGCTGGCGGAAGCTCGGAATCCTACTAAGGAGAGGAACATAGCTCATTGTGAGCCACGCAGAAGCTACGTTTGCGCCAAGCTATCTTTCGGCCGGACGTTACCTTTGAGTGTTACGGCGGTAACTCAAGACTGAGCCCTGAGAAAGAGCGTTCCCCAAGAAAAGAGAAAAGATGTTCCACGCTAGGAGGTCTGTCTGAACGCTGGGGCGGCGGGCTTGCAATGATGCTGGGAGGCGGAGTGGACTTGAAAGTGACCCAGCGTGTCGCAGTGGCGTGCGATCCAGTTCGACTGGCTCTCGCTGCATGCCAATGGACGTAGCGATAACAACAACCCGCGAATCTCTACGGGATTTTTGTTCCGCTAACTAGTAGCTTAGAAGTCGACAAGCTCAGGGCAACCGAGGAGGTCGCCCTCATTATTTTCCGCCAGCGATGCTGGGAAGCAAGCCAGAAGGCGAGTATCGGGAAACCACAAAATTGGTCCTCGAGTTGAAGAATGATTTCAGAATTCGAGGCACAGTGCCGATTAATGATTTTCTGTCGTTCACTCAACCGTGACGCGGCTTCGTCCGGGCATCCAGCGGAACGCAGGCAGCCGTTTCCAACCTGCCTTGCGCCAGCGCCGGTCAGATGCGTCGCCGGATCCAGCCGTCGAGACGTTGGAAGAGCTTGCGGATGTGGGCGCGTTTGTAATACTCGCCCCGGCCCCGCAGTCCGGAGAACCCTACCGGAGACAAGGGCAAAGGCGGGATGGCAACCGAAGGGACCGGAGCCAAGGCCGCGCGGGATCTCGGACGAGGTTGGAAGATCAGCCCGTCGGTGGATATCCCCGCTGGCGCGACGTACACGGTGGCCGAGATCAACGGCTCTGGCGCGATTCAACACATTTGGATGACGCCTACAGGCAACTGGCGCTTCTCGATTCTCCGCATGTACTGGGATGATGAGACAGAACCGTCCGTGGAGGTTCCGGTGGGCGACTTCTTTGCCATGGGCTGGGGGAAGTACGCCAGGATCTCCTCCCTCGCGGTGTGCGTGAATCCGGGGAGCGCGTTCAACTCCTATTGGCCCATGCCGTTCCGGCACCGAGCGAGGATTACCATCGAGAACCTGGATGATAAAGCCGTGACACTTTTCTACCAAGTGGACTACGCGTTGTCGTCGGTGCCCAAGGATGCAGCCTACTTCCACGCCCAGTTTCGACGGGTCAATCCTCTTCCTTATCAGCAGGTTTACGCGATTGTTGACGGCGTCAAGGGGAGAGGGCAATACGTCGGAACTTACATGGCATGGGGTGTGCACAATAGCGGCTGGTGGGGAGAAGGGGAAATCAAGTTTTACATGGACGGGGACCGCGAGTTTCCCACGATCAATGGCACAGGTACGGAAGATTACTTTAACGGATCGTACGATTTCGAGAATCAAGAGAAACATCAATACGAAGAATTTACGAGCCCCTATTCTGGATTAGCGCAGGTTCTCAAGCCGGACGGACTCTACCAGTCGCAGCAAAGATTCGGTCTTTATCGCTGGCACATTCCCGACCCGATTCGCTTTGAATCTGAGTTGCGCGTGACGATCCAGGCGCTGGGATGGAGGAGCGGAGGCAAGTATCTGCCGCTTACCGACGACATCTCTTCCGTCGCGTTCTGGTACCAGGCCGAGCCTCACGCCGCCTTTCCGAAGTTGCCCGGAAAGGAGCAATTAGAAACGAATTGAGGGAGGCGTGGCTCTCGCACTTATTTTTCGTGGCGACCGCAACTGTCCAGCGGACTTAGCCTGCTTTGTCAGGCGATTACGTCGGGGTCGCATTCCCTCTTTCGGCGTGCGATCAACGGCCTGGGAACATTCCCGCTGGATCACAGCATTGGAGCGAGTTTGTCCGGAACTTGCCAAGGTCGTTCCTGATATTTCCCTGTTCGATCAACGGTCAAGTTTTTCGCTAAAGAGTTCCCTCTCTTCGACTTTGGAACAGAATCAGCAGATGACGAACGCCGAAAGAGGGGAAATTCCCTGTATTTTTCCCTGTTTGCGGGAAACGCCTCGAGGGTTGCCGAGGAAAGCTAAATTGGAAAGTGCGCGTTTCCCGGATTTGCGAAACGAAGCCAACAAAGCTTAGAGGTGGATTTCATCGGAGCGTGGATTGGATATTGCGAAGAGATGGGAACTAGTCAGACCGCCGTCCGTCTGCCCTCAAACGAACCAGCTATGAGGAAGGTCGCCGCATCCGGGAGATGCGCGGCTTTGATATGACGCAGGCGGAGTTCGCCGAACGCATCGGCATCAGTCAGAACGATCTCTCTACGATGGAACGCGGCAAAGTTGAAATTGGGGCGGAGATCCTGCTTCGGATCGGTCGGGAGTTTGCGAAGAGTATTGAATGGCTGCTGACAGGGGAAGACTTAGTCTTGCGACCCTCCAGTCACGGCCAGTGACCGCAACTATAGTGTCCACGCGAATCGCGGAGATAGCCCACCCGCACTCGGAGCAGTGCCACCCCGTGAAAATGGTCGTCTTCAATCCACACCATACATTCATTCGTAGACATAACCGCGCTTGGATTGTGTCTCGGGTGAAACTCACGTCAGAGGCGAGGAACGGAAGAGGGTATCAGAACTCGCGCCTGGAAAGTTGCCTAATGTGCTCCGCCGGACACAATTTCGCACGAAAATGAAGGAAGCACAAAGTAACCATTTTCCCAATTTGCACAGTAAAGACCGACATTCTCGCGTTACGGTGGCTTATTTCGATGACTCGCTGGATAAAGCGGACGGTGCTCCATTATCATACGCAGCCGAGGGTATTTGAGTAGATGGGCCAGCGTCGTGAACCGCGAAAACCAATCGACGTGCGGGTCCGCATTTTTGGGACTGACTCCGGAGGCAAGATATTCTCCGAGAATGTGACCACGGTCGATGTTAGTCAGAACGGCGCGAAGCTGGGTGGCGTCCGAACCCAGGTCAAAGTGGACGAAATCATCGGAGCGACGTATGGAAAGAACAAGGTCCACTTTCGGGTGAAGTGGGCGGGTGAGCCTGGATCGCCGAAGGACGGCCAAATTGGACTGCTCAATCTGACCCCAGAAAAGCCGTTCTGGGACTTTCCTTTACCGTCTGGGGTAATTGACAACTTTCGCTTTGCAGACAAAGACCGGCGCCAATCCCCCCGGGTGAAGTGCTCCATCGCTGCGGAATTGCACCCGGTGGGGCAGCCAGTGATATGGTGCAAGGTTTCGGATTTGGGCCTGGGCGGCTGCTTCGTAGAAATGCCCATTCCGCTGCGGGTGGACACCAAATTCGAAGTCGCATTGTGGTTGGGAGAAACCAAGTTGCGATTGAAGGGCGAGGTTGCGAGCACTTCGCCAGGATTCGGAATTGGCGT